>JGI12316J15310_10000043_pt1 | contig 360512 bp, 324 predicted proteins | sample MarCyaLeptolynsp_FD_15310 | JGI IMG/M metagenome (IMG submission 15310) | reverse complement strand
ACGAAACGCTTTGATTTCTGATTCCTTAAGGGTAAAGGTTCGTTTTCTCATGCTTTCACTTTAATTCATTTGACTTCTTTTTGCTCTATCCATAAGTGAATCTAGTTTTGTATGTCACGGCGGGCAAAATTGCCCGCCCTACACGATAAATTGATTGTAGGGCGTGGCTTCTGCCTCGCCGAATCGACAACTATTCAACCATTTAAGCCCTCAATAGGGCATGACATTCTACAGTCAGGATAGCCTGAGTAGTTACCTGTAAATTACATTAGCAAGATCTGATGTGAAATCGAAAAATATGCAGAAAATTTACTGAATTACCCAAAATATACGTTAGTCTCTGTAGGGGGGGGCTACAGCGCCCCCAACATCATGAATTGTGTCAACATCGGGAGCCCTGTAGGACTCCCCTACACGAAGCTAGATACGATTCAACATCTTGGTTATACAATTATTTTATGACTTTTCAATATCGCGTCCCTACTTCATGTCACATCAGGCGTATTAGCAATAACTTGTGATCCTTGCCTAATCAATCGGCAATGTTGCGCCGCAACTGTGGCAAACTTTATGATCAAAGTCATTAAATTCACCACAGGTCATACACACACGATAATATCCCTCGGTCAGTCGGTCGGGATGGTCGGGCGCTAATCGGCGTAGATGGTATTCTTCAGGCGTATAGTCGGGTAATGTCATTTCGACAAATAACGCGATGATCAACAATACCAAGCTCAAAATTTCTGCCCAAAAACCGATCAGCAAATCCTCAGAGAATGTAGCGATATACCATAACGTGGCGACAGTGATGACAAAGATCAGTAAACTGACCAAAATCCGTTGCCCGCGTAGCTGCTTAAAAATTAATCCATTGGTCGCTCGCAAGCCAAACGTTAAGCCAATAAGTGGGATAATCCATACAATCCACCATTGCGACACGGGTATTTCATCAGGGTTCCACGGATCAAGCCCGAATTGGATCGTCGTATCAATCGCTTTTTGCATCAAGCTCAACCCTGTGCCGTGTTCAGTATGCCACTGTAACGGCATCGCTAAAAACATGGAAATCATCGCCACAATTTGCAACCAGTAGGTATATGTCCAATATTTTTGCATCTCACTTTGGGGCATCTTAGTAACCTCCCGTGTTAAGGCGCTTCAGGTGGCTCATCTGATGATTCAGGCGATGGTTCATTACTAGTATCGGCGTTTACTGTGGTTTGGGGCGGATCGGTATCCACAGGAATGCTCAAGGGAATATCAATCCGTCGATTGGGGGTTTGGCGTGGCCCACGTGGCATTTTAGGTAATGTGCGCGATTCCCAATTAGTGGGATCATAATCCGGATCTGTAATGACTTGATTTTCGACATCGGCTGGTAGCTCAAGAGCAAACCCCGTTGGGAACACAATCCTTAAAAAGGCAATACTCCGCTGAATAGTGACCCCATCACTCACCATGTTAACAGGATTGGCAAAGTTAAAAGCCCCCGTGACAACAACAGTTCCAGCATTAATGATCCGCACACCGATTAATTCCACCAACCAATGTAGATCCAAAGCCCCAGCTAAATGATCAGTAAATCCATACCCAATCCCAAGGCGGGCATCATATTCACTAAAGAATGCCCCTTGTTCAAGCAGCGCTTGCGCTTGGGTACGGGCAATACGCATCCATAAATCTGCACTGAGTTCCCCTTGGTCATGTGATAAAAGCCCTAAACCGATCAGTTGTGCCCACGCCAGTGGCATGGCGCGGGCAGTATCATCCAGTTTAAGGCCATGTGGCGTTAAGTATTCTGTGATGATCTTGGTATAGAGCGCGCTATATTGGCCTTCTGTAAGTGTATCTGTGATATAGGGTAACACGGTTGCAAAATCAGGGGCGGGGGTTCCTGTAGTGCTTAGCGTAAAATCATAGACTTTGCTCAGGCCATCTAACGCAAAGGTGGTGACTTGCGACCAAATATACTGGCTCGTGGCAACCAATGTTTTGCCATGAACAAAATCATCAATGGTAAAGGTTTCAACCTGTGCCTTACCATCAGCATCCAAGCCGCTAATCTGAGCCGATAAGGGCGGCAACTGTTTTTCTGTCCAGTCAACGCTCAGCATCAACCGTTGTACAACGGGTAAAAAGATCGGCAAGTTTGTTAGTGGGGTATCCCCTTTGCTTTTAACAAGGACGTATCCCGTCTGTGGGGCGTGTGTGTGGCAATCTTGGTAGGCAAAATGATCACCTTGCCAGCTATGCTGTAGTGCAGTGGCAAGCGCTTGATGATGGTGTGCCATCGGAAGCCATAAGTTCGGGTTTCCACTAATCAGGGCTAACCGTTTGAGCGCTGCCCCCTCTTGTAATAAATAAGTTGCCAGATCAGGCGATTCTAGATAAGGTACGCTATGAAAGTTGATGTTTCCACGCCCCATTTGGGCATTACTTTGCCACTCAGGGTATCCGTCGCGATCATCATCTGCCCCAAACCAAATCGCATAAGCTTTTAGCAAACGGGGCACCATTTGGGCAACAAAGGTATTATCTTGGCTATATCCGTGAACAATTTCCACCAACTGCGCTAACATCGGCAACATCGCTTGGGTGGGGTCGGCAGTATACCAGGCGTTGAGTTGCCCCCGCGCATCACTATATTGTTTGGTTAGGTTAAGAATCACCCGTTGTGCCAGTGCAGCGTCTAACACCGCAATAGCGCTAAGATGCTGAAACAAAACCCAAGGGTCTGCCCATTCAGGCATTTCGCGGCGCGCCACTGAACGCAAAAAGTACCCATCGGATGCTTCGGGGGTAAGGTGTTGTAGCAAGAGTTGTTGGCTGAGCACCAGCGCGGCATCAATAACATCGTCCCCTGTTTCAATTTCAGGAAATGGTTTTTTCTGTTGGGCGATCTGCTTAAGGTGCGCCCCCCAACGAACTTCATGCAACCAAATATCCGCATGATCCAGCGAATCCTCAATGGTCGCGGTAGTACATTGGACAAATCGATAAGCTTTATATGATTGCGGGGCAATATCTTCTTTATAGCTCAGTTTTGTGACGGGGGTTCCGCTAGCACCTTCTAATAACAACACCGGGGCAACATTCGGATGATAGACTTGCAAGGCAAATGATTGCCCGCTACGGGTTTGCAGCTCTAACAAATTTACAGGCAGGTGCTGGATACTGTCCTGCGTGCGGCGGGTTACGGGAGAATGCGTATATGTTTGACCTTGCAGGTACATTTCAACACGGCTATTCACAATCTCATCCGTGTTGTTTTGTAAGCGCAAGCTCCCCCCTAGCGTTTGACCATCAATCACCCAAAACCAAATTTGTAAGATGATGCCTTCTTGAGGTTCAGCTTTTAGGTTAACCGCATTTGGTGCAATCAAATTTAAGGTTGGGGCAGCATAATAATCTTCACGCAAGTAGATACGCTTACCATTGAGATGGATCATCGGTACAAGCCGTAGCACGTCAATTTCTGCGACAGAGGTCGTTTGAATACTCAAGGCAGGTTCATCTGGGGTAGCCGCTTGTGCCATATACCACAAATTATCCTGAGTAATGGTAGCATCACCACGCCAGTTATAAAGATTATTGGGTGCAATCCGTATGCTTAAACGTTGTTGTTCCATACCGACTTACCTACTTAATGCCTGATGTGAAATCAGAAAATTTATCTAATCAATCCGTTAAACGGATAAAATCATCATAATTTGACAAAATCAAATAGAGGTTTTACCGACCGTCGTCAGCATAGCTACCCCCATGTGCAGCACTACAATAATCCCAAAGGGGCAAAGGAGCCCTCTAGGACTCTTATGTCCTCAACGTGAGTGATTAGAATAATTACCCGTATACGCCTGATGTGAAATCAAAAAATATGCAGGAAATTTACCGAATCGCACCGTCAAACGTCACAAAATCATAATAGTTGACGAGACAAATGTAGGGACGGCATACATGCCGTCCGCGATTCAAGGTAAACATGCCGGTTTCGGACGCAATATATTGCGTCCCTACTTCATTTCACATCAGGCGTCGTATATATAATCTTACTCCGTTATGTTATTTAGCGCTAATCAACCCAATTCATCGGTAAAGCAAACTCAAATTCGCTGTCCACTAAGCCTTCATAGAACGTGACTTGTTCCCCGCTCTCCAGATCAACAATTTGCAGATCGGTATATTGGGTATCGTTGCCACCACTTTTCCATTCTAAAACCGCCAATTGGTTATCATCTGGCGAAAGTAACGCCCACTCTGTATACGTGCCCCGTGCGATGCGGTTGCTATTGCCAGCACCAATATCATAGCGATAGATACTACTGGTTTCTCCTGATCGTGCAATATAGATAATGTGGTCGCTATCCGCCGTAAATTGTAAATAGAGAATTTCTGAGTTTTCACCTTCCACATCAATGGTGGTAACCTCACCCGTGGCAAGCTCAATCAACGCAATGTTGCCATCATTTTGACTGCGATTGGTCACAGCCGTAGCCAATCGGGTTTGGTCGGGGCTAAGGCTGGGTTCGGTGTGGAATATAGACCCAAATTTTGGCATCACGGCATATTCTGGAATGAGCGTTTCGGCACTAAATAGATCATTTAATGGCACCCGAGAAAGACTGACCGTATAGCTACTGAGTCCATCGGGAATGGTATAAAAAATGTAGCCACCATTCGGAGCTAGCCATATATTACTGGTTTCTGAAATCGTATCTAAACGCCCACTGGGATCTTCAGTGCGTGCTAACAACGCATTGCTCCCATCAGGATCAATACGTAGCAATTGCCACTCTGTACCCGCCGCACAACGATTCCCCAAGACTGCCCAATGATAGGTATCGGTGCTCGTTAAATATCCACTCGTAAAGCGACACCCGTCAGCAGCACTAAAGCTCAACAATTCGCGAATTCCCTGGCCATCCCAACGGCTAACGGCAACTTCGGTGGCAGCATTTTGTGTATTGGTGAAAAAACTCATATAAAGAATGTCACCATCTGGTGTAAAGTCAAAACTCACGACATTGTTGTCGGTGGTGGTGAAGGCTTCTGTCACATCATCCACGTTATAGATGACTAACCGCCCATCCGCAAATTCAGATTGGCTAGCATCGGATTCGTAATCCAGCCATGCAACAAGGCTTTCATCAGGACTATATTGAAAACGACCATTGCCCCCCAAACAAGCTAAATATTGGGTGCCACCCGCTAATTCTTGCGGTTGCCCGCTCCCATTTGTAATATACAGGGTTCCACCATCACGGCTGTTATCTGCGCCAACATAATATGTAAAGTAGCGTCCACTTTCGGAACGTGCCTGTAATCCACAGGGAGACACCCGATTATTGGTATTGTCCACACGCAAGGCGCTTTGTAATGTACCACTAGCATCTAAAAAGGCAATTTGCCCCATTGCTGATTGACTATACGCTACAGTTGGGCTGGCTGCTGGTGCTGCCCACACCAACAATTGTGCGCCATCATCGAGTTGCGCAGCAGTAGTACTGGTGATCAGCAAGAATACCCCTACCAAGAATAGACCTTGTATTTTTCTTATCACGTTTTCGACCTTATAATAACCTCACGAAATTGTAACACGGATTGCGCAAGGGAAACACAATGCGTCTTTACTTTTTAAGGCATGGAATTGCAGCAGATGCACGAATGGGGCAACCAGATGCCGCTCGCCCCCTAACCGCTGAAGGCATCGCAAAAACTGAACAGCTAGCCGCACAGCTCCCCAACTTTGGGGTAACACCTCATACCATTTATACCAGTCCGAAAGTCCGCGCCAAGCATACCGCCGAGATCGTCAATGATGTTTTGCAAGTACCATTAGTGGAAGATCCACGCATTGCAAATGGCTTTCATGTCGGGGTCGTGCAGTTGATTGTCCAACAACATACCCCAAGCGATGATTTGTTATTTGTGGGACATGAACCCACCTTTAGCCACACCGTGAGCCATCTAATCGGTGGTGGGCAAATTCGGGTTAAAAAAGGATCATTGATTCGTGTGGATACCTATGGCGGCACCCCATTGCATGGGAGTTTGGTCTGGTTGCTACCCCCGCGCTTGTTATCTTAAGACTAGGGGGTGGGTTTTAGCATAGGGTTGAAATCAAACAGGCTATGCCGTATGCTCTTACAAGATTTTCCAAAATTTTGACCGCATCATATATAAGCCCTAGCCTATGATAAATTCAGATATGACACCTTCAAAGATGCCACAATTCAGTAATCAGCAATACTTTACTTGGATTAGTCTTGTAGTATTTTTTGTACTGAGTGTCTTTGTCATACGTACTCAAGTTGCAGATCAATTTACAGATCAATTGTATCATGATGCCAATGGCTATGCCGTTACAGCAGAGTTATTTGCTGACAGTTTTGCTGAAACAATCCCTAAAATCGTCGCCACACGCACGATAGGATACCCAATATTTTTATATGTGATTTACGAATTGTCGGGGCAAACTGATGATTGGATATCACAGGTGCGTATGATCCAATTTTTGCTGCATACCGTCGTTTCTGTCATGTCATTAGGGTTGTTGCAGGCATTAGTTAGTGATAGCACAATGATTCGCTGGTGGCACTATGCACTACTCTTTTGTGTGAATCAGTTTAATCCTATTTTATTAGGTCTAACTCAAGAAATTTTAACCGATAGTCTTGCTGTATTTTGGGTAGTTTTATTTTTTTGGGGCATTATGGGACAATCACGTTGGCGATGGGGGATTGGTGGGGCTGCATTAGGGTTGGCAACCTTAGTTCGACCGTTTTATTTGCTGTATGGATTTGTCATCTTTGCTGTTTGGAGCGTTGGGTATCTGATAGCGAACCGTCAACACCTAAAATCGCTTTTATTATCGAATGCTGTTATTGAACGGATATTATTCATTTTAGTACCGTTTTTAGTGCTTATCGCGCCACAATATGGCTTTGTTTACGATTCAGAGAGCACTATCGGGTTGGTGGGCACACGCGGTAATCAATGGCAAGCGTTTCACTATGAAAACGGATTCTATTTGTATAAGTATGAAACGTTTGTTGGTGAAGGGCATCACCCTGGGGTTTATTATGTCGCTTCTGATCGCGTTGACTATTTAGATGATCGTAGCCCTGAGCGGGGACTACATCTATATCTACAAGACCCATTCGGATCGATTGAGATGGCGATTATTAAAACCGTTGGGATTTTTCAAAATTTTGAATTATCGGTTTATCGTCAAGCATTGGTGTTTGATTATTGGCAACCTGTTTTTCTATTTGGTGGGTTATTTTTTATTTTGCTCCTATACCCGACATTGTATTCGCTGCAACACATAAAAGATGTCTTGCAGTTTAATAATCTTCAATATTTTTTGTTGGCTATTTTGATTCATATCCTCGCTTATACTGTTTTTCTGATCCCCGAGGGGCGATTTATTTCGCCAGTTTATCCACTCATTAGTGTGTTGGCGATAGCAACGATCATTCGTGATCCATCCTCGTGGTGGTTGTTGTTGGTCGCCATCTTCCTTGGTAGCGGATTATATGCCGTTGTATTCAACACCTTACGCGACAGTATGCTGTAGGGCTCCACGCCCCTATTTAAAGGTGATAGAAACCATGCAAACTGCTAAATCAATTGTTGCATATAGTGTCTTAGTGATTTTTGTTCTCCTAATTTTTATCAATTTTTGGAGTGGGGCACAACAAAACCCGATTAGCTTTTTAGATTCTAGTGAAGGGTGTTTACAGTTATCCGTAAATGGGGGGATCCGAGCAAACGTCATCCTCGATTCACTCACATTGGATGCGGATGATATGATCATTGTGAACTTGTATAATATGGATTCCGAAACGCCGACTGCGGTGACTGTTTCAATCCAAACCAATGTTAAACTATATCAAACGCAAGAGGTGCAACCCCTCCGAGAACACAACTTTTATTTTTGGGTGCCTCATTCCTATGATCAAACTGACTATACCTTATTGATTGAGGCTGACGATCTGTTACGTGTTGCCTTAAGTTGTGTGCCCGTTGCCCATCTAGCGGATGAATTTCCCGATTATGATCAGGATGGCGTTCTCAATGCAGAAGATAATTGTGTTTATATTGAAAACCCAGATCAAGCGGACGGATGGGGAACGGCGGCGGGAGATGTATGTGAAACAGAATTCTATGATAGCCAAAATGGGGTGTCAATTTTTCCCCAAAAAGATAATTCTTTGATGGTATGGGGAAATTGTCTTGATAACCAGTGCCAACCTGTGGCCTTTATCGGGGCTGATGCCTTACGCCGAAACGACATGACTGCTCCCCTTAGCATAGACGACAATACCACCGGCTGGTTTGTTGAATTAGTCAGCCTCAACAGTGGTCAATTTCAGATCCAAGTATTCGATGATCAGCAACAACTCGTCGATGATGGCATGGTTGCCTGGTTAAATGCAGAAGGCGGTCTAGAATGGACTATGCCGCTGAAATCGCGATTTTATGGTGGGTTTGTCCCCCTACGATGGCTTGAGCCTGATGAATAAATCAATGATATGGTAAATAACTATATAGAGTGACACGACCACATTAACGTATAGAAATAGGGATTATGTAAAAGCGGCAACCATGCCATCAGCAATAAAGACAAACACATGCTTAGGACGTGATATATCACGCCCCCATACTTTCGATTATACGCTTTGAAAAATTACTAAATTGGCTCAATAACTTTTGTTATTGTGTAGTAGATATGACATTCGGTAAAGCATTTAAGGCTATAGCCTCGGAATTAAAATGGGATCGGCATCATAAAAGAGTAGCATATCTATATGAGCAATATCCTGAACAATATGACAAACCATTTATTGGGTGTACTGATGACCAAATTGAAAAGATCAAAACAGTACAGCAAGTAGAGGTATTACCACGCTTATACAATGAGTTTTTATTAGAGATGGGAGTATGGTGTGGAGATCTCTTTCTAGGATTGGATGTAACATATCCATTTTTGTCTAGTTATCTTAAGGATGGATTAAATCAGACTCTAGTGACTCAAGGGCAACCGTTACTAAACAAAAGTGACTTTGTTTTTTGGAGCCAACAGAGCCATACTTATGCCTATTTCCCAACTAGTAAAGGCGATGATCCTCCTGTTTATGTATATGGTGAATTACCTTTAAATCCCTCGCAAGATGAACCTTTTTTAGAAGGGCCAATCTTATATAAACAGCATGTATCCGAATTTTTGACTGGGTTTATTGCTGAACGGAGCAATAAAGGTACCCAACAACAGTTTTTGATGAAATATGCTACCCCCTATCGAAAATGAGGGTCTATTGCAGTTCCCTAAATAATTATGGAAATTCTTTGTACAACTAAGCTTTGGTTACAGCAACCATTGACCAATCATGAATACAACCGCCACCATACAGACAAACAAAATAGCATTTGCCAGCCATTGCCGTAACCACAGTGGCTCAGTTGGTAAGTCGGGTAGTTCCCAATCATCCTTAGATGTCATAAGGCTAACCGTTGAATAGCAACTAAGGTTTGCGCACGGCGCATTAAGGCTGTGCCCATCACAAATGGAATCAATACAATAATCAATTGAGCCGGCTGAATTACCCATACGGCATTAACACCCACCACAAAAATGATAAGTCCAATACCGCTCAAAACAAGGATCGTCCATGTCAGCCATTGCGGCAGCAAGTTCTTCCCCCATGCCGCGATGACTAACCCCAAGGGATACAAGACATACAAACACAAGATCGAAACAACTTGCATCGTCAACACCAAAACATACATTAAATAGGTCAGTTCTGCCGCATTCTCACGGTCACCAAGTCCACGTATAGACAGGCGCATCCCCCATACAATTAAACCAAACCCTAAAAAGATGAGTGTCGCCCCCATGATGCCAAAGCTACTTGCCACCCAATTCCCAACCCCAACCCCTGAGTCTTGCAAATAATGATGCCACGCCCAGATAACATGTAGCATGCCCACAACGGGGACTAACGACACAACCGCCATAATAAAATTATAGGCATAAAAATTATTGCTTTGGATAAACTCTAAATCAGCTTCATAGACCGTATACAAATCTTCTGACGATTCAATCACATAAAGCTGTCCATCTTGCGCTAACAGAAAAAAGGATAACCCTAAGCCAATAATGGCCACCAATTGAGAGCCAATGGCGATTTGTCCGCTACGGTATAGCGTTTTGGCAATATATTGTATGCTATCCGTAGACTTATTTTGATTCATTGGGTGACAATAGTTTCTTCTTCGGTAGCGGGTGTATGCAGTGTATGGTGAGTAATATACGCTTTGGTCAGTTCGCGTGCTTTGAGCAAGATCATCACCCCAATGATAAATGGCTGCAAGACAATAAAGGATTGTAGTGCCGATAGGTTATCACTCGCGTTCACCCCCTCTAACAAAATAATATCATTAACCACAATGACAATAGAAACCGTTGCCATAAACCAATACGGTAACAATCGATCTCGCCACGCCACAACCATTAGCAAAAATGGGAACATAACATATAAAAAGACAATCCCGTTCGCTTGTAGCGCAATCCCAACCGAATACACCGCATATAGGGTTTCAATCGGCATATCACCTGCTTCATATGGCGCTAACAAAACTTGTAAGCCCCAAACATTTACGCCAAGGCTGGCAATAATCTGCGCCGCGCCAATCATAGCGACACTGCTTGCCACCCAGTTCATTAAATAGACACCATTCGCTGAAAAATAGATATGTAGTGCCCATGCCACCCCTAGCATAATCACGGTTGGCACCCCCATGCTCGCAATATTGAACCCGGTGTATAACGCAAAATTACTATTAATCAGGTCAAGGATCGCTTCAACAGGCGCATAAATATTGCTCTCATCTTCTGTGATGTCGGCCATAGCATATTCCGGTGTGATCAAAAAGACCGCATAAAATACAACAATCACCAAAATCTCAGCAACAATGGCCGCTTGCCCCGCCCGTGTCAGCAGTTTGATCAGGTCAATTTGGGAAAGAGGCATTAAACTACCCCAGCAAACAGGTCTGTTTCTTGGCGCAGTTTTGTGGAGCGTTCCGGCACAACACAGGTCATCAGTTGTTTACTCATAATCATTTTTTGCATCAATCCAGACATCAGCATTCGTGGGTTGAGTTGGCTGGCATGGCATCGAGACGCTTCATTCCATGTATCCAAGTAATCGCTAATATCAATTTTGGTCGTCGCTGGCAAAATATTGTCGCGGATTTCCATCAAATCAATATCTTTATTGACACCCATTTGGCGCGGGTTTTGCCCTCGCATCCGTGCCTGAACAATCCACAATCGCAATAACCCGCGTGAAAATCCAGTGTAATATAGTTTTTGAGGGGTATAGGGTGCACCCTGTTCAGAAAATTGCGCAGGATCGCCCGCCGCATAAAAAGCGCGGGTGGTAGCCTTGTGCATAAAGATATGGTCAGGGTGTCCATACCCACCAAAGGGATCAAATGTCACCACCACTTGCGGTTGGCGTTCTCGCATTACCGTGACAATTTTAGCCACAACCTCAGTTTCATCAGCTTGCCATAAACAGTCCGGATCATCATTTTCAGGGGAACCCATCATACCGCTATCCAGATAATCGAATTTATAGACCTCGCTAAAACCAAGGACTTTTGATGCACAATCCAGTTCTGCATAGCGCACAGCGCGTGGTGAACCATATGTATCGAGATGTTCTTGGGCAATTGTGCCGCGTGCGCCATCGGTGGCACAGATATAATCCACCTCAATCCCTTGATCAACATATTTTCGGATCAACCCCCCCCACCCAAAGGATTCATCATCGGGGTGGGCTAGCGAGAACAACATGCGTTTAACGGTCATTCGGAATCGTCTCCAAACGGCTAGCAAATTCAACTAAGCGCGAGCGCTGGCTACTGGATTGATTAATAAATGGACGGCGAGATTTAATCAGTTCACGGGCTTCTTCTGGTGTTAACCCTTGGCTTACCATATATGCAGCAGCGGTCAATGGTGCACGCCCAACACCCGCCGCACAATGGACATAAACCGTATCCCCTGCTTCGATCCGGTCATGGATGAAAGCAGCAGCTTCTTGCAATTGCTCCACCGTTGGCGAGGTATGGTCAATGGTTGGTAGCCAGAGGTAATGTTCGGGCGTCACACCGCGATCGCGATCATCGGCTTCAACCCGTAAGTTGACAATACTGTTCACGCCATGCTGTTCATTCAGGTAGCGCCAGCCACGCGCATTTAGTTGCGGGCCGATATAAAGATTGGGCAACACGCGCACAAAAGGAACCATTACACGCTTAATGCCTTGGTCATTCATTCGCGAAACAAACCATAAGGCAATGGTCACCAATTTGCTGCGCATCCAGTTTGGGTGAGGTGGGAGTCGTTTAATCGTCATACAATCAAGGATAGCGGACTCTGCCCACGCTGACTATACTGTTTGGAAAACATAATGAAATCGCAGGTTCAACCGATTGGTTTTTAATCGGGATAATCGGGTGAAAAGAGGATGCCATGATACGCGGATTGCGTCTCACAATTATATTTATGATCATGATAGCAGCCGTGATTGCTGTTCAACCACGCGGCACCGCCGCCCAACAAGACAATCCCACACTGCCACCAACCGCCACCCCGCGCGGCACCCTGCCAGCCACAGCAACCGAACCCCCATCCCCAACAAACACCGAAACACCAAGCCCTACCCACACGCCAACGAATTCTCCTACAGCCACTAGCTCCCCCACGGCCACCAATAGCCCTACCTTGACCGACACCCCCACCGAAACCGTGAGCCCAACCGCAACCGATAATCCCTTGGGGCCAAGGGGCTACCCAGATGGCATCAATTCTTTAACGGGGCTTCCCTATCCGGATGAAGACGCTGCGAACCGTCGCAACCTTATTTTGAAGGTGAGCAACTTCCCTGAAGTTGTGCGACCACACCATGGCCTGAGCCAAGCAGATGTCGTGTATGAATATGAAGCCGAAGGTGGCGTGACTCGTTTTGCCGCGATCTTCCGTAGCCAAGCGCCTGAAGTCGTCGGCAGCATCCGTTCAGCGCGGTTAGTGGATATTGAATTGGTAAATATGTATCAAGGCATTCTGGGCTATAGCGGATCCAATACATGGATTTATGAATTTATCCTCAACGAAGCCGACTGGCGCTGGCGGGCAATGAGCCCACAACTGGGCATTAACTGCCCCATGTTTTGCCGCATCCGCACCGATAACCGCGCCTTTGAGCATACTCTTTTTGCCAATACACAAGCCATTTGGCAAGAAGCTGATCGCATTGATGTGAATCAGCCAGAACGCTCCTATGGGCTGGCCTTTAATGAAGACGTTCCCGATGTCGATGAAACAGCCAATGATATTTACATCAATTGGTTTAATGATCGCGCCAACACACGCTGGCAATATAACCCTGATGATCAAAAATATTACCGTTGGGACAGTGGTTTACCACATTATGATGTAGCCTACGATCAACAAATTAGCGCGGATAATGTGGTACTGATCGAAGTCTGGCATGTCGATCGGCCTGATGTGTATGAAAGTGAAATTGGCGGTATCGCACTGGAACACCAGATCTGGGGGACAGGCACAGCATGGGTCTTTCGGGATGGCTTATGGATTCGCGGTGAATGGTTCCGTAACCAAGATCGCGGCGGTTTATACTTACGGTATGTTGAAGATGGAACCCCGATTTTACTCAAACCCGGCCAAACATGGATCGAAGTGGTGCGCAAACAATTTTTCGGTAGCGAAAATGAATTGTGGAGCGTTGAGATCAGCGATGATTATACCGAAGTTGAGGCCACTGCATCAGCGCAAAGCGCCGCGCTAACCGCCGTACCCGCCGCAACCCAAACACAATTTGCAGAATTTTATGGCAGCCCAACCCCGTCGGCAACGTGGACGCCCACCCCGACGGGCACATGGCAACGATAGGCCATTGGGTTTATCAAATCAAATTCAAGTTTGATATAGTTTAGTACACGATCCCAAAGGTGATTGGGATCAATGGGTGATTTTTAAATTGTACACTCAAAAATAGGGACACGATCTTGACGTTTGAAAAATCAATTGAATAATCCAAAATACAATGATCTGTGTAGGGGGGTGCTATAGCGCCCCCAACATCATGGATGCTATCAAAATCGGGCGCCCTGTAGGACGCCCCTACATGATGTTTGATTTTATTCAATTTTTGGTTAGCCATTTATCTTATGAATTGTCAATATGCCGTCCCTACTGAAAAAATGTTTGATTGAACAAGGTAACAAAGCCAATAGAGAAGGAAATACGCACCATGAAACAACGCATATTACAAGCAGGCGCATTCCTCGCACTATGGATGCTGATTATGGCGGTCGCACCGATCCAAAGTCAAGCCAGCAGCCCCGCCCAAACCGTCGCTGCTTCAATCCGTGTCCCTGAGGGGTTTGAAATCACCGTTTTTGCGGATAATGTCCCCGGTGCGCGGTCATTAGAATGGACACCCAACGGCACGCTATTTGTGGGCACACGCCAAGCAGGATTGGTCTATGCCTTACGCGATGACGATTTTAATGGGGTAGCCGATGGCGTTTTAACCATTGCCCAAGGGTTGAATAGCCCCAATGGTGTTGCTTTTGTTGATGGTTCATTATATGTCGCCGAGATCAATCGTATTTTGCGCTATGACAATATCGAAGACAATCTCTTTAACCCACCCGCCCCCGTTGTGGTGAATGATTCCTTCCCCACCGAGCAACATCATGGATGGAAGTTCATCCGTTTGGGGCCAGATGGAAAATTATATATCCCTGTTGGTGCACCTTGTAATGTGTGCGAAACAGTTGATCCACGTTATGGCAGCATTATGCGTATGAATCTGGATGGCTCAGACCTAGAATTATATGTGGTGGGGGTGCGGAATACAGTCGGCTTTGACTGGCATCCTGAAACCAACGAATTATGGTTCACAGACAATGGCACAGACAACCTTGGCGATACTCTGCCCCCCGATGAACTCAATCGGGTTAGCCAACAGGGGTTGCATTTTGGCTTTCCATATTGTCATGGTGGGTCTGTGTTAGACCCTCAGTTTGGCGTGGGACGCATCTGTGATGATTACACCGCCCCCGTACAACCCTTAGGGGCGCGGGTTGCGGCATTGGGGATGCGGTTTTATACCGGCGAACAGTTCCCACCAGAATATGATAACCAAGTTTTTATTGCTGAACATGGATCATGGGGGCCAGCTGTGCCAGTAGGCTATCGGATTTCGTTGGTGAATTTAGATGAAAATGGTAACGCTACTAGCTATTCAACCTTTGCCGATGGATGGTTAGATATTCAAGGGAATATCATTGGGCGGCCTGTGGACATTGAACAATTGCCCGATGGGTCGCTTTTGGTGTCGGATGATGCGGCAGGCGCAATATACCGCATACGCTATACCTTGCCACGCCCAGAACCCACACCAACCGCCACCACAGCCCCTTAATCAGTTGTGCGTATCATGAAGACATAGGGAAGGTTATGGGATGTTTTCTTGCCCTAAACCTTTCCCACCATTAGCCCATTGATAGCCCTGAAACCCACAAACGTTGAAAGTTCCCCGAAAATCAGTATGTTTCATGGTGTGTTTTGGTCAAGCAGATGTGGCATGTCTTAAACCGAATTGACGTTAATTATATTAGACGCTACCTGTTGAGTGCTAGGCTCACGTGCCTCTCACATCCGAATAATCCCTTTCTCAATGGCAGTCATAACCGCAGCAGTCCGATCCTTGACCTGTAGTTTATTAAAGATATGAATCAAATGGGTTTTTACCGTCGCGGTGCTGATATGTAAGCTTTTAGCGATCTCTTTATTGGTGTTCCCTTGCGACACCAATGTAATCACCTCTATTTCTCGCGGGCTGAGTGTTTCTTCAGCAGGTGCCCGCATGGTTGCCATCACTCTTGTCGCTACAGATGGCGCTAAGATGGATTCGCCATTCACGGTGGAACGGATGGCTTTAAACAAGTCTTCGCTGGGGGTGTCTTTTAACAGATAGCTTTTGGCACCAGCCTCTATGGCTCGCAAAATGTCTGCATCTGAATCATATGTGGTCAGCACTAAGATACAAGCTGATGGGTACGCCGCCATAATTTGTTTGATGGCACCCACCCCATCCAGATTGGGCATTTGCAAATCCATTAACACGATGTCTGGTACATGTTGGTTGTATAATGCAACGGCTGATGCCCCATCGGTTGCTGTCGCCACTACCTCAAAGTCAGGTTGACCGATAAGCATGGCGCGTAATCCTTCGCGCACCACGGGGTGATCGTCAGCAATTAAAATCTGAATACTATCCATTGGGTAATCCTTTTAGCTTTTATCCAACAATGGAATGGTGATAACGACAATGGTGCCATCACCGGCACTACTTTCAATTTCAACGGTTCCATGACATTGTGCAATACGCTCTCGCATTGCTTGTAACCCAAACCCACCATCAAATACAGCATCTTGAACGCCTGCCATCCCGATCCCATCATCTTGCACATCTAGCATAATCTGATCATTAAAATAAGAGAGTGTCACTTGTACTTCTGTGGCTTGTGCATGTTTGTTAACATTTGCTAAGGCCTCTTGGGTGGCACGCAACAGGTTGATTTCAATAGTCGCATGGAGAGTGACAGGTGTCCCCGTTGATTGGAGTGTTACTGGAATCCCTGTTGCTGATTGCCACTGTTGCGTAAATCGCTGGATCGCATCTAGCAAAGAGCGTTGATCCAATAGCTCTGGCCGTAATTTATGGATAAAGCGACGAGATTCATTCAGGCTATCACGGGCTGTTATCCGTACTTGGTCGAGATACTGCTGCCGAATATTAGGTTGAGCGACGGGCACTTGCTCCGCCGCTTCCAGATGGATTAGGATACTCGTGAACCCTTGCGCAAGCGTGTCATGAATCTCATGGGTTAGCCGTTGGCGTTCTTCCAATGCACCAGCGCGGCGTTCCGTTTCCGCAAGTTCTGCCCGTGTGGTTTCCAATTGTTCAATCAATAGTCTGCGGCGTGTACTTTGATCAATAATAGCCGACATCCAAAAACCAACGAGGATGCTACCCAGTGTCACCAAAAGGAACACCCCCAACCCGACATTGAGCGGTTCGTTACCAAATAAACTATCTCGCACTTGTTCTAACAACATAGCACCCGTCAAAAACAAGGCAGTGGTAACCGCTGGCTTGGTGGGTAAATGTTGAAAGACTTGAATGAACAAGCCAAACAACATAAAGTAATAACTCGCTGAGATATTGACCAATACGAACCAAATCACAATATCACCAACGAGAATAATCATTCGGCGAGAGGCGTGTTGTGACCATACCTCAAGTTGAGCATAGGCAACCCGCAAGCCCACCCAATGCCAGAGTAACAATATTGATGTCAGTACAAAAATAAGGATTCCTGAAGCCCCCTGTGGGGGATCCACAAGGGTAAAAATAAATGACAGCAGGATGGAGATGTAGAAGATCGCTTGCCAAAGCCAGCTCCATGTCTCCCAAATGTCAACTTGTGGGTGGGTAGTTGTTTGATTGGTTTGAGATGTCGTGTTTTTCATAAGATAGCTCAGTATAACATGGGGGCGATACGGTGTAGTCCACATAGCAAGTGTTACCTTGCTAGTGGTGGACAGTTAATTATTGACTTTAATCGCGAGTCACGGTCAGGAATAGCGGTACACTAATGATGAAGGTTAGCACATGCATCAAGCTTAGGACGATGACAGTTGTTAATGTAGGGGTTGGTGCGCTGGGGTCACCATAGCCGAGCCCCGCAGAAATTGGTAGAAATAATGACAGGATTAACCCAACACTTGCGATTCTGACATAAGCACGCGGCGGATGCTGAGCAAAGTGTGCAACCGCAGCAAATACCATTGCGCCGATACACAAGTAAACAATGGTTGAAACAATAATCTGCATTTCGCCAGCACCCGACCACGCAGTAACCTCAGATGCGATACTCCCCGCCGCGGTATAAAGCCCTAGATTTGCGATACTCGAAATCAGAATAGCAAGCGGTGTTGCCCAGATGAGTGTTTTAATGACTTGAATTGATTGTGGCATGGTGTCAAATTGTGTTAACATGTTGTTTTCCTTTGATGGTTATTGTTTGATATAGATTCAGTATAAGCTGAGGAAAATGAATTGGAATCAATCGTGTGAATGATTTTGAATCAACCATTTGGTTGATTGTTGGGCAAGCAGCATCTAAACTACCCCATGATACCCGTTTTAAGACACCTGCTACGCCCTCAGGAATCAGTTAATATAGATTGATGGCGGGGGCATTCGTCAAGATTATCCGATCCGTTTATACTATTATTGGTATCATCTAGGGAATTGGTTAGAGACAGCGTATGAGTCGCATTTTTATTAACTATCGGCGGGCAGACAGTGAAGGCTATGTCGGGCGGTTATACGATCAGTTGATCCAATATATGGATCACGATCTGATTTTTATGGATGTGACCGACATCCCACCCGGTGAAGATTTTGTTGATTATCTGGAAAACGCCGTGCAAGCCTGTGATGTCTTTTTGGCAGTCATTGGGCGCTATTGGCTAGATAGCGAAGATGAACACGGGCGGCGACGCTTGGATCAATGGGATGATTTTGTACGGATCGAAATCGCCGCAGCACTCACATATAACAAATTTGTGATCCCTGTTTTGGTGCAAGGTGCTACCATGCCACCACCCGATCAATTACCCGATGACATCAAAAAATTAACGCGGCGAAATGCCATCGAGTTGCGCCACAGCACGTTTAGCCGAGATGTGGAACTACTCGCCAAAACACTATCAGATCGTTTGGGGTTAAACACACCAACAACACCCGCGCCAACACAAACACAAAGCCAAACATCAGTATCAGTCGTGCCAAACACCGCCGCCACTATATCACCCGACCCTGAAAAAGACGTCCAGCTTGAACAACTCGCCAGCGAGGTTCTTAATCTAACCACCTCTCCCCTCTATGACTATCGTCAATCAATGGGCTACCAACCCGTTATGGGGGCGGGGAACCCCAACGCAAAAATTATGTTGATCGGTGAAGCGCCCGGCAAAAACGAAGCCGAACAAGGGCAACCCTTTATCGGCCCCTCTGGGGATGTGCTAAATGAGATGCCATGCGTGTCAAGTTAAGCATAATAAGCTTCCCAAAATTGAAAATGTCGAGGATGCTGAATGGATTTATCCATCTGACATCGAGAAAGTGCGCGCTGTAAAGCGCGGAAGGCATGTTGCAAAAGTGAGCGTTTATCCAGCGAATTTGCCCACTGCCAAGCAAAGGCTTTTAAAGCCGGTAAAGCTTGCAACAACGAGCGTCGCCACTGGTGCCAACACATGACAATAAAAAACCAATGGGTGACAATAGCGGCTAAGAGTTTGGCATAAATTTCACACAATAAGCGGTGCGGATGGGTGGTTTGCCATTCATCAATGTGTAACCCTTGCTTCCAGAGTTTGAATAAGCATTCGATCTGCCAGCGACAGCGTCCGATGAACAAAATATCATCAAGGGTCAACTGTTGCGCGGTCGTATTGGTGAGATAAATCGTCCAATGGGCTAAGGCTAAACGCCGTTGAGAAGGCGTTTGTTCATTGATGCGAGCCGTCTCGCGAATCCGCTTGTGTCGTTTAGCAATCACCTCAGGGGGAACCCGTTCAGCAATGAGGCGACAAGATAGTTGGGCACGTTGTCCAACCACCACCGATGCCTCACATCGTTGCCCAACCTGTTGCGGTAACCAGTCTTGTAAATCGAGTGGTTTCCCATCTTGATCCATGACGATGGTGCCAGTTTTGTACCGTGTGAGCCAATATGCCCCGTCCTGACCCCATTGCTTGAACATATTCAATGAAAAATAGCCTAAATCTTGAACATACAAATTGCCGGCTTCAACCGCAACGTCCTGTAAGACCGTGCGGTCATGAGCTGTGCCATCACTTAAGTGCACCGTCGTGAGTTCACCATCACTTAACTGCCAGCGAACAGAAATCTTGACCGCTGCACAACTCGGATTGTCACCATTGCCACCACTACCCCGCCAGACATCTGCGAACTGATTGGGTAAGGTGATAATTGTGCTATCGGTTAGCACCACATGCTGAAAATGATCCAACAGTGGGTGCTTGAGATGACGACCTTTAATACTCAACTTGACACTTTCAGCTAACATCGCTTGCATAAAGCGAACACTTTTCTCATTAAATCGGTCATGAACTGCTTGGCGACTCAGCGGCGTACCCGCGTTGCCAATTGCCTGACTTAAACCCGCTAAACTCACATGGCTATCGGCTTGATAAGCACTTACCAAACCACTCGCGAAACTTGAGCCTGTCATCAGCCTCTCACGCTCCATAAAACCTGTTTCCCATGCGAGTTCATTCGCACGTGTTTGAAATAGGTACTGCATTTGTTGGGCTAATTGTGTTATCGTCGTCATTCAGATGTTATCTCTTTTTTTGTTGTAATTTATTAAGGATAACATCTTTTCTTGCTTAACTTGACACGCATGGGATGTGCTAAATGAGATGCTCGCCACCATTGGCTTACGCCGTGACGATATTTACCTGACCAATATTCTAAAAGATCGCGCTCCGAGTAATCGCGATCCACAAACCGCTGAGTTAGATATTTACGAACCCTTTTTAGCGCGTGAAATTGAAATTGTACAGCCCTTGGTGATCGCTACCTTAGGGCGTTTTGCCATGTATTACATCCTTAAGCGGTATGATCTGCCTGATAAAAGAGGAAAAATCAGCGCCTTACATGGCAAATTGCTGCAAACAACCGAATCGTATGGCACGGTCTATATTGTGCCGTTATATCACCCAGCGGTGGTATTGTATAGCGCCAGCAAAAAGACGGATCTCAAAGATGATTTTGAGAAGCTCATCCCATTCGTTTAGCGACCAAAGTCTATATCATATGCCTTCTGACCCTAAAACACCTGCCATCTGACCCCGATTTCGCGCATACCGTCCAAGCCGAGTAAAATAGAGCTTAACTAAACGCTAAAATTATTTTATTAGGAAAGGATGTTTACATTATGCAAGTGTATGATACCCCAAACATTCGTAATATCGCGCTTGCCGGGCATCAGGGCTGCGGCAAAACAAGCCTCATTGAGGCATTTTTGTTTTTAACGGGCGCTATCAATCGGATGGGTAGTGTTGAAGATCATAATACAGTGTGTGATTATGATGAAGATGAAAAAGCACGCGGGATGAGCATCAACACAGCCTTAGCCCCTGTTGAAGTGGGTGATCTCAAAATTAATTTGTTAGACACGCCAGGCTTTACCGATTTTCAAGGCGATGTGCAGCAAGCTATTCGCGTATCGGATGCGGTAATGGTGTTGGTGGATGCCGTGTCAGGGCCTGAAGTGGGCACTGAAATGGCCTTTCAATTTGCAGACAACTTTGAGCAACCCATCGTATTGGTCATCAACAAGATGGATCGTGAAAATGCTAGTTTTGAGCGAACCTTAGAGGCTGTGCGTGAACGCTTCCCTGATCATAAATTTGTGCCAGTCATGCTCCCCATTGGCGAACAAGCTGATTTTAGTGGCGTGGTCAATGTGTTAACGCGCAAAGCCTACCGCGCAGAAGGTAAAGAGCGGAGTGAGCCGCCTGCTGATATGGCCGATGCGATTGAAGCAGCCCACACCTTCCTCACTGAAGCGGCGGCTGAAACAAGTGACGAATTAATCGAAAAATATTTTGGCACGGGTGAATTAGACTATGACGAAGTGCGCGAAGGGATGCGCAGCGCCGCCCGTGACGCTGACCATAAAACCATCCCTGTATTTGTCACCAGCGCTACTCACAATATCGGCACCTATCCATTATTAGAAGCGTTAGGGGTGTATGTCGATTCAGCCGAAAATCGCCGTGCAGCATGGGTAACCCCAGACGGTGAGCGAGAGTTCCTTAATACGCCGCAAAAATCGGATGGCGAAATTGCGGGTTATGTCTTTAAAGAATATACCGACAAATTTGGCACACTATCATTTTTCCGCTTATTCTCTGGAGCCGTCAAGTCTAATGATGGGGTCTATGTCCCCAACCGAGACAAAGATGAGCGGTTTGGGCAATTAATGATTTTGCGCGGCAATCAACAAATCCAAGTCGATGAAATTCGTGCGGGTGATATTGGGGTGGTCGCCAAATTACGTGAAACGCATGTTGGCGATACACTCACCAATCATGGTAACCAAAAACGTCTTTTGTCCCCATCTTTTGAAGAACCCGTTTATGCTGTCGCCGTTCACCCCAAAACCCAAGCTGACAGCGCTAAATTGGGAACCACACTCAATGCCTTAACAGATGCTGACCAAACCCTCCGTTGGCGGCAAGATACCTTAACCCACGAAACCATCTTAGAAGGCATGGGTGGCATTCATCTAGATATTGCGATCAAACGGGCGGAGCGTTTAGGCTGTAATATTGAAACCTCGATCCCAAAAATTCCGTATCAAGAAACCATTACCCAAGTGGCCGAGGCAGAATATACCCACCGTAAGCAAACGGGTGGTGCGGGGCAATATGCACGGGTGAATTTGCGCGTTGAACCGCTTGAACCTTCTGAACCATTTGAATTTGCCAGCGAGATTTTTGGCGGGGCAGTCTCTCAACAATTTGTGGGGTCTACTGAAAAAGGCGTTCGGCAAGCGCTTGAAGGTGGTGTTATTGCGGGGTTCCCCGTAGTGGGTGTCAAAGCCGTTATCTATGATGGCAAAGAACATCCTGTGGACTCAAAAGACGTGGCGTTCCAAGTGGCCGGGCGCGGGGCATTTAAAGAAGCAGTTCGTGGTGCAAAACCCATGTTACTAGAACCCATGATGACGGTCAAAATTACGATCCCAGAAGATAACATGGGTGATATTATGGGCGACATGACCACCCGCCGTGGCATTGTTCAGGGCATGGATTCGATTGCGGGACGCTCGATTGTGACGGCTATTGCGCCACTTGCTGAAATGCAACGCTACTCCAATGATCTACGCTCCATGACCAGCGGGCGCGGGGTCTTTACGATGGAATTTAGCCATTATGATCGGATGCCTGAGCATCTCTCTAAACCCATTGTAGAAGCCTACACCGATCACGACGACGATTAATCGAATTCTTGTTTATACAGATTGGTCACAAACTTATAATAACATCGTTCCCGATAGTTAGGGAACGATGTTTTTTTATGGCTAGGTTTTAGCGTTATTGTGGCAACAATAATGGACTAAGTTCAGCGACAATGCCTTGATAGCGTTCCGCAATGGCATCTAATTGATCAGCAATGGTTGCATCCCCATAAATACGTTCATAAGCAGCGACTTGTGGTAACAATACGGTGAGACTGGTTGCGGTATACAATTCAATATAAAGCATCTCAAATTCCCATGTATTGGCGCATACTTCCGTTTCGTAAGTTAGTGTTTCTAGTGCAATAGTTTCAAAGCTAAAGAGTGTTCCAAAGTCGCCGCGATTGGTTTCAATAAAAGTATTGTACTCGGGTAGTGCTGCTTGGTAGGCCTCGATTTCGCTGGTATAGAGATTCAACTGTGCATTAGCGATTTCTTCATCACAGACAGGAATTCCGTTAGGGAAAAACGCATTTTGGGCAATACCTGTTCCTAGTTGTGTGAGGTTAGCTTGCATAACTAGCCACTCTTGGCGAGTTATCCCTGCATCCAAAAATTGTTGCGCTATATCTTCTTCGCCATAAATCATTACATAGAGAGCCAATCCAACTAAAGTTAGAAAATTCATAGTATTTAGGTCTAAAACATTTACATAATCTTCGGCAAGAATACCATCTACGCAAGCAGGAAATGTCTTAGGTGCATCTTCTTGCATGATCGTATCATATTCAACGATTGCGTTACCTATATTTTGTAAAATGCCTTCTTCACTAGTGTCAACTGAATTCAATACACGCGATACTTCATCAGAATAGTTGAGTAATGATTCTGAAATTGTTGCTCGTTCAATAGGTTCGCAGGGAGTTTGTATAGCCTCACTTTGTGCCATCACAGGGCTAACCACACCAGCCAACAAACAAGAGACCAGCAATAGGGTTAATGATTTCATTAATCGATTCTTTCATGGTTTATTGTGTATGTAATATGATCACTATAGCATATGTGATGCACTCAATGCTGATAGATGTGAGGTTTTGAATCACATAAAAGGTAGAAACTTCATGCGTTAACGTGATGCGTATGGTGAGTTGGTTACGGTTCGGAGGGTGTGGGGTTAAATATAATAATCGTAAGTGTTGCTTGCCAACGGCAGCGCAACCAGCACTTCTGTGCCGCTTATTCCTTGCCCCGCATGAATTTCAATCGTCCCACCATGCACTTCTAAGATTTGCCGCGCCAAAGATAACCCCATGCCCATCCCTTGTTGCTCACGTTGTTCCCGCTCTAATTGAGAAAAGGGTTTAAAGGCTTCTGTAATGTCTTCAGGCGCAATGCCGTCGCCATCATCCCAAATGCGAATTTGGCAAAAGCTATTCGATTCCCATACGCTGATACTAACTTCCTCATGTGAATAGCGGAGCGCATTACTGATTAGTTCTGCCAGAGCGTAGCGCAAGGAGTTAATGTCACACAAGACCAATAAATTTTGGATAGAATCCGTACTAACCCGCTTTTTGCCTTCTGCTTCGGGGATAAATGTACGGGCTTGAGGGAGTGCATCGGACAACAACTCGTGAATGTTGATGTGTAATCCCTCAGTTTGGATGATGTCGTGCGTCAAGATCTGCATTTCTAATTGTGTGATCAACACCATTTGTTCAATGATATGGGTTAAACGACGTGTACCAGTACCAATCGTATGTAAAAACTTTTCGGTTTTATCTTCACTGAGCTTCCCACGATGCTTTGTCAAGATCTCATGAGCAAGCTTGATGCTGCTTAATGGTGTGCGTAGCTCATGGGCAATGAGTGTCATCAAGCGTCGTTGGGCAATCGCAAGGGCTTCATGCTCGTTAGAGATGGCAGACCGTTGTTTGGCATTTTTAGCGAGTTGGCCTTGGATGGCGGCCAATAAAGTTTTGCGGTGGATCGGTTTTAACAAAAAGTCATCCGCGCCAAGTTCAATACCACGCCGCCGCAACTTTTCATCGCCATGTGCGGTTAGAAAGATAAACGGTGTTAGGGGTGCCAGTTCCCGAATGACTTGGACAACCGCAAAACCATCCATATCGGGCATCTGGAGATCACACAACACCAAATCAGGGGTTTCTGATTCAAAAATAGCAATACCATCGCGCCCACTGGATGCCGATAGCACATCATAATTGGCGGCGTGTAAGACCTTCGTCGCCAAATGGAGCATCATCGCATTGTCATCAATTACAAGTATCGTGGCATCTAATGTCATGGACATTATTATAGGCGGCAACTAACGAAAAACCAACTTTTGAATTCACAATTTTTGTGGGGAACAGCAACCCTAATAAGCTGTGGTTTGCTAGGGTAATCAAACAGGAGGGCACCCTCACATACGCATTAAGCTAAGAAAGTTCCGCCATTGCCCGACGCTGAAAGCATTGGGCTAGACAATATGGAAGCCCCCTGAAGGAGGCTGATTGGGTGCTCTATTTGCAAAAACAATCTTTCAACCTGCCATGATGCGTGATTTGGGCACCGTTGAGCCTCATTGATGAGGCTTCCAGACAAGTTTAGGCGATGGCTTTCAGCCATCGACACCCGCAACATGCCCAAAATAAGCGCTTAACTTAATGCCAATGGGCACCCTCACCCCCCTGTCATCATCTGAGGTTGTTTATTGGATAACGACCAAAACCTTATTTTGTTCAACTGAATCACCTGCGCCAACATCCACGCGCTCAACGACACCATCACGTGGAGCCTTGAGTTCGTTTTCCATTTTCATGGATTCTAAGATCACAACCGTTTGCCCTTTGGTGACTTCATCACCAACATTGACCGGCACAGCAACGATTAACCCCGGCATTGGGGACTTAATTTGGGCTTCCCCCGTCATGTCTGTTGACACACCACTCAGGCGTGCAAGGCGTTGGGAGCGTTCGTCAGTGACATCAATTTCATATAAATCACCAAAAATCAGGACATGATACTGACCGTCGCGTTGTTCCACCACGGCCTCAAAGGATTGGTTGTCAATAATTAAAGAATAAATCGCATGTTGCCCCATTGATTTAAAATCAACGTGGCGTTCTTCGCCATTTACGATGACCAGCCCATCTTTTTTAATTTCGATTTCGTAAGTTTCATCAAGAACTTGTGTAATATATTTCATCACCAACTCACTTGTCAGACCGTTATAGTGCCCTTGATTGTAGGGTTTCTGGCAGGCAATGACAAGCGACAACCCGATTTCGAAAAACTTTGTGAAGTTTCACAAAAAGATCTTATGGAGAATTCGCATAAAAAATATTATAATGATAGGCGCTTCAAGTAATTCTCTTGAAGTGTGGTAAGAGTACCCCCATATTAGCTTCTTGAACCATGTACGTTTGATGGCTATATATGTGTGAGTTACAACGCCATCTAATGTCAATCCATCAAGGAGTTTTTGTTATGTCCCAACGTATGCAAGGTACCGTTAAATGGTTCAACGCTGAAAAAGGCTATGGCTTCATTTCTCGTGAAGACGGTCCCGATGTATTCGCTCACTATTCTGAAATTCAAAGCGATGGTTACCGCACCCTTAACGAAGGTGACCGTGTTGAATTTGATTTGACCCAAGGTAAAAAAGGCCCACAAGCCAGCACCATTACCAAAGTCTAATCCATTAGATTAAACTCAAAACACTAACGGAACAACGAGGGGTTAACCGCTCAGTTCCGAATGATAAAACCGTAGGCACACCCTGCGGTTTTATTATTTTTAGATTTGTTACCCCAAGAACCAATGCTGTCTTGTACAATACTGATACGGGAAAATTTTTGGTGTGCCATGAAAGACCTAGTACTTGTCGTTATCCGTTCAGATACCCGCCATCAGCAACACATTCCTTTTTTTGGGCAAACGTTGCGCATTGGGCACAATGCTTATAGTGATATTGTCCTGCCCGAAGATTTTGTTCCCCATGCCGATTACCACGCCGTGATCTATGGCTCTGAGGGGCAAACGTTGCTGGCAGACCCCGAACAAATTGGCACCACATATTTAAATGGCAAGTTACTTAATGGTACAGAACCCTTTTCCCCAGATATGACCGCCTACATTGGCAATCCGGTTCAAACCCCATTATATTTCAAGATTTTGCTAGAGTCCCCCCAATATACACAACAAATGCAAAGCCCTGCATGGGACGCCCCCACGTTGTCAAACATGTTGCATAGTGTGTTGGACAACCCGCAACCCAACACCACCCCCTATCTGCAATTTGGGTGGAAATTTGATGAAAGCTATACATATGTATTATCACCAGATACCCCCTTGTTGGTTGGGCGTGCGCCTACCTCTAATCTCAGATTACCGCAGGATTTAACGTTTGTCTCCAGTGCCCATTTTTTAATTCAATGGGATGGCAATCAATATTTAATAGAAGACAAAGGCAGCACCAATGGTACGTGGGTGAATCAATATCAATTAATGCCCCAACGCCCTTACATTCTGATGAATGGGGACATCATTAGTATACGGGTAACAGGCCGTGATCCAGTTTGGTTTGCATATTATGTCCCCCAAGCTACGCCCCCACCCAATACATATACCCAAGATACCGACCACACCACGCCGCCTGTGAACCGTGATGTAACATCCGACACCCAGCCCAATCCATCTGATGCTCAAGAACCAGCCCCCAAACAACAACCCACCCTGTGGGAACGCATCAAACGTATCTTTAATTAAGGACGCTTTCTTATGTCGATTCAGATCTTACAATTGCCGTTAGGCATGTTACAAACCAATTGTTTTATTGCCCACAACGGAACAGAAGCCATCATCATTGACCCATCCGATCAAGCGCCTGTCATTTTAGAACAGATTGAAAAATACAATCTGACTGTCAAGTATATTTTAGCGACCCATACCCACTTTGATCATGTATTAGCGTCTTATGCCGTGAAGGCCGCCACTAAAGCCCCCTTTTGGCTGCATGAAGAAGGTGTTGAACAATTGAATCGTTCCCCCAAAAGCGCCGAGCGATATGGCATCCCCACAAATGATCCACCGGCTGAACCAGATGCCTTTATCAACCATCAGCAAATCATCACATGGGCTGGCGGCGAACTCGAAGCCCGCTATACACCGGGGCATTCTGTGGGGCATTTAATTTTTGTTTGGCACGCTGAAAAAATCGCTTTTGTGGGAGATTGTGTGTTTCGGAGTGGTATCGGGCGTACCGACTTGCCCGGCGGCAATACACTACGCTTGAAGCAAAGTATTGAAGAAGAAATTCTAACGCTCCCAGATGATTATACCTTGCTAACAGGGCATGGCCCCCAAACCACTATTGGTATGGAAAAGGTGAGCAATCCCTACATTGCCCAGTTGCTAGACATGGGATAATTGCCATCATCTTTGCCCGACGCTGAAAGCATCGGGCTAGGGTGTTTGGAAGCCGCCTAAAGGCGGCTGATTGGATGCTCTGTTTGCAAAAAATCCTTCCAAAAGTAGGGTCGGGTTTTCGCTAGGGGGGCGGCTCTGCCGACTGTAGTCAGCGTAGCTGACCCTGCACGACCCGACCTTACGAATGATTTCGGTGAATTGTAACCCCATTTATGGGGTTTATAGACCATTTTAGGCGGTGGCTTTGAGCCACCGATGCCCACATGAATCACATCGTTTGCTTAACTTGACACGCATGGGACGGTATGGTTACCGTCCCTAAACTGGTGTGATGCTTAGTTATACATTCCGATTATTCCGTCGAAATTGAGAATAAAACATCATTCCAAATAGTGCGATACGGTTCCAAGCTAGTGGGTGACCCTAACGCAATCACTTTCAATTCACCATCCAACACAAATCCTGTCAAATAAATGCTCAGGCCAGTGGTTGCAATCGATTCAATGGTCACGGCAGGTTGTTCTAGAATGATGTGTTCCGTCACCACAAAATCACCTGTGTTGGGATCCAACCCAAAGCGTGGCAGAATAGCGCCCGGTAGTTGAGCGTAGACATCAGCCGTTTCATCAATGTCACCAGCATTTAATGGGTACTCAACCGCCAACATCAAATCACCTTGAATCGGGTCACCAGTGGCTTGGGTTTCGGTGATGTAGTCAGCTTCTAATTGATAGATCCCCGTGCGATCATCCACATCAACCGTTTGCCACCCTTCAGGATAATTGAAATTAAAACCAACGGGTGAAGTTTCATGCGTGGCAAGACTGCTAGCTTCTATTGGGCGGTAGCTCCCAAGCAACCGTCCCCAATTAAATGCGTTAGCATTAAAGACCTCAGTTGTTGCCCCAGAAAAACTCGCCACCAGCACATATCCATCATGTTGGATCAAGGTTCCTGCACCATCGCGCCCACCGTGGAATGGCCCCCCAATGGCAGTCACTGCGCGGTAAGTTGACACCCCAAACTCTACCACATCTTCACTGAGCGTTAGGCCAGTGGCTTCAATAATAACATCTAACAAGTCAAGATTATTGGATGTTTCCACACCAGCGAGTTCTGCCATCATTTCGCGCGGCAGAAAAACAAATTGCGCGGCAAAATCACCTTTTGGTGCGGTCGCATTATCGCCATCCGCTAACACATTAATATCAGCGGCAGTCGTGGCAAGATAATAGGTTCCTGCCCCATCGGTATCGGCCACCCAATCCCCGGGGATGTTCACCATATAGCCAACTTCTTCAAACATTAACTCTTGAGAGAGATCCCAATCGGCAGGTTCAGCTTGGCCTCCCATTTGCGCATGGACACCAAAAACAGGTACAACAAGCACTATCACACCTAACAAAAAAACTAAACGACGCATACTCTTTCTTGACCCTCAAAAACAATAGACGATAATTCATGATAGTAGAAAATCGCCATGTGTGCCAATCTGCGCTATCATAAAAGGCATTAGACATCATGAGGATACTATGGTTTTTGGATTGCTAAATATTGACAAACCCGCTGGATATACGAGCCATGATATTGTGGACATCGTGCGGAAGAAAACAAAAGTCAAAAAAGTTGGTCACGCTGGAACCTTAGATCCAGCCGCAACTGGTGTTTTGGTATTGTGTATGGGGTCTGCCACACGCCTCAGCGAATATATTATGGGGCACACCAAAACCTACCAAGCGATTATCAAATTTGGTGAAACCACCGATACCTATGACGCTGAAGGCGAGATCACGGCAACAAATGACACCCCCATTACCCGTGAGCAATTAGATGCTGTTATCCCTCAATTTAAAGGATATATCAAGCAAGTGCCACCCATGTATAGTGCCATTAAAAAAGGGGGCGAAAAATTATATGAAAAAGCACGGCGTGGCGAAGAAATTGAACGCGAACCCCGCGAAGTTGTGATCTATCGCCTGCAAGTGGATAGCTTTGTTTACCCTGAAGCGGTGGTGACCGTTCGTTGCACCCCCGGAACCTATATTCGCAGCATCGCGTATGATATAGGAGAAGCTTTAGGCGTTGGGGCGCATCTGTCAGGGTTGATCCGGATTTCTAGTGGGGATAACTTTACGATCAGCAATGCGATATCGCTCCGCCAATTAGAAAAAGACATTGAAAACGGCACATGGGAAAAACACCTGATGAGTGTACGCGATGGACTGAGCCAGCTACCCTATATTGAACTCAACAATCAACAAGAAGATATTGTCCGCAATGGGCAATCCATCCGCCTTGGCATCAGTAATCGCGGTAGCATCCAAGCATGGGCGGATGAAGGGATCTTCATAGGCATCATGGAGCGTGAGGGCGATGACGACAACACCGCCGAATGGAAGCCCAAGAAAATTTTCAACTTTGATGCAGATTAACACCTTGGTATAAAAATAAACAAGCCCCTTTCAGTAATTGAAAGGGGCTTGTTTTGGCGCACATAAATTACAACCACCGCAGTTTCCTATAAGTCTTTGATGGGTGTTCCTGCATCAATTTCATTAGATACAGTTTTCATATCTGCGCCATAAATTCGCAGGGGCGTATCTTTGGCAATAGCGGTAATGGCAACTTTTTGCAGATTCTCTAACGTGGTTCGCGTGGTTACCAATTGCCCCGGTTGGCGTCCGCTGGTTTCGATGGTTTCTCCACTGTTCACGGTTTCCCCAATATAGATCCCAACATTATCCCCCCGTTCAACCACAAAAATCTGATTATGGTCTTTTTTGGCAGCGGTTTGATTCACCATCACCGACTCCAACACGCGACGATAGCGCAGCAATTCATCCGCCATGTATTGGGCAACTTCGGCTAAGTCGCTGCCGGTAATGGCGTCTTGTTGGGAAAGTTCTTGAATTTCTTCGGTTAATAATCCAGCCGTATGCACTAATTCTGTACCATCGACTATCAATGTTTTAATAATATCTTTTGTGTCGGCTTGCTGTAAGTCATTAAGTTCTTCTAAGCGTTGCTTATCCATGCTAATATGCCTCCTCACTATACCCCAGAAACCGTTAATCCACCGTCAATAACCATGGTTTCACCTGTCATAAAGCTAGCTTCATCTGACCCTAAAAAGACGGCTGCTCCCGCAATTTCTGACGCATCTCCCATCCGTTGTTGGGGCGTGCGGGTGTTCAATTGGTCTAATAACTGATCATTTTGCCATAAGGCGGCTGAAAATTTGGTTTTAATGAAGCCAGGGGCGATGCCGTTCACACGGATTTTTTCGGGGGCAAGTTCCACCGCGAGAGATTTTGTCATCATGATCACGGCAGCTTTGGAGCAGCTATACACACCCATCATAAAGCCGGGTTGAATGCCCGCAATCGAACTATTGTTGATGATGCTGCCACCATCTGTCATGGCTTGGGCGGCATATTTACACACCCAAAAATAACCTTTAAGATTCACTTCAAAAATTTTATCCCAATGGCTAGCTTCGGCGGTGAGCATGGGACCAAAATGAGGATTCGTCGCAGCATTATTGATAGCAATATCCAAGCGGCCAAACTGATTCACCGTTTCGCTGATCAAGTGTTGAACTTGTTCCTCTTGTCCTGTATGGGTGGGGATGGTGAGTACCTCGCCGTTGGTTTTTTCACGGAGTGTATCGGCGGCTGTCGCAAGGTCTTCGGCTTTACGGCTCGCAATGACAACTTTTGCCCCTTCATTCAAGTAGGCTTCCGCAATAGCTAACCCAATCCCACGCGATCCACCTGTAATAACAGCAACTTTATCTTTTAAGCGCATGATCTATCCCTCTATCTAAGCCATATGATGACTAATTGTAACAGGCACCCGAAAACTCTCACAGATGTCATTTGGAATACCATCTTAACACAATCCTTGCGTATAATTGGATAGTGTAACAAATTGATAAGGAACGCCATACAGATGTCATCGAGCAAAAAAAATCTTAAAACCCAAGCCATTCATACAGGACGAACAACAGACCCTGCAACGGGTGCTATCGCATCGCCGATCCACCTAAGCACGACCTTTGAACGTGCAGCAGATGGTAGCTATCCGCATGAATTTGTATACACGCGGGAAAGTAACCCCAATCGGCAAGAACTCGAAACCTGTTTAGCTCAATTGGAGCAAGGTGAACGCGCATTTGTCTTTTCATCTGGTTCGGCAGCAATTGGTAGTTTATTACTGGGGTTAGGTGCATCCGATCATGTGATCGCCTCAGAGGATATGTATTTTGGCATTCAGATGATCCTAAAAACTATTTTTGGGCGCTGGAACTTATCGGTGTCATTTGTTGACACCACCGATCCCGCTAGCGTCAAAGCGGCGCTACAATCCAACACACGCTTGGTAATGCTAGAAACGCCATCGAATCCATTATTAAAGCTCACCGACATCCGCACTATTGCTGACGTTGTTCATGCCAATGGGACAGCCTTAATGGTAGACAACACCGCCGCCACGCCTGTTTTGCAAAATCCGTTACCATTGGGGGCTGATATTGTGGCTCATGCCACCACTAAATACATCAATGGACATAGTGATGTTTTGGGCGGTGCATTGGTTTTTGGACAAGCTGACCACCCATTGGCAGAGCGCGTTATGCAGATTCAGCACTTAATGGGGGCAGTCCCGTCACCGTTTGATATGTGGTTAACCTTACGGGGCATCGCAACCTTACCCTATAGAATGCGGGGGCATTGTGATAATGCGGCTACGGTTGCAGCGTATTTAACCACCCATCCACAGATTGAACAAGTGTTGTATCCGGGATTATCAACCTATGAGGGACATGAGATCGCCATAGGGCAAATGCCCAACGGGTTTGGCGGGCTGATGTCGATTTTGGTCAAAGGCGATGCGTCGGACGCGATGCGGGTTGCCAGCAAGGTTCAACTCTTTACCCGTGCCACAAGTTTTGGCGGGGCGCACAGCCTCATCGAACACCGAGCATCTATTGAACATCCTGAAACCACCACACCCCAAAATCTATTGCGCCTATCGATTGGATTAGAAAATGCTGACGACTTGATCCACGATTTAGAGCAAGCCTTAGCGGATTAACCTTAAGCAGGAGTGGGTTGTTCCTTTATGGGAAGTGTAAAATAAAAGGTACTCCCCTGCCTGTGAGTGCTGTCAACCCAAATGCTGCCACCATGTAACTCGACAATCTGTTTGGTGATGGCAAGCCCGAGCCCCGTCCCTGTTGCTTTTTTATTTTCTATCTGTTTGAAGCTTTCAAAAATGACGGTTTGATGTTCAGGGAGAATGCCTTCCCCAGTATCTGTTACAGAAAAGGTGGCGGTTTCGCCATCATGAACCAAGCGTACAGTGATCTTACCAAAATCCGTAAATTTGACGGCATTACTCAATAGATTGACCAAGACTTGATAGATATGTTGTTGGTCAAATTGAAAGCTGAGCGGTTCAGCGGGGATCTCAACATCAATATCTAGGTTTTTGGTTTCGGCTAATACTGCAATGCTTTTAATTGCAACCTTAACAAGGTCTTTTGCATCAGCCATGGCAACCTTTAACCGCAGTTCCCCTGCGTTGAGCGTACTCAGGTCGAGTACATCATTAATCATTGCCAACAAACGATGGGCATTCTGCACAGCACGGTCTAATCGGTCGTGTTGTTCCGTGTTAATTTCGCCATAGTAACCATCCCGAATCATCGTATTATAGCTAATAATGGCACCCAATGGCGTGCGGAGTTCATGGCTCATATGCGCGAGGAACTGTTCGCGTATCTGATTCGATTTGCGAAGTTCTTCATTCACCACTTGCAGATCGGCATTCAAGCGACGAAGCGGATCAAACAATTGATGTTCCAGCACTGTACGCCCCATGATCAAGGCCGCCACACTCAGCATCACCGAATTATAGGGAACCGTAAAAAGGGTACTTAATGGTTCCGACACACTGGTAGACAGTGGACGCAAAACCGATAGCAAGATGACACCCGTTAAAACGGCCAGCCCTGCATACCACAATGGCCGTGCGCGAGAATCATTTAAGTCTCGCAAGCGAAACACAATCACCAGTAAATAAGCAAATGTAATGAGTTGAAAGACTTGCCCTAATGCCGTGTAGTGAATCACAAAACCATTCGGATCACTTTCGGAGGGGCTTACATGTGTATATAACAACCCCGTCACAACGATAAACGGCATAAACCCAAACATGAACACCCCCACCCCTAACAGATATTTATTAGCCCGTTCCGCAAACAGCGCTGTGAATAAATAAAATAAGGTGATAAAGAATGAATAGAGTATATGATTGATGTCATACACCACATTCGGGTTGATGTTTAAATCATTAATAAATCGGGTGGTGATGGTACCAACAGAAAAAAAGGATAGGGTTAACATTAATGCCGAAAACGACAGATTAATGATATTTTTGGGGGCTTGCCAATATACCATTAGCGTTAATGAAAAACTCGCTATCATGGTAAAAAAGTTACTAACAAGCACTAAAGTAGTTTGGGTGTCCACACGCAATCCTCATTGTTGAGACTGATACGCTCCCTCTATCAACCATACATCGGTTACAAAAATTTGTGTAACATGATTCAATATCAGGATAGGGCTAGTAACCCAAGAGTCTCTGGTTCAGGTTAGGGACGCCATACAAAATAACGTCTGATGTGAAATGAAGTAAATATGGTCAATCGTGCTAACGCTTTGTCGCATCATGCGATCTAACCTTAATACTTTTTGAGTTCACATAAGGCATAAATATGTATGACCGCCCCAATAGGTATTATATTTGCCGCTTATTGCGGAATACCATAAAAACGCACAGTTGCATCATTGAAATAAGCCACCAAGATACGCCCATCGGGGCTAAACGCCAGCGCCCCTAATTCAGTTTCATTTGCATCATCCCACATAAAGCTATGTACCTCTGCCCCTGTGCCATTGTCCACAATGCGTAAGACCCCATCGCTACCAGCGACCGCAACCAACCCACCATCAGGGCTAAAGCTAATGGCCGTGGCGCTGTCCATCGTTTCAATCGTGCGGAACATGCTCCCATCATTAAGAATGACCAACGCTGGCGCATTCGAGTTCCCCTCGCCCGCTAAACCAATAAAGGTTTGATCCCCCGTGATGCTGAGATCCGCAAATGTATCAAATAAGGGACGCGCATCAACACTACCTGTTGCCAAACTGACAATAAAGACTGTGTCGGTCATGCTCTCGCCCACCACAAATAGTTCGCCCTCACGGATAAACGCAACTTCAGTGATTAAACTGCCATCATCGCCAAAATCAAAGGATTGAAGCACACCACTGCTAGCAACCTCAATCACATACAGTTCGCCTCGCCAATTGCCAGCCACCACTTGCTCACCATCGGGGGTAAAAGTGATGCTTTGAGCGTTGCTGGTGACATCAGTTACCATCAGAGTATCCCCTGTGCGAAGCTCCCACACTTGGACACCACCATCGGTGGAAAAGGGATCACCAAATGCCGCCGCAACACGCTGACCATCGGCACTAATGTGGATGTCATAAACGGATTGTTCGGCGAATTCGCCAGTCAATGTTTCTAGGATAGAAAAATCTGTTGTGTCGACAACCACAATCGCATTGCCATCATTGTAGACTAAACGCTCACCATCGGGGGTAAAGGCAATATCACGGCTAGATAACAAAAAATCTTCGGTTTGTAAGGCACTCAGCGGGGCAAGCTCAGCCGCATTTTGGGGATTAATGGGTGCAAGGCTAAGCGATGCCATATCCATCACAGACGATTCTATTGTGGAGAGTACGGCTTCAAATATTGGTTGATACAAATCAATCGCAGGCATCGCACCAGATACATTGGCAATCCATAAGTCCCCATCAACATTCAACACGCCAATAAAAACCACCTCATTCCGACTATTGGGGATGCCTGTCCCCCCCCGTAAAATGACACCGCTATGAGGGCCAAATGGTGTCGATTGTAACGACGAAAACGCCATATTACCTGTGCCTTCGGGATTTTCCCGCGCAAGCTCTAAAAGTCCTTGGCTAAACAAAATCGCAACATCATTGAGGGTTGGTTCATCGGGCAAATCCAAATCAAAATAGAAATCGGCATCTGCTGGCATTAAAACCAAGGTGAGTGAATCGGCAGGATCAGGGGTCATAAAAATGACACCATCAAACGCCGTGACATCCCAGACGGACGGGTGTTGCAGGGTCAAGGCTCCATCGGGTGTCGTGAAGGTTCCATCTAGCGGCGGGGTAGGGGCTTGTGCAGTGGTTAGGCTCACCAAGGATAAGATCATCCAACAACATAATAGAATCCCGATTTTTTTCAACATAAGCGTTCTCGATTCCTCATTTGATTGTATAGTCTGGAAGATATTATAGGTTGGAACAAGCTTTTTAATCAATTTATTATGTTTTAACACCAGGCATTGTGCGATAGTCTACTTAGTTTATGTTGAGTTTTAAAGGATAAATCATGTCATTTTCAGTTCGGTGGTATGAACCTAAACAAATTATCTTAATTACCTATGAAGGCATGTTACACCTCAAGGATTTTGAGGATTACAACCAAGAATTAATTAACTACCTCGACGAGGGGACATTCCCAGTTCATGTGGTGGCAGACACCCAACATCTTAAAGGTGTTATTCCGCAAGCGGTCGACATTGCGAATGTTTTAACCTATACCAAACATGAAAATCTTAGTTGGGTGCACATCTGCGGCGCCAACAAACTGATCCGCTTTTTAGCCGCCATTGTTTTCCAAATGGTGAATACCCCTGTTCACTTCCATAACTCGATTGCAGAAGCGGTTTCCTTTATTCATTCTGTCGACACTGAACTTCAAAATTTCGAAACCCGTAAAAAAGAAACCACCAAGCTCCAGCCTATTGATTAGCAATTCCGTTCAGCATATCAATGAGACTTTGGGATAGAGTCTCGCGGAATGGAACGTGAAAAATCCCCATATTCGGTTCACTGGCTAACACTTGGCGGCTCACGGGTGGGGGCGCTGCCATATGTTGAATCCCAATCGCTAACATTAACGTTCGTAAGATAATGGTCACCCCTTGACCGTGGGCTAAAAACGTCAACCGAATTTCGATCATTGCGCCTGTTTGCAACAAACGGGCGGCCAACCACGCCCGAAATTGTCGTGTCGAGCTATAGTCAATATTTTGTTCTAACGTCACATGCCAAATCGCTAACAAGCGCATTAGTTCAGGACGATCTTGAAAGCTGTTGGCAAGGCTCTCGGCAACACCTTGAATAAGCTGATCGCTTTGACGGGGGAGTTTTTGTAGCATAAGCTCTAAAGATTTAACCCACAGTTCAAGTTGCTGTTGTAATAAGGCTAAAAATAGTGCTTCTTTGGTTTCAAAGTAGCGGTATGTGGTGCCTTTAGCCAAGCCAGTTGCATGGGCAATATCATTCATATTGATTTGTAGGTAATCTTTTTTTTGGAATAGCCGCCAAGCGGCATCTAAAATAGCTTGACGCCGCTCTTGCTTTTGGTCGGGATGGACTGCGCGTTGTTTGATCGGCATTGTCGGTTATACACCTGCCGCAATGTGTGCTTTCATGGCTTCAAGATTCCATTCACCATCCCATGTTGAGCCAAATTGATCCGGATCAATCGTTTCCACCCACCATGTAACCCCCAGCGCTTTATAGGGCGCAACATGTTCAGCGCGTTTGGCTTTTTCAATTGGTGGTGATGGATACACAATATCAAATGGCGCGTCACTGGTTCGATGGTCACGGACATAGGCTATCAAATCAGCAAGGTGTTGTTGGCTGTCCCCCTCAGCCGTAATAATAGGAAAAACGCCATCCCAACGGGCGGCACGGCGGAACGGTGGTTTATTCGGCCAAAAACCAGCAATCCATACCGGAATGCGAGGGCGTTGTGCCGTAGCAGGCAAAAAACCTTGTGTTTTGGCTTGATAGTGTTGCCCCATAAAGTCAAATGGTTCTCCGCTCCACAATCCATCTAGAATAGTTAAGCCTTCATCTAGCATTTTTGCACGAGTTTTTAGATTGGCTTCTTCGCCAAAATAATCCCATTCCACTTCAGAACCACTCGCGCCCCCTAACCCCGCCCCAAAAATTAGGCGTCCATTACTGAGTTGATCGAGGGTGGCAGTTTCACGGGCAAGCTTCCACGGGCGGCGGCGTGCAATCGGGGTCACCATTGCGCCTAATTTGATCCGTTCAGTGACCATCGCGGCGGCTGTTAATGCAATCCACGGATCCACGACAGGCGTATGGATGTTACGGATTAAATGATCCCAAATAAAAAGGCCATCCCATCCCGCTTGTTCGGCTAAGACTGCCATTTCTGCGACCGTTCGCGCATCACCAAAGGCTCCAAAGTTCGGTAAATCAAGAGCGTATTTCATAAAATTTTCCTTTAAGGGTCAAACAGCGCACATTATGTATCATCATCTAATCGGGTTGTGTTCTTGTTGACTGATCCCGCCTGCCTTATTGAGACGGGCTAACAGGGGGGCGCGGGTCATTGATGCTATTGAAAAGTCATAAAATAATTGCATAACCAAGATGTTGAATCGTATCTAGCTTCGTGTAGGGGAGTCCTACAGGGCTCCCGATGTTGACACAGTTCATAATGTTGGGGGCGCTGTAGCACATACGCATTAAGTTAAGCCCTTTTCATGATTGATTAGAGTTTTGGTAGTTCAAAATTACCACCCAAACCACTCGTAAGGGAGGGTTTGCAAACCCTCCCCTACATTATGTCAATCTGTGAAGTTCGTTAAACCCTTAGCTTAATGCCAATGCGCTGTAGCACCCCCCTACAGAGACCAACGTATATTTGGGGTTATTCAATTAATTTTTCAAACGTCAAGAGCATCAATGGCACGGCGCAACGCGAGCCCCCTCTTTAGGCTACCGAGGTATCGCTACTCAGCGGTAAATCCAATGGTTTTATGCGCCCCACTACAAAATGGTTTTTTGTCAGAGGCTCCGCAACGACAAAGCCACGTTTTATCACCCGCAAACACCAAGTTATTGTCAGCGTCATAAATTTCAAAATCCCCGACCACTTCCAAAGGGCCGTTGGGGTGCGCTGTAATGGTCAGTTCGCCCCCTTTAGTCTCTAAAGCATGGGCTTGGGTTGATGTTTCTTCAGTGGTGAATCCGATAGTTTTATGGGCATTATCACAAAACGGCTTTTGCTCGGATGCCCCACAACGGCATAAGGTCGCCCGCGTATCTTTAAGGTCAACACCAGCCGCTTGAATCGTTAAATCACCACGCAATTGAAGTGGGCCATCTTTCCATAGATTGATGGTATTGGTTTGGGGCGTTGCTTCAGCAGCGCCACCATCTTTTCGCTCAAAATGTAATGCTCCCGATGGACAACGAGAAACAACTTCGGCAATGGCCTCTCCGCTAGCATGTTCCGGTTGAATCCACGGACGTTTTTTAACATCAAAAACCTCACTCAGGCGATTCACACATTCCGCCGCATGGATGCAGCGCTTGCCATTAAAGGTAATATCAGCACTTTCACTGGTATAGCGTTTATCCTGTGCCAACGGGTTGGTATAAGTATCTGTCATCATAAACTCTTTGGATTAGTATGCTTTCTTACATTGTAACAATTTCAATAGAGTTTCATTGATTTTATTGGCGGATACTCATAAATGTGCGAAGGTGGTGATGAATCATATACTCAACACCAAAGGATAGGCAACTGATGGATATTGTTCATAATGAAGCCCAAAAACGCTTTGAACTGAATATTGATGGTGAACTCGCTTTAGTGGACTATATTAAAAGTTCACAACGTATTATCTTTACCCATACAGAAGTCCCCGTTGCATTAGAAGGTCAAGGCATTGGCAGCAAACTTGCTAAACATGTGTTGCAATTTTCCAAAGATAATGATCTCAAAGTCCAGCCCATGTGCCCCTTTATTCGCGGATACATTCAAAAACATCCAGAATGGCAAGATCACCTTACGATAGTCGGATAATAGTCCATGCTATTTTTGTGCCTACAAGGCGCGATGATGCTCCTTGGGTTAAGCCTATTACTGATCACCCCAACATCAATTTTAGGCAAAGATATTAACGGCTGGCGCAAGTGGGCAATGGGGCTATTGTTGTTCATCCAAACGCCATTAAGCTTAACGCTGGGGCAAATTTTGCTTGGTAGCACAGAACCAGGCCCCATTGATGGGGCAGCCGTCTTGGATGCGCGTAACCGCATCGCTGCAACTTGTGCCGAATGGACAATATTATCGGGTAGCGTTTTAGCCTGTTTTATCATCTGGTTACGCGCCCCTGAAACCGAAGAACGCCAATTAATTGAACAGTACTCACCCTATAAGGAGGATCATTCATGATAGATGAACAATATCACGATTTGTTAAATGGCCCTGTTGTGGCAACCGTTGTCACCCTTATGCCTAATGGGTATCCCCAAGCAACCCCTGTTTGGTTTGACTTTGACGGAGATAACATCTGGGTAAACACCGCCGCTGGTCGCCAAAAAGATAAAAACTTAATTGCCAATGGCAAGGTTACGCTTAGCATTATTGATCCCCAAAACCCCTATCGATGGGTTGAGATTCGCGGTGATGTCATTGAGCGTACCACTGATGGTGCAGTTGCTCACATTGATCGATTAGCAAAACTTTATGCGGGCAAAGCATCGTATTATGGGGATTTTGCACCAGCAGACCGTGCCACGCAAGAGCAGCGCGTTATCTACAAAATCAAGCCAGTTAAAGTTAACGCCAGCGGATAAGGCTCCGTTGCATCCAGCAGGGGCGCGGGTCATTGATGCGTTGCATCAATGGCACGGCGTCGCCGTGCGCCCGCATCGCGGGCACCCGCGCCCCCCAAGCCTGCGAAACACCTATCAGGCCAACACAAACATTGGAGCCTATTGAACTGAGTCCATCCGAAACTGTAGGCGCGTTGCGGTGTCTTGATCACCAACAAGTTGATAGACCTCTACAAATGGAGCCCATTCAATTGCATGACCACTCACCGGTGACAACCCCAAGGCTAAAACCGCCTCCGCGAGTTGCTGCGCGTAAGTAATGTCATTCATTTGGAGTGCCCACTGTACCTGTTGGTAGTAAAAACACCAATCATGTAACGGTTCTGGATACGATGGTGTAAATGTAACCGCATCATATGGCGTGGCAGTAATCGCATTAGGGGTATGCAATGTGGATAGCAAATCAAAATCAGAAATAGTAGTGGGTGTATTGGCCGTAATTAAACACCCGCCATCATAACCAAAGATCAGCAGTCGCTCACTGTCAAATTGCCAATCACGAAAGATACTTAATCGCTGGGTTAATGCTTGCCCCCATTGCCCTTGCCGGGGAGCATCTGTGGTTAACAATCCGGTTAAAATAGCCTTATTGCCCCCCACCACTGTTGGATAGCGGGTTTGCGGATAGTACAAGTTATTCTGAGCGGTCATGGCGTAATCAGTCATGACGCGATCAAAGGCCAACATCTCCTCTGCAAAAATAATGGATAGTAATGTTCCATCTTCAACTTCTGGGGCACGCCATCGCATTTGCCACCATAGATTTTGTCGCAATTGCCAATCATCCGCATAATTTTGTGTAACACCGACTTGGATAATAACCCCAAAGGTAATCAATCCAGCCATCAGTAACCGCCCTAACGCGGGCGATCGTGTGACATGAGGTAACCCAATGCCGAAAATAATAGCGGCGAACAAACTCGGTGCTAGTGACCATCGCGAATTAAACCCCATATCTAACGCCCGCCCTACCAAATGCACAGCAAGCAATAAGATACCCATCATCCCTAAACTAACCACCACCGTCATAGCAGTAAACTGCGAGGGGTGTAGCAGATTTTCTGAATAGCGCCATAAATATAATAAACAGCCGATCAAACAGCCAACCGCTAATAGACTAGGCACATCCAGATCAACCCGCTCACTGGAAAATAAATACCAAGGTACGCGAACCCAATCAACCGTTAGCATCTGTAACGGCGCAGACAAACTGCGCTTGAGCGTCAGAAATAACCCATCGGCATTATCGAAATAGATGAATTGGTTATAGCTAGCATAAGTCGGGTTCGGCTCAAAAATAATAAAGCGATAGACTAAGGCTCCAAATGCAGTCATGGCAATTGGTAACCATACAAAAAGCAATTGACGGGCAACTTGTACAGAAACCCCAGCAACCGCTAACATCGCGATAGGGCGAATGGCTTCAAGTACCAAGTATTGCTCATAAATCAGCGTTTGGATGGGCAGCAACAGCGCGGCAAACACCCCTAACCCAATCGCTTGCAATCGTGATTGTTGGATTCTTCTTGCTGCAATCAGTGACACCCAAATGGACAACAACGCGATGACCAATGGCAAGATTAATTGAAACGAAACCGGAATCGCCCGCAAATGGTAACTCGGGTAAACGGCAAACAATAACGCAGTTAAGGTACTCAGGCTGGGATAGCGAGGCCATATGCACCGCAGGCACGCCCATACCAACACCACAGATGCAATATACAGACCAAAATTGATGCTATGCCACAGGAATGGCTCATTTCCTGCCTGCTCCCATACATAAGCGCTGATCACCCCCCCGATGGGACGCGCTTGCCCACCATACCACTCTACAAAGGTATCACTACCAAACGCATCACGAACATACATTGAAGCATAGTCATCCCAATAAAAGCCAAGTTGGGAGATAAAAATGCCATAGGATAACGTACAAACAAGCCCAATCAATAATAGGCTAGCAAGGGGTTCAAAACGCTGTTGTGTATTGTTCATGGGCGTAATGCTACGGTTTGCAGCAGGTAGCGTCAAGCGAGAACTCTAAACAAGGCTAGGCGGAAACCCTATGATCACGGTATCATACGCGCATTGTCCGCGTCATATAGTATTTAGGATGGTTTATGAAGGATAAAGATTGGTATAAAAAAGCGATTTTTTATGAGTTGTATCCCCGTGCATTTGCTGATGGCAATGGTGACGGTCGCGGTGACTTTCGCGGGCTTTTGGATAAAGTAGACTATCTTGCCGAGTTAGGTGTGGACTGTGTTTGGATTACACCTTTTTATCCCTCACCCCAATATGATGATGGGTATGATGTGGCAGATTATTATAATGTCAGTGAAGAGTTTGGCAGCTTGGCGGATCTAAAGGCGGTCATTAAGGCACTCCATGAGCGTAACATCAAAGTAATCGCTGACATGGTGATGAACCACACCTCGCAAGATCATGAATGGTTCAAGCAAGCCCGATCCTCACGGGATAACCCGTATCGAGATTGGTATGTGTGGAGCGACACCACCGAACTCTATAAAGATGCACGGGTGATCTTTTTAGATTCGTTGGATTCCAATTGGACATATGACGAGCAAACCGAACAATATTATTGGCATCGTTTTTATCCTCAGCAACCTGACCTTAATTTTGATAACCCTGATGTACGGCAAGAGATGTTCAATATAATTGACTTTTGGCTAGAGCTAGGGCTTGATGGTTTTCGTGCTGATGCAATCCCCTACTTATTTGAGCGTGATGGCACTAACTGCGAAAACTTACCCGAAACCCATGACTTTTTAAAAGAGCTGCGGCGTCACATGGATTATAAATGGGGCGATGATAAAATCTTATTAGCGGAAGCCAACCAATGGCCAGAAGATACCCGTGAATACTTTGGCGATGGCGACGAATTTCATATGGGCTTTCACTTCCCCGTGATGCCGCGCTTGTTTATGTCGTTGAAACAAGAAAGCCGCCAAAGCATCATTGATATTATGCACCGTACCCCCCCCATCCCCGATGATTGCCAATGGTGTATCTTTTTGCGCAACCATGACGAACTCACTCTAGAAATGGTCACCGAAGAAGAACGCCAATATATGTGGGAACAATACGCTCCTGATCGCGAGATGCGAATGAATCTGGGCATTCGGCGGCGGTTAGCGCCATTGTTGGATAATGATCGGCGGCGCATCGAATTATTGAATGCGTTACTCTTCAGCTTACCGGGATCACCCATCATTTATTATGGTGACGAGATCGGCATGGGTGACAATATTAAATTGTATGATCGCAATGGTGTGCGCACCCCCATGCAATGGCATTCAGGGCATCAGGGCGGCTTTTCGGATGCAGGCAATGAGACCTTATATGCACCTGTGATTGATGATGACACCTTTGGCTATCAACGGGTCAATGTTGCCGATCAACGTAATTATGACGATTCGTTGTTTAATTGGATGAAAAAGACCATAGCCACCCGTAAACAATATGATGTTTTTGGGATGGGCACGTTCACCTTTGTTGAACCTGAAAATGAGAAGGTCTTAGCCTATTGGCGCGCTTACCAAACCCAACGGGTATTGGTGGTGGCCAATTTGAGCGCTGAACCGCAAACCGTCGAATTTTCCTTGGAGATTTTCCACGGACACGAACCTCGTGACCTGTTAACAGATAGTGTATTGCCTGCTATTGATGGCAAGCCCTATGAACTGACCTTGGAACCCTACGCCTATCATTGGCTGTTGATCTAACTGGGGGGTGGGGGCGACCTCATCCTATCGCCGCCGCGATGCGACTGGCGATACATTCACCCGCCCCCACCCTCACGGCGCGACCTCGCACCACCGCTGCCGCTACGCGACGAGCGATGCGCTCACCCGCGCCCTGCATTTCTTATAAATAGTTATAAACCAAACTATAATCCTAATAACACGGGGAGAAAAATGAAAATAAGAACATTCAATTTTCTTTTATATGAAGATACAGAATATTTAACTATAAACCTAGAAAAATTCATCAACAGAAACAAGGTGTTTAAATATTATTGTGTACAAGACACACTTCAAATCCAGAAAAAGTTCCAAGGCATTTATGAATTTAATTTTTTTGCAAAAGAAATTTTCATTTTTAAAACAAATAGTGTTATGAAAGCCTCAAATGAGGCTACTCTTTTAGAAGTAACTATATCATTTTTCAGTATATATAAGTGGCTTCAGATTATAATTTCTTTCTTGATGACTATCGCAGGCTTATTTATTTTGTACCCTAATTCAATTGATGTACCCTTTTGGGCGGGATTATTTTTTATTGCCATACCATGTTATCGCATATATGAAAGTGTATCGACATCAATAGAAATTATCGATAAATTCTTAGAAGCCGAAAATCTTCGATATATAAATGTCGATCATTTTGATCAAAGATAAAAAATCACCAAACAACGCAACCTGATCACTTGCAAACAATCCGCATTTCTTCATAGAATGGCATAAATAGAGCTTATTATAGGAGCCAAAAGATGCGGTTTTTTAAATCACGATGGTGGGGCGTGGTGTTCATTTTATTCAGCGTGAGCATTGCCTCCCACATAAACAGCCATGCCCAAGCGCCCCCCGATGATTGGATTTTATTACAGATGCAAGATCCAGCCATTGATATGAACCGTATTTTGGTGTTGGTCAACTTACGAACAGGTGAACAACGAGAAATATCACCATCTGGGAACGTGGATCATCATAGCGTGTTATGGTCACCAGATGGTTCCCGCATAATCTTTGGAGCCGGCATTTCTCAAGGCTATTATGACAATCGTGAATTTCCGATTGGCACGCTCTACAGCTATGACATTGAAACCAGCACCTTAAGCCAGTTAAATACAGAGGTAGACTACTACACGGATCTGCAAGCCGCGGCAGGGGGCATTGTGGCACAGACATGGCGCACCCTCGCGGTTGGCTCCGCAGGATCTCAATATGATTATGTATCAGATTTTGGCGGGAGCCTCTTCACGACCGCTAATGGCGACACCCAAAGCCTGCTGACGGCTCCCACAGGAACCAGTTATGAAGGGGTTCAGTGGTCAGACACCAACCAACAAATTGTTTTACAAGTCATCACCGATGCTTACATATCATCGGCGAATTCTGATATAGCTATCACGGATGGACTCAATGAGCCGCGTGTGTTGATCAATAGCAGTGAATGGGAATCAGCACCCATTTGGTCACCCGATGGAACAAAAATTGCATTTATTCGTGACCCTAATAGCCGCAATGGGGATGATATGGAATTGGTGCTGTGGGATGTTGCCACCGATACCGAACAAGTGCTGTTAACGGATATATTTACCCAACGCACCCTCCAATGGATGCCACAGACCAACCTTCTTTTACTAGCGACAGGTGCCAATGACCTTGTGGATCGGCAAGGGGAATTATGGGCAATTAATCCTACGACAGGCACCGCTTTTTCGCTCACATTTGACACCGCCGATGCCATGAATTTTCCCGTTGCTATTGCCCCTGATGAAAGCTATCTGGCTTATGTCTATTTAGATGTTGCGGGCACAATGGGCATCCGTGTCATTTCTGTAGCAGATGGTCAAGTTGCTGCTGAGGTGGATGGTTTTGCTCCAGCGTGGCATTCAAGTGGGGATCTGTTATATGTTACTCGTGACGATATACCAATTGATCCGTATGCAGAATTAGGGGATATGGATGTGGTACGGTATAACCTTGAAACAGGGGAAACCGTGCGTGTAGCAAACTTTTTTGTTCAGGATGTTAGCGTAGGGCTTTCGATCAACCCACAACCCTAGGCACACCCTAGAACGCAAAACGCCCTCGTTTGAGGGCGCTTTTGGTCTGGGAGACCAGGACTCGAACCTAGAACGACGGTTCCAAAGACCGATGTTTTGCCGATTAAACTATCTCCCAATCACGCGAGATATAATATCAAAAGCCGATTCGGGTTTCAAGGGTGAAACCCTGAAACATTGCTTAGCTATTATCTGTTTCGCCTTGTATTGTGTGTTTTGCCCCTGAAATTTTAGCAAGTGCCTCAGCATATTGGGCAATCTCTTCTTGCAGTGTCACCAATTCAGTCCGCATCAATTGATGGTAATCTTCGCCATCCACAACCCAGTTTCGTTCGTGATCAACCGGGCTGACTCCTTCAGGGCATTGATCTTCATGGGCTTTTAACAAGGGATGCCATCTTGCGGTAAACGGACGCAAACCTTTATTCAATACAGCAATAGCAACAGGGCCAAACGATTTTTCGCCATTCGCAACCTCGGGGCCTGCCTCGCGCAAAATTTGGCGCGTGATCCCAAAAATCGAATAAATAGACTGAAGCGCCTCACGCAAAACACCTTCATCATCTTTTAAGGGCTGTGAAGCTACACGGGTTGACAGTTCAACATAGAGCGCCCATGCCGCCCGTTGTTGAACTTCATCCGCCTCAAATGTAATGGAGCCAAGCCCCCACGGTAAACCAACCGTCAGATCTTTGGCCTTCAGATTTTTTATCTTACGGGTAATTTTTTTTGCCATATGCATACTCCTTTTAAATAAGATTCAACGCTTGACATACATCCTTAAGATTGTACTGCTATCTGAATTTATGTGCTTACAAAATATCGATACCCTAAATGACAGCTTGCAAAAATTAGGGTAGACTCATCATAAGCCAACAATTAAATAGGAATTTGATTATTTATGGAACTGGAACAAATTCGCCAACTCCCCCAAACCCATCACGCCACCATCCCAGAAACCTATCGGGATGAAATGGGGCATATGAATGTGGCCTATTATATGGCGTTATTTAACGATGCGGCATGGGGCGTGTTTGAGTTATTTGGTATTAATCGCGCAGTCATTGCAGACACCACCTCTGGGGTTTTTGCGGTTGAACAACACATTCGTTATTTGGCAGAGGTTCACATCGGGCAAACCGTGAGTATTCATTCGCGCATTTTAGGGCGTGGCACAAAAACGCTGCACTTCATGCACTTCATGATCAATGAAGATACCAATATGCTTGCTAGTACATTTGAAGCGCTTGGGATGCACATCGATATGCAAACACGGCGTAGCGCACCTTGGGTAACCGAACATGAAGCGCCACTAAAGGTCTTGCTAGAAAAACATCAACAACTAACATGGGATGCACCCTTGTGTGGTGTGATGGGGGCACGCTAGCCGCACAAAGCAGAACCGCCTGCGGTGGGGCAGGCGGTTTGGGGTGTTCTCAGGTCTTAGTTCAATGAGATGGGGGCAAACATTTGCAGCCATTCGGGATGCAGTGGCAGTTCACCTACCGATTCATAGGGGCTCGCAAAATTAACCAAAACCCCTACGTCCCCATTACTTTCCGTAAACCCAGCCACATACCCATAACTACCCGCTGGGATTTCGGTTGGGATATTGTCGTTTGTATCATTGGGCACCAACATCAAGCTGTGACGCAACCGTATAAAATTGCCAAGTTGTAAATGGCCGTATGTATTCATGTAAAGCCCTTTCCGCTGCTACTGTTCGCCAACTATCTGGAAGCGTTGTCTTATTTGTGTCGCTTCGGTATCGGGTTTGGAACCCCATAAAGGGCAAAACCCCTTATGGGTGTGTATTGATCTATTTGAGTTGTAACAGTATAGAGGGTGGAACACCAAACAATCTTGCTGAAAACTCACAATTTCTAACACAATATTGATGTCCCACTAAGCGTCAGGCATTACCTGAAATATTACAAATATTACGGTGCGCTGAGGTCGGGCATTTCGACCCAATCGGTTAGGGGCACCACAACAGGGGTCACTGCGCCATTGCCATTATCCACATATTGTAATTGCCCAATACGTGTTTGGTTTGGGGTGCGGCGGGTATCGCTAAACTCCAGATCCAAAACCCCTTGCAACCCACTATAGACCTGCCCACTGGTTAGCGATTCATAAAAGGCTGTTCCGGTTAGGTTTTCAAACCCCACGCGGTTGATCGTATCGATCATTGTGTTACGATACGCATCCACCGCCGCCCATGACAGCAAATATGAAATACTGCGCAATTCAAAAGCACGGTCTCTGGGTTTTGAGTGGCATAATTGTCAAGCCAATATTGTTGCACCACCTGAATACCGGGATGGTCAACTTCATCCCACCAAACATACGGTAATTGTCCAATAAAATCGACACCTGACTCCCCCGCCAAACGGATCAAGGTATTGTCCAATACCCAATTGGGCCCTGCGAGGATCATTTCTTCACCAATGGGTAGTTCCATTGCGGCGGCGGTGGTTGCCAACCGCGAGGGGCCATCGGCCACACTGGTGGTATACAAAATATTTGCCCCCTCAGCCACCACATTTTGAATTTGCGTGGTGATGTCTGGCACAATCGGAAAGTAATATTCTGCGCCGGCGTACCCAATGCCTTTTGATTCACAATAGGCGCGGGTCGCATCAGTATCCGTCGATTGGCCAAACGCCCCCAACCAACTGACATGTCCAATCACCGGATCGGCATCAATGCCAAACTGTTCCCAGTTTTCGCTGATGTAGTCACAAAATGCCCCCAGTTGATCTTGGTACAATGGCGTAATACCGAATACCCAGCCGGGGGTATTGCCATCTTCACCATACACACCTAACACACTGGCCGTAGACACCAATAACGGAATTTGTTTTTCTTCGGCTTGTTGGCGTAACAGTTCAGCATCTTCGGTCATGTAGAGCAACATCACATAGGCGTCATCACGTTCCGAAAAATCATCCCAAATCGCTTGCGCCGCTTCTTGACTCGCGCCTGTATCCCGATTGACCGAGACAATTTCCGCACCACAGATACCCCCCTGTTCATTAAAATAGGTCACTGCATCCTCAAACCCTTGCACCAGTGGTGCAGTGATAAAGGTATACACAGCACTAATATCCCCAAAGTGATAAATCGTGATCGTTTCCCCTGTCAGATCATACTCACACTCGAACTGTGGCGGCATTGCGAGCGCATCTTGCGCATGACTATTCCATTGGGGCACCAATGCCCCCGTTAGCAAAATCGTAACCACAACAACAATAATCTTTTTCACAAGTTCCTCACTTCTAATCGTTGATGATTTGATAATCAGACTCGGCCTAAAAATTTGTTTTTCGGTGAAATTTAAATATTACGTCTGATGTGAAATGAAGTAGGGGCGCGATATATGTCAGGCGACATAAGGTTAGGACGATAGAGAAACGACATGACGTTAGCACGAAACTCGTAATTGCGTAGGGGCGGAGCGATGTCTCCACCCAAAATAGCTCTTTGTCGCATCATGCGATCTAACCCCTACGTCATGTAACATATATCGCACCCGAAACTGGTATTTTTACCTTCAATCGCAGACGGCATGTATGCCGTCCCTACATAGTCGATTTTTAACATTTTCACTGACTTTAAACCTTAAGATAGTCGAGTCATAGAACCACATGCTTTGAGGGTAGTATAGGCGAACTTGCCAGATCACAAAACGGAAAAATCACGGTTACGACAATCGAATACAACATTTATGTGAGGAATTTGTGAAAAATGGGAACAAAATCGGAGGGTGGGACGTTTAGCCATTAACGGCAGGGGTTCAACAGATGCAACTGAGGCACAGCGCCAACTTTGCTCAGTTACATCAGAGTGCCCCACATAGAGATATAAAAGGACTATACCATGAAGGCCAAACTTTTTTTAGTGATGATGTTAATGGTTGTCAGTGTTACAGCGTGTCAATCCGACAATGATACCGGCTTAACCACCGACCAAACCAACCGTAGTGAAGAACAAAGCACCAACCGCACCCAACCCAACCCAACGTCACAACAACAAGCCTTGCCCACGGGCACCCCGATGGCAACTTTTGTAGCCCCCTTGGAACCCCAAACAGAAATTGTTGGCGAATCCGAAGCAGATATGGCGGTAGATGATAGCATTGCTGGCGAACCCGCTGATGCACCGCTTGCCCCGAGCCCAGCCCCCACCCAAGCGGCGATGCCTACAACAGCACCTTCCACAGCAGATATGTTCTTTGAAGATTATGGCGTGAATCCATTTTTAGATACAGAAGATGACAACCTCAGCACCTTTGCCATGGATGTTGACACAGCCTCCTACACATTAACCCGTAACTACTTGCAAGGCGGTGTGAACCAACTCCCCCCTGAAGAAGCGATCCGCCCCGAAGAATTTGTCAACTATTTTGATGCGGGCTACCCCTTGCCAGAAGATGAAACCTTCGGCATTAACTTAACCGCCACCCCTGCGCCATTTGGCTACGAAAATCATTATTTGATGCGGGTTGGCATCCAAGGGCAAGCCATCGCCCCTGAAGACCGCCCCGCCGCGCTGCTCATCTTTGTCATTGATGTGAGTGGCAGCATGGATATGGAAAATCGCCTTGGCTTAGTAAAAGAATCATTGGCAATCTTGGTGGAACAATTGCGCGAAGATGATCGCATTGCGATTGTGGTCTATGCTAGCCAAACCCGCGCCATCCTTGACCCCACCCCCGCCAGCGAAAAAGACACCATTTTAAATGCGATCAACGCCCTACGCCCTGACGGTAGCACCAATGTGACCGCCGGCTTGGAGCTCGGTTACAGCATCGCGCAAGATGCCATGCAAGAGGGTGACATCACCCGTGTGATTGTGTTAAGTGATGGCGTTGCCAATGTTGACCTCACCACTCCAGAAGGCATCCTTGGGCGCATCAATGATGGTATTGATGCCGGTGTTACGCTCAGCACAATTGGGTTTGGCATGGGTAATTATAACGATGTGATGATGGAACAACTGGCCAACCAAGGCAACGGCAACTACTACTATATTGATAACTTGCGCCAAGCTCGTCAAATTTTTGTCCATAATTTGACGGGAACCCTACAAGTGATTGGTTATGATGCCAAAATCCAAGTTGAGTTCCACACGGATGTTGTGGATCGCTATCGGTTGATTGGTTACGAAAATCGTGCGATTGCTGATGAAGACTTCCGAAATGATACGGTTGATGCAGGCGAAGTTGGTGCTGGGCATAGCGTCACGGCCTTGTATGAAATCGCGTTTGAAGATGGTGACATGCCGCCCGCCGATGCCATAATCGCAACCGTTTATATTCGTTATGAAGATGCCGCTACAGGTGAAGTCATTGAACAAGAAAAGCCATTAACGGTGGCCGATGTTTTACCGGACTTCACCGATGCCACCCCAGAATTCCAAATACAAGCGATTGCGGCTGAATTCGCGGAACTCTTACGCGGGAGCTATTGGGCAGAAGATGGGAACTATGTGGATTTATTAACCATTGCCCGTCCATTATTAGATGCATTCCCAGATGACCCCTATATCACAGAATTGGTTGACTTGATTCGGTTAGCGGGGCAATACATCGACCAAGGTTAAGAATTTATCACGACCCGCTTCGGAACCGCAGGCAGGCGCTTGTGGTTCCGGTACCTGTTAACCACGTTGATCGATGATCTCACCTTTGCTAGGGACATACAACATCAGCAAATCATCTTGTTCGTTCTCTGTTGGTTTCCAACAGCCAATATAGGGAATGTCACTGACTTTATCCGGTGAGTGTTCCCGTACCTCTCCGCCGGCTTGCGCTGAACAGACCACTTCAAAGTATACACGTTGCACCCCAGGGCCATGTAAAATCATCAAAACAACAAGGCAGGACACCAACGCCAGAATGCCTGCATGAATCGCCAAAAATCGATCAAGTTGTCGATTGGATAATATTGGTGAATCCCCTTGTGTTGTTAATGTCTCAAACATATTAATGCCTGTATTTCAAAACAGATACCATAAAGTTATCTTTATTATAAAAAATTTATATATGGTATATCACTGTCTCTTTGGACAGGGGTAACAGACAAATTCAACACCCATCACCGCCAAACGCTATATCACTTAAATGGGTTTTGTGGGAATCTCATTTCTTGTATACTAACGCGACTGAAAATTGCATTTAATAGGACTTAAACAAGATGTTTGATACCCTACCAAAGAATAGTAAGGATATTGAATCATGGGAGTGGGAACAATATACCCCCTATTTTGAAAACCTTTTAGAACGCGAACTCACCCCCGCAGAAACCGAAACATGGCTGAACGACTTAACCGCACTCTATCGTCGGTTTTACGAACAATACACCACACTCTATGTACGGCAGTCTCAAGACACCGCTAGCGAAGATATTAAAACCGCCTTCTTTGGCTTTTTAGAAAATGTGTTGCAACCCTTCCAACAAAAAAGTAACGAAATTGACCAAAAAATGGTCAAGGCTGAACTTGATGTACCCAATTTTGAGGTGGTGATGCGCGACACCATCGCCGAAATCGAATTATTCCGTGAAGAAAATATTCCACTGCAAACCGACGACCAAAAAATCGGTGCGGAATATGATGAAATCACGGGCGGGCAAAGCATTGAATGGGATGGCGACGAAAAAACGATCATTCAATTACGCCCACTGTTGCAAAATACTGATCGTACTCTACGTGAAAAAGTATTCCGTGCCATCACCGATCGCCAACTCCAAGATCGCGAAGCCATCAATGATGTGTGGTCACGCTTAGTCCCTATCCGTGATGAGATGGCAAAAAACGCAGGCTTTAGTGACTACCGTGAATATCAATGGAAAAGCAAAAAACGCTTTGACTACAGCATTGACGATGTCATTGGTTTTCACAACGCGATTGAAGAAGTGGTTGTGCCTGCCGCTCAACGGCTCCGCGAAAAGCGTAAACAACAAATGGGCTTAGATGCCTTGCGCCCGTGGGATTTGGATGTTGACCCGCTCGGACGCGAACCGCTCAAACCCTACACTGAATTGGATGATCTGCACGCCAAAATGACCGCTATTTTTGATCGCGTCAATCCAACATTTGGCGGCTACTATCAATCTATGATGGACAATGACATGCTGGATCTTGAAAACCGCAAAGGGAAAGCCAATGGCGGCTATTGCACGACCTACCCCTTGCAAGAGTCAGCGTTTATTTTCATGAATTCAGTCGGCTTGCATGATGATGTTCAAACCCTATTGCATGAAGGCGGGCACTGCTTCCATGCCTATGAAGGCTTCAAATTACCCTACATCCAACAACACCAAGCCCCCATTGAATTTTGTGAAGTCGCTTCAATGGCAATGGAACTGCTCGCTGCACCCCACTTTGTGGATACGGGTTTGTATAACGATTCAGACGCTGCCCGCGCACGGATCGAACACCTCGAAAAAAATATCAACTTCTGGCCGTATATGTCGGTGGTGAGTGCCTTCCAACATTGGGCATATACCAATATCGAGGCCGCTAAAGACCCCGCTAATTGTGACGCCTATTGGGGTGAATTGTGGGATCGCTTTATGCCCGGTGTGGATTACACTGGCTTTGAAGATCACCGCGTCACTGGTTGGCATCGCAAGCTGCACATCTTCCGTGTACCGTTCTATTATGTCGAATATGGAATTGCACAATTGGGGGCGGTACAAGTTTATGCCAATGCACTCGAAGATTATGACAAAGCCGTGCAACAATATACGGATGCGTTAGCGCTAGGCAACACCAAAACCCTACCAGAACTCTTTGAAGCAGCGGGCGCAAAGCTCTCTCTTACATCCGATGTATTGGGTAAAGCGGTTGAAGTCATGGAAAAAGACATCGAACGCCTTGAGGCGTTGGTCTAACAGCTACCCCAACGATACATATTATGCTATGACGGGATCGGTGGTAGCCGATCCTGTTGGCATCCCATAATAAAATACGCTTGGCTCAAACACCCATCCCCAACCCCTTCCAACGAACTCGAAAGAAGGGGCTATCAGAGGTCACACGGGTTCAGAAGTCTGCTGTCTTGAATGGCTGGAGTTAGAGCGGTGGATAGCGCTGTTTTATCACTACCCAAAAATTAATCAGTTTAGGAGCAACCATGTTAAAGCAAATAGGGCACATTAAGGCAATGTATCGTTATCCCGTTAAATCGATGGCTGGCGAGTCAGTTGAACATATAGCCTTGGGTTGGCATGGATTTGAAGGTGATCGACGGTTTGCCTTTAATATCGTCCATAGCACCAGTGGATTTCCGTGGCTAACAGGAACGAAGTTGCCAAAGCTCCTGTTATATCAACCCATTCAACAGGGGACATCAGACAGCAATGATTTACCGACACATGTTGTTACCCCAAATGGAGAAACATTCGACATTCGCAGTGATGAATTACGCCAAGAGATCACAACCCAGTTTGGCGCTGATGTGCGCATCATGCAGCTCAAACAAGGCATCTTTGATGAGGCAGCCATTTCCATGATTAGTTTGGCAACAACACGCAAAATAGCGAATGGTTCCAACACCGAGCATGATGTCCGCCGCTTTCGCCCCAATATTGTTATAGACACGCTCAGCAATGCCCCATTTATTGAAGATGAGTGGGTTGAAAACACCGTCGTCTTTGGCGATTCAGCGGATAGCCCCGCCATTCAGATCACCATGCGAGATGAGCGCTGTATGATGGTCAATTTACAACCTGACACGGTGGCGTCTGACCCGAACGTTATGAAAACCGTCGTCAAGCAAAACGGGAATTGTGCCGGGGTTTATGCTTCCGTGGTTCAGATTGGTCAACTTGAACTTGGGCAACCTGTGTACCTAAAGTGACCTATGCCGAATGTGAAATCAAAAAAACAGGCGGAAAAATGTAGGGATACATACAACCGTCCGTGATTGAAGGTAAAAACGCCAGTCTCGGGCGCGATATATCGCGTCCCTTCATTTCACATAAGGCAAATCTTCAAATTATTATTCATGAGCGTTAGGTTTAAAAATAAGTGGTTCTCGGTGTCCACTTGCTTCCATTGTCCCACCAATTAAAATCACTGTGGATGATGAAGAAACCAATTCTTTTGAATTACTATATATGTGCAACATATCGGCAAGGCTTTCTAAACCTTCAACACCTTCCCTATCTATAATGGGTTTATATAAATGATATTGTTCCAAAAAAAATAATTTGGATTGTCTATCTGCTTGAAAAATATTACCGCCATGCCAATGGTTATGGCCATTGGCTACCATTACCCCCATAAATGTTAAATATTCCCAATGTTTTTCCTGAGGATAAGAAACTTTTATCTCTAAAAACCCTTTAGAGTGTTCATGCCCAATGATTGAGTATTCAACATCATCAGAATACGCTTTATAAATACAGTTCATCTATGACATCACCCACTCTGCCGCACGGATGCCGCTTAAATATGCGCCGTGTACCGTCGCACGATGGTCTGCATGGGTAGCTTCGCCGGCAAAAATCACATGATCAGCATAGGCTTCTTCACCAAAACGTTTCAATTGATCAGGATCAGCTCCCACTCCCACACTACTATAACTACCATAGGTAAATGGGTCTTGCCCCCAACGGGTGATCAGATAATCAGTGGGTTGGGTGACTTGCTCACCATAGATTGTCCGTAAAACAGATAAGGCTTCCTCAATAATTGCTTCATCGGATTGATCCTCAATCTGTTTGCCATACGCCCCAGCATTAAACCCTAACAAAATAGGTTCACCAAGATAGTGATACAGGTTCAACCATTGCGCCCACCGCCCTTTGATATTCGGATCAATGTGCCCAATAGCCTCCACATCTAGATCCCAAAACGGAGCATCAAACCGCAAATAGGTTTTATTCAACACGCCCATATGCAGCGTATCGATCACGGTTTGCCGCCACGGTTCCAATGGCGGATCAAACGTAATCAGATTTTGTTTGAGAACCCCTAACGGAATCGTCACGACTGCATAATCTGCTGTAAACGTATCTGTATCTGTTTCGACCGTTACCCCATCATTCACACGGATCGCTTTGACCATCTGATTCGTACGAATATCTAAACCTGCCATCAATGGCGCTAATAGTTGATCATAGCCCTGTGGGAACAATACATCCCCACCAGAAAATGCCTCGCCAGAATCCCACCACCAAGCCGAAAGTTGACTAACATCTGCGGCATAGTCTTGCTCAATAATGGCGTTGATCAAGTAATTCAGCATACGTACTTCATCAGTGCTGAGTCCCAAAGATTGCACGACTTGATCGACCACTGTTCCTAATGCAATGTCCGTGTCACGCGCTTCTGAGCGCCAGTAAACGGCTTCAGCGAATGCCTCAAATTGGGATTCATACTCAGCCAGTACAGCATCGCGGATGCGGTTTCCATTACCATCATAAACAATGACATTATCATAATCGGTGCGAATCCGTTGGACGTTAATTTGATCAGCGAGTGCTGTAAGGGGGTTACCTTGTACGCCATGAATCCATGATGCACCTAAGTCCAACGCAACACCATTCATACTACGATCCGTCCACAACCGCCCCCCAATTCGCTCCCGCCCTTCAATAACGGTCACTTGATAACCGGCATCATGGAGCGTGCGGGCAGCGGCTAAACCAGCCATCCCTGCCCCAATCACCAGTACAGAATCATCCATTTGAGCGCGGACATGGGGGCGTTGGCGTGATTGTTTGTATATGGCGACACACACAAGGGCAAGCAGTCCCAAAAATTGGCGACGAGTTATCGACATAGCACTGAGTTCCTTAATTAATCTATAAACATCATATGATCCTATCATAGAAAATCAGTAATGTTTTCTAGGCCACATCCTGCCATCTCTATTCCGTCAACCAGCGAAACATTTGAATTCCACATGCCATCAAACACCGTTTAAGCCGTTGGTCGTAAGTTTTTTAATAAAGAAAAGCGATCATTGGAATTGGGTAGGTTCTGTCGCATAAGAGCACCCTCCACCTGCTGGCGAAGATGATCTAAATCGATATAGAGCTTATTGGCGCAAGCTAGATTTTTCAGATGTAGCCAATAGCGCTCGATAGGATTGAGAAATGGCGAATACTTCGGGAGCCATACCACCTGCAACCGATCAGCAAATGAACTCATCGCAGCCATCGATGCTCGGCTCGTATGAAAAGTAGCGTTATCGAGTACTAATACCACTTTTTGTGTAGGGTAGCATTTCGTCATGAGATGATCAAGAAAGGTGATAAAAGCGTTGCTATTTTTGCGAGGTGCGATTGTCCAACTCATGTTATCTGTTACCCAATTGTACGCCCCAAAGACATGTGTCCATCGCTGTATGCCGGGCGCAGGGATTAACTTTGTCTGTCCACGCTTCATCCAGCATTTTCGTAGCGGCGGATGCATGCTCATGGTTGTTTCGTCCATAAAGAGGAGTTCATATTTCCCGCCAAGGGCTTTTTTTTCAACCACTCCAATAATTCCTTGCTCCGTTCTTGCTCGTCAGCATCTTGTAGAGCGCTTAAATCATGTTTCGGTTGACGATACACATAACCTAAACGCTTCATCAACACCCGAAAACGGGCTGGACTGAGCTTTATATCAGTCTCTTTATACATATGCTGACGTAACCGTTCGATAGTCCATAGCACAAATGAATAGCCTAATGCCTCGGGAGCAAGCTCAACAATCTCACCCAACCGTTTTTCATACGTTTCATCCGTTTTACGGGGACGCCCACTTTTAGCCCGATCACCTAAGCCGGCAATCCCTTCTGCTTTCCAGCGATGATACCAACCGTAAATCGTTGGTAATTTGACGGCCATTATTTCAGCCACTTCGGTCACCGATTGTCCCAGATGCAACATGTGGATGGCGGTGGCACGTTGACGGATACGAGCATCATGGGCGCTGCGGATCGCTTGCTCTATTTCGGCAAGTTCTTTTTCTGTTAACATATAATCTAATTGTTTTGGCATACTATATAGTATAGCCTATTTTATATTTCTTTCGATTAATGGCTTAAAAGGATTTTGACGATGACAATTTCACGCGATCAATGGAAATCACCGATCACGAATGAGGTGATGCGGGAACTTATTATTGAGGGTGTAAAGCTCCATTATGATGATGTAAGTGGTGGTTATTGGTTAGAAGATGGTGAATTGAGCCAATTGGCTGAACGGTATGGTGCAGAGGTCAAAGAAGTACCTGTAGAAGGAACGGGCAAAGCCATTGAGATAGAGAGTCCGCGTTTGTGCCCTGAAGATGCTAACACACAGTTACGCGAGTATGCATTTGGTGATTCTGGCATTTTATTGGATATTTGCCCGACCTGTGACGGGATTTGGGTTGATGGTGGTGAATTAAAAAAGGTGATCCACTATATGGAGGCCAATAGTACCTATTCCTCAGCTAATACCGAAGATATTGACGGTGGGATTGACTTTTTAGTGATGACATTTGTTAAGCGGCTTGGCAAGCGTATTTAGTAAGATGGGCGACTGATTGGGTATCTCTATTTTAGACGCATACAGTCAACGCTTTTCTAAGTTCTATCAATCTATGGTGGAGCAGCAGGTTTTGTCATCGCTCCACCGTGCGCCACATCATGATAGAATTTCTGATATTGAACATTGTAAGGAGAATAAACAATGGCAACACAACAAGCGACGCTTGGTGGAGGGTGTTTCTGGTGCTTAGAAGCAGTCTATAACGATTTAAAGGGTGTTGAGAGCGCTATTTCTGGTTATGCAGGCGGTGCGGTTGAGAATCCAAGTTATAAGGCCGTCTGTACGGGCTCGACGGGGCATGCCGAAGTTGTGCAAGTGACCTATGATCCTGAGGTGGTCAGTTTTGATGATCTGTTAGATGTCTTTTTTACCATTCATGATCCAACGACGCTTAACCGTCAAGGGGCGGATGTTGGTACACAATATCGGTCTGCGATTTATTTTCATGATGGGGCGCAAGAGGCCGCTGCAACGGCCAAAATTGCTGAACATCAAGCGCATTGGGATGATCCGATTGTGACCGAGGTCACTACGCTGGACACCTTTTATCCTGCTGAGGATTATCATCAGGGGTATTTCAAAAATAATCCTGATCAGATGTATTGCCAAATCGTTGTTGCGCCCAAGGTTGCCAAGTTTCGCAAGGCATTTCTGGCCAAGCTCAAAGCGTAGTCATAGCAGGATCGGCACTTGGGGGCGCGGGGCAGCGATGTTCCATCGCTAGGCGGCTTTGCCGCCTGACCGCAACGCGGTCGCCCCGCGCCCCCGCTGTGCCTGCGAAATCACATTATTCGTTAAAAAATCCTGCTCGCCAATGACGCGTGATCCCGCTAAAGTTTTGTTAGCATATTGAGAACCTAAGGATGACTGATGGGTACTATTCCCCCCAAATTAGCACAGCTAGCCGCAGACTATCCCGATTTAAAAATTCCGCCGCCGAGTTTTATGACGATGCAGGGTGAATTCCAAACCTACGATGAAGCAAATCAGAGTATTACCATTCGTTTTCCATTACAGGATGCGTTTGCCAATTCGCTAGGGGCGATGCAAGGTGGCATCATTGGTGCTGCGATTGACAATACCATTGGGCCATTGAGTTTTATGGTGGCGGATACCAATGTGACGCGCACATTATCAGTGACATATCATAAGCCAGTGGCGCCACCCATGACGCATATTTTTGTGACCGCAACATTTGAAGGGCAAGAAGGGCGCAAACTGCGTTTTACCGCTACGGTAAAAGATGCCGAGGGGGTATTGCTCACCGAAGCAGATGCGTTGCATATTATCTTGAAGAAAAATGAGGGATAACGTGAGATCGGAACCACCGCTTATGCAGTGGTTCCAATGTTAAAAATGAGAATGGTTTAGTTAATTATTTTCGCTTTCGGCGTCAGTTTCTTCTTCACTGCCATCCTCGGTCTCGCCTTCTTCGGATTCAGCATCACTGTCGGCATCATCACCTTCTTCAGGTTCAGCGTCGGTGTCGCTTTCGTCAGTCGTCTCTTCTTCAGTGGCCGTATCTTCCGTATCGTCTGCGTTTGCATCATCTGCGATGACATCATAGTTGATAGCGTTGAAAACAACATCAATATCGGCGGGGAAGTCGGCATCTTCAACTGGTTGTAAGACCAGCCCAAAGATAAAGAGGCTTTCGGTGTCGCTGATTTCTAAAGCCATCAAGCGCACATATTCAAAAGATTCTACACTAACGGTTACTTCCGTCCCGGTTAAGCCGGCGTAGCTGGTTTCTTGTGGCCCCTCTAAGACTTCAATGCCAGAATCTGCTGTGAGGTCTTCATACACGGCAAAGATTTCTTCAATGCTGGCTTCTGGTGGCAAGATCGCATCGGCAGGGTACACCCCTGGGATTTGGCTCATGGATGGTAACAAGTCAATGTTTGATACTTGTTGTGCTTGGACAAATGCAGTTTGTTGTTCAGCAGTGTTGGATGGGGTTTGGAATATAATGGTGCTGGAATCAATCACCGTGCTAGTCCAATTGGCGGGGAGTTCGTCAGAAGCAGTTAAGGCAACAGGGCTAAAGGTTAATCCACTAGCATCTAAGCTGCTTAAAATACCATCGAGTTCACCTTGTAATTCCGTATACCGCGCTTCATCTAATGCAGAAGCATTTTGGACTATCAAGAATTCACCAGTGCCGATTTCTACCAAGCGCGCTGCCCCAAAGCCATCTTGAACGGCGCGTGCCACGCTGACACCCGTCAAATTCCCGTAGCTGACAATCTCGCCTTGAGCGGAGGTTGCGAAATCTTCAACGGTAGCGTCTGGGTTGCGCAATAGTTCCATAATAAAGACAATTGCTTGGTCGGTTTCAGCATCCGCGATGAGGCGTAAGGCTTGCCCTTGGGGGTCTTCTTCAACTACCCAATTGGATGGATAGGAAAAAGTTAAGCCTTCAATATCTGCCACGCCATCAAATGTGTATACATTATCAAAGCTAGCGCTTGATACGGCACCGGTTCCCGATTGGCTTGTGTTGGGGGCGTCTGTATCAATATCTACGCTATTGATGATCACTAAGGTTGCCACAATGCTTAGCAATAGAATTAGATAGTTCCACGCATTGTTGGATGAGGTCATCAAGAGTACTCCTTAAAAGAATCGATTTTCTACCAAGTGAGTTTAAACCGTCTTAGGGCTTGGGGCAAGATCTTGCCCGCATATTTTGTGAGTATCGTCATTATCTGGTTATTTGTGCCGATGCCATGCGGAGGCTTTTGCCATGATGTGCTGGATCAAATCATGTTTTTGATCCATGTAGCCCTCAATATTGTGTGGGTTGTCTTGTGCGGCTTGTCGTTTGATGGCTGCGTAAGTGGTGGCGTCATCTGGATGCTGGATTAAATAATCTCGAAAGAGGATATGCTTTTCCACTTCTGGATTTCCTACCGCGAATACATGAACATGGTGGGTGCGGTGTTCATCACCACCTTTACGAAAGTAGCGCCGCCCGACAAGGCCAAGTTCGCCCATAGGGTCGTAACCTAATGTGATGAATTGTGGGTTGAGGCTGTCAACCTGACTAATATCTTTGACGACGGGCATTATATCGATAATCGGTTTGGCGGGCATGTTTGGGATCGCGGTGCTGCCAATATGGTGAAGGGCAACTAACTGTGTACCAAAAATTGGGCGGAGTGCGTGGGCTTCTTGCTCGAATTGTTGTTTCCACAATGGGTCATAATCGACAATGATGATGTGGCGCATGTATAGCTCTTTTTCACTTACGGTTGTTTGGCTGTATGATACTGAACTCGTGCAAAATTCTTGTTTAAAAAAGGTTAATCTAGTATAATGTAATTTAATCTCTCTCAACCTATGGAATGTGGGTTACACCCTATAGCATATTGCGATCAGGTGAACCCGCGCAAAAGCGGCAGTTTTCTCCACTGCCGTTTTTGGATCCACCGTGATTAAAGGAATCTCCGGTTTGCGTAAAACATCATATAGTTGTTGCGTCTGTTGGGTAGTGCTGGTTGCAAAAATTGGTGGTCGGTCGTGAAAGTTTTGGAAATTGGTTTATGAAAACAATATTGGCATTATGGGGTATGGCGCGTCCGTTGATTATGCTAAGTGTTATCTTGGTGTATGGTGCGGGCTTACTGATTGCACGGGCAGATGGATATGTGCTTGAGTGGGGGCGTGTCGTTTGGGGACTGGTTATTATTTTATTGGCGTCACTGTCGATTCATTACACCAATGAATATGCTGATTATGAAACGGATGCGTTGACTACCCCAACCATGTATTCTGGGGGGAGCGGGGTGCTAGCAAGAGGAGATGTGCCTCGCCAATTAGCGATGCAGGCAGCATGGGGCACACTACTGCTGAGCATAGTGGTTGCTTTGGTGGGGATGGTGAGTGGGTATTTTTCTGTCGTGCCATTTATTCTATTAGTGGTTGGTGTGGTAGGCGGGTGGATGTATTCTTTACCGCCCTTAAAACTCGCATGGCGAGGGTGGGGGGAAGCTGATAATGCCATATTGGGGGGTATGATTTTGCATTTATATGGGTATAGCGTGGTGACAGAGACAATGACAATGCCTGTTGTAGCGGCAGTGGTGCCGTTTACGCTCTTGGTGTTTACCAATTTATTAGCCACCACATGGGCGGATCGGGTAGCTGATGCACAAGTCGGTAAGTTTACGCTGGCAACGCAATTATCGATCCCACAATTGCGGCTGTTATATGGTGGTGTAGCATTGGTCGCTTTTTTCCTATTACCAGCTTTATATGATTGGGCGTTACCCGCTAGTGTCGTGGTGGGGAGCCTAGCGGCTATCCCCATGATGCTCTGGGGATGGTTGACCTATACACGGATTCATAATCCATATCCCACATCGAATGCAATGGTGGTGTTGCTGTTGGGGCAAATGGCGGGTTGGTATATTGCAGGTTAAAATATAGTTGAATGGGAATACTATTTTTTGAGGAGATTATTGTTTATGGATATTCGCCGCGCTGATTTGGCTGATCTGGATTTATTAACCCCGTTATTTGATGCGTACCGTCAATTTTATCGCCAAGATAGTGACCTGACTGGGGTATGGAATTACTTACATGATCGATTGGATCAGGAACAGGCTGTGGTCTTTTTAGCCATGCAAGGTGACGATTCTGCAGGGTTTACGTTGCTTTACCCAACCCTTAGTTCGGTCGCAATGGCGCATATCTGGATTTTGAATGACCTTTATGTTGATCCTGACTTTAGGCGGCAAGGGGTTGGTAAAGCGTTGTTGCTCCATGCAAAGGATTTTTGCCAAGCAACAGGTGCTTATCGAATGGGGTTAGCCACTGAAATCACCAATACCAATGCACAAGCCTTGTATGAATCTTTAGGGTGGGTGCGGGATGACAAGTTTTATCAGTATAGTTTGCGGTTGAATGCCGAATAGATAAACTATTTTATTCAGTTTGAAACCTCTCCCATAATTCATAAGATTGTATGGAACAATCTAGATGATTTTCCGTACAAGGGCATCATAGAATGTTTTCTATGGGGAGCGCTGTAGCATTCCTCTAAAAATGACCGTGAAAGAAAGCCATAAAATGCTGAATTGAAGCTGTGATGAAATTAGTATTTTATAGAAAGGAATAAATATATTATGTTTGCACATGGTGGTGAACTCATTGCCCGTTCGTTAAAAGCTCAAGGGATTAGTACATTGTATACCTTGTGTGGTGGCCACATTGCGCCGATTTATGATGGGTGTTTGAATCATGATATTGCAGTGATCGATTTGCGGCACGAACAAGCCGCTGCTCATGCTGCTGATGCTCATGCCCGATTGACCCGTAATATTGGTGTGGCAGCGGTTACAGCAGGCCCCGGTGTTACAGATGCGGTGACAGGCGTCGCGAATGCCTACCAAGCGCGGAGCCCATTGTTGTTATTGGGTGGGGCTGCGCCTTTAAAAACCAAAGGGATGGGTGCCTTGCAAGAAGTGCCGCAAGTCAATATGTTTAAGGACTTCACCAAAGCTAGTTTTACGATTGAAACTACGGAAGCTATTCCCGAAAAATTTGCTGAAGCCTATGAACTGATGTTGAGTGGACGTCCGGGGCCTGTGTTTATTGAATTGCCATTTGATGTATTGTTTAATGCGATTGATATGCCCGATATTCCCGCTAAGGTAACGGTTGAGCCGGTTGAACCGGTGCAAGGTGATATTGCGAAATTGTTTGAGTTGCTCCGTGCCGCTGAAAAACCCGTGATCATTGCGGGGACACAAGTTTATTGGGATGAGGGGCATGATGCGTTGAAGACCTTAACCGATCAAACCAATATCCCCGTTTTTACCAATGGGGCAGGGCGCGGCACGCTGCCAATGGATCATCCCAACTGTTTTAAAGCTGCGCGCAGTGCCGCCCTTAAACAATCGGATGCGGTTATTTTGATCGGGACGCCGTTGGATTTTCGGTTGAAGTATGGCAAAGATGGTTGGAACGACAATGCCAAGCTCATTCAGATCGAAAATGATGTTGACGAATTACATCACAATCGGCAAGCTGATGTGGCAATGGTGGCTGATGCGCGATTGGTTTTAGAAGCGCTTTCGGAAGGCTTACAAGGGATCGATTTTTCCGCATGGCGAGATGTTGTTGCCGAGCTGGAAGCACCCAAAAATGAAAAACTGGAGGAGTGGAAACAACTCGACACTGATCCGATCAATCACTTTCGGATGGGTGCTGTTTTGGATGACATCATTGATGAAGATACTATTGTGATCGGTGATGGTGGAGACATTGTGAGTGCATGTGCCAAGGTGATCAATATTACCCGTCCGGGGCAGTGGCTGGATCCGGGGCCTTTGGGGTGTTTAGGGGTGGGGGCGCCATTTGCGATTGCTGCCAAACATTTATTCCCTGACAAAAAAGTGTTGATCATTAACGGGGATGGCTCTTTTGGGCTGAATGGGTTCGAGTTTGACACCGCCATTCGTTTTGATTTGCAGATCGTAAGTGTGGTTGGAAATGATGCGGGCTGGGGGCAAATTCGGAACCCTGTCCAAAATATGCTGGGTGAAGATCGTGCGATAGCAACCTCTTTAGCACCTACACGCTATGATAAAGTTGTCGAAGCCCTTGGTGGATATGGTGAACATATTGATCAAGCAGATGATCTACGTGCCGCCATTGAACGTGCTTTTGCGAGTGGGCAATCCGCCTGTATTGATGTCCGTATTGACCCTAAAGGCATGACCAAAACAGGCGCTAGTACACCATATATTGTGTGATGCTTGGTGGTGTCTCGTCGCAGGGCTGGTAGTTTGATCTGAAGATCATGGATGGGTATATACTGTTTCAACATAAGGCCATTTAATGGCCTTATGTTGTTGGTGAAACAATGTGCAACTTATGGTTATTGGGGGGCACTATAATTCAAGGGGCGGTTGCCACGTTCCTGAATGGGGCGGACATTGTCCTCCACAATTGCGGTAAAGGTATCAATCTGATTCCCTGAGAGGCCTTGGATGCCGTCCAATAATAGCCAATCGATACTTTCGGTACATGGTGGAGTGCTTAATGAGCCTTCATAGGTTAAATAGGTGCGATCCACTGGTAATAAATCGGCGGGGTTGATGTTAACGGTGGCATCTAAACCCACATCGGGATCAAATTCTTCCGGTAAGTTTTCAAGCAATGGCGTAAACAACAGGTTTTCAGTATCAAATTCAGAGACTAACACCGCAACAATAACTGCGGGATTCCCGGCATCATCAAAATGCACGAATTGAATTTCCATATCAGGGGTGTCACCATCAATGGTATGTTCCGCCGGGCTACGGAATACAATCCGTTCCAAAGGATATACAACTTCATTATAAGTAATGCTATTGTTGGTGGCAGGCGGTGGTAGTTCGTTTTCGCTTTCATCTTCAGTATCAACAGCTTCAGGTATTGGCGTGGTTAAGGTAATAGAATTATCCCGAATCGATAGTGTTAACGGTTCAGATTGATAATTGAAGAGAATAGGCGGTAACTCGCCAAAGACAATGTTAGCGGTGGTAATGTCAATTGGTGATTGAGAGTTCCCGGTTCCACATAAAGAAAAATCATTGTCTAAATCTCCCCATCCTGCTGGATCGCTATAATCCCACGGTGTGATGTCTGGCTCTGCGTCGGGGTCGCCGTCCTCTTGTGCATACACAGGAACAGTAATACATAGGATCAAGATCAATAGCATTAGCGTTTTCATCAAATCAAAACTCCACAGGATTAATTAAACTTGGATCATCAGTTGCTGCACGGTTAACTGCAGTTGATACAGGGTACGCTTCCATAAATTCCTCTGCTAATGGGCGGAGCAGTGCGCGAAGCCCATTGGTATCGGGATTGGGGTCGCGGCGGAGCCACTGATCATAATCACTAGCTTGCAAAATAACGGGCATACGATGATGAATCGGCGACATCAGATTATTGGGCTCACAGGTGATCACGCTACACGAGAGCAGATCATCCCCTGTGTCGGCATTATGCCAGCGTTCCCATATCCCTGCAAACCCAAACAGTGGCGCACCTTTCAATCGAATATAATGTGGTATTTTGCCAGTATCTGTTTTTTGCCATTCATAAAAGCCATCCGCCACGATCAAACAGCGTCGCTTTTTAAAGGCATCTTTAAAGCTGTTTTTTTCATGAATGGTTTCGGCACGGGCATTAAACAATGGGTTCTGGAAATTTTGCCCCTTAAACCAGCGTGGTACTAACCCCCATCGCATGATACCCGCTTTATTCTGGTGTTGGGCGTCATGGGCAATCACCAATACATATTGGGTGGGCGCAATGTTATAGCGCGCAGGTAAATTCGGTGGTGCATCAGGCAGGTCAAACGCAGTTTGCACCGTTTCAGCATCAGGTTTTGTTAATGTTATTCGTCCACACATGCTTTGATTATGAGCGAAAGTTATATTGTGCGCAATTCTTGACTGATGAGAATGTCTACTTTTGTGGCAATTTTTATGAATACCCCGTCGTATCACATCAATTTGTGAAATATCTGTACGGTTGCTGTTAAAATTTCAGCATTAGCGTTTGTTCTTTGCTACAATGTAACTATCTTATGTCGTGTGAGAGCAAAATCAATGAAAAAACTGTCATTAATTGTTGTAATTATCTTTTTGTTGGGGATATGGGTGAGCCAAGCGAGTGCCGCGAATATCCACCTCCATTATTTTGAGTCTGCCGATGTCAACTTAAAAGATGACGTGTTCCAAGTCTATTCGTTTTCGGGTTTAGAAAACGAAACGGTTAGTATTGTGGCTTATGCTCTTGAAGATGGTGTGCAGCCAACCTTATCTTTGTTTGACCCTCTTGGTAGCGTGATCACAGAAACGCTGAATGAAGATGGCGCGCCAATTGCGTTTGTGGAAACCACCATTGCAGAAAATGGCGTGTACACCTTTATTGTTAGCCGGACGGGGGAGACCCCCGGCGCGGTGCGGGTCATGCTTTTTGAAGGCGAACCGCTAAATGGGGATATTACGCTTCGTGATACAGTGTCACCATTTTTACCAAGTCGTGCTTTTATTGTTGAAGGTGGCGATGCCCCTAACCCTGTAGATGTCAAATCCCTGCCACTTGAAGAAGGTGGTGAGCAACCCTTCATTTATGTTGCGCGGGGAACTAATGAAAAAGTGCCCGACAATGAAGAACGTAACACACCCGTTGAAGCAGCATCATTCACCAATGATGAGGGCGATACGTTTTATACCTTCAATGTCAGTGCTGTACCGGATGGGTTTAGCGCCTTGCGAAACGCATTTTCTCAAGTTGCTCCTGACAGTGAATATACCATTGAAGTGGGTGAGGGGGGCGCAGAAGAAGAATCTGTTGAACGGTTTATTTGTACTACAACCGTTAGTACCAATGCTGACACCTACACAGGACCTGACAGCAATGAATATACCTCAACCGGGAACATCACTGGTGGCGCAACCGTTGAAATTACGGGAACGAATGGTGATTACGTGTTGATTATCGATCCAAATGGTGAGGCTGTTTGGATTCTCTCCAGTAATGTTGATGCTAGTGTTTTAGGCTCGGATGATTGTGGGCGGGTACAACTCGTGACGACCTTCCCCGGCGATGATGGTGAAGGTGGTGGCACGGCTGGTCGCAATAATGAAGGAAATGAAGAAGAAGCTGATGGCACAAATGGCGGTGGGGTTGTGGGTAACAATCCTTTAGGTGGTTTACCACCCGCTAGCAGCCCACCCAATGATGCCCCCCCACCGGATAACCCCGGCGGTGGTATTAGTAATCCACCACCACCCGATCCCAACCTCATTGTTGTTGAAGTTGAGGTGGTTGATCCTGATACTGGTGAAGTTACTACTGAAACCGTCATTGTTGGTTCAGTGACCGCCGATTGTGATGCCGATGGTGACCTCTCCATCATATGGTCAAACTTAAATGCGGGTAGTTCAAACATATCCTATAATTATGGGACTGGGCCTGGCGGGTTTGTTGCGCCTTCAGCAGATGGTAGTAGTGTGGTTGCCTCGGAATTTGTAGGATCAAGTGTTGATATTACGGTTGATGATCCCAATTTGGTGACAAATGTACCGGTAAATTGTGAATAAGTGAGCCCTAATTGTTTGAGTGACTCGGGGTAACCCGGACACATACGCATTAAGTTAAGCCCTTTTGGAGCATGTTGCAGGTGTCGATGGCTGAAAGCCATCGCCTAAAATTGTTTGGAAGCCTCATAAATGAGGCTAAAATTTACCCAAATCACTCATCATGGCCGGTTGTAAGAACTTTTTGCAAAGAGCGCATCCAATCAGCCTCCTTCAGGGGGCTTCCACACTGTCTAGCCCGATGCTTTCAGCGTCGGGCTATGGTGCGAGTGCCTTAGCTTAATGCCAATGAGCACGGGCACGCCTATACATCCTATAGCCCCTTTCTCCAAATTTGGAAGAAGGGGCTTTGAATTTTACCCATGATGCTTGACCGATAAATCATTGTATGATCTCGCCTCAACTTAGACTAAAATAGTTACCCTATCACCGACACGAATGAGATCATGATGGCACATATTTTTATTTCTTACAGTCATTCAGATCGGCTGTATGCTGAACAGCTATCAGCTGAATTGCAGTGCCGAGGGTTTAATGTGTGGATGGATTACCTTAGCATCCAAGGTGGGAACCGCTGGGTGCGGGAAATCACGACTGCCATCAAAACTGCCGGTGCGTTCATTGTGATCATGACGCCTGCTGCTGAAAATTCCGAATGGGTCGAAAATGAAATTTTGCTGGCTCAGCGTGAAGGCATCCCCATTTTCCCGTTGCTGTTAGAGGGGCAAGAATTTGCGCTCCTGCTGTCGGTTCAATCCATGAATGTGACCACTGGCGACCTGCCTACGGATACCTATTTCAACAGCTTGGCACGGGTTTGTCCGCCGAACCGCGATGGTGTTGGGGCAGATGTAACGCCCAAGCATCTACCCGAACCCACTAATGAACTCGCCAAAGCAATCACACAAACTGATATTCCTAACCCCGCAACACGATCCGCCCGCTGGATATGGTTCATGGTTATTGCATTACTTTTAGGGGCGATTGTTATAGCGGGAATTGTTTTGAATAATGATGGAGATGAATCTCCAACGACAACTATCATTGCCCAAGCAACGGCAACCCAAGTAGAGCCCCAAGCACCAACACAAACAGAACCAGCAACATTGCCACCAGACACAGCGACTGCGACCGCAACCAAGACAACCATACCAACTGACACGGCAACCAATCTGCCATTAGAAACGCAGGTTTGGCTGGATCTGACTGCTACCGCTAATGCGTGGACACCAACGCCTTCGGCCACCTTTACTACTAGCCACACACCACCAAACACCCCTGATGATACAGCAACGTATCAGGCGTTACAAACCCAAGCGATTCTCACCTTGACTGCTGCTGTATGGACGGAAACACCCACCCCCACGCCCACATTGGCGCCCATCCGACCACAAAATATAGACCAACTTGCCAGCACAACATCCCTAAACGCCCATACGGATACCATCAATGCGCTTGCTTTTGCCCCAGATGGCGCAACGTTTGTATCCGCCTCACGCGATACAACCGCGCTCCTGTGGGATGCAACCACGAATGACGTTATCCATATTCTCAAAACCCAAACACAACATACTGATGCTGTAACCAGCGCGTACTATGCCCCGGATGGGCAACGCATTGCTACGGCCTCTAGTGATGCAACTATCGTCATTTGGGATATAGTCACAGGGACACCACAACAAACCCTACGCGGACACAATGGTAGCGTTTGGGATATTGCGTTTGCCCCTGACGGCTTGACGCTTGCTAGTGCTGGTTCAGATGGCATTATCATTATCTGGGATGTTGCAAGTGGTGAGCGGTTAACCAGCTTTTCGGGGCATTCAAACGCGATCTTTAGCATTGATTACGCCCCTGATGGGCTCACGCTTGCATCAGGTTCATTAGATGCAAATGCCATCATTTGGGATGTGGCGACAGGGGCAGCCCTGCAAGCTTTAACGGTTGGTTATCCTATTTCCGACATTATGTACTCACCAGACGGGAACATGCTGGCTATCGGTGGTGTGAGCGAAACGATCATCTTTTGGGAACTTGCCAGCAATCAACAATTGGAGCGCCGTGTTATTGCTGAATCTATGAATGATATGGCCTTTGCCCCCGATGGTTTGTCCCTTGCCACCAGCCATAATAATGGGCTTCTCGTTATATGGGATGCAACCACCTATGAGGCACTCGCTACAATCACTGTTTCATCTGATCCGCTGAATGGGATGATTTTTACCCCTGATGGCACCACGCTTTTAACGGGATCGGTAAGCGGTAGCATCACTGCATGGCGTATCACACCCCAAAATTGAGAATATCGTCTAAGCGTCACGCTGTTGTTAGGTTTTGTAGCACGTCCTGCGCAATCTCGCCAATCGTCTTTTCAAATTTTGGCAAGCGTACAAATCGATCATCCTCTTTAAAGGCTTCAATATCGGCTGTTGCATCATGGGCGTTGAGCGCCCCCAAAGCAGAGAGTGCTTCGGCGACAATACGCGGATCATCATCATTTAAAAGTGTAACCAAACGTGGCACAGCACCGGCATGACCGATTTTGGCTAATGCCGTGATCGCATTCCGTCGCACTAACCAATCGGTATCATGGAGCGCCGCTAACAAGGCGGGCAGGGCATCGGGATGTGCTATTTGACCCAGCGACCAGGCTGCTGCTTGGCGAATCTGTTCTTTTTTGTTGGTCATCGCTCGCACCAGTTGCGGGATTGCTTCTACGCCACCGGACGCGCCAAGGGTTGCATCTGCGCTTTTGAGCTTGCGCCGACGATGCCAATCATCTGGTAATGAACGTTCTGATGGCATCGGATTGATTACTCGATTTCGATATACAGACGTTTATTGGCTCCACCTTTATTTTTGTATTTGGTGATTTTGATCAAGCCGACTTCATTAGTATTATTGACGTGGGTTCCACCATCTGCTTGCAGGTCTAAGCCCACGATTTCAACGGTACGAACTTCTGTGATGCCTTCTGGTAATAGGTTAATTTTGGTGCGGATCAGATCCGGAATTTGGAATGCTGCTTCACGCGGCAAGATTTGTACGGCGGTTTCCCGTGCATTGCTGACTTCTGCATTAATTTTTTCTTCAATCGCCGTGATGGTCTCCTGATCCAAACCATCAAATTCGAAGTCCATACGGGCGCTGAGCAGTTCCATATTGCCGCCCGTGACACTCACTTGATAGTCCCGCCAAATAACGCCACAGAGAATGTGCATGGCCGTATGGGTGCGCATGGCTTTGTACCGTCGTTCCCAGTCTAGTGTGCCAGTGACTGCATCACCAATCGTAGGTAAGGTGCCGCCATCGATAAAATGTAACACCTCAGCGCCTTGTTTCTTCGCTTTGCTGACCGTGTAAACAGCCTCACCAACGGTTAGTGTGCCAGCGTCAGGTTGTTGACCGCCGCCCCCCGGATAAAAAGCAGTTTTATCTAAGGTGACCGTTTGGGTATCGGGCTCAACAGCCGTTACCGTGGCAGTGAATGCTTTTAAATATGCGTCTGTCAGGTACAATAATTCAGTCATACATCGTCCTTAAAAAAATAATCAGCAGTTAGGCAATACCTATGCGCCAAGAACATCGCCTATTGGGAACGTTATTTGTTACACAGAGTTTATTTTCGGCGGCGCTCATCAGTATCATAGCGCTACTCTCGATTATTGCAACCGATCTATCAGGCTCACAAAGTTTGGCGGGGCTACCGAATAGCATTATTACGTTTGGGCGAGCCGTATTTGCCTTGCCAATGGGGGTGGCGTTAGAGCGGTTTGGACGCCGCAATGGGCACGCTGCCGGGTATTTTATCGTACTGATGGGGGCGGTTGTCGGTATTCTTGCTGTAACCAATCGCTCATTCCCATTATTGATTGTGGGGGCGTTTTTGCTGGGGGTCGGGCGGAGCGGCTTGGAGCAAGTGCGGTATACTGCTGCGATCATGTTTGCGGAAAATCGGCGTGCTACCATGATGGGTATTATTGTTTTTGCGGGGACAGTTGGCTCGGTGGGGGGGCCCTTGCTTGTTTCTACTGCATCGGATGTTGCAGAAACGTTGTCACTAGCGCCCCGTGCGGGGGGCTGGTTGCTGGGTGCTATTTTTTCAGGTATTGCGGGGCTGATTGTTTTTGTGTTTTTGCGCCCTGACCCACAAGTATTAGGGGATCGGATTAGTGCCGAAATTGAGGCTGAAAAGCGGCGCACTCAGGTTGATTATGTGCCGCCGAGTAACCGCACTAACCGTGAAATCTTTGCCGCCCCGTTGGTGCAACTCGCGCTGTTTTCAATGTTGATTGGGCAGTTGGTCATGGTCGCGATTATGACAATCACGCCGTTGCATATGAGCGTTCACGGTTATAACGATGATGCAGTGCCGATTGTCATCGCGGCGCATACGCTCGGCATGTTTGGGATTTCACCGTTTACGGGCTGGCTAGCGGATCGCTTTGGGCGTATTAACTTGATTTTGGCGGGGGCAGTCATTTTGATCCTTTCGGCAGTCTTAGCGCCGTTGTCAACGGCGATGCCTGTTTTGATCATTGCGTTGTTTTTGTTGGGCTTGGGTTGGAACTTCTGTTTTATTGGTGGCTCAACCTTGTTATCCGATGTGATATCGACTACCGAACGCGGACGCATCCAAGGTGCGTCGGATTCTATGATCGCGTTTGCGGCGGGCATGGGGAGCCTTGGCTCAGGTGTCCTGTTTGATATAGGTGGTTATGTCATGGTGACAGTGTTAGGGTTGGGATTAACGATTATTCTAACCGGCTTAATTGGGCGGTTGAGTCCCGCGCCAACACCCGTAGGTGTGCCATCTTAAGGCTGGTTACCCCGTCCATAACCCTTGGGTAAATTGGATCAGGTGCAAGGTCAACAATAACAGGCTCACGACTGTCCACACGCGATCAACGCTTGGATGTTTGCCCCAGCGTGCCGCCACAAAAAAGATCGGGATCACGATTAAAACATACCGATTTTGGCTCACAAGTTGTCCGGTGGTTAGGCTCACATAGGTGGCGGCTAACCCATAGAGCGCCAACCCTGAATGCCGATTCCATTCCAAAAGGCACATCACTGTTGCAAATAGGGTAAACAGCAGGTCAAAGCCAACATGGATCAAGCCGTTGGGATGCACTGCCATCCACCCCAATTGTTGAAAAAACGCTAACACGGCATAGGGATGGAACAGATAGCGTCCAAAATCTTGTTGGGCTTGGAAGGTGTCAATCCCATTCGCCGCAAGCAAATTATTAAACCCGAAGAAGGTAACGACAGGCGCTAAGATCGCCGCCCACACCCACCACGAGAGCCGTTCACCACGCCACCAATGGTCTAACCAAATAGTAAACAGGGGGAAAAATAAAAATAAGCCTGTGGGGCGTGTTAAAGTAGCGGCGACGGATAATGCACCGGCTAGCCACCATTGCTTGCGATAGGCAAACACCAATCCCCATAATGACAGTGCCAGATAGGCTGATTCGGTGTAGATTTGCACCATAAACATGGCTGTTGGAAAGATCAATAAATAGAATCCTGCCCGCCATGCGAGGGCATCGTCGCCAAGGCGGTCGCGGGCGAGGGTGACCATCCCTCCCAATGCAACTAAGGAGGTCATCGCTGAAACCAGAACGCCCGCCAATGCCATTCGACTATCTTGATCATCTTCATCCATGACCCACGCCAAAACCCCACGATCCATGATGCGCATCATCAAGGGATAGCCGGGGAAAAAGGTCGCTAAACGCGGATCTTCGTAGCCGTCTTGGGCGATGCGCACGTAGCGGTAACTATCCCATCGGGCATAAAACCACGCGCCCGTGCTGGGATCATCTAGCTCACCACCCGTTAAACCTGCTACCCAGCCATAACCATTGTCGGGGCGTTCCGCACGGAACCGCGCCCAATTGATTTGCTGGAAGCTCATCAGGGCGAGATACCAACCGAGCCATAGGATTAACAGTGTACGCCATTGGGGAATGTATTTTTCCATGTTGGCAATTGTACCACTGACAGTTAGCATTGAAGGGAAGTGATCATGAAAGGATATTCCTAATGCGTCGTTTGCTATGGATTGTAGTTGTGATGGCGGTTCCCGTGACGGTGTTTGCGCAAAGTTTTACCCCCGAACAAGAAACCTTGATCGAAGAAGTACAAACTGCCCTTGCTCAACAAGCGACATGGCTCAGTTATACTCAAGTTCTGGAGTATGATCGCTTAAGTGCCACCACCATTGTAGACGCTGAGGGGGTGTCATGGATGAATACCACCACCACCATGCAAGTGATTAGTATTCATGATGAAACCAGCATTGTGGGCGATGCCACCTATCGGGCATCGATTGTTACCTCTGAAGATGATGGCGTGAGGGAAAAAACGGATAGCATCAGCTTTTTGTTGGTTGATGACGAATTATTGATCGATGATGAGGTTAGTGAGCCGAATGATTATGCCCAATTTGAAATGGTGGACTTTGTAGAAACGGGGGGCGCGTTACGCTCTGAATTGTTGAGCCATGTGTTAGAAGTGTATGATTTGGGGATTACCAATCAAGATACACTCGACCGTGTGCAGGGGTATGATCTAGTATTGGACTTTTTGCCTATTTTGCCGATGGTTAATTTTGATGCTGACGCCATCGCAGAGCAATATAGTGATCTTGGTGATGCCGAAAGCTTGCGCGAGTTAATCCTAGCGAATACCGATGTGCGGTTACAAGTGAATACCGATGCCCGAACGGGTCAATTGTTGGCGGCTACGTTGGTGTTTTCAATCGTTTTTGACATTCCCACCCAAGATGGATTGATTACTATTGCAGCGACCCACCAACAACGTGTTCGATATGATGCTGTTATGGTTTTAGAACAGTGATTAAGCCATGAGCCAATCAGCAGCATCATCTAAGTTAAAAAAGAACTCGCACATTACAAAATCAAAATAGTATGCAAATGAGTCCTGCCCAAAACTGCGCACGTTATAACCGGTTAAATTGCGGGCTACAATAATGGCGATGCGTCCGTTCAACTCTGCGGGAAGGTTTTCAGCTAACATGATGAGTGCCCGCTTGTGGTGTTCCGTTAAGGCGATATGCCGTAGATCTAATACCAATCGCATATCATGTTGTGGCATGTTTGGCACAGCATCTAGCACTGCATTAACATAGTGGCGCATGTCTGTGGGCAGGGCAGACTCTATCGTGAATACTTCAATTGAATTATCCATATACATCATATGGCTAATACTGTTACCAAGTAAATTACGGGCGGGGATTGTCATTTCATTTTCCTTAATACGGTTATATGTCTATTATAAGTCAATCTAGTTTGAGTGGCGTTAATAAAAGCTAAAAGATCGATGAGCCAAAGCTAATGAATTAATGAGTGGACAATGTATAGCGTTGATCCGGTGGGGACTGAGTGATATTCCTGCTGCTTATTCGAGGATTATCCATTGCTATTTTTTGGATCCCTACGGTCAACATATTGCATGGATACATTCTCTGTTGCTTTGCAGGGAGCGTGTTACACTTGATGTTGTGAATTTGCATAATCAACAGATTAATGACACTCAACATACATCAACTGGTGAGCCCCGATTTGCTGCCGGTGTTGCTCTTGTCATATCAAATGGTCAAAGGATAAATTAATGATCAACCGCTGGATACTTTGCCTCAGCTTGTTCACTATTTTGGCGCTCCCCCTAAGCACGGTGGCACAAGCACCTGATCCCTTGTTCCCCGCAGGGGATGGGGGACGCCTGCAAGTAGTGACTCACTTACGCCATGAAAGCGCCGTCATTGATGGCTATTTTAGCCCTTTGGGAACAATTTATGTGGCCGGAACATTGGATGGGCAATTGCATGTGTGGCAAGGCTTGCCAAGTGATGATTGGCTAGCCGGTGAAAAGCGCTTTTCTGTAGAGGGGTATGTACCGGGCATTACAGTTACAGGGTTTAATAGCGATGAAACACAACTCGTAGCGGCCTTGGGTGCGGATGGTAGCGAACTTCAAATCCTTGATGCACGCGATGGCAGCACCCGCACCACGTTCAATGAGCATGACGCGCCCTTGCTAGCGGTCGATTTTGCAGCAGACGATCAGGTGATTGTCTCTTGGGATTTATTTGAAACGTTGCATGTGTGGGCATCCGATAGTGGCGATGACGTGCTGAGTGTTGAGATTGCCCGCGGCTATGCGCTCTCTCAAGATAAAGCGTTTCTAGCGGTGATTGATGGCGATACCATGTTTACAGTTTATGATCTAGCAACAGGGGATGCCGAATTTGAAGTTGATGCGCCAAACGCACAAGCCGTGAATTATTCACCGGGGGGGCGTTGGATTGCCACATGGGGGCAAGCGTTGCAGGTATGGGATAGCAGCGATGGAACCTTGTTATTTGAGGCCGATGATGTGAATGCAACCGATGCGGTGTGGACACCCGATGGCCGCTTTTTGATGACCCAAGGCTTTGAAACGGCCACTGTATGGGCGATTGGTGATCAGGGGGAGATTAACGCTGGGGATATTGTGGATGAGTTTTCCGTATCCGACAATCAAGGTGGGTTTAAGCGATTGGTGATTGCCCCTGACGGTCAACGCTTGGTGACTGTGGATCAAACAGATGGTGGTCGGTTATGGCAAATTACGGATAGCGGGGATGTACAACAGATCACCGCCTTACAAGGTATTGTGGATGATGTGTTGATTAGCCCGGATAGCCGTACAATGGCAGTGCTGCGCTTAGACTTTTTAACCCGTTTTTGGGATCTTGACCGCAACGCGATTTTGAGTGGTATTACACTGCCAGCTACCATTGAGTTTAGCCCCACATGGCAATTAATTGCTGCTTATACAGGCTCAACCGTGGTGTGGCGTGCATTGCCTAGCCTAGAATGGGATTTTGCCACTGAACCGATTGCGCGGCCATTGCGACGGAGTGATCTACGTCCCGTTCCGACCGATGAAATTGCACGGTTGCTAGGGATTGATTCCAGTACATTTTTGTTTGCTATAGCACGTACTGAAGATGCCGAATGGATTCAAGTTGAATTAAGCGATGGCATGATCGGATGGTTGCGGGTTAATACATTACTCTTGCTCGGTGCGGAATCTGATCTATTAGCCTTACCCGTGTTGCCAACGGCTGAAACAACATTCCAAGACCCAAATGACGATTTACCGTTTTTATTGGGTGAAGCACCGACGCCATTAGAAGACTTAACGCTTGAAAACGGCGTTGAGGGGTGTTTTGCAAACCTAACTGTCTTAGTTTTGGCGGAAGCCGATGACTATACTCAGGTGGATTGCGGGGCAGCGGTTGGGTGGTTGCCAACGGAGACATTGGTTTTTGGCGAATAATCGAGGGGGTGATTATCATTAATACAATTATTAGTGTTTTCAATACAGAGGCTTTCCAAATTGTCAAGAATTGTGTATAATTAATTCTAAATGGACGATAATTTAAGGCTTTTTTATGGCAAAAAAAGATGAGCCATCCCGCATATTGGTGGTCGATGATGAAGGTGCGATTCGGTATTCAGTAAGCAAAACGTTGCAGCGGGTGGGGTATCGGGTGGATGCAGTTGAAAGTGCTGAAAATGCCCTAGAGCTTTTGGCAGAACATACCTTTGATGTTGTCCTCACAGATATTCGGATGGGGGGGATTTCCGGGGTTGAACTCCTAAGTAAAATTCGGGACTTATACCCGGATGTCAGTGTTATTTTGATGACGGGGTATGCAAGTTTGGATACCGCAGTGGAAAGCTTGCGGTTAGGGGCGCATGACTACCTCATTAAACCGAGTAGTAGCCCTGATATTCGGGATAGTGTCAAACGGGGTGTCGAACGCACGCAAGGAATGCGGCGTCGCCGTCGGTTGCTGTCGATGATTTACGCTTCTGCCGAAGAACTGACAGAAGAACCTGATCCCTCAGTGTCACAAATTTCTTTAGCCGAAGCTGAAGAACGAAGCCGCCAAATGGATACCACACCACCGGCTGGCTCATTAGCTGCAATGGAATTAGGCCCCTTAGTGTTATACCCGGGGCGGTATCAAATTTCAGTAGGTGAAAAAAATATCGAGTTAACCCCCACTGAATTTGACCTCTTATTATATTTGGCCGCTCACCGTGGACGGGTGGTGTCTTGTGCGGAGTTAGTGCGCGAAGTGCGAGGCTATCTGACAGATGAAACGGAAGCCCGTGAAGTGATTCGTCCACATGTGTCTAATTTGCGGCGTAAGATCAAGGTCAACAATGAAAATGTTGATCTTATCGTCAATGTGCGGGGTGTTGGCTATCGTCTAGCCGATGTTGATTAACGATTTTCCTCAATCGACCACTTGCCGTTTTTTAGGGAAGGGTAGCTCTTCCCTAAAAAGTTATGCCTTATCCCCTTGATAAAATTTGAATTTGGTTTGACAGACGCCCTACACCCCATGATAATATTAAACTATTCGTGTTTATCATGTTTTGATAAAACATCAATGAGGGTATCAAGGGTGTAGAGGTGAAAAAAATAGTGCAATGATCAAGCCAAAAGCCAAAATTTTAATTTGTTTTCAGCAAGAAAGCAGTTTGCAAGATGCTTTATTATTATATTTTGTTTTAAAAGCAGAACATTATGCAGTCTATCTGTATGACGAATCAGTGCAACTCAAAGACCCAGATCAAAAAATTCTTGTCACTGCTGTTCGTAGTTGTCATATTTTTATTCCCCTGATTGCCCCCCAAACGTATCGAGATGCGAAGTCTGATCCGAGTCATTACTCGGTGGCTGCTTTGCAGGCCAGTAAGCAGTTGGGGCGTAGTTTGATTCCGTTGTATCGTGCTGACTTTGACCCTGAAACTCATGCGCATTTGAATCTTTCATCTGATATGTATGCTTATATAGAGGATCAAGCGCCACAACGGTTAATCTACGAGAATTTTTATCAAGTACACATCGATTTAATGGAACGGCTGGCCACCGCGCAGCAGGCCTCACCACTTGTAGCGGTTACAAATGATACCTTGTGGGATACGTATACTTTAGAAGCATTAAGTGATGATAGTGGCATCCCAACACATTTAATTCCATTGTTAAAACAAGCCAGAACATTAATGAATGAAGGCAATTTAAAACGGGTTAAGGAACTGCTAAACCCTGAAGACCATCTTCATGCACGAGTGTTTGCATTATTAGGGGATGTTGCGTATCTAGAGAAAAAATATGAGGTAGCGGCGACTTATTATAATCAGGCCGATGATTATTCGGAACAATTGAAGGCTGCCCAATTGGCTGAATTGTATTTAAAGCTTTCTAAGGTTTATAACAAGCTAAAGAATCCTGAGAATGCAAAGATTTATGCAAGAAATGCAAGAGAAATTGCCCCCTATAATAGTGATGTGTATGTGCAATTAGGGGTGATTCATTACAATCCGCAGAATCCACATGTTGCGATTGATTATTACCTTAAAGCGCTTGACCTCGATCCCAATAATCATTTGGCATACTATAATTTGGGGTTGTTGAGTATGAAGGCACAGCCCAACATTGCGCGTAATTATTTTTTAAAGGCGTCACAAAAAAGTGATTACGCCAAACCCTTTTTAAAATTGGGTGAGTTGAATATGCAAGCTAAAAAGTATCGGTCAGCGATTGCGGATTTCCAAACAGCATTAGCCCGCGATCCTTCTTTGGAACGCGCCCGTCGTTTGTTAGAGCAAGCCCAAAAGAGTGTGCCATCTTAATGTTGATGTGATTGAGCCGTTAAGGATTCCCCATATCGAAATCATCTTCAGTAAGATCGTCTAAATCACTATTTAGATTATCATCATAAAGGGGGGCTTTGGCGATGGTTTCCAGAGCGTCCATATACAATTTAAGGCCTTCGGTGGCGCGCGCAATGGCTTGGATAGCCTCTTCTTGGGAATAGGGGGGGGTAGCGCTGTTTTTATGTTGGTTTAGGCGGATATGCCAATAGGCCAATGTTGGGCGCAAGGCTTCGTTGATAACACGCATCACAATGACACCAAGCGATTCGCTGCTATCTGCTACGGCAGGCCCCGCTGCTTTGAGCCGTTCGCGGGTTACGGTAAAAAGATTGTAGATAATGCTCAATAGTTCGCGTAGGGTGCTATTTTTTTCAGAAACCAACAATCTATAGCGATTTTCTGTTTCAGCATGCAGCAATTCTGCTAAGCGTTGCTGGGCATCGTTGGGAATAAATCGAATGGTTTGTTTTTTAAGGGGGCTGGTGCTGAAGTCAAAGGCGAGTTCAACATCAATCGAAAGAGGGGAGGAATCGTCATCGTCAGGCATGAGGGTGGTTAAATTGGCAGTTGAAAGCGTGATGAGTTCGTTACGGGTTTGTGTAATCGCCGTTTGGCGCATGGCTTCTAATGAGGTGCGACAGGCATCATGTAGCTCCCATTGGCGTTCATGTTCTGAACGTGGGGTGCTGCCATTTTCATCATATGTGGCATAAAGGGCTTTGATTTTTTCATCCCATTCTGTTGAAAATGCGCTTAAGATCCCTTTAATAGCTTCTAGGGTTGCATTGAATTTTTGTGTATCATCATCCGTGATATTGGTAAGGTTTGTTTGAACGGTTGCAATCGAATCACGTGCCCGTTGGACAGAGCGTAAGGCTTCATCTAAAAAGCCTTCATTGCGTTTAAGCTCTTGGAAAATAATGCGGAGTTCCAATTCAATAAAGACTTCCCACGCTAAATGCTCGATTTTTGAGTAGTGGAGCATGTTATCTAAGCCATAACCCAGTGAGGCCGTTGTTGGGAAATCTGTCATGATGTTCACCTTTTAAAGTCACATAAAATTCTGGTAACAGTATAGAATATTTTGCAAAAATATGTAAGCACATCAGCATCATAAACTGAATGTTTTGTGTGAGACATAGTATAATCGCAGGTAATTGGTGATGGTGTAGCGTGAAAGAGAAAGCCTGTGCGTGCGGTAATTGTGGAAGATCAACAGCCTGTTCTTGTGGAACGGACAACCCCAACCCCAACTGAGAATGAAATTGTAGTCCAAGTTGCTGCTGCATCGTTAAATCGGGCAGATTTGTTACAAGTTGCGGGGATGTATCCACCGCCAGAGGGGGCTTCTGATGTTTTAGGGATGGAGTTTGCGGGAACTGTAATGGGGGTAGGCGATGCCGTAACTGATGTACAGATTGGGGATCGGGTGATGGCATTGGTGGAAGGTGGCGCTTATGCTGAACAAGCGGTAGCAGTGCATTATATGCCTGTGCCTGCGGCGCTGACTGATGTTGAAGCGGCGGCGATCCCCGAAGCATTTTTGACGGCTTATAGCAATATGGTTGAGTTAGGGCAGTTGATTGCCGGGCAAAAGGTGTTGATCCATGCGGGGGCAAGTGGGGTTGGGTTGGCAGCTATTCAGATTGCGAAGCAACTCCATGCCACCGTGATTGTAACCGCTAGTGCTGCCAAACATGCGGTTTGTGTTGCACATGGTGCGGACATGGTTATTGATTACAAAACCCAAAATTTTGCTGATGAAATCATCAGGGCATATGGATCTGTTGATCTGGTTGTGGATATGATTGGTGCGCCATATTGGGATGATAATGTGCGCGTTTTAGCGAAGTGGGGGCGTTTAAGTTTTATTGGTTTGATGGGCGGTGCGAGTACAACGGTTAATTTTGGGCACATCATGCGCAAGCGGTTGACCATCACGGGTGCGACCTTACGGGATCGGACACCTGAGCGAAAAGCAGCCTTAGTGGGGCGGTTTTGGAAGTGGGCGATGCCACTGTTTAAAACTGGCGCATTATCACCAACGGTTTGGAAGACCTTTCCATTGGATGCGGTGGTGCAAGCTCATGAAACCATGCGCGAGAATCAGAACGCTGGCAAGATTGTCCTCACTATGAATCATTAGCGTGGTTGTCTTCGGCTTTTGACGCTTTGATCTCATCTATGTTAAAGGTGTTGAGTGTTTCTAATAGTGTTTCTGCTAAGGTAACCACTTGTTGGCGTTGATGGTCGGGCGTAAAGCTATGACGAGCTTCCTTAATTCGTTCGTTGAGCATATCACGAATGGTGTGTAGATCCGTATTAAAATCGTTGAGCCACTCATCCGTTATTGTTGTTTGTGCGTTGACAACATCTTGTAGGCTCTTGAGCGGTTTGACAATGGTTTGGCGGGTGGCATTTTCAATATCCAGTTCATCAATCGAGACAGTGTCACTATGCCGTTTTGACCCCATGAGTTGGCGGGTTTCGCCGGTGCCTGCCCCCAATACTTTATTAATAGTGTTGTGTAAACGGTCTAGGGTAACAGCTTCTCGTTTTTCCTTGAAAAAGGTTACGACTTGAAATTGTTCTCCTGTTTGGTTCGGCAACCGTAACGACAAGACTTTTAAGGCTTCGATGGGGAATACCACCCCCTGCAATGCGTCACGAACTTGTGGGTGAAATTGTTTGGTGAGGTTTTCGCGTGCCGCGTGCAGCATTGGGGACATTTCAGCAAAGTGAACATGTAAACACAGTTGACCGATCTCTAGTTCGTCATTATGGCTGAGGTGGTATAGACGTCCGATATTGAGGCGTTGCCCGTTGAGGCGTGTGCCATTGGTGGAGTCGTTATCTTGAATGCCAACAGTGTTTTCGAGTGGGTGTAAGCTGGCATGAATGCGTGACACACCAAGTTCATCAATTTCTGGGATGTTAAGGGGCATAATGGTGTGATCTTTGGTAGGTGGGATACGTCCAACAACAAGTTGCCCGTCAATTAAGCGTTGGCGTTTTTTATAAAATAACTGTGGTTGGATGATGAGCCAATAGCTGGTGCCATCATCAAAGAACCCATAGGGGGTGTCATCAATGACAGTGTCTAGCCATGCTTGTTGGGACTCGTCACTGAGAGGGGTTGGTTCGTAGAGCTTGGCATCACAATTTTGGCAGTATAAATGCCCTCGTAGGTTATCAGTTCCACATTTTTTACACTGCATTTGTATACCTCGCTATTCATGTTGCTCGGGATTTTATTCTATGATAATTTTGCTGCACAATCATTTTTTGCAAAACGGTGCCCGCCCGCCCACCCCTGCTCGCCCAGCGTCACCGCAGCGTGGCTGCGTCCTCCGCTGACCTCGCGATAAGGGCGTTTATGCACGGGTTGCACGTACCCGAAAGAGTTGGGGATGATAATGCAACATGCCATCTGATTGTACTTGATCTTGAAAGACACGCCATAACGCATCCATACAATCAGGCCGTGTGTAGTCATCCATGGCGGCGAGTTCTGCTTGTCGGGTTGACCATGCTAGTTTATATGCTAAAAAGTCTGCCACGCTCAACTGTATGTGGGCAGGCGCATCTTCCGCAACGTGGATGTTAGTAAATCCATAGGTTGCTAGTTCTTCTTGATAATCTGCCGCCGTTTGAAAAACATTGTCCCATGGGTGGGGGGCAGTGATGGCCTGCCGGAGTGCAAATAGATCGTCTGGGGCATCGGCGTCATCGACCATGTATTGGGCTAGGGTTTCGACCAAAAGTGTATCTAGTGGATGTTGCAGATTCCATTCATGAAATACGAGGATGCCATTGGGGGTAAGCACGCGGGCAATTTCGGATAGGCTCCGGCTAGGGGTGGTGGCGTTTAATCCAAACGATGATACGGCTAAATCGTAGGTGTGATCGTCTGCGGGGATGGCGTGAATATTGCCCACCGTTAAGGTAATGTTGGTGGAGTTGCTATTAGCGATAATGGTTTGCCCAATGTCGATTAACCGAGGAGTGAGGTCAATGCCCGTTACATGTTTGACATGTGGGGCAAGTTTGCGTGCCAAGATGCCCGTGCCTGTGCCCATATCAAGCGCGGTTTCATGACCTTGTGGGGCGGCAGTGGTCACCACGGCTGCTGCAAAATGCTGAAACGCATAGCGCACGATCTGTGTTTCGTATGGTTCCCCAATAGCGGTATAGATGCGGCGGATCATTTCGTCTTTCATACTTTGTTAATGCCCCCATAGGCAGTGTGCAAAACCAATGATGTGCAGTGTTTGGTTGCCCTTTTTGTCTTCATACCATGATCGTTTCATTACAGTATTATAATGATTCGCAGTATTTTGGCATATTGGGTATGCTTTAATTGATTCAAGTAAGAGAGTGTGATGATGTCAGAGCATACAATTGAACAAATTGGGCCCCATGTTACCCAAGAGTGGCGGCACGATGGCAAGATGACGATTTTTACGGTGACAGAAACCGATCGTAAAACAGTAGATGCGTGGATGGATGCGATTTATGCATTGATTGAAGGGTATAAAGGGCAAAGCCGCCCATTGTGTTTGTATGATGTGTCCGCCCCAAATGCAACCTTTACGCCATATGTGCGCAAAAAATTTGAAGACCAAGCTGCCAGTACCACCGATGAAGAAGCATATTTAGCGATTGTCTTTACACGTAGCATTTTTTTTCAGGTGGTGCGGTTATTTATGGAGCGCACAGTGCGCCGCCAACATCCCAGTATGCATATGCGTATCTTTTTTGATCGGCAAGAGGCGATTGAATGGCTAGAGAGCCATTTAGACAAAATTATCCTCACCCCAACCCATCAGCCATCAGAATCTGAATAGTGATTTTGTGTTATGCTATCTATATGTTGATACTTTGTCGAGATAATGTGTTATGACAAACGAAGCACCCAAACAGATAGGCCCTAATGTAACTCAACAGTGGTTACATGATCGGCGCATGGTAATTTTCACGGTTCAGGAAACTGATCGCAAATCAGTGGATGCGTGGGTAGATGCGATTCTACAAATTATTGAAGATTATAAAGGCGGAACACGCCCCTTATTTTTGTATGATGTGTCGTCTTCTTATGCAACATTTACCCCATATATGCGCAAAAAATTTGAGGAACAAGTTAACCAAACAACCGACGAAACGGCTTATCTGGCATTTGTGTTTACCAATAACTTTTTGCAACGGCTGGTTAAAATGTTTATGATGCGGACGGTAAGCCGCCAACAACCCACCTTAGTCTTTCAAATTTTCTTTGAGCGGCAGCAGGCGATTGAGTGGTTAGAAGGATTTTTGGATAAGATCCCAAAACCTGAAATTAACAAGAGTTAACCATTGACGCCTTGTACAGAGGGCGCTATACTTCTGTTTTGTTAGGGCGCTTAGCTCAGTTGGCTAGAGCGTTCGGTTTACACCCGAAAGGTCGGGGGTTCGAGCCCCTCAGCGCCCACACATTAAAAACACCGCATGTGCGGTGTTTTTTGATCCTAGTTGGTGATTTTGCTTTCAAAATGCTGGAATGCCACTTTGGGTTTGACGGGGGTCACAAAGTGGTAGGCTAACCAGCCTTCTTCTTCCATCCGTTCGATGACGGTTACGAATTCCCAATCCGCATCATAGCGATCAGTTAAATTTTCAGCCGTTTCGGTGAAAAATTCTGTATCATTGGATATATCATCTAACGGAACATATTCAAATTGGGTGATGCCATCTAATAAATTACCCTTGCGGTTGAGGCTGTCTTTATTAGCGGGGAAGTATTGGGGATTGTCGCGGCGAATAAGCACAAATCCGCGCCCGTGATCTTGGTATCCTTGCCATGCGACAGCAGCGAATTCATGAAAGTTACGGCGGATAAACATAATATCAGCGTGGTGTTCTTCTTTTTGACGAATGATGAGCCTCCCTCAAGATTAAAGAATGTGACATTTTTATACCTTAATGATACGGTGAATATCAAAATCTGTCAAATTTGTAAAGGGGGTTCAAGGGCAAATACCCCCAATAGTTAGGGGTTTTGGGACGTGTTTTACCAATCAATGCCGCGTTTGCGTGCCATTTCGCGTACCGTTTCAATGTTAAACATCATGGGGGTATGCCGTTTGTTTTCGCCTAAAATGCTCACAATGCCGTGAATGTCTTTGGTTTCTTCCTGTGCTACCAACTTGAGCATTGGGCGGAGCGCAACAGGTGGTTGGGTAATTTGATGGGCTAACTGGGCGACTTGTTGATCTCTTTCAGCAATGTGTGATTCCCATTGTTCATAGGGTATCGAGACAAGTTCCTCGGCAAACCCCCAGGCGCGTGTGCGTGCGTTGGTGATGCCGACTCGCACAAATAGGTCGTCAACATATTTATAGACGGGTTCAAATTTGCGGATCATGGGTGACACTTGCACGATGTTTTGCTGAACCCGTGCTGAAAGTGCCGTGAGGATGTCGTTGAGGGCGTCAAAATCTTTTTTCAGCGATGGGGTTAACACACCCCCGGATACTTCTGCGGTTGAAATGCCCAGATCAAGATTGATGTGGGCGTTCATGCCTAGCAGTAGGTGTTGCATAATCATCATGTCATGATTTTTTGTGGCATCAAAGGCGGCTTTCCAACTGGCGGTGAGTGGTTCGCGGCGTTTGTAAGCCGCTAAAGCAATAAAGTACCGATTTGCAAAATGGACATCGAGTTCTCTCATGCGGTCGTTGTCTGCAAAAAATCCCTGATTGCATTTGTCGCGCACAACTTCGGTTACCATGCGATATAAGGCACAGAAAAATCCCATCCGATCCCCCCGAACAATGCACTGGTTCACCATTGAGGACATCAGATCAATAACATCATGAATATTGCGGGCGCGAATTTTGTGCATAGAACATACCTGATGATTGATTTATATGATCATGGTACTGTGATTTTTCATATCCTGTCAAACGTTTGGTAACCCCAAAATTGTTCTGAGTTGTTTACAATATCTTACCAACTGCTAAATTGTGATACTGTATTGAGTCATTATTTTAAAAAGGATTTATCTGCTATGCGGAAATTGATATTTATGTTGGGCATGATGATGCTTGTTAGTGGCGGGGTGCTTGTGGTAGCGTCGCCAAGCTATGCTCAAGAGCCACCCTCGCTTCCTCCAGAACCTTTTGTGCCGCCACCATCTGTGCCTGTGCTGGGAACCCCTGATGATAATGCTTGTCATGAAGGTGGGTCTTTAGAGGGCAAATGCGAGAGCGATTGGCATTGGAATTGTGGCTATTATCTAACCCGCTGGGAAAGTGCAGGGGGGCATAATGGGGTGTATCCGATGCCCGCAGGTTGTGCGGGTGTGTTGCCACCCACACCCCCGCCACCCCCCGCACCGCCAGAGATTAACGTGCCCTTTATCGTGGTGGCAGGTTGTTATGGGAATAGTGGCAGTGGGATCGACTATCAATATGATGGAAATGTGAACACCCTGAATAATGGTGAATCATTTGCATCCACTGATGGGTCTTGCACAACATCCACAGGGAACGAAACTTTTGCACAGGCAACGAGTAAAGCAGATGCGGATACGGAATGTACTAATTTAGGATTGGGGGTTGCTGCCAACGCCAATGATAATGATGCTGAAGGATGGACAGGGATGGTGAATTTGTGGACGTGTTAAGGCCACAATATAACTCCTGGTATTGCAAAAACCACAGTTTTAAGCTGTGGTTTTTTAGTTGGTAGCCTGCTTAAGTTCATCATAGATTACAACCACTTTTAAACCTTAAAATATATAAGTTTAGTGTATAATTTGAAGCATATAGATTCTTTTGCTTGTCGTAGAAATAAGTCTATGGGGTAGGTAGCTGCGATAGGCGGTGTGGCGTATTAGATTGTTAAGCGGGGGAAATAGCCATGGCAACGATGACACCAGAAGAAAAACAGATCTTAGATAGAGCGCGATTATATATTCGCCAAAAGGAATACGAAAAAGCGCGTCGGTTATTAGAGCGCATTCCGTTTAATCCAACGGCTGAAAAGTGGCTGGCAAAGCTTGAACAGGTTGCACCGCCAAGCGCTCAATCGGCGGAGTCTGAACAAGGGAACGCTCCATTACGGGAGCGTGCCCTGCCACCAGACGCCCATCCAAAGTATAAACGACCCAATGATCCCCCCAATGACCCGATGCAACAAATGGCGTTTTTTGGGATTGGGAGTGCTGTGGTGATTGCGTGGAACTGGCGAAGTTTGGGACGCCCCGACTTAATGACGGATTCATATTTAGGGCAATTAATATTGGTGGTGGTGCTGTTTTGTAACCTCATCTTTGTTGGGGTAACCACAACCAATGAGGACTATAGTGCCTTACGGCTACCAGCTTTTGCACTTTTGCTTATGGTGGGTGTTGCGCAGATGTTTTATCCCTATTTTCTGCAAATGATGCAACGTGAAGGGTATCGACATTATCTTGCCAAAAAAGCGGACTTGAATGCACTGGCTACCTATCATTATCCTTGGCTAACAGGGTTTATGGTCTATTTCGGGGTGGTCACCGCTTTGGCTAGTGTGATTGTTATATTAGCGCAAACCGATCTTCAGAGCCTTGTTAATTTTGATCAAGAAAAATTGTATGACATCAACGGGATACAGTTTGAGACGATTGGTGCATGGCGAGAAGAGAATCCCCACGATTGTAATAATTCGGTGGCCTTATGTTTGATCTCGGTGAACCGAGGGAATAGTCGATTTTCGGTTGCGCGTATTAATGATACATTTGGCGTTTCTCTGCCAGACTACCACGCCGGGGTATATCGTAATTTAGCACTCAATTATGAAACGGATCATCAAAAAGAGGAACAACGCCAGATCAACAATACAACCGCTATTTGTACCGAATTTTATGCCAATGAAAATGATAACCCTGAGGCTTATATATACTTTTATATGTGTCATTTAAGTGTGGGGGGGGACTACTATCAAGTTATGGCGCGGTCGGGGGCGTTCACTCGTGAGGGGTCACGAGAACTCTATTATGATTTGCGGGATGAATTTGAAACGATGATCAATACAGTCATCATCACACGAGAGCAAGGGGTATAGTGAGGAATATTAGCGAATGAATACGGTGATGCGGTGGGGGATATTAGCGTCTATAGTGGGTTTGGTCGCCTTGATGGTTGTTTTTGTGGCGTTGAGGGGCATCCCGGATTCTTTACTTGAATTTTTGTGGATGAGCTATCCGATCTATTTGATTCTAGAGCTACAAAAGCTCCTCAAAATTTATGGTGTTCCTTTGAATACTGCAATAGACATCAGCGATGATCGGCAGCTGTTTTCGTTTGTTGTGTCGGAACAACTCGCTGCCGAAATTGTTTTGTTAGGGTTTGATCGATTAGGGGAAACCAATACACCGATGCACTATGACTGGTTTCAAGCGCAAAGTGATAATGTGACATGGATTTATAAAAACCCAAGTGGAACGATTTGCGCTGAGGTCGTGAATATGAATATGGAAATGTGTCAGTTCACCACCGTGTTGGCTGATTTTGCGGTTGTTGAGACGATGTATGGTCAGGGCGAAAATATCGTCAAGCCCAAAGCAAAATTTTATAGTGCGTTAAATATGGTTTCTGTGAAAGATGCCCTGCAAGCGCATATCGCACAGGTCAAAAGCTTGATCCCGTTACATGGCAAGCCTGTCTCCATAAATACGATGGATCGGTATTTGAAATTTGATGTGTATTATCATCAACATTATGTCAACTTAAAAATGCAGCGTGTGCGGCGGTCGCAATGGCGGTCTCTTTTAATTTCTGCTGTGCCCTATGCATTCATTGCATATTGGATGCTCGTAGATGGTTTATGATTGTTGGGACATTCATCAGGTTGTATCAAAACTAAGATCAAAAAACCGCCATACGGCGGTTTTTTGATGTGTTTTTCGGGTAGTAACTATCGTTACTTTACTTCAAACCAAACTGTTGCTGCCCACCCTGTGATGCCGTTGGGGGTGGTAATTTCAATCCAGTTACCATCTGCACTAACATTTGAAACGGTGACAAGATCACCCCATGCTAAGCCATCGACACGAGCGCCATTCAGGTCTGGTATGCTGCGCACACGGACATTACCAACAGCCATCACGGTAGCCCCAATTAAGCTGCTGTTGGGGTTCGTGCTAACTGTAGCGCCACTATCGCCACTCGTTGTGCCACTTGGCTCTGCTAAGGTTGTGGTTGGTGCGGCTGGTAATTTAACAAAGCCTTTGTTGCCATCTGGCAATTGAATTTCTGCAAAGCCACTGCCAGCGTCAGACGTGATTACGTCAAAGGGGGTGCCGTTGGGAACAACTTGAATAGCTACCGCACCTTCATTGGGGGCATTGTAGAGGATCAAATCACCAAAGCCACTGGCCGCACTGCCACCGCCACCCACGCCGGGGTCGGTGTTTCCGTCAGTCGTCACAACAGTGGCATCACCAGACACGATAACCCACCATGCCGAGGCTGTCCAGCCAAGCAATCCATTATAGTTTACGAGAATCCATTCGCCGCTGTTATCCGTCTCTTCTAAGCTAGCGACAGCGCCCCAGGGGGCAAGGCCAATACGATCTGCGTTGAAGTCTGGTAAAGTACGTAGACGAACGTTACCCAAAGCTTGCACGATGGTACCACTAGGCGCAAAATCGCCGCCACCGATCCCATCATCAACGCTTGCATTTGGATCAGCCGATACACCCGTTAATGCCCCTTGAACGATAACGAACCATGCTGCTGATGACCAACCACTCACGCCTTCATAGGTAATGAAAATCCAGTTGCCATCAGCGCTAGTGTTAGAGGCGCTTGCTTGTTCACCCCAACCAATGCCACCGATGCGGCTACCATTCACGCTGGCGGCATCCCGAATAGCGACATTGCCACGCGCTTCGACAATCGCGCTGGCGTTGCCACTACTGCTGCTTGTACTTCCTGTTGAGGTTGCGCCAGCCGGTGCGCCAGCTTGGGTTAAGATCGCCCACCCTTCGCGCCCATCGGGGATGCGAACTTTGGTGAAGCCGTTGGTCACTTGGTCAGTAAAGACGGTGACCGATGACCCTAATGATAAAACCGCAATCAGTTGCGATGCGGCATTTGGTTCTGCATAGACTAATAAACCATCAACCTGTACAGATTGTACTTGTTCTTGTGCTAAGGCAGGTGCAAAGGTCATAAGCATGACGAGTACAACAACTGCTGACACAAATTTTTGAATGAAACGTTTTTGCATAATAAAAAATCTCCCAGTGCCACAAGGCATCCGTTTTGCAGGTATATCGACCATTATACTATGCTGTGCATCTTACGCCACCATGCCCCTACTTCTTAGACGATATTGGGGCATGGTTTGGTGAAAATTCTGACTCGACATCAAAGAATTTGATGCTTATTTGGGGTATTGTTGCTGTGCAAGCAAGTAAAAGTAGAATCCTTGTTCACAAGTTGGCGCGCCATATGCCCCTAACAGTGCCAAAATTTGGGCGCGATGGTTGGTGCCGTGATTGATGCCAGCCATCATAAATTGCCATTTGGGGATGCTTTGTTCAGCAGAAATTTTAATGGGGTCGGTTAAGGTTGCTTCTGTGAAGTCATTGAGCATGGCATGGACATCTTGGCGGATTTGTGGCCAGCGTTCTTGGATGGCGGCTAGGGTGGGGTAGTCTGTTTGTTTGAGGGTTTGGGGATCATTTTTATCTGGCAAGGTGTTTAACAGATAGTGCATGGCCCACCAATCACTATGCATGACATGATAGATCTGGTTTTCGACTGAGCCAATCGAATAATCCTGTGCTTGTTTGTACTGTGTTTCATCTAATTGCGCGACACAAGCCAGCACTTGGTCATTTGCCCAATCATGGTACGTATGAAATGTTTTGATGGTGTCGAGGTTCATATATGAAATGTCCTATAACCTAATTCAACAAGAGCGATTGTGATTGTTTGGACATCCAATGGCGGGGTACTTCAGCCTCATTTTAGGGGATGATAAGAATTCATGCCATTCCCTTTGCAAGGCTTGTGGTACACTAAAATCAGGAAAGATTTAGGATAATAAACGACACTATGCAGCACAATAGATATATAGATATTCGGTCTGGCATTACGATGGTAGTAACAGATTTACATGGTGATGGCGCCGCATTTAATCGTTATATTGAAACCTTTTTAGCACTTAAAAAAATGGGTGAGGCAGATCGAATTATTTTTGCAGGGGATGTGATTCATGGTTATGGACACCCAGACGATGATCATAGCTTGCATATGGTGTTGCGAATTATGGAGTTGCAAAAAGAATATGGCGCTGATTCCGTGATTATGCTGTTGGGTAATCATGAAATGCCGCATATTTACGGTGTGTCGCTGGCAAAAGGAAATAATGAATTCACGCCCCGTTTCGAACATTCATTAGGGGAGTACCGCCCGATGGTGATGACTTTTTTCAAAAAGTTGCCATTTGTTGTGCGAACAGTCGCCGGGGTATCGATACTTCATGCAGGGCCTGACCAAAGTAGCATTAATCGTCTAGGGCGTTTGCGTAATTTTAACCATGATTCATTGTTGCAAGACGCAGATGCAACCCTTGCCCAACAAGAGGATCTCAATAGTGTGTATGATACCTATGCGCAGCTATCTGGGCATTCATACGAAGATTTGGCGCGGAGCTATTTAGCGGTAACTGGACCAAATGATCCACGCTACCCGCATTTAATGCGCGCCTTGTTTATTTCAGAACGCGATCAGCGATTTGCTGTATTATGGGATTTTCTATTTTCACAAAATGAACGTGGTATGAACGAAGCAACTTATATGCAGGTGTGTCGTCAATATCTCGATGCGCTTTCTGCGGGGGCACCCTCTACCCAAAAAGTGATTGTGAGCGGACATATTGCAGTTGAGGGTGGCTTTCAAATTCTAAATGATCATCATTTGCGCTTGGCAAGCGCCACCCATGCCAGACCACGCGAGGCTGGTTGCTATTTGTTGTTTGACGCAGGGAAAAAGGTGGCATCAGCAGCGGCGCTGACGCCCGAGGTGCGTGGGATTTTTTAGGGAACCGCAGGTATGCCCTACGGTTTGGATGGTTCGCTAGGCGTCTACAATTTTTAGGGCTTTTTCGATACTTTTTTTAGGGCTAATCTTGATTTGTTCATCTAAGATGTTACCCGCTTCATCAATCACCCAATGGGAACGAATAACCCCCATAAATTTATTGCCATACATGTTGCGCTCTCCCCACGCACCCCACGCTTCTAAAACACTATGTGCCTCATCAGACAGCAAGGTATAGGGTAGTTGTTGCTTCTCTTTCCATGCTTTATTAGCGTCTGGTGCATCTGGACTAATGCCTAACACTACTGCATTTTGGGTTTCGATTTTTGGGAAGTTATCACGGAATCCACAAGCTTGGGTGGTGCATCCGGGGGTGTCGGCTCTGGGGTAAGCAAATAGAATGACTTTTTTGCCACGAAAGTCGCTTAGTTTAACGGGGTTGCCATCTTGATCGGGTAATTCGAAATCAGGGGCGGGGCTACCAATAGCAGGCATATGTATCTCCTTAAGTGTGTTTCTTTAACTTCTATGGATATTAACGAGATTGACTTGGGATGCCCACTGGCGATGATAGCCAGAGATCGGCCATACGCATTAAGCGAAGAGAGTTCCGCCATAGCCCGACACTGAAAGCATCGGGCTAGATAATGTGGAAGCCCCCTGAAGGAAGCTGATTAGATGCTCTTTTTGCAAAAAAATCTTCTACCCTGCCATGATGCGTGATTTGGGCACCGTTTAGCCTCATTGATGAGGCTTTCAGGCAAGTTTAGGCGATGGCTTTCAGCCATTGACACCCGCAACATGCCCCAAAAGCGCTTAACTTAATACCAATGCACCGCGCCCTCGCTATTGCCTTCGATACGGTTGCAAGGCGGCAAGGGGCTATTTATCGGCTTTGTCTTTGCGTTGCCAGAGGATGGTCGTGCCGGGTAACCCGAAATAGTCCATATCCCGTGCGCCATCTTTGAGCTTGCTCGCTTTTTCGTTGTCTTCGAGGAGTTTTTCCAAGATTTCTTTGACGGCTCCGAAGGGGCCTGCGGGATGATCTAAATTCTCGTGTAAGGCTTTGACGTAGGCTTTTTCATGAAAGCGCGAGAACGTGACCATAAAAGCATAGGTGGTAAATTCATTCGATGGCATACTGCTGACCGCATCATCAATTAATGGTGCGAGGTCTTCTTTTGCGCCCATAAAATCTCTCCTTGTATTCAGTCTTCTTAAGGATAACCTATTTTTTAGTCCTTGGCACGTTTTATTACCATCAAGGTTTCATCATCAAAACTAGCTTGCCCCCCTGCAAAGGTATGAATAGCGGTAATGATGGCGTGGGCGATTTCTGTTGCGCTGGTGTCAGCATGAGTTGCTAGGACGGTTCCTAAGCGTTCTTCAGAAAATTCTTCTTCGGCATCATTGATAATTTCAGTGATGCCATCAGTGTACAGAACTAAGATGTCGCCATGTGCGAGGGTCGTTTGTTTTTGTTCATATTGGGCGGTGGCAAAGACCCCCGCCGCGACACCCTTAGCATGAAGCGCTTCTAAGGTTTGGTCTGCGGCGCGGTAGAGTAGGGGAGGATTGTGACCTGCTGAAACGTAGTCAAGTGTGCCATCCTGTTGATTTAAATATCCCACAAAAACAGTGACAAATAACCGCGAGCGTTGCTGTGACAGCATTAATTGATTGGCATTGGTGATCATTTTCAGGGGGGATAATCCTGCTTCCATTGCAAAGCGCAACACAGTCACGGTTAAGGCCATAAATAGGGCTGCGGGAATACCTTTGCCACTGACATCCGCAATAATGAGCGCTAGGCGATGGTTATCTAAGCGATGGAAGTCATAAAAGTCACCTGCCACACCTTCCATTGGTTGCCAAAATGCGGCAACATCCCACCCCTCAATATCTGGAACGTACTCAGGTAAGAAGCTTTGCTGAATCATACGGGCGGTTTCAAGTTCTTGGGCGAGCGCTTGTTGCTGGAGCGCTTGTTCATACAGCCGTCCATGCTCAATACTGATGGCAGCTTGCGATGCCATCGCGGTTAACAGGCGGGCATCAGCCGTGGTAAATGCCCCAGAGCGTTTATTCAGTAGTTGCACAACCCCAATGACTTCTTGTTGTGGGTTGCGCATGGGTACCGCTAAAATGGTTTGCGTATGAAACCCCGTTTGACGATCATATTCATCCGTAAACAGAGGATGATGCTGGGCGTCTGTAATATTGAGTGTTTCGCCTGTTTGCGCTACGGTGCCAGCAATGCCATGCCCCAACTTAACCCGTATTTCGGAAACCATTTTTTCAACATTAGTAAAAACGTGTGAGTAACATTCTTGTTGATCTTGATCAACCAGATAAAGAGTGCCGCGTTCGGCATCAATGGTTTCAACCAATTTTTGGACGATTAAATTTAGGAGATCGTCTAAGTCAACGTCGGCGGTCATCACTGCACTGATAGTTTGCAACGCACTAAAGGCTTGGATGTCTTGGTTGCGTGTGGGGGCGGCGCGTCGGATTATTTTTTGCAACTGTAGTTGATTCTCACCACTTTCGCCAATGGCGCGGTGAACATCATCCATCAAACTATGGATGAAGTGTAGCCCCATGCCGCCCTTAATGCGGGTTTCGATGGGGGCGTGTGGGTCGTAAGGTTTCACATTTTTGGGGTTCAGTGGCTCTCCCCAGTCGGTTAACTGAATGTGTAAGATGTCGCCTTGTTGATCAATCGAGAGCTGAACATCACCATCGGTTTGATGCTCATAGGCGTGATTGATGATGTTGGTGGTGGCTTCTTCAACGGCCAACTCAACATCAAATAGGCATGTTTCACTAAGCCCAAGGCGGTTCCCGATACCTTGGATAAAAAATGCCACAATCCGCAGATTGTCTAGGGTGGCGGGTAATCGTAATTGCCCTAAGTGAATACGTGGTTGTGATGCCATGATGCTCCTGAGTCGATGATTTTTTTGTAGGAGGGTGACTGCGTATACGCATTAAGTTAAGCTCTTTTTGATGATCTTTTGGCTCAAAACTGCCACCTAAAATTCTCAAAATTACAAAAGCTGTCCTTAGCTACAGCGCCCCCAACATCGCGAATCATATCAACATCAGGCGCCCTGTAGGACGCCCTATATGATGGTGGGTGATATTCAAACCTTACCCAATTATTGATAGCGCAAAATGTCAGAAACGGTTTTGCGTGCTGCGGAAATCGATGGGATGATGCTTGCCAGTGATGCAATCACTAACATACCCACTAACCCAAGTGCCATGATGCTGACGGGATAGGTAAAAGGGACATTGTCCAATTGGGCAACCGCATTTAACCCTAAGGCTTGGAAGTACCCAAGTGGTAAACCAACTGCCCAGGCAATCATACCGACAATGATGCCTTCTAACATGAATTGGAAAGCGATCACACTGGAGCCTGCGCCAATAGAACGCATCACCCCGATTTCTTTTTGGCGTTCAAAGACACTAATCGTCAATGTGGTGAGCAACCCGATTGCTCCTACAACTGCAATTAAAACCGACATCACTAAGAAGATAGCGGTATTAGCACCCACGCCATCAATGGCTGTTTGTTCTTGTTCCTCTTGATTGATATATTGGGCGGTGATGCCTTCGGCTAAAAGTGCAGTTTCGAGTTCACCAATAAATGTATCAACTTCTTCAGGGCTTGGGTCGGGGTTATCCATGGTGACGTAATAACCATTGGGGATAATTTCCCCGCTGGTATCTACGCCTGTGATACTCGTTAGGTCGCTAAACCCGAACATGATGATGCCATCGGGGGCGCTTTCAAAGCGGCTATCAAGGGCTACGAGATCAGCTTTGCCAAGGGTGGTTAAAACGGTGCGGTCTACTGTTTGGTCGCCAACCATAATTTCAATCGTCTCACCGATGTCAGCATCAATCGTTTCAGCGAGTTCGGCGGTGATTACCACCCCCGGATTCGCAGGGTCATAGTCTGATGCGATAAACGTTAATTGTGTATCATCGGTTCCGATGGCAACCGCAATTTCACCTTCTGCACTACCAAATTCAAGGTATTCATTGGGGACAGGGGCGCCCGCCACGTATCCGGCTAGTTCTGAAAGTTGTTGCCACCGCATATTCGAGGCGTCAAAACCACCAGCATCAATGCCAATGATTTCAATTTCATAAGGTTGCCCGGCCACCACAATATCCATCGTGTCACCAACCGTTTTGCCTATTTGATTCGCAACAGCCTGCGAAACGACAATGCCCTCTCGTTCAGGATCATTTGTCCAGCCATCACCTTCAACATACTGAAAGGTCAGAGAGTCACCTTCGGGATCAATGCCAAAAATCTGGAGTTGATTATCGCCGGTGAAAAAGTTGCGATAGTTACCTTCTACTTGGATAAAGGCAATGGTTGCAAACTCAATCCTTTCGATGCCATCAATGGTGTCGAGGATCTCTGCAACGGCTTCATAATCTTGTAAGCTGGTGGGTTGGACGACGATTTGATAGCCTAAGCGGTCAAAAATGCCACGGATCTCATTTGTAATGGATACAGTTAGAGAGGTTGTACTCATAAAGGTAGCAATGGTGACGGTTAAGGTAATCCCTGTAAGTACAAGCCGCCACCGCTTTTGGTAAACATTGCTGACTGCTTGGCGGGCACTGATCGGAACAGGCAGTTGTTTAATCAAATTGGGAAAGAACCCGCTGCCATAATCGCTGCTGATGCCCAGATCGGTGATAGCGTCAATAATGCTGATTCGTGAACCATTATAAACAGGCACCATAGCGGCTAAGACTGGAACGAGTAACCCCATGATGATCCCTAAGATCACTGCTTCGGGTGCCCATTGGAAGCCATTGACGATAATATCAAGTTCTGGGGCGAGTAGATTGGTCATATATTGTGAGAGCAAAATGCCGGGGATGATACCCGTTATTGTTCCAATGACCCCATAAACAAAAGCGATCCCACAATAGATATAAAAGTTTTCGGAAACCGTGACTCCGATTGATTTTAATACCCCGATTTGTGTTTTTTGTTCGGCGATGATGGTGTTGATCACATTAACCACCAAAAAGCCGCTAACAATCATCGTTAGAATTGCCAATGAGTTCAAAACATTAGTGAAGATTTCCGCTGCTTCAACCTGCCGATTTTCGATTGGGTTTTCGATTTTTGGTTGAACGGGAGAGTAGGGCGTTAAGCTGCTAATCAAATTTACGAACCCAGCAAAGTTTGCTTCGGCTTGTTCAAAGGTATCATACCGCGCTAAAAAGCGATTGACGCCAATTGCACCACTAATATCTTGGACATCGGGGTATTGAGCATAAACACCAATGTCGGGGGTGGGTTGGTCGCGGGCAACCCCACGTGTGGAGTAGGGATCAAAGACTAGGCCAATGATAGTATACTCGACTTCGCTAACGCCCTCTTCTGTGTTGGTGCGGAAGAATAGGCTATCACCAATGTCCACTGCTAGGCGTTCTGCCATGCGGATTTCAAGCGCGATTTCGTTTTGACCAGCGACTGGAAAGCGCCCTTCGCGTAGTTGAATCGGTTCAATCACGGATTCTTCTAGCGGGGTAAAGCGTGCCCGTAGCTCAACATCCTCATAAGTGTCCATGTCTGCCGTACGGGATGATACAAAGTAGTAAGCCCATGCTTCGACCTGTTCAATACCTGCTAGGGCATCTTGCGCTTGTCCGACCTCATTTTCTTGATTTAGGATTTCAAGGTATTCGGCGTTGTTGGGGTCAGTGTCATCGCTGGTGAGGCTCACGCGCAATTCGATCATCGCAATTTCATCGGCACTGATGTCATTTTCAAGGGTTTCGGCAATCACGAAACTGGTGGTAAAGAGCCCGACAACCCCCAGAACCCCGACAAAAATACTGGCTGCTACAAGGAATGTTCGAGTTTTGCGTGCGGATACATCACGCATGATTTTCCGTAAAATGCTACGCCACATGGTTATTCATCCTCCGATAGTGATAGTGCCTTAAGTTCTTGCGTGCGGCGCGCGGCGGCGGCGGCAATGGTGGTTTGCCCAACCGTGCCATCCACCAGTTCATAAATCTTAGGAACGCCTTTGACCAGTTCACGGTCGTGTGTCACCATCACGATGGTGGTGCCTGCTTGGTTGAGTTCATGGAAATAGTCAAAGACATTCCCCGCGCTCATCCGGTCTAGGTTACCCGTGGGTTCATCGCCAATAATAAGTGGTGCGTTGTTGGCAAGTGCCCGTGCAATTGCCACCCGTTGTTGTTGCCCACCCGATAACATCGTTGGCGTTTTGTCAGCTTGGTCAGCGATCCCAAAGCGGTCCAGTAATTCTAATGCCCGTTTGGGACGGTCATTAAAGTTATGAACACCTGCAAAATCCATAGGGGCAACGATATTTTCAAGCACGGTCATGGTGGGTAAGAGTTGAAAGAATTGAAAGATGATCCCGATATTCCGCGCCCGCCATTTGATGAGGTCGCGGGGGTTGCTCTGGGTGGTGACTTTTCCATTTACCGTAACCTTGCCTTGGGTCGGTTGGTCAATGGCGGTCAGCATGTTGAGGAAGGTCGTTTTGCCGCTGCCTGAGGGGCCAATGAGGGCAGCAAAATCGCCTTGTTGAATGTCTAAATCAAAACCACGTAGCACACTTAAGGCTCCTGCGGCGGTTTTGTAGGTTTTGACGAGGTTACGCACCTCGATAAATGCTGTCATAGTGCAGTCCTAGTTTGGTGAACAAATGCTGTAGTTATGGTATGCCTAAACTGATTGTGAAGCAAGCAGTTTGCAATCAACCATGCCCCACGCGGGGGGCTCGCCCAGCGTCACCACATCCTGACGGATGCGCCCTCCGCTGACCTCGCCTTTTCTTGGGTTTTATGAATTGAGAAGCGTTATGAATTCTTCAACGGTCAAGCCTGCTTGCCGAATGATGGAGCGCAGTGTTCCCCGCGGTAGCGGTTTTTTACTAATGGGAACAGGTACAGTCTTTGCTGGCTGGGGTTCATCACGCCGCATTTGGACATGACTACCTTTTTGGCGAGATACATAGAATTCCGCTTTTTGTAACGCTTTTATGCAGTCTTTAGGATTAACACTGGGGAGTTTGCTCATACATCAAGTACAAGGGATTGTTCTATTGGAAAGGTTTCAGTATCTTCAGGCGGAACAGCCTCGCCATGCGCGATTAAATCTTCAATGTGGAGGGCTATCGCTTCTTGGATCATGCGTATGGCATCGTCAATCGTTTCACCCATACTGGCAATGCCTAGGCTTGGACATTCTACCCAATAAGGGACTTCTTCGTCTGGTTCACTACGGTGAATAATGATTTTTCGCATTATGGTTTGGTATTTGTTGTATCTATGCGTTTGATGTTTAGTATACGCCCAATACGCAATTTTGCCTACAGATTCGGCTCGCCCAGCGTCACCACATCCTGACGGATGCGCCTTCCGCTGACCTCGCTGTAATATTGTTCAGAACATATATTCTTTTTCTGGTGTATAATGGTTTAAGTTAGTGTACATCAATGGAGTTTAGGATATGGCATTACCAGTTTTTGATAATTGGTGGAATTATAACGATCCAGCGGGTACAGAAAGCAAGTTTCGGGACTTGTTGCCCCAAGCAGAATCCAGTGGGGATGTGGGGTATCATGCGGAATTGTTGACCCAAATTGCGCGCACATTGGGCTTACAACAGCAATTTGATGCCGCTCATACGGTATTGGATCAAGTGGAACCAATGCTCACACCTGACCTAAAACGGGCGCGTGTTCGGTATCTCTTGGAGCGAGGGCGGGCATTCAATTCATCCGGTAAGCCTGATCAAGCGAAACCGTTATTTATTGATGCATGGGAACTGGGTAAGGCGTCAGGCGAAGATAATTTGGCAGTTGATGCGGCGCATATGGTCGCCATTGTGGAGTCTGGGCAAGTCGCACTGGATTGGAATCTGAACGCGATGCGCCACGCCGAAGCGAGTGATGACCCCAACGCGCAAAAATGGGTGGGATCGTTGTATAACAATATTGGGTGGGCATACCATGATATGGGACAGTATGAGGAGGCTTTGGCGATTTTCAACAAAGCGGTGGGATGGTATGAATTAACTGAGCAAGATCACTTTTTGCGAATTGCCCATTGGACGGTTGCGCGAACCTTGCGGTCGTTGGGACGAATTGATGAGGCATTCGCCATTCATCAGGCGCAACTAGCCGAGTATGAAAAACTGGGCGAAAAACCCGGTTATACCTACGAGGAATTAGGCGAGTGCTTGTTGCTATTGGGACGTGCTGCTGAAGCCAAACCCTATTTTGCCTTGGCGTATGAGGTGCTATCACAGGATTCATGGCTTCAACGGAATGAGTCGGAACGGTTAGCGCGATTGAAGCAGTTGGGTGGTACTTAGATTTCTAAAATGGGATTTTTGGATTAAACAATATTATAGACTTCTTCGATCATATGATTTCGCTCAAAAAATCCAACCCAGATAAAAAAAAGAGTAGCAAAAATGAGCATGGCAATAATTGCGAGGTTCCAGCCATTTTCTAAAATATTATAGGGGGCACTGATCATCGCTATAGCAATCCCCAGATCAATAATGGCGATAAACCAATAGCTGAGCCAATCTATTTTGCTGTAACCGCTAACTTGTGTGCCGTCATCGGTGACTTTAAAAGTTAAATTTAATTTGATGGTGACAAACCGATTTTTCATGGTCGATTTTCTGATCAGGGCATGACATTCTGTGTTAGAACATCCATGATGTTGTGTTTCGACCGTCACCCCTGTTAATCGGTTATCTAGTTCTAAGCTGGGTAGTTTGTTCATTGCATCGCGTATGGGGGTTTTGGTTATGTACTCAAAACCATTCGGTGAAAATTTTGGCATGTGTCTAGCTCTCATAGGTAATAAAATTTCTTTATCAGTATTTCATAATGTGTATCACTTAATCTTATACTAAAATAGCTTTTGAATGCCAGTTCTTTGATGCCAGATTTAAATAACCTCAATCCCCAATCGTTCTAAAAACGCTTGGCATTGTTTAGCTTGATACTTGATAGGTAGCTGTTTTTCGGGCTTATGCGAGTCTGATCCGGCGGTGATGAGCAACTTGTGTTTCGTGGCATAATCCAGAAAGGCGGTGACTTGTTCAGGTGAATTTTTGGGATGGTAGACTTCAATGCCATCAATGGCGATGTCCTCACGGAAGGTATCTAAAATTTGCGCATCAAAGGTGACAAAGCCATCAGTACGCCCCGGATGGGCAATAATACAAATTCCGTTGGCGGCGTGGACAGCCTCAACAACGGCTTTGGTGGGGTTGGTTTCTAGGGATGGGCGGGCATCTTTAAAAGCGGCGCGGAGTTGATCCTGGCTAGGGTTTGGGTGGGCATCGTAAAAGGCATCTGCAATAACATGAGGTTGTTCAGCCGCCGGTTTGGCGAGGGTGTTTTCTATCATGGCAGATTTTTCTTCCGGTGTGCCATTCGGTAGCAGGTATCCACCCGCAAATAAATTTTCTAAGACCAATTTTGAGTTGGCTTGCTGACGTTTTAACAGGTCATTGGCCAAGGCTTCTAAGGCAGGGGCGGGGAACTCTATTCCATAGCATAACAGATCTGTAATGAGGTCATCTTCTTGCCAGATGGTGGTCATTTCGACCGCAGGTAACAGCCAAAAATCAAATTTTTGAGCGACCGCTTGCACAAGTGGAATACTCGTCAAGTTATCATGATCGGTGATGGCCGCGAGTGTAAACTCTTCTTTTACCAAGTGTTGAATGAGGGCGTCAGGTGTCCATTTGCCATCACTATGGATGGTGTGAAGTTGTAAGTCGATATGATCAGTTGATTTGATCTGCATGGTTGGCTCCCGTTATTGTTGATTGATAATTTTCTCTTAGATTATACTAAAAACGTTTAAACAGGGGGGTATTGTTGTGTTTGAGGGCTTTCTGGCGGCTGATATTGGCATCCTATTGCCCAATCGTTAAGCACCCTCTAAAATCGTCTAGGTGACTTGCATTTTGGGGCGTAAACGTTACACTTAACAACATAATATAGGAACTACACCAACCATGGATAATATCAATCCAACGCACAATCGAAATCGCCGCGCCTTATTTTATTTAGGCGTTTTGGGCTTTCCACTGTTAATTGTTGGCATTATAGCCGTTGTTTTGGTTGTCTTGATGACACAGTTCCCTGCATTTGGTGACAATACCATTTTTGCAATGATCTTCCTTGGGGGTGTGGCGCTTGTTGGTGTGGTTGGTGGTGGTATCGGTGTTTTTCGTGGGTTAACGCTGGATCGTGAAAATGAAGTTGCCCTACAAGTGGGTGACTTTTTGCGCCAATCTTTGGATGAGCGCTTTGTCTTCATCCGTAATGTGAGCCGCCGTCGTTTGGGGTATATTGATGCCGTGTTGGTGGGCCCGCCTGGAGTATTGATCATGCGCATTGTGGATCATCAGGGGACATGGCGTAATGAACGCGCCGAATGGAAGATTAAGCGCGGTAATGGCACGATGGGGGCTGCCCCAAGCAATCCCTCGCGGGAGTGTGCCAAAGATGTATACGCGATGCGGCGGTATTTAAATCAAAAAAATCTACTGGATATTCCCGTGTATGGCTTGGTGGTGTTCCACAGCCGTAACTTGATTTTGCAGGGGGAAAGCCCTGTTGTGCCGATTACGGAAACGAACCGCATGGTTGAAGTTATGCAACGCGATTATTTGACCGAAGAACCACGTATTTCCCCCCAACAAGCCCAAGACACCATTAATGCCATCATCAATGGATAAGGATTATGGACGAGCGCAAGCGCACTGAATCAATCGAAGACTTTTTAAAAGCAGTTTATATGCTGCAAAAGTCTGTGCCGCGTGTGCGCACCAACCAACTAGCTGAAGCGTTGGGGATTACAGCACCCTCCGCCCATGATTTGATTCAACGCTGCCGTGAGGCCAATTTGGTTGATTATATTTCGCATCAGGGAGTTCGCCTAACAGATGATGGCGAACGGATTGCCCTTGAAGTTTTGCGACACCATCGCCTTTTAGAACTGTATCTTGTGGAAGCACTGGGTTATTCATGGGATGAAGTTCATGAAGAAGCTGATAAATTAGAGCATCATATTTCTGAACGGCTAGAGGCGCGGATTGCGGCAGCATTAGGGAACCCCACGATTGATCCACATGGCGACCCGATCCCGGCTTTAGATGGCACCGTGCCCGATTTGGCGTTATCACGATTACAAGATATTCCTTTAGGACAAACGGTGATTGTCAGCCGCTTATTAGATCAATCTACCGAAAACTTGCGATATTTAGAAAGCAAGAATGTTCGTTTGGGGAGCCACATCACCATCATAAAACGTGAGCCTTATGATAGGCTTACCCATCTGGAAATTGATGGCGATACCCAAATTATTGGGGAAACCGCCGCACAATCCCTGATGGTGAAGGCTCTAACATGATGAGCACCATCCCTGCCACTACCTGCCAAATATTTATAGAAAAGCTAACGACACACGGTATTCACCCTAAAGCGTTATTGGTGGATGTTGAGATTACGCTGGCCGATTTGCAAGATGCCAACTGTCAGATTAGCGAAGCGCAATATATCCAAATTGCCAAACGTTATGCGGAACTCATCCAAGAAAAACAACAAGCCGCGCCCCTAAACCAAATGCTGGTGCATGAACAATGGGGGAGCTTGTTAAAAAATATCCCCGCATTTGTGAGTGTGGTTGATATAGATGGGCGATTTCAATACCTGAATCATTCTTTAGGGGGTGAGCCCCTTGAGAATTATATAGGGCAATTGGTTTGGCAATGGGTGCCCCCAGAACAACAGTTGGCGTTTCAAAAAGCCCTTAAAACAGCGCTTGATACCCAAATCCCGCAATCACTGGATACGTCACCGATGGTAGATGGGGTGATTTTTGCATGGTTTGAGAACACCATCACGCCACTCTATAATAACGATGATCCAATCGGTAATGTGGTGATGAGCCGCGACATCACCGACCAATATAAAACCCGTCAAGAGATCGAAAAACGGGCGCAACAGTTGCGCGTGGTTGCTGAATTTAGCTCCCAGCTTAAAACCTTATTTGATGTTTCAGAACTGATTCAAAATGTATGTGATCTGACAAAAGAAGGGTTTGGGTTGTACCATGCACATATCTATTTGACAGATGATGATAATGAGCAGTTAATTTTGGAAGCTGGCGCAGGGGATGTTGGCAGGCAATTGGTAGAAACCCGCCGTAGCTTCCGTATTTCAGAAGGGGCAGAAGGCGAAGTAGGGCTTGTGGCCGAAGTTGCCCGCACCAAAACGGCCATTATCAGTAATGATGTAACCCAATTCAAAAATTTCCGCTTTAATGAATTTTTACCCAATACGAAATCTGAAATGGGGTTGCCTATTTTGCTCAATAGTCGGTTGCTTGGGGTTTTGGATGTCCAAGCCGATCAGGTGAATTTTTTCAGTGAACAAGATCGTAGCATTTTGCAAACTCTTGCTGACCAAGTGGCGATTGCGATTCAAAATGCACAACTATATGAAAATATCATTCAACAATGGGAAACCGCCAATACACTCCGCGATATTGGGCTGATTTTAGGCGAAGGGAGTGAGCTTAATGATCGTTTGTTGGATGTCTTGAGCGAAATCTATCGTGTACTGCCGTTTACCGCCGCCAGCATTTGGTTACGCGACCCCGCAACAGGGGTATCAATGTCTGCGGTAAAGGGGTATACCGAACTGGGATTAACGCCTGACAATCTTCAATTTAAATATGGTGTTACATCTACGCCATTGCTCCAGCGGTTGAGTCAGGTTCAACGTCCGATCATTATCTCTAATACAGTTGAAGAAGATGATTGGCTGATGATTGAAGGGTTTGAGTGGGTGCGGTCGTGGGCGGCGGCTCCCATTATGGTGCGGGGGGCTGTGATTGGGCATATCAACCTCGACCACAAGACCAATAATTTCTACCAAGTGCATCATGAACCGATCTTAGAGGTTATTACCCGTCAACTGTCGTTGGCTGTGGAAAATGTGACACTCTTTAATGAGGAACAACGTCAGCGCGAAATTGCCGAAACATTACGTGATATTGGTGCTGTTTTAGCCAGTAGCTTGGAACAAGATGATATTTTGCAGTTGGTCTTGGCTCAGGTTGCACGGGTGTTACCTTATGATGCGGCGGCCATTTGGTTATTAGATGAAGAGAATATCTTCTATTCAGTTGCTCATTATGGGTATCAGCGTTTTGACGCGGTTGACAAAATAGAACGTCTTAAAGTTAAGCTTTCTGATCGCGATTTTGACCGTCCCCATGCTTACATTATTAGCGATACAGGGGCATATGATGATTGGGTTATCATGGATGGGTTTGATTGGGTGCGGTCGTGGGCGATGGCACCCATTATCGTGCGTGATAAAATGATTGGTAAACTTGCGCTGGATCATACGACACCTAATTTTTATACCCCTGATGTTCATATTCCTGTGTTGAATATTTTAACAACACAAATTTCGTTGGCGGTTGGTAATGCACGATTATATGAAAATGAGCGGCGTCAGCGTCAACAATTTGAAGCGTTGCAACGGGGGAATGTGAGCCTCTCGCAATCTTTGAATCTCTCTGAGGTATTAAGCGCTATTTTAGAAGCGACTTTTGAGTTAGTACCTGCTCAGGATACATATATCTATCTGTATGAAAATGAACGCTTGATGTTTGGTGCTGAGCGCCATACCGGTGCTATGCCAAACCAGATTATTTATTCTGAACCCCGCAAAAATGGGCTTACCTACCACGTGGCGCGTACTGGGCAAACGATGATTGTTGAAGATTTACATCATGATAAACGTATTGCGCCGTACCCTAAGGATCAATGGCTAGACAACACAACCTCATTGATGGGGGTTGCACTGACTTTTGGGGAGCGCGTGGTGGGGGTGATGAATTTGACGTTTAGTAGTGTTGAAAATTTGCGTCGTGTGGATGTGCCCACCTTACAACTGATGGCGAATCAAGCATCAATTGCTATCGAGAATGCTAGACTGTTTAAAGCAACACAAGAATATGCAGCAGATTTGGAAGAACGGGTAGAGCAACGTACCGATGAATTAAATCAAGAACGTGCCCAACTGCATGTGATCTTAAATGGTATGGGTGAAGGGGTGATTTATGACCATAAATATAAAGTGCGCTATACCAACCAAAAGTTGACTGAGATGACCGGGTACACGCCTCCACCCAATGCAACTATCCGAGATGTGATGATTGCTATTTCAGCCGATCCACCAGATACTGCTGAGCGTTTAGACACGATTTTTAAAGATACTGGTACAAAAGGTGTTTGGCAGGGTGAGCTTCGCATCAAAAATCGAAGCGGAACAGAGTTTGACGCCAATGTTTTTTCAACGGGTATTCGGAACGAGCAAGGCGAGGTCGTCGGTGCTGTTACCATTATTCGCGATGTGAGCCAAGAAAAAGCGCTTCAAGCCCAAAAAGATCGGTTTATCTCAAATGCGTCACATGAATTGCGGACACCCATCACCAATATTCAGACCCGTTTGTATTTGATGAAAAAGCGGCCTGATAAAACTGCCGAGCATTTGCAAGTTGTGGAAGAAGTCACCCAACAGATGGCACAATTGGTGAGTGAGTTGTTGGATCTGAGCCGTTTTGAACGTGGTGTCATGCGTATTGAGCCTCAAAAGGTGGTGTTGCAGGAGCTATTACAAGATATTTTAGCCATTCAATCCGCCGAAGCCGAAAAAAAACAGATAGACCTCAAAGTTAACTTACCATCAATCCCCTTAATGATCGAACTGGATATACAACGCATCCAGCAAGTTTTTACGAACTTGATCACGAATGCCATCAATTATACAGAATCGGGGGGACAGATTGTTATTCGTGCTAGTCAAAATGCGCAATTTGTCACGGTGTATGTTAAAGATACAGGGATTGGCGTGCCGATTGATCTACAAGAGCAAATCTTTCAGCCGTTTTTCCGTGCTAAAGAGGGGGTAAGCACCGGAACAGGGCTTGGGTTAAGCATCGCCCAAGAAATAGTTCATGTTCATTATGGTACGATTACCCTAGAAAGTGTAGAAGGTGAAGGTAGTACGTTTATTGTGAAGCTGCCAAAAACGTATCAACAAGTACAGTCATAGATTTTTTAAGCGTTTCAATCATTTCTAATTTTTATTTCATCACAGATGATCCGAGGGGGGAATTGTGGTCAATCGTCTACTGAATGCCATGCGTGGCAAGATGTTATACTACCTATTACTGGTCATTTTTGTACAATCCTTGCATCCAATAACCGTCACGAATGATCCAATTTTAGTGCTGGTGTACCAAGTTTTTTATACCAGCCTGATAGCGGCAGGGATCATCATCTTAAGAGATCAAATTACCAATGTTCGTATGTTGGTCGGTTTAGCCTTACTCTGGCTGATTACCGGGGCAATCTATTCTTTTAATCAAGATGCTATTGCTGCCAATCTGGTTGCATATGTCGTTATTATGATTTATCAGGCCATAATTATTCAGATATTTTTGAAGTTTATTTTTGCAGCACCAACGATTAATGCCGATGTGATTTACGCGGCGTGTGCGATTTATTGGTTACTAGGGGCACTGTTTATCCCCATTTATGGGATCACGGATACCATTACCTATACCCAAACGGGGCAAAATGCATTTGTTGATGGCATAGCCCCTGACCCTGATGGCTTTTTCCCGTGGCAAACACTTATCTATTACAGTTATTCAACACTGACAACGTTGGGCTATGGCGAGGTCTTGCCCGTTACATCGGTGGCACGTACATTTGCGAGCTTACAAACCATGATAGGGGTGTTATACCTAACTGTAATTGTGGCGCGGTTAGTGGGGGTTTACGCTGCCCAAGAAATTGATGAGGAACTGGATAAGGTAACGATTGAAAAACAGAAACCACCCGCATAAGATGGTTTCTGTTGAACTATATCAATCGCTAGGCCGCAAACTAGGGAATGAAGAATTGTGCATCAAAGCTTTGCAGGCAGCTACCATCTGGGGCACCCGCCGGGTTGTTCAAGAAGCTTTGCGCGATTTCCCCAGGGCAGGAGCCTGCGGCAGTTAGCAGGCTATGGCCTTGTAGCGGGAACACAAAGTGTGTTCCATTAGCGAGCGTTTCGGCTGCTAAATCACCCCATGTGAATGGGGTAGCCGGGTCATATTCACCCGAGATCAGCAAGACAGGAATATCAGAAACCACAGCGTCATTTTCATAAGCTGGGGCAGCTTCAACATTCCAAATTTCACAGTCCAAGAATTCATTGAAGTTAAAGGTTGCTTCAATAAAGGGTTCCGGAATCCCCGCATTGAGGGCGATTTCATATGAGGCATCTAAATCTAGGAATGAGAGTTCTTCATAGCATTGCACAGAGAGATTCATCCCATAGCTATCGCCATCATTTTCGGGAGCGTCAACCATCATGGCGTCGCCGGCGTCATCCATGTCACCACCACCTGTATCTTCATTGTAAAGGGCAATGACTGCTGCCCCAAATGCTTGTGGATCGCCAATATCAAATAATGATGCGATGTAGTTGCCAACAGCGGCAGCATCGCCTGTGAGAATAATATCCTCAAGTTCAAAGAATTCATCATCCGTGAGTGAATCTAAAATCTCAAATATTTCATCTTCGGAGATGTCCATACCACCGCCGCCACCATCAGCAGCACCTGCCATATTGCCATCTAATGAGATAACGCCCGTCACTAAGTCTTGGGCTAGTCCTTCAAAGTCAGCAGGGTCACCATCAAAGAGACTCATGAAAAAGTCCACAATAGCAGCTTGGTCACCTGTGCTAACGATGGCTTCGAGTTGTTCGACTTCTTCAGGGAACAATTCGCTAATAATTTCAGCACCAGCTCCACCACCGCCACCGGCCATTTCCATGTCGCCACCTGTGGTTGCTAAATCATAATAGAATTGGTAGTCGCCATTGGCGAGAGCATCAAACGCGGCGGGTGCGGCTGCCCCAATCCCATTAAAAAATTGTTGATAGAGTTGGCCATAGACAGTTGCGGAGTCGAGTTCAAAACTTTCGCCAGACTCGCCATCTGTGACTTGTGGTAATACATTATCAATATTATCGACTGCTGCCCAAAAACGAGTTTGCAGGTCAGGGAAGGCTGCGTTACAAGCACTATCCGCAGCGCAATCAGCAAAAACATCTTGTAGGATGTCGTATAAATCGGGGACTGAGCGTTCAGAGGTGTTGATATTGGGAGGGTATACAGAATCCAAGACTGCTGAACGAACAATTTCAGGATAGTCACGGATGATGGTTAACCCTAAACGGGTGCCGTAAGAAATACCAACCAGATTAATTTGGTCATAACCAAATGCTTCGCGCATCGCATTGACATCATTGGCGCTATATTCACTGGTGTAGGAGCTTAGATCGATGCCTTGATTCGCCAAATTGTTGCGACAGTCCGTGACGATAGCTTCAGTATCTTCAGCTTCATCAATGCCCGCACAATCCAAGGATGGAATAGAAAACCCAGTGCCCCGTTGGTCAAATAAAATCATATCCCGATTGTCTAACAGGGGCAGTTGATACCAAACATCAACCCCTAAGGTTGCACTCCCGCCGGGGCCACCTTCTAGGAAGAATATGGGATCAGCAAGCGGTGTGGCACTTCTGCTTGATAATGTTACCACCATCAAATCGACTACGTTGGTATTGCTGGAGTCTTCCCAATCTTCTGGAACGGTGAAATAGCCACATTCGATAGCTGTGGTGACACCAGCAGGAATGTCGAAGGGGCATTCAACCACCTGATAGGTTCCTGTGGTTTGCGCATTGCTAAGGGGCGCAATGGCTAGCAGCAGCAACCCCATTGCTAACAGTATGAGAATTTTTAACTTCATAATATAGACCTCTAAACTATCCTTTATTGGATTGTTGGAATTATCCACAAATCGACCGATAAAATCTCCACCCTAAATTGCATAGTGGGGATATATGTATGAGTATACTCAAATACTGGTTTGTCACCAATGACGGTACAGTTAATCTCACGAGGTCAGCGGAGGGCGCAGCATCGCTGCGGTGCCGCTGGGCGAGTGGGGTGGGTGGGCGGGGCAGTTAACCGTTTAAAAAACTGATAATTTCAGCGGTAACTGCTTCTGGATGTTCATCCACAACCCAATGGGTGCCTTCAATATAACGGATTCGCCCCGCATCACAATAGTCCAAGCTCAAGGCTGCTGTTTCTTGTGAAAAGAAGGCATCTTGACGTCCCCATAACAATAGGGTTGGGGCTTGAATGGTTTTATAGGGTAACCGACTGCGTTTAACACGCATCGCCCGATACCAATGGATCATACTTTTTAAGGCATTGGGTTGCCGCCATGCGGTTTTATAGCGTTGCATTTTGTCGCGTGGAAATGTACCCGCTGTTGCCGTGAACCGCATCCCGTTTGAAAGGACAAAAAAATTAGCGAATCCAATAACCAGTTCAGGTAAAAGCGGTAATTGGAAGAATAGCACATAATAGCTTTTAAACCGTTGTTTCCAACTGGATTTAAATGCTTTTCCCAAAGCTCTATGGTGTGGCACATTGATCACAATTAGCTTTTCAACATGTTGCGGAAATTTATTAGCGAACCACCATGCGACGCCGCCGCCCCAATCGTGTGCTACAAGGATTGCCTTTTCAACATCTGCAGCAGCTAGTAATCCTAATAGATCATCAGCCAAGACATCTAAAGAATAATCTTGAATCTTTGGGGGCTTATCACTGATATTGTAGCCACGCTGATCGGGTATCCACACTCGAAAGCCTGCCTCAACCAATGGTTGGATCATGGGTTCCCACATCGCCCAATATTCTGGGAAGCCATGTAGCAATATAACTAAAGGGGCATCATCTGCGCCTGCTTGTACGACATGTAAGCGAACGCCATTGGTTTCAATAAACGTGTGATTGTGAGTCACAATACTTAATCTCTTAAGATGCGGGCACTATCTTCTTGCCAGTAAATATATACCGATGCACCTTCTTGAAAGCTGTAATCGGTTTGGGCACCAAGGTTTTGAACCCGCACCACGAGCTCATGTTGTCCATCAATATTGATGACATGCCGTGTGTCGGTTCCGATATAGACACTTTTAACCACATGGGCATTTAACAAAGAAATGTTTGAATGACCACTAGTTGCTGTACTATCATCGGTATCGGAAGCGGCTTGAATGGTGATTTTTTCGGGGCGAATCGCAACGGTGACCGATTGATTTACCGTGATAGAGCTATCATCTAAAATCGCTCGAATCACTTGGTCATCACTCAGCTTTACTGTGCCATAATGGCTATCTTTTTCAATAAGGGTTCCGACAATAAAATTAGTTTCGCCAATAAAATCGGCTACAAAGCGGGTATGGGGTTGATCATAAATTTCACGGGGAGTTCCGACTTGTAGCACATGCCCGGCGTGCATCACTGCAATGCGATCTGCCATCGTTAGCGCTTCTTCTTGGTCATGGGTCACATATACAAATGTGATGCCCAAGCGCTCTTGCATCGACTTTAATTCATATTGCATTTCTTTCCGCAATTTGAGGTCAAGCGCCCCTAAGGGTTCATCCAATAACAACACCGTCGGATTTTTAACCAAAGCACGAGCTAAGGCGACTCGTTGCTGTTGCCCACCGGATAGTGCGTTGGGTTTGCGGTTGGCCGCTTGGGGCAGTTGCACCATTTCTAAGGCTTGTAATGCGCGTTCTTGCGCTAAAGCTTTGGGGACGCCTTCCATTTCTAACCCAAACATCACATTTTGGAGCGCAGTCATATGGGGGAATAGGGCATAATCTTGGAAAACCGTATTCACCGGACGGTGAAATGGTGGAACCCCTTGCATCGGAACACCCCGAATCAGGATCTCGCCACGGGTCGGATACTCAAAGCCCGCGATCATACGTAGGGTGGTTGTTTTTCCACAACCGCTAGGCCCCAGTAATGCGAAGAATTCACCGTCAGCGATGTCTAATGAAATATTATCGACGGCTTTAACAGGTGGGTCGCCACGACGGCTAGGGAATTCCTTGGTGACCGATTTTAATGCCACATCAGTGTTGGGGGTAGATGTTTGATTCATGCAGGGTTCTCGCTTTGTATTCGTAGCTTGGCAACAGGGGGGCGGCGCGGGGATGGCGTTGCCATCCGAGCAGCTTCGCCGCTCACGCGCGGTGCGCGTCCGCGCCGCCCCCTTAGTTCGCCTCCGAGCGATCGATGGTGGACATTAATTGCCGATAGCAGCGTTAATGTTGTTCCATGCTTCGCTATAGTATTGTTCAGCTTCGCCAACTTCGATAGCGATAAAGCTGCTATCTAAGGTTTCGTCACTGGGGTAAATACCGGGATCGCTGGTCAATTCTTCATCAATCAATGGGATAGATGCACCATTGGGGCTACCATAAGCCGTATAATTGCTGAGGTCAGCACCAACTTGGGCGTCCAAGATGTAGTCAATGAAGACGTGGGCTAGTTCAGGGTTTGCAGCATTAAAGGGAATTGCCATGTTATCCGTCCACACGTTGGTGCCTTCACTGGGGATGACATAGGCAAAGTCTTCACATTCACATTCATCCATGATTTGGAAGATGTCGCCGCTGTATTCAACAACTGCATCAACTTCACCACGTACTAACAAGTCTTGACCGGTGTCAGGGGCAATTTCCAAAACTTGGCTTTGGGTGTTGTCCAGCAAGAATTGGCCTGCTGCGGCAATTTTTTCTTCGTCAGTGGTGTTGGGGTCTTCACCCATTAACAGCAAGGCAACCCCGATGGTGGCGCGTTGGTCATCTAACCATGCAACCCGACCTTCGTATGCAAAGAAGTCTGCCCAAGATTCAAAGCCCTCTTCTACAAAGTTGACATCATAGCCAATTCCGACTGTACCCCATTGATACGCAATTGAGTAACCGTTATCAGGATCATAAGCAGGATTTTTGAAGGCATCTAGCAAGTTTTCAAAGTTAGGAATCATATCTAAATTGAGAGGTTGCAAGAGTTCTTCATTAATCATCCGAGCAACGGTGTCGCCACTGGGAACCACAATGTCATATTGGGCGCTTTCGGCGCGAATAACATTGAGCATTTCTTCATTGCTGCCATATTCAAAGTATTCGACTGTGACGCCACAGGCTTCTTCAAAGTTAGGGATGGTGTCTTCAGCAACATAGGTTGACCAGTTAAAGACACGTAGGGTTTGTCCTTCGTAGCCTTCGGGGCAAGCCCATGCTTCCATTTCTTCGTCTTGCGCTAAGGAGACACTTGCTCCAACCATCGCCATCATGTAGATGATCACCAATAAAATTAAACCTTTACGCATTGCGTATCACTCCTCTAGTTACTAAACAGTTTTTTATGTGAACCGTGCCACATCTATAATACAGATTAGCACAATTATCCATTGGTGGCATTACGCCCTTGTAATAAAGAAGACAACCCGATTAAGGTGATCGATACCAAAATCATCAAGGCTGACACAGCATTAATTTCTGGCGACACACCGCGCCTTACTAAACCCCATACAAATACTGTGAGTGTGGTTGTTGTCCCCCCACCTGCAAAGAAGGTTACGACGAAGTCATCAAGGGACAGGGTGAAGGCCAGCAACCCACCTGCTAAAATCGCTGGTAACAATAACGGATAGGTAACCCGCCAGAAGGTACGCCACTCGTTAGCGCCTAAGTCACGCGAGGCTTCTTCAAAACGCGGATTCATATCTGCAAGCCGTGCCCGTACAACAATTGCCACAAACGAGATATTAAATGCAACATGAGCGGCAATGACTGTCCAAATGCTTAAAAAGTAGCGTTCGCCAATCAGCATTTCTGCAAAGTCAAAAATAAATTTGAAGAATACCACCAATGAAACCCCCATTGTGATGTCAGGGATAACCACGGGGATATACAGCAAGCCATCAAGTGTTTTTTGGCCACGGAACTTGCCCCGTACCATGGCTAAGGACACCATCGTTCCCATAACAATAGAAATTAAGGTGGCTGTGATGCTGACTTGTAAACTAGTTTGCACCGAATCTAACAATTGTTCGGTTGAAAATTGGGAGCCGCCGGTGCCAGAGATACCCTCAAAAATTTGTTCATACCATTTGGTAGAAAAGCCTTGCCAAATACTGGCAGTACGGGTTGTGCTGTCATTAAACGAGAAAATAATCAGCACAATGATCGGTAACCATAAAAAGATGTAACTAAAAATGGGATTCAAGCCCAAGCCAATCTGACCAATGCGACGGATGATCAAGTCGCGGCGGATTTTCCATTCGCTGATTTCCACAGGGCGTTGATCCGGCTCGGGCATATCCACATGGGCTAAACTTGCGGCTCCGTCGGGGATGTCTTCATGGATGTTATTATCTGTATGGGGGGATTGCCCTTGTAAGCGTTTACGCAAGCGGCTAAACCAGCCATCCCCTTGGCGTTGGTAGCTGCTATCACCACCATAACGGCTATAGATTAACAGTGAGAGCAACACCATCAACATCATGATAATGGATAAACCGCTACCCAGTGTCCAACTACCGCCTGCTGCATTAAATTGGCGTGTAATGTAAGTGCCGATCATAAATCCGCGTGTGCCACCCAATAGGGCAGGGGTCACAAATGCCCCTAAGCTGGGGATAAAAACTAAGATCCAGCCAGCCACCACACCGGGCAAGGTAAGTGGGAACACCACCCGCATAAACGTCCGTAGGTCATTCGCGCCGAGGTCTTGCGCTGCTTCTACATACCGAAAGTTAAAGCGTTCTGCACTGGCATAGATGGGTAGCACCATAAAGGGTAAGTACGCATACACCAACCCAATAATAATGGCGGTGTCAGTAAATAAAATATCAAGGGGGGGAACGATGCCAAAAAAATCATAAAGACTACTAAAAAAGTTACTCACACCGGCGGGGGTGTCGTCAACTAAACGCCCCAAAACGTCATTTAAAACGCCACGGCGCCCCAAAATAATTTGCCACGCATAGGTACGCACGAGGAAGTTCGTCCAAAATGGCAGCACCACCAAAAACAATGATAGATTGCGCACCCAGCTTTGTTGACGGGTTGAAATAAAAAATGCTAATGGATACCCAATAATGAAGCAAAATAAGGTACTGGTGAGCGCGATCCGCACAGTGCGCACCAAAATACCCCACACCGGTTCCTGAAAGATGGCTTCATAATTTTCAATAGTTAGGGGCAGTTCATAGTCCGAGGGGTTCACACCACGTGAGAGGACACTCATCAATAACACAAAGATGAGCGGGATAATGAACATTATTACTAAATAGATGGCCGTTGGCAATGCCAACCGAAACCCAGAAGAATCACTTTTTTTATTCATACCCCAAAACTATATTCCGAAATGGGATGTAATGCAAATTTTGCTGATAATTTAACCAAGTGAAGTTGTGCAAGTCGCCAAAATATATATCCATGTTAAAATTGAGTGAGGACTTTATGGATTAACATATTCACTATTTTTTTATATTTATTTTTTAATATCTCAGATGTGCCGATGCAAATGGTGGATATGCTAATGTCAAGCAAAATGAACCATTAAACACAAGGAGCCTAATAATTATGGAAAATCGTGCCTCAATATATGGAGGGTTTATCGTTGCCGGGATTGCAATTGTCGCCTTATTTTTTTTGTATACTACAACCAATCAAGAATTGAGTGATACACAATCTGATCTTGATGTCGCTGAAGATACCATCAGTGAGCAAACCACATCTATTGCAAATTTGGACGGTGATTTAGAAACCAGTTATGCTGAAGCAACCACGGCGGCTGAATCTGCGGCTGATGCGCAAGCGACCCTAGAGGCTGACCTTGCTAGCGCGGAAGAAGATACGGCGAATACCGAAGCTACATTAGAAGCCAATGCCACTGCCGCTGCCGAAGCTGCCGCCGAAGCGGCTGATGCGCAAGCGACCCTAGAAGCTGACCTTGCTAGCGCGGAAGAAGATACAGCGAATGCTGAAGCCACATTAGAAGCCAATGCCACTGCTGCTGCCGAAGCTGCCGCCGAAGCGGCTGATGCCCAAGCGACTCTAGAAGCCGACCTCGCCAGTGCAGAAGATGATGTTGCCAACGCTGAAGCTACGTTAGAAGCCAATGCCACCGCCGCTGCCGAGGCTGCCGCCGAAGCGGCTGACGCCCAAGCGACTTTAGTCAGTGAAGTCAATGCGGCTGTAGATGCCTCAAACGATGCGCAAGCGACAGCTAGCGCACTCAGTGGGGAAGTCTTTAACTTGCAATCACAATTGTCTGACTCCGAAGGAGTGGTGGCTGATTTACAATCACAATTGGACAGTGCCAATGCTGAAATAGATAGTTTTTCATCCAATGATGCAGCACCTGCGGATTCAGGTATGAGCGGTGGCGATGGTGTGACGACGGGTGGGGCGACTGTCGTACCTAATGTGCCCATTGGAGCATTATTCTATACCGTTGATAACTTCAATGATGATCCAGAAGCTTGGTTTACGGGTATCGATAATGGCGATGATGGTAGCTTTAGTATCGCTAGTAATGGTAACTATATCTTAGAAAGCTTTGATGTTGAATTTGCCGTACTAGAAACCAGTCATGGCCCTGTGGTCAACGACTTTTACATGGAAGTGGATGTAATCCCCGGTGAGTGTGGCGCCACAGACGCTCTGTTTGCAGTGGATGTGCGGAACACGGTTGATGGCGCGTATTACTTCTTCGTGAGTTGTGACTTAGAGTACTGGTCAGCCAATGTTTTTGTTGGGGATGGGCTGCAGAACATCACGGAAGGGTTTATAGATTCACCGCCTACTGATTATGATAGTGTGCAAACGATTAGCATTTTGGCACAGGGGAACCAACTGACGTTATACCTGGATGGTATAGAACTAACCCGTATTGTCGATAGCACGTATATAGAAGGCATCATAGGGTTTGCGATGCTCACCGAAGCCATTACCCGCTTTGAGATTGACGCTATTCGGATATGGGAAATCCAATAGTATCAATTTGCCTGATGGAGCCATAACAGACTGTTATGGCTCTTTTTTTCTGTATGAATCCACTAATTTCTTAACATCAAATCCATAACTGCCCCGTACAATAAAATATGCCCTGCATTGGATTGCTAACGATCTATTTAACGTGAGTTCAGAATAAGCGCTTTTAAGTATATTGCTCTCAGGGCGAAGCCCTGAAACCCACGAACTTTGAAAGTTTTACTCGATTTTTTGCCTAAAAATCGCGGGGAACGGGGCAGAGCCCCGAAAATTAGTGATGTTTCATCATATATTTTGGTGAAGCAAATTAGGTGTTTCTTAAACCGAATTGACGGTATTTAATAAATGAGAAAGATAATCATGATGAATCGTAGCATTTTGTGGATGATACTAATGGTAGCATTGGCGGGCTGTGTGTTGCCGAATGGTGTTCGATTTGGCGGCGGGGTGGCAAATTGTTCATTTATGGCATGGCATCAATCTATTGATCAACTCCCTGAGCCACCATATCCAACACGCGACACAACAGGTGATGAACATACATTGGTAGTGATTGTTCGGGATGCGGAAACCTGCCAAGTCATTGAGGGGGCTAGTGTCTTTTTTGATATGACGAATCATGAAGGGGTCTATGATGGAACGCAGCAAGGGGCGACAGTCACCAATGCCTTGGGGATGGTGGTGATACGTTCTAATCTACCCAGTGGATATGATGGCGGGCAACCACATATACATCTATTTTTGGAAGCCGACGGATACACCCCCATTACAACCAGTTATGATCGTTTTGGAGGTGCGTCTGAAGCTTGGTTTGAGATCATGTTGTCACCATTGGCATAATTGGAAGCTAATGATGAAATGTTTAATCGTTGGCTGCCCATTGGACTTGCCGACTGCCGCTGTCATAGTCACCATAAATAGTGCCATCTTCCATGTCGATACAGAGGAGGTGTTCTGTCCCACCAATGTCACGGATTTCGACTTCGGCTTTACCACCATATTGCATCCCACAGGCTATTTCAAAATAGGGGCGGGTGAGCGCAGGGCCAACCAATGCGAGTGAACCGATAGTAACAACAGCAACCAACGCAATAATAAAAGCGTAGGTTACCAACCCTTGACCGCTTTCGTTATGTGGCTTTTGGTCATGATATATCATGATAAATCCTTTGGAGATAACAAATAAATTGTCCTAGATATAAAGCTATAAAGTTATAATATCAAGCAACTTACTGTATGGAATTTTAAGTTGGTTAGAAAATATTACAGTCGATCAAGTTTGTAAAAATTGCATGAAGAATGTGTAGGGGATTCTCAAGTTTTGAAAAAAGCCTCTCAAAAAACTTGGTTCGGGTTTTGCAGACTGGAGACGTCACAAAATCGAGATTCTTCGTTATAATGGCGGAGCAAAAGTGAGGTTAAAATAAAGTGACATATATTCAATTACAAACAGAAATCCCTGGCCCCAACAGCCGTGCTGTGTTAGAGCGCCGCGCCGCCGCAACCCCAACCGGGCTCGCGAAGTTAACAGATATTGTTGTAGAGCGTGCCGAAGGGGCATTGGTGCATGATGTGGATGGTAATACATTTATTGATTTAGCTGGTGGTATTGGAGCGCTTGCCACTGGGCATGTGCCCGAAAGTGTGGTTGCCAGCGCCAAAGCACAAATGGATAAGCTCATTCATATGTGTATGATTGTGGGGACATATGAACCCTACATTGAATTTGCTGAGTTGCTGAATGATGTTACCCCCGGCGACTTCCCCAAAAAAACCACGATTAGTGTGAGTGGTTCAGAAGCCATTGAAAATGCAATCAAAATTGCACGGGCTTATACAGGGCGTCAAGCGGTGGTGGCGTTTGAAGGGGCGTATCATGGCCGCACCATGATGGCGATGAGCCTTACCAGTAAATATGGGCTGTTCAAAAAGACCTTTGGCCCCTTTGCGCCAGAAGTTTATCGTGCCCCTGTGCCGTACATGTACCGTAAACCCAAAAGCCTAAATGAAGAAGAATATCTCGATTTGATCATGGAGCGTTTTGATCAGATTATGTTGGCGCATGTTGATCCCTCAGCAGCGGCAGCGGTTATTATCGAACCGGTGATCGGTGAAGGTGGCTTTTTGCCCATGCCAAAAGTCTTTTTAGAACACATCCGCCAATACTGTGATGATCATGGTATGGTGATGATTGTGGACGAAGTGCAATGTGGGATGGGGCGTACAGGTAAACTCTTTGCGATTGAACACAGTGGTGTTGTTCCCGACATTGTAGTGACCGCGAAATCAATTGGTTCAGGCTTTCCGATTAGTGCGGTAACGGGTCGTGCTGAGATCATGGATGCGCCGCACCCCGGCGGCATTGGCGGAACCTATGGTGGGAACCCTGTGGCTTGTGCGGCTGCCATTGAAACTATTCGCTTGTTACAGACAGATGACTATAAACACAATATTCAAGCGATGGGTGACACCATGTGCAACCGTATGATGGAATGGAAAGAGAAATACGAGATTATTGGTGATGTGCGTGGGTTGGGGACGATGCTGCTCTTTGAAGTTGTCAAAGACAAAGCCAGCAAAATCCCATACCCAGAAGCGACCTTAGCCATTACAAAAGCAGCGACCCAACGCGGCGTGATCGCGATTCGTGCAGGGTTGCACTCTAACGGGATTCGACTCTTGCCGCCGCTCAACATGTCGCAAGAGATGTTAAGCGAAGCGTTGGACGTTTTAGAGGAATCCATTGCCCAAGTCCAAGCGGATATGGGCTAATCACCATTGTTGATCAAGATAGGGCGGAATTAATCCGCCTTATACTCCCTACATATTACCCATTACGATCCTGTTAATTGTTTTGTGTATCAATTTCAAAAGCAGAGTTATGTTAAAATGATTACATTCCTTTAGAGGGGAGTGTCATAAATGACTGTGCATGAAATTTTAGAACAAGCCAAAGCCCTAAGTCCCCAAGACCAAAGAGATTTAACCAAGCATCTTATTGCCTTACTCAATATTGAAAATCCTATTGAATGGCTAATTGAGCAACATCAACAACAGCCTGAGCAAGTAGTTGTTGATGACATGGGCTATCCTGAAGGATATTTTGATGAAACCTATGGCATGTTTGCCGATGATCCTATAGAGCGTAACCAACCATCTGATTTTGAACAGCGTGATTCATTAGAATGAAGTACTCCTTAGATACCAATGCTTGTATTCGATATATGAATGGACGTGCCCCCTTACTGAGACAAAAAATATCTACCATCCTAGCTAGTGATATAGTTGTTTGTAGTATTGTTCGTGCTGAGTTGGCATATGGGGCTGCGAAAAGCCACACTCCTATACGATCTGCTGAGAAACAGGCAAAATTTTTGTATCCATATGGAACTTTAGGTTTTACTGATGAATGTGTTCAAATATTTGGGGAAGTTAGAGCAACTCTGGGGCGGCAAGGTACACCTATCGGACCTTATGATCTACAAATTGCAGTAATAGCATTAGCGTATGATCTTATACTGGTTACTGGAAATGTGCGCGAATTTGGGCGCGTACCAAATCTAAAAATTGAAAATTGGGAAGTTGAGTAAACATGTGAGAAGGTACAAAAGACCTTCCCACAGATTAAGTATCTATCCGTAAATGCTAACAAGGCGGCTTTAGACCCTTGCCAAGCGTGATTTTGGGTTATTTCAAGGGGTTAAAACCCCTTGTTGGGAATGTCGCTCATATTTTACAGATAGGTACTAAATGCTACACGTTACGATTCCATCAATTGTTCTAGGCGGTTGGCACCCACGCTAAAGTATTTCGCGGCGGGGTGGTGCGTGACAATCGCGGCGGTCGATTGTTCAGGGATCAATTGATAGGATGGGCTTAATTGCATCCCAATCGCGCTTTCCGCTTGTGGCAACAAGCGGAACAAAACCTCGTGGTCTTCCAACTCAGGGATGGCGGGGTAGCCCCAGCTATATCGTAATCCTCGCTTTTCATCGATCCCCAATTCACGGTTAATGTGTTTATTGACAAAGGTCGCGGTGGCTTCGGCGGTTTGTACGGCTAGCCCGTGGAAAAAATACGCCTCGGTGTATTCATCGCCACCTTGCAAGCGTTCATATTCCTCATCAGCAACAGTGCCTGCCGTGACAATTTGTAAGGGGCATACGTCCACTACATCGCCACCAAACGGCGCGTAATAGTCCGCAATCGAGAGCCGATCACCATCTGGTTGGCGTGGGAAGGCGAAGCGTTCAATTTCGACCAAGCGTTGCTCATTGCTGTAAATTTCAGGGTCAAAGATCACAACGGCATCTTCGGTGGCTTGGGCAGGGAAGTAACCATAGACCGCTTGTGGAGCCAGTGTTTTGCGCTTGATGGTATCTTTTTGCATGGTCAAGCGGCGGGCTTCAAATTCAGCTTCCAGCTTTTTCCATTCCTCGCCATGGGCATTCTTTGCGCCCCAACTTAGCCGATAGAGTTCGGGTAAGTGTAAATGAGGGAAGACATTTTCTAGCGGAATATGTTCGATAACCTTTACGCCCCAGAATGGCGGGGTGGGGTAGTCTGGCGCAGGCGCAAGGTTAGACCGTCCGCTGGCTTCGCTGACGCGGCGTTTGGGGGTCGGGGCGTTCATGGCATCACGGGCGGTTTGGATATGATCGTTCAAAAATTTCGGATAGGTATCCTTTGCTACAATCTGATCCATCATAGCGAGCCCTTCAAAGGCATCTTTACAATAGAATACCCCCGAGTTATACGGATCACCGCCATCTTCTAGGAACATAATGCGTTGTCCGAATTTACGATTGATCGCTGCGCCACCAATTAACACGGGATATTCCAAATCTCGCCGCGCCAATTCGTTGACGATTAATGGCATTTGTTTTGAGGTACTAACCAACAAGGCACTCAGCCCGATAGCATCGGCGTTATGCTCTTGGGCGGCTTCGATGATCACATCGGCAGGAACTTGTTTGCCTAAGTCATGGACGGTATACCCGTTATTACTCAAAATGGTTTTGACTAAGCCTTTACCGATGTCATGCACATCCCCATAAACCGTGGCGAGGACAACGACACCTTTGGTGGAGCCTTCTTTTTTCTCAAGGAAGTTTTCAAGGTAGGCCACTGATTTTTTCATGACTTCGGCACTTTGCAGCACAAATGGCAAAATCAATTCCCCTGCGCCGAACTTATCGCCAACTTCTTTCATGGCGGGTAAGAGGACGTTATTCAACACCCCAACCGCATCCTGATTCCCCAATCCTTGATCGATTAGGTCTTCAACACCATCTTTTTTGCGATGTAAAATTTTCCAATGCAAGGCTTCTTCGGGGGTCATATCCTTGGTGGGGTCAACTTGTTCTTTGCCCTCAAATTGGATGTCATTTTTCTCGAAGTAGTTGATGTAATCTGCTAGCGCATCAGGGTGCGTGTTCATGACGAGATCTTCGGCCAGTTTGCGTTGATCTTCTGGGATTTCAAAATAGGGTTTAACATGCACAGGGTTTACAATCGCCATATCCAAGCCATATTGCACAGCCTTATATAAAAAGACACTATTCAACACGGCGCGGGCGGCTTTGCCCAATCCAAAGCTGACGTTGCTCACACCGAGGCACGTCATGACACCGGGTAATTTTTCTTTGATGTGGCGGATGCCTTCTAAGGTCTCAACCGCAGAATTTGCCATTTCAGCGTCACCAGTGGCAAGGGTAAACACCAACGCATCAAAGATAAGGTCTTCGGGCTTCATGCCATATTCATCAACAGCGATATCATGAATCTTTTTGGCGATGTCATATTTCAGATCAGCGGTTTTCGCCATGCCACCCTGATCTTTGTCAATGGTCATGCTCAGTACAGCCGCGCCATGTTTTTTTGCAATCGGCAGGATTTGGTCAATCCGTTCGCGTCCATTTTCCAAGTTGTTACCATTGATGATGCCACGCCCAGGGTAAAGCGCTAAGGCAGCTTCGGCAACATCGGACTCAGTCGTATCGATCATTAACGGGGCATCAACCCCCATCGAAAGCAACTTGACGACTTTTTCCATAGTCTCTTTTTCGTCGTCGCGCTCGGTCAGTGCCACGCAAATATCAAGGATGTGTGCGCCACCTTCAACTTGGCTTCGGGCGACTTCTAGCACGCCGTTGTAATCTTCTTCCAGCAACAACCGTTTGATTTTGCGGCTACCTTGGCTGTTGACCCGTTCCCCAACCAGTGTTGGTCCTGGATTTTGGATCATATCGGTGGAACGCATCCCCGAAGACACACGTGGTTCACCATCACCGCTAGGGGTTTTGCGGTTTTTCCCTTTCATTTGGTCAACAAATGCCTTCAAGTGGGCGGGGGTAGTCCCACAACAGCCACCAATAATATTGACACCCCAATCCACAAATTCAGCGAGATCCCGCGCCATGGGTTCGGGCTTCATGGGGTAGACTGCTTCGCCATCAACATTAATGGGTAAGCCGGCATTGGGGATAATGCTGATCGGTTTGGTGGCGTTTTCCACCATATATTTAACGGGGGTGCGCATGTGTTCGGGGCCTGTGGAGCAGTTCAAACCGATTACATCCAAGGGTAACGATTCTAATGTGGTTACGGCGCTGGCGATGTCGGTGCCCATGAGCATCCGCCCGCTGGTGTCTAGCGTAACTTGGACTTGTACGGGAATCCGAACATTGGCCTCTTTAAAATATTCGCTGATGCCATACACCGCAGCACGAACTTCTAAGATGTCTTGGCTGGTTTCTACCAGTAATAAGTCTGCGCCACCTTCGACTAAGCCTTGCGCTTGTTCTTTAAACAGGGCGCTTAGTTCATCAAAGGTGATGTCACTGAGGTCGGGTTCATCTGACGAGGGTAATTTCCCGCTAGGACCAATACTCCCTGCTACAAAGCGCGGGAGCCCTGTTTTTTGGGTATATTCTTCGGCAACTTCTTTTGCAATCCGTGCGGCGGTACGGTTGATTTCCAAGACTTCATCTTGGAGGTTATATTCACCTAAGGTTAACCGATTGGAGCGGAAGGTGTCGGTTTCGACAACCATGCTACCAACGTCTAAAAAGCTGGCATGGATTTCTTTGATTACGTCGGGGCGGGTGATGACGAGATAATCGTTACAGCCTTCTAAGCTAGTGCCGCCAAAATCGTCCGCCGTTAGATCATAGCTTTGAATGCTGGTTCCCATCGCGCCATCAAAAATGACAACGCCTTCTTCTACAGCGTCAAGATATCGTCGGTTGGTATATTGCATGGTGTGTTATCCTTCGGGCATAGCGCCACACTTTCCTAATATGGTTGAACGTGCTGTTGGCTTTCTTTGAGGGGGTGTACCTACTATTTAACAAATTGTTGACACAACGCCAACCAAGGCGCTTTATTCTGCCATGTTTCCGTTCATTTGCCTATGATCCCATTAGATTTGTATAGCGTAATCACCTAAAAAGCTTGTCGATATGTTTTTGGATAATTGCATAACATTCGGTACACTTGCCTATCATCAGCATAAGTTTAGGGGGTATTTAGAATGCCATATCAACTTGAATGGGTAGTGCCAGAGTTTGTCATTTATGAAACAGTTTCGGGTGTTCTCACCATTGATGAAATCATTGACTCAGCAAAAGATGTTGCTGATATGGTGGCTAGTAGTCCACGTTCTGCTGTTCACTTAATTATCGATGATTCCGAAGTCACACAATTACCATCTAATGACGAGATTATGAGGTTGCGGTTACCTAAAATTGAACGGTTTGGGTGGGCAATGGTTTGTGGTGAGAACAAGGGAGTACGGTTGCAAACGCCAATTGCCAATCGGGTTTTGGGGAATCGATTATTGTTCACCACTTCATTTGATGCGGCTATGCAAAAACTCTATGACCTAGATCATAATATCCCTGTCTGAAATGAAAATTATGCTACCATTATCATGAGAACCTAAAAAATGAATAATGGGAGCCATTGTTGACTATGGATACAGAACCAACACGCGGATCATCTGGGCGTCGGGTTGTTATTGTTATTGCAAGCGTGATTATGTGTGGGTTTTGCGCTTGTTGTGCGTTAATATTTGGTGGCATCGGTGCCACGGCTGGCCTAGGAGCCCTATTGTTGAGTAATTCCGCCACCACATCCGATACTCAAACAGTGTCATTAGCCGCCAATGATGTCCGCAGCATCACGATTGATGATGCTAATATTGGCGTGACCATGCGTGGTAGCACAGAAGATACCGACACCATCACCTTCGATATAGAGTACACGGCCAATTCCTATTCTGAGGGAACCGCCGAAAGCGCCCTGAGTGATATTACCCTTAACATTCAACAAGACAGCACCAACGGACTCACTGTGACACTAGAAAATAATGCGGCGTGGTATGTTTTTGCAGGGGCTGATCTTGAGATAACTGTTCCTGCTGAGATGGAATCTGTCATGATCGATAGTGCTGAAACAGTGATGATTAGCAATGTTACGGCTGATTTTGATATTGAGGTGACGGGTGGTGCAGATGTGACACTCAATAACGTGAATGGAACTTTTAATGTTGCTTCTACGATCAGTATTGGTGAAATTTCATTTCGGGGGAATATGGCGCCGAATGCCACCCATCATTTTGAAACCCGTAGTGGTGATATTGACATTACCTTCCTCGATACACCAAGCCTTGCCTATACGGTTAATACAGGGCGTGATCAGCAGGTGGCAAATGCAAATCAGTTTGGGGATGTAGAGTGTCCTGATGGGGCAACCGTTTCGGAATTTTTCTGTTCAGGGCAACTCGGTGATGGCACTGGTCAACTTGATGTTGTTAGCCGTAGTGGGGATGTCACGATCACGGTTCCCTAATTGGCTCACAAGGAACCAATAATTATTAATTTGGGATAAACTTGGGAAAACTTGGGATAAATGAATTTCACAACAGAACAACAACAAGCCATCACCACCCACAACACAAACCTGATCGTCACTGCGGGCGCAGGGAGCGGTAAAACCCGTGTATTGGTTGAACGTTATCTAGCGCTATTAGAGGCCAATCCAAACTGGTATTTGCCGCAAGTGGTCGCAATCACCTTTACTGAAAAGGCCGCCCGTGAAATGCGGGATCGGGTGCGGGCAGCCATCAGTGAACGACTCCGTACCGCGACTGAAACAGCCACCCGTGAGCAATGGCAACGTCACGCCAACTTGTTAGACAATGCGCGTATCGGAACCATTCATGGCTTGTGTGCGCAACTTTTGCGCGCCAACCCTGCCCAAGTGCCGGTTGATCCTGCCTTTGAAGTGATGGATGAAAATGATGCCAATTTATTATTACGTGAAGCCGTAGAACAAACCATCGCCACCCTTGCCGAAAGTGATGCCACGGCTAGCACATTATTGATCACCTACAGCATCAACCAAGTACGGGAGGTGCTATTACAATATGCCTCACCGTCAGCAGCAAAACAAGTAAACGACATGAGCAAGACCATACCACTAGCTGATCCTGAGCAATTAGTGGCACAATGGCAGGCCGCCTATGCAGAATACTCGGCCACTATTTTAGATAATTTACGCGACGATCCAGACTATATTGCTAGCACTACATGGGAACCCCTCGATGGTTGGGAGAGTATTCATCCTGATGATAAGCTGTTAACTGTTTGGGAACATGTGCATGATGGCATCTTGCACTTAGACGAGTTTAGTGATGATCCCAAAGCGAGCCTTGAAGCGATCAAAGGGGTGATCAAGCGCAATGTTGGTTCCCAAAAAAATTGGGGTGGCAAAGCCATCTTAGCTGAATCCAAAGAGTATTTACGTATCTTAAAAGAGGATGTCTTAGATACATATATCAAGCAAATGCCTGCCGCCATTGGCGCATTCGACCACAACATGGCGCGCCTGTTACCGTTCTGGATAGAAGCGATCAACAGCGCGGCAGAAACATACAAAACCCTAAAAGATGAGCGTAATGTGCTTGATTTTGACGATCTGGAAACTTTAACGCAAGACCTCCTCAATCAACACAAAGAAGTTGTTGCTCGGTACGCTGATCAAGAATTTCAACATGTGATGGTTGATGAGTTCCAAGATACAAACGCCGCCCAACGTGATATTGTGTATCAGTTGTCAGGATTCAAGGCAGACAAAACGGATCAGCTATTTGTGGTGGGCGACCCCAAACAAAGCATTTACGCCTTTCGGGGGGCAGATGTTGGAGTTTTCCATGATGTACAAACCAAGATCGAAAAAAAGGGCGGTCTGACTTTACCACTCAGTCAATCCTTTCGGACTCATGCGCGGTTGGTAGACACCTTCAATCATCTTTTTGCGGATATGATGCACATTTCATCTGATGAAGGGCGAGCGTATGACGTTCAATTTGATATGCCGATGAGTGCCTTCCGTGAGAGTGAACCCCATCACGGTGTACCCATGACTTTGTTAACACTAGAGGCTGATCAAGATCAACGCGGTAACAAGCTCTATACCGATGATTATACTCGTTGGGAAGCCTACGAGATCGCCAAACAAATCCATGCGATGCGCCAAGCAGAAACGCTTGTTTTTGACAAACGTGAACAGGCTTACCGTCCGTTTGAATTTGGCGATGCGGCGATTTTGCTCCGGGCTTTGACCAACATCACACTCTATGAAGATATTTTTAAAGTCATGGATATTCCTTATGTGGTCACCGCAGGACGTGGATACTATAACCGCCAAGAAGTGTGGGATATGCTGAACTTATTACGGGCGTTACACAATCCTCATGATGATCTGGCCTTAGCAACCGTGTTACGCTCTCCGATGTTTAGCTTGTCTGATCAAGCCTTGTTAGCGTTACGGCTCTTACGCACGGAGGACAAGCAAGTGGTTCCATTATGGGATGCGATCAACCACGATCCGATTCCTGAGCTTGTCCCTCTAGATGTTCACACCCCATTACAATTTGCGCGGAGTATCTTAGGGCATTTGCGCGAAATTGCTGGACGGGTTACGGTGGAAAGTTTGATCGTCACAGCCCTAGAACTAACTGCCTATGATGCCATCCTCACGGCTTTACCTGATGGGGATCGGCGGCGCGGTAATTTGGATAAGTTGCTGGTCAAAGCGCGTGACAGTGGGCGCTATGCATTAGGGGACTTTTTGCGGTATGTCCAAGATTTGACTAGTAGCAAAACGGTTCGCGAAGGTGAAGCCACCATTGAATCTGAGGGGGTGGTGCAAATTATGACCATTCATGCCTCTAAGGGGCTAGAATTTCCGATTGTGTTTCTAGCTGGAACAGGTTCCAAGCCACGGGCAGTAGATAAAGATACTGTCATCGTCGAGCCTTTATCAGGGATTGCCTGCCGTGTGTATGATGATGAGCAAAATCTGGCCGATCCATTTGCATATCATCAAGCCTATGCCATCGCCGAAAAACGAGACGCCGCCGAACGCAAACGCTTGTTGTATGTTGCGCTCACCCGTGCGCAAGATTATGTATTTATGTCAGGGCGGGCAGGGGTGCAGGGCTCCTGGCTAGAAGATATTAGCGTCTTACGCCAAAAACTCGATCTAAGTGACTTGATTGCCCTTGATGCAAAACTTGAACCACCACAGGATGCTTTTTTTGACACCTCACAGGCTGCTTCACAAATGGGGTGGGATGTTGCGCATCAGCACATTGAGGGTGATGTCACAGGCTTACCGCTTGCTGCTGAAATTCCCCACCATACCGATCCAATGTTACGCCATCTGAGCGTTACCCAATTAGAGAATTTAGGCAGCGCTCCCTACTACAATCCGCAAGCAGATGGCTATCGCTATTTTCGGCAAAGTGTTTTGTATGATGCCCCTGATCCTATTCGTCCTATTTTGCGGGATACCCGCTCGCCTGAACGGGTTAAAAGCCGTGCGTTAGGCAATGTGATTCACCGTGCCTTACAAGTGGGCGCGATCCCAAGCACCACCGCCCCTGAGCAACTTTATGAAATCCTTGCCGCCTATGCGTGGGAATTGCGCATCACAGACCCCGCGCTTTTACAAGAAGTTGTTGAAGAAGCGACGATATTGCTCAATCATTATGAAAAACGTGGCGCAGGTGTTGCCCTAGAGCAAGCGGATCGCGTATTGCGAGAGGTTCCATTTATCCATCAAGTCGGTACACGCATCTTGCATGGTCAAATTGATGTGCTGTATCGCGCTCATGATCAGTGGTATGTCATGGATTACAAAACCGCGCCTGTTAAATCAGATTTTGTGCAGTGGCACGCCCAACGCTATCACCTGCAGGTTGGGGCATATGCCGAAGCGGTTGCAGTGCAGGTTGGGCAAGTCCCGATTGCACAATTATATTATCTGCATTCGGGAGAACTGGTCACCGTGGAGCCTGACCAATGGCGTCGCGCTCTGGCTACTTTGGATGATGAACTGGGGCGATTGGGATAATCGCCTCTTGGAAATAATGTGAAAACTGCATCGGCGGTAAGGTCATCATCCAATTTTAAGGCAGGATCAAGTGCAAATCACCAAACTCATGCCACAGATAGCGCTGCTCTAACGCCGCACCATACGTAACTTTCAAGTGGTCAATGCCCGTGAGCGCCTGCAACATGGCGAGATGTGTCGCTTTTGGTTCATGTAATCCTGTCAGAATCCCATTGACCGCATGAATCCCTCTTTGGGGGGTAATCACGACTTCTGTCCACCCTGCACCGGGGTATGTAACGCCATTGCTAGCGGTGACGGTTTCTAAGGCGCGGACGACAGTTGTACCAACCGCAACTACTCGTTGTCCATTCTGGCGTGCTTGCGTGATCGTACGAGCCGTTTCGACAGGGACTCGATAATACTCCTCATAAGGTGGTTCATGTTCTTCCAAACTTGCCACGCCTGTATGCAGAATCAAGGGCAAAATTTGCACCCCCTTAGCCACCAATAGTGTAATGATTTCAGAGGTAAATGCACGTCCCGCAGAAGGCATTTCGGCGCTCCCAAATTCTGTACCATAAATCGTTTGATAATATTGGTTCGGCCATTCATCTTTTACATAACTGTATCGGATAGGAAAGCCATAGGTGGCTAAGTAACTTGGCATGTCTGTTGGTTCAGGTAGGTTAATCGTTGCAATCCACAACCGAACGTTACCTGCGGAATCCCGCAAATTGGATTGATGTGGCGTGAGCAAGGTAACCATGCCGCCACCAGAGACTTCAAACCGATCACCTGACTTCGCTGAGTAGAATGGTAGTGTACTGTTTTTATCTGTATCGGGTTGCCGCAATTCAATAATCCACAAGTTAGCAGGTAGCTGAGTCGATAAATGGACTTCAAAGGCTTGTTTATCGTGGGTACGGGTTGCACTGAGGGCAGCATTCATCGTTTTACTGGTATTAATGACCAGCACATCGCCCGCCTCAAGATAATCTGAGATATGGCGAAAGTTTGTATGCTCAACCATATCAGTAGCCTGATAGGATACCATTAGCCGTACATCATCACGGCGTAGCCCGCGTGCTTCTGGTGGTTCACTGGCTTCAAGTTCACAAGGAAGCTCAAACGAGATAACGTTACTCAATTGCTCTAAAGTTACCATCGATGGTGTTGTCGCTTCAAACATGATGTTAGCCTTCCGTTTTAGATTGATCTTGGAACAAGGTAATCGATTGATTCTGAGGGGCTGTGAATCGTTGACTATAATGCCCCCAAGGCGTGTTGATCGCTTCCCGAATGGCAGTTGCCCCTTGCGCACTGAGTTGAGCGGCTGTTTCTGGTAAATTTTCGATACGGAATGCTAGGCGTATCGCTGGAGGTGTGCCGTTCACTGCCTCAATATCTTCTAAGCGTTTTGCTTGTGGCATATCGATAATTTCGATAACAGCCTTACCCGCCTCAAGCACGCGCCCCCGACCATTGGGGTCATCCCACCCACCAACATCTAATAAGCCTAATCCATCTGTATAGAGCTGTTTGACCGAGTCATAATCTTCAGCAGGGATCACCACGCGTAATTCGGTTACGGGTTCATCTACATTTGAATTTGCATGGCCAAACGTTTGCGCAGCATACCGCCCTGATGGATGGTCGCCCGTGATGAGTTCAAGGAATCCCGGCACGCTTACATCTGGCAGTGGACGGTCACTAATGTCTTCATTGGGGAACGCATCTTGATGCATTTGGGTTTGCATATCTCCCGGATCAACCCAATAAATTTTAATTGTAGGGTGTTCTTCTGCAAGGATGGCAGAGAGATGTTCCAAAGCCGCTTTGCTAGCTCCATAACCACCCCACCCTTCATAGGCTTCTACCCCTGCATCACTGGTCAAGTTAATGATCCGCGCACCATCATGCAGATAGGGGTATACGGCTTGGAACATCGCCAAGGGAGCAATGACATTCGTCCGAAAAACTGTTTCTAAGGTATCGAGTGGAAAGTCCAGCAGGTGCGGCAACGGGCTTTGTCCAAGTGTGCTGGCATTATTAACCAATACATCAAGTTGCCCTTTTGCTTTAACAGCCGCAGCCAGTTTATTTCTGTGGTCTGCATCTGTAACATCCCCAGCAATCGCGGTAACGTCAGTTTTTGCGGTCAGTTGTTGGTGGGCTTCTGCCAGTTGTTTTTGATCTCGCCCATTAATAATCAGTGACCAGCCTTGCTCAGCAAGTGCAGTTGCTAAGGCATACCCCAGTCCACGAGATCCGCCTGTAATAAGGGCTAATTTTTGTGTCATTGTATCCATCCTTAATTGCTTGTTTTGATATATCAAGCATAAAAAAAGACAGTCTCTCAGGCTACGTACCTCGGAACTGTCTTTTTCCTGTACTTTTGTACAGGTCGGATGGGTAATTGACGATTAAGTGAGGGACACCAACCCATGTTGAACAGCAATGGACACGGCTTCCGTGCGATTGCTGGCATCTAGTTTGGCTAAAATCGCGCTAACATGAAATTTAACCGTACGTTCTGTAATGATAAGCGTTGTTGCAATATCCTTGTTCGCTTTTCCATCAGCCATCAGGGTCAAAACTTCTAATTCACGTTCTGTGAGCTTTTCAGGCAGGACTTTTTGCCCTTGTTGGCTAATATGCCCCATCAATTTGGACGCAACAATCGGTTGTAATAACATTTCACCTTGGTGAACAGAGCGAATAGCAGCAAACAGATCCGCGCGCGGCGCACCTTTTAATAAATACCCTTTTGCACCTGCTTGAATAGCTTCCACAATCCGATCATCGGTATCAAATGCTGTAAAAACAATCACGCGAACATCAGGGCAGTGAATCTTTAATTGACGCAATGTTTCAATGCCATCCATTTTCGGCATCTCTAAGTCCAATAGCACGATATGGGGACGAAGCGCTTCGCCGCGTTTAATCACCGCCAAACCATTGTCAACAGCTTCAACAACTTCAAAATCAGGTTGCGTGCTTAACATCATTGTTAGACCATCACGCACAACAGGATGATCATCAGCCAGTAATATCCGAATAACATCACTCATTTAATACCTTCCAATGGGATTTGAATCTGCAAGGACGTTCCTACGCCAAGTGTACTTTCTACATTGAGATTGCCCCCTAAAAGATGCACACGCTCGTTAATTCCGACTAATCCTAAACGGTTATTGTTACTCATCTGCGTCACATCAAACCCAACACCATCATCTTGAATAGAAATATTAACGGTCTCAGTATTCAATGTGATGTCAACAACAGCCTGTTGCGCGTTGGCATGACGCAGAATATTGTTGAGCCCTTCTTGAACCATACGATAAATCGCCATTTCAACGCGTGGCGGCAAGGGGCGCAAATCACCCAATTTCACCTTGATGTCAATCGTAGCGGTTTCTTGCTGGTGGGTTTCACAAAGGGCTTTAATCGCATCTGGCAGCGATAGATCTTCTAACGGTGATGCCCGCAAATCTAGCACAGAACGCCGCGCATCGTCTAAGGTCGTTTGTGTGAGGTGTAAGGATTCCATCACCAGCGCATGAACTTGTTTATACTCAACGCCATTGTCAAGGAGCGCGTCAGCCGCCTCTAATCGAAAGGAAATAGCTGCCAATGCTTGAGCAAGCGTATCGTGAATTTCCCTTGCCAATCGGTTGCGCTCTTCAAGCATCCCAAATCGTGCTCGATCCGCAAAAAGTAGCGCTCGTTCAACCGCAATGCCAAGCATATCACCAATGATATGTAACAATCTTAACTCGTCAGAAGATAGTTCACGCCAATCTGCCCCAACAACGTTCAGTAGCCCCAATGACTTACCGTGCGCTTGCAACGGCACACTCGCATGATTGCGTAACCCATCCGTACCCGTGATGAGATCTTTCAAGCGTGAACAAGTAATGATACTGATATTTTCTGCTGCTGGCATGTCGCCCGATTGATAGCTATCCAAACAGTAACAATAGCGTGTACCCGCCATGAGATCAGGAGCGCTAGCCAGTGCTGGTGGCAAATTGTGTGATGCCGCCAAATAGGGCTCTCTTGAAACCTCGTCTAGCAACCACACCCAGCCAGTTTGCAAATTAAATAAATCAACAATCTGCTGCAAGGCGGTAATCAACGCTTTGGATAGGTCAACTTGCTGATTAAGCGCCTGCGCAATCGTATTCAAGATAGACAGTTCACGGTTCCTAGCACGCAGTTGATCCTGTTCAGTCATTCTTTAATCCGTCATATATGCACACTGCCCTAACTGATAGGGTGCAGGAAACAAGCTATCAAACAATTATGTTTCCACAGGTGGCAACAAAACACTGAAGGTTGAGCCTTCGCCAAGGCTACTTTGTAACCAGATATGCCCACCCATGAGTTCCGTCAATTGGCGGCAAATCGCTAATCCTAAGCCCGTGCCACCATGTGTACGGGTCGTAGAACTATCGGCTTGATGGAATTCATCAAAAATCTTATCTTGGAGTTCGGCAGAAATGCCATCTCCTGTATCTTCAATTTGGATGAGTACCCAATCTTTAACAATGACCACATGTGGTAAGTCATTGACTGCCCCCGCCGGAACAACGGTCGCACGAATTGTAATCTGGCCTTGATCGGTAAACTTCAGCGCATTGCTTAATAAATTGTTTAAAATTTTTGTGAGTGCATCCCGATCAACCAGCAAGTCAGGCAGATTGTTGGCAATTTCAGATTTGAGCGCCACCCCTTTAGCTTCGGCCTCTGGGATAAAGATGTCCAATTGTGGGGTTACCAGATCGATTAACTGTGTTGGTTTGAGATTGATTTCAGCTTTTCCAGCCTGTAAGCGAGAAATATCCAACACATCTTCGATCAAGTTGAGTAGATCACGCCCATTACGCATCACCCGCTCAAGGCGATCCTGTTGTTTCTCATTGAGGTCACCTAACACTTCTGCCAATAACAAATCGACATAGCCGATAATACTATTGAGTGGGGTTCGAAGTTCATGGCTAATCGTTAACAAAAAATGTGATTTTAGGGCACTTAATTCTTTCAATTGTTCATTGGCTGCTAGCATGTTGGCTTCAGCATCTTTGCGCTGGGTAATGTCACGGATAACCCCCACGATTCCCTGTAGTTGATCAGTTTGGGGCGACACCAATGGCACTTTGGTGATCGAGTACCATTTGGGTTCATTGGTTTTTTCATCAGTCGTATGGATCTCAAAGTTGTTGAGTGAGCGCCGATTTTTCATGATGCTCTGATCATCTGTTGTAAAACTCTGGGCGCGTTGAGCCGGATAAAATTCAAAGTCTGTTTTACCCAATACATCCCGTGGATGCGCTAACCCAACATGCTTTGCATGAGACATATTGCTCACTTTATAGGTGCCATCCACTTCCTTGGCAAAAATATAATCAGGGAGATTGTCAATCACTGTACGTAATAAATTGCGTTCATCATATAGCGCATCTTGGTAGCGTTGTTTTTCCGTGATGTCGATCATCAGTCCCTCTACTGAACCGCCATGTCCTTGACGGTCAGGAACAATTCGCCCACGTTCCCATACCCATTTTTCTTCACCTGCTGCGGTTGTAATGCGGAATGTTACTTCAAATGAGGTTTTGTCCGCAATTGCTTGCTCAATAATGGGTTGTAGTCGTTGCCAATCTGTAGGATTAATGAGATCTACAAATGATACTTCGCGGCTGCCAATCAATTGCCCTGGGGTATACCCTGTTAGCTCCGCACTCCCTTCACTTGCAAAATCAAGATCCCATGTGGGGTAATGATGGCTCCGATACACCATGCCGGGCAAGTTACTGATCAGAATTTGTAGGCGTCGTTGGCTTTCTAAGGCAGCATTTTCTTGCCATGCCGCATCGGGGAGTTGCATCCCTGTGCCCATCACGCCTAATAACGTTCCAAAACGATCATAGACAGGGGCATGCCAGATCTGCATCGGCACATCCTGTACCTGTAACAGCCGCGCATCACTAATCCCTTGAAGGGCTTTTTGAATATCATTGAGCAGCAGGGGATGATGTTGTAATCGCTGGAAAATCGAACTACCATCCGCTTGCTCTGGCAAATTTAACATGGCGGGTGGTCTGCCATTGACCAAACTCAGCGCCCCATCCACATCCGCTACATACAAAAAGACAGGGGCGCTATCCAAGACATGATTCAAAAGATCCCGCGTATACCGTAATTCATCTTGCGTGAGTTTGTCTTCTACCATACGTTTGACCCGGTTACGTAACACCGCCCGATTAAATGGTTTAATAATGTAATCGTCAGCACCAGCTTCAAATGCTCGCTCGACAAGGTCTTCTTCCCCCAAGGCGGCGATCATCATGATCGGGATATGTTGTGTTGAGGCTTGTTGACGAATCTGTTTACAGGCGTCGATGCCATCCATCACTGGCATCATAACATCTAACATGATGAGGTCTGGAGATAGTGAATCTAATTGGGCAAGGACTTCTTGCCCATTTAGGGCGGTGTGGGTGGTGTACCCTAATTGTTGGACATATTGCGAGAGTAACTCATGATTTATCTGGTCATCATCTGCAATGAGAACGGTTGGCATCGCCGCCTCCTTTATGGTGTGGCTTGATTGTATTATGTCTATAGTATGGCTGATCTTCGGGGGTTGAAGCAAACGCTCGTAATAATTGGGCGTTTGCGCTTATCCAATATCGTTGTTTCCTAATGCTTGTCATAGTTGTGTCAGGATCGAAGGGGGGCGCAGTGCCATTGATGCATTGCATCAATGGCACTGCGCAGCGGTGCGACCGCGAAGCGGTCACCCGCGCCCCCAGTCACGGTCTCCACCGAGTACATCCAAGCGCTCGTTATCAATAGGGCTTACGCCACGCGGCGTGCCTGATAATAGTTCCAATAGGCAAACGCCCCAAAAGAAAACGCATAGGTAAACATATAGGGGGCAAGCGCTGGCAGACGTTGTAAGGCTAATATGGCGCCGAATAACGCATAGAGTGCCAACAGCAATTCCCCAACTGTTGTCCAATCGATCTTCAAAGAATATTGGATGCCTTGCCACCGATCCGATTTATTGACCACGCGGAACTTGGGTGTTCGTTTAAATTCTTGGATCTTCCCAACATTGATCGCTTTTAATACAGCAATGGTATTGCTCAAGACAATCGCTGCCCCTGAAACAAACTGAACCGGAAAATAAATCAGGTTTTTCCACCATTGCGGTTGATACAGGTAAAATTGTGCGGTAACCAACAAAATCGGCGGGATAATCCCAAACACACCAATAATCCGCAAATCGGGAATATCTTCAAACTTATTGCCTGCTAACAAGATCGGCGTTAGAAAAAACAAGATGAAGATGATCGGTTGTACTGCATATTGGGAGAGATGCGCCACCCCCATTAATTTTTTCCAGAGTGGGAAATGTGACCGTAATAACGGCATGCTGTGTCGAATTAGGCACTGTGTACTGCCTGTTGCCCAGCGTGCTTGTTGCACTTTCCATGCAGCAACTTGCGGCGGTAACTCGCCTGGCACAGGTACATCCACTAAATAGATGAAGCGCCAACCCTTCATCAATGCCCGATAGCTAAGATCGAGGTCTTCGGTTAAGGTCGCATGAGACCATCCGCCAGCGTCTTCAATCGCGGCTACCCGCCAAATGCCGCCAGTCCCATTCATCGACATCGGTAAGTAACCTCGGCTACGGGCAACTTGCTCAATAGCAAAATGCCCATCAATGCTGATGGCTTGTGCACGAGTGAGCCAATTATATTCCAAGTTTAGATGTGCCCAGCGCGTTTGGATCAAGGCAATTTGTGGGTCCGCATTAAAATGTGGCATCGTTTGCCGTAAAAAGTCTTTTGGCGGCACAAAATCGGCATCAAAGATCGCCACACAATCGCTATCCGTGAGCGTTAGACCATAAGCCAATGCGCCCGCTTTATACCCTTCACGATCATCGCGCCGAATGAGTTGACAGTCTACCCCTTGGGATTGCCAATAGTCAGCCCGTTCCGCACAGAGGGCGGTCGTTTCATCTGTGGAATCATCCAAAATTTGTACGCGGAATTTATCGCGTGGATAGTCCATTTCACAGACTGCATCAATCAATCGCACCGCAACATACTGTTCATTATAAAGTGGCAATTGCACGGTAATGGACAACAAATCATCATCAGGAATATCGGGAAGTCGGGGTGATTTTTGCCGTGTCAAAAAGAAAATGATCAGCAAAATACCGAATGTCGCTACAAATAGGGATAAGGTAGCACCAGCGACGACATAAATCGCTGCAAAAATATCGAGTAAAATATCCATGTATCCTTACATCATCATAGATTACACACAAAGCCGCTCAAGGATAAAGCATCCCTTAAATTTTTTCCATAACGGCACAAAATACTTATCAACCGGCTATTCACCTGATTTAAAATTACCCAACCAGTGAATATTAGAAAATTGTTCATGAACAGCATTAAATAACCGTTCATCTATTGTCCAAAAATTGCATGAAAGCCGTTCTGCAACAGCTAGATATTGAGCATCATAAGCTGTAGGACGATCATACAGTGTGGCAAGTTCATAGCCACGCCTTAGCAAAGCTTTATCATGGTAAAATTTCACAGGATACTCAAATAATTGTTCTAATATTCGTTGAGCATCTTTTTTTGTAGTGATCTGACGATATACCCACTTACGTGTAACCGCGACAACTTCATAATGTAACAAGATAGGGGCGGCAAATTGCTTATTTTGTTTACTGAGATGCTTTAGCAGCATTTTGGCAGAATCTGTATGGGTTTCAGTCTGAGCGGTTGCCAGTAAAATCCCCGAATCCAAGACCACGTAAGATGTCGGCATCACGTTCCTCTCTGACTTCATTGACTAAATCACTACTACTTGGAGTATTACCACGATCATCAGGTTTTATCGTGATGCGAACTTCCTCAAGTTTTGCCCACCATATATCAAAGTCAAAAGCATTATCGGCATCATCTTGAGCATCTAATTCATGTTCAATTAGGGTAAAAATACGTTGTTGAGCTTGTCGATCTAATTGTCTAAATTTTTCGATAATTTCATACTCAATTGTACTCATTTCTAATAAATCCTCTGACTAGAAATTTACAACAAATTTGATAATTCAAACCTTTGAAAAGCATCTTATCATAACCGCTCCATAACGGCACGAATACGAAATTGATCGTTAGTGGCATATGATTCAAAGTGTTTTGGTAAAACTGTGTAGTCTAATATAACATGCGCCCGCCGCTCCCGTTTAAAATGGGCTTGATAAATGGCATCAAAATCCAGTGTTACCGATTGCTTAGTTAATGGAATTGGAATATCTGGTATCGAGCTATCCACATGAAAGCAATAAAAATCGGTCTGTTTTGTATCAGCTTGGTTAACGGCAATCACATAAGGGTAACCATCTTGTGGGTATGTTGGTAGCGCATCTATATAAAGTGTCGGTTGCTGATGCAAATAATCGATATCCACCAAGTGAATACCCAATGACAACAACTGATAACGCATGGCATAGTAAACGGCAGGTTGGCGTTTATTGGTTGGGGAAAGTAGTTCGATATGCGTCACCAAGTGGCTATTGTCACTATCACTGTCATGCTGATAAATGCGTACTGCATTTAGCGCATGGTTAGGCATGGCCACCGTAAACGCATCCACCGACAGGGTTGGCACGCCACTAGCCGATGTTGATGGCGTTGGGCTCGCCCGTTCGATTCGCTGGACACTCACATCAGGACGGTAGCCTTTATGTGTATCATCTTCTAGTTGGATGTATAGTGATTTTTCAGCCAAAGCATAGTATGTTTCTGGCAACACCTCATTAAGCGCATCTGTGATATAGGTAATGTGATGATTATGGAATGTTCGCCACCCAGATTCTGCGTGGGTTTGCAAATAGCTATTAAAGTGTGCATTAATACCTCGATAAGGATTTTGTTGTTGCATCCTATCTATCCTATTACCTACATTTCTGTTTCCAGTCTAGCATAGTTTGCACTGTTTAGGCGTCAGTGAAGCGTTGGTAGCCAAAGCGCTTTAGATTGTGTACCATACGCCCTTGGAGGAATGATTGAATGATAAAACGAACCTTATTTTTGATACTCATCGTCGCCATGCTCATCCCTGTGGGGATCGTTGGCGCAAACAACACCCCTGATAGTACAACCACCATTGAACCCACCCAAGCAACTGCGATTGTGATCACCACTGCTAACCTAAATATTCGGTCACAACCCCGCACTAGCGCCCCTAAATTGCAAACCGCGCCGCGTGGCACGAGCCTCGTTGCTGTTGGGCGTACTGCTGACACCAGTTGGCTACAAGTTGAATTTCGTGGTGTGGTCGGTTGGGCAAGTCGCTTTTATGTCGAAACCAATGACAGCCTGAGCGGGTTAGGAGTCACCGATGGCACAGACGAAACCGTTGAACCGCGCCCCCAAGAACAAGTAAGTGCGGGGGATGGCACCATTGTGAATACAGGTGAATTGATTGTTTTTTCAGCCTTTTCACGGGTCAATATTCGCGCTACCTATAATGAGGAAGCCGCTCAATTAGGCCAACTTCAAGTGAATGAACGCGCAACCGTGAATTTGCTCTCCCCAGACCGCACATGGGGATTCGTCAATGCTGGGGAAGCAAGTGGTTGGGTGGCTCTTTATGCGGTCAATGTTTTAGGCGATATTCGTACCGTTGCCGTTGAAGGTGATGCTGGCTCTGGTTCTGACTTACCCATTGAAACAACGGGTAACTTTGATGCCGAAACCCGCCAGATCATCCAAAATGCGCAAGATTATTATGCGCGTTATATTGGCGGTGCCAACACCTTGATTGGTATCTTTGAAAATGCTATTTCCAGCGGATTTATTAGCTGTGGCCCCGTGATGACGTTCTTCCGTCCCTATCGCCCCACCAATTATGAATATGAACGAGTGCCTGAATTGGAAGGCGTAGTGAATGCGATGAATAACGGCTTTGACATCTTGAACCGTGCCCGTGCGCCGTGGCTGACCTCTTGCGAAAATCGCACGACCATCACCTCTCGTGATCAATGGCCAGGATGGTTAGCAACAGCCCGTGAAGGTGCAGCTATCGTGAACCAAGCACAAGCAAGTTTGGCCGCACTTTCTAGCCGATAAAACTCATACCGCTATACACGCAAAAAACCGCCACATACGGCGGTTTTTTGATCCAAAGCTAGCCCATCATTGTTATATAGCCTCAGCGCGCCCCACCACCAATTGACGGTGGATCTCGGTTTGCCCACTATGATAGGTATCATGCCATACCAAGCCACTAATGGCGTCCCCAATAGGATTTCCTTCTTTATCCAATCGTGAAAAGTCGCAGTCACTGATTGCCTCAATCAGCTTATCTTGTAATGCCTCTAGATCATTGATAAGTTGTTCCAAGGGGAGATGGTCATCTTCTGAACTGGTGATCGGTTGTGAGCCAAAGCCATACCATTTACGTTCATCGCCCGCGTAATATTTTTCACCCGTCATGATGTATAACATCAGGCTACGGTGAACTGCAATGTGTCCTAATGTCCAATTGAGGCAGTTCCCACCAAAGCCAAATTGTAGTAGGCTTTCGTCATGGCTTAGTCCATCTGTTTGAGATTTCAGAATCCCGAAGTTCCGTGCTAACTGATTTTTCAGTAAATCTTTCATCAATAATACCTCTTTAAAATGCACATCTGTTCTATTAAGGGATTATAGCAGAGAATCGTGCATTTGATAACAAGGTGACGTAAAATTAACCATATATAGATAGCTTGGAGGTACTGTGGGTATATTAGAACAGGAAATAATCGCTAAATTCCATCAATTGGATGCTGCCGCTCAGCAAAGAGTACGTGATATTCTTTTAAATGAGTTCAGTGAACAAGAGGTGTTTAATTTTGATAAATGGGTAGCTGATGTACAGGCCATCCGACAAGAGATTCGTAGTGAACATGATGGGCAATATCCCATGATTAATGGTGTTGATATGCTCCGTGATATTCGTGATAGCGAAGACGAATGATAGTTGTTTTGGATGCAAATATCCTTATTGCATTTGGGTTATCTGATGAACCATTACATACCCAAGCAAATCAGATTTTGGCAACATGGCAGCAAACAGCAGGTACACGGGTTGTAGCACCTCGTCTATTTCGTTCAGAAGTTACCGCTGTAATTAGAAAAGCTGTTTATCAAAAGCGGATTGAACATGTACAGGGGCGAAAACTGCTAATGAAATTATTAGCATATCCAATAGAATTTTATGAAGACGACGCTTTATTACAAATGTCATATGAAATTGCAGAAGAATTCAATCGTCCTCGTGCTTATGATGCTCAATACTTAGCATTAGCACAACGGTTGTCATGCAAATTTTGGACAGCCGATGAGCGTTTGTATAACGCCATTCATCAGCAATTTTCTTGGATTCGGTGGTTAGGTAACTGGCAATTTGATACCTGATAAGGATCATTTGATGCCTTCGCTAGCTAGAAAGGTGTTGTGTTACGAAACCCGTTATTTGATACCCACAGGTCACTACCTGACACTTTCCCCTCAAATAGATTACCATTTTTCACACTTTCAGATTTTGGCATACCATATAGCTAGACACACGCTTATCCCATCACAGATATGATCAGGAAGGAGCCAATATGCTACGATTTATTTTTGTAATAAGCATGATGCTAGGGAGTTATACAAACATTCAGCAAAGCGATCCTGTGTTACTGTTTGAGGCAAGCGATCAACGGGTGATTCTTGAATATCAATTATCACCAGATGGTTCCCAATTATTTATCATTAACCGAGATAGTGTCAAAACCTATGACACCACAACATGGGAGCTCACAAATCTTAGTCCGGTAGAGTTCGGTTATCCACCTGCGCCGTATACCACCGCCGATCAATTTTTAAAACGGGTTTACATTACCCCCACCCTCAGCCAAGATGGCACACTATTAGTTTGGCAACATATGGATCAAGGGAGTGATGATGATTTATACATCACCGATTTAACCACTGATACGACGGTTTCCCTTGACCCAACCCCACAAGAAGACCAAACCTTACTAAGGGTACAGGTAAGCAACACTGGTAACATCATGGTTTACACAGTACGCCTATTTACCCCCACAGAAGGTGGTGGCGCGAATACATACCGACAATATCATGGCACAAGTTACAGCGAACCATTTATCCGACATGTTATTTACGATGTAAAAGCCCAACAAATTTTGCATACTGTCGAGATTGATAATGGTTTTGGCACCAGTCAGCTCAGTGATGATGGGCATTGGTGGGTTCTTTCGCATGGCGGGCAACCTGATAATGCAACCATTCTTTTATACGATATTCAAAATGATGAAGAGCAAGTCATTGGCGCTACCAACTTAAATCTGGATGCTATACAGACTGATCCCCTGCGGATTGTTGGGGAACATCGTAACCAACTATATCAATGGGATGCTCAGACAGGGTTTACGCCACCATTGCCGCCGATGCCCACCCCATTTGGTGTTGACCATTCAAGCTACCGCTTAACCTTCATCCCTGACACTACATATCTGCTTGGCAGGCATCGTTGTGAAGAACATGTCTTTGTTAACCTAAACACCATGCAGACAACCGAGCTAAGCTTGCCTGATGGTGCTTGTGTAGAGACATTACAACGCACAGCAGATGGAACCTATTGGTTTATCCATCAAGTGGATGGTGCAACCATTCAGGTGTGGTCTTTGGGGGAACTTATGCCCTAAAAATGGGGTGTTGGATCATGATGGCTTGTACATCGTCATCTTGTTGGGGGACGGTGACATCATCATACAATGCCCAAACTTCCCGATGTTCTGCCACGCCGCCATAAGGTGCCAATGTTTGGAGGGGGCTCAAGGTTTCGACTTCTAACATACGGTGATTGGTGAAAATCTCAACGCCACACCCCATGTCAGGATACGTTCCCTGTGGGTCATGTTGATAGGTTTTGACAAATAGTTGGCCATGATTGGCATAAGCAACCCATTCTTGCGATCCGGGAACACCAAATTTTTGTGGGGTGTCCCGTTCCGCTTGGCGTAATAAGATATATCTGCCGCCGAGTGTAAAGCGATCATCGCTCAGATCAGTATATGCCCATAACGTTAGATGGTTGGTCGGGAGCAATGATTCCCGATGAGATTTGTATGGGGGCAGGGGCACAATCGCCGTGCCGCCATAGGTCATCACACTGAGTGCCCACACCGAGAGGGTAATATCCCATGCGGTGGTGTTCCGCATCCGATGAATAACTTCAACTTGGTTATCGGCTATGAATGTGATGTCAATTTCTTTTTGGATACCCGTTAACGGATCAATCGGTTGAACAATGCGGCAATCTATGCCATCGGGGGTTTCGATCTGAATCGGTTCATTGTCAGGGGCATAGGTGCGGGTGGGGTGTTCGGGCGCGTGCCATAAACGGTGACCGCCATAATTACGCCAATTGTCGCCCCCTGTTTGCCCTAATTGTTCGTCAAAATTTGCAAAATGGTTTGGTTGATCAACAAACCCAAAATGGAGAATCCGAGGGCCCACCTCTCCTGTTATGATGAGGTCTAAGGTACCATTGCTGAGTTTATAGTTGGTGTCCCAACCCCATTTGGCGATGGTTTCGATTGATGTTGACATCTACATCCCTTTTCTTGGTTAATCAGTTCAGAATTAGGGATAATTGTACCGTGTTCTAGGGGGAATCGCCTAGGTGAGCCAATCCGGATGTGGGGTTCCGACCACCTGTTGCCACCAGATATTGAAGGTGGTTTCATCCTCTGTTTTGAGAATTGCTTTGCGGGTATATTTCATCATGCGTTTGGCATTGTTGAGCGCGGAACCTTTGGGATCAACACGTTCTAAAATGATGATGGCATCGGCGGCAGCTTCCATCGATTGGCGTAACCGTTTGGACTTTTTCTCTCCGCTAATGCTTGACATCTCGCGCAAGAGCGCGGCACGGCTATTTTGCACGGCGGCATAATTTTTGGGGTCAGAATCCAAAAGCTCTAAGACTTCGTTATAGATAGCCAGTGCTTCGCGCATCCGTGCGATGCGATGCTCACCCGACAACCCTGCAATCTCGCGCATGAGGTGCGCCCGATTGATTTGCAGATCGGTATATTCGGTGGGGGCATCCACTAAGTAGCGTAAGGCTTCGTTACAGGCGGCCAAGGCTTGGTACAAGCGAGCGGTGCGTTCTTGGTTGGGTAGGCCGGCCATGTCTCGCAAGAGCCGCACCCGATAGCTTTGGGTTTTTCCATAGGCCAGCGAATCTTCATCCCGCAAATATTCAAGCGCTTCATCATAGGCGGACAGTGCTTGTTCCATGCGGCCTGCAAAGTCTTCGCCGGGCAAGCCGGCCACTTCATACAACACGCGCGCCCGTTCGGATTGTGTCATCGCGTACATGATCGGATCGTTTTCATACAAAATAGTGAGGGCTTCGTCGTAGGCAGCTAGTGCTTCTACCATACATATGCTGGTATCTTCTTGTGGTAGCATCGCCAATTGGTGTAACGTCCCTGCCCGTGCGATTTGGGTTTTGGCGTAGGCCGTGGGCAAATCATGTTGGCGGCTGAGTGCATCGGTATAAGCATCCAGCGCTTTGCGCCAATATTGCTGTTGATTCACATCCGGTAACTCGGCTAATTCATGAAATACACTTGCCCGTGCAATCTGGGTTTCTGCATAATTCAAGGGGGCGTTGATCTGATGTTGCAGGGCATCGGCATAAGCTTCTAAGGCTTGCTCCAAGCAATAAAGCCGATCTTGGCGTGGTAGCGCGGCGAGTTCCCGCAAGGTGGTGGCGCGGTTTAACTGTACACTCGCATATACAGAGGGGATGCCCTCTAACCGTGACAGTGCATAATCATAATCATCAAGGGCACGGCGCAGGCGTAGCGCTTCGCTGGCTTGGCTGCCATCGGGGGGCGCATTGAATTCCAAAAAGGCATTTTCGATCCCAATTTGGCGACAGCGTTGTAACAAGTTCCGATAGCGATCAATATGGCGGGTTTGATCATTCTGGCCGGCATATTGCCGCAGCATTTGTGCAAACACTTCGTCTGCCTCATCTTGCAATAGCAGTTCGTCATGCTTTTCGATGATGCGTTTTGCAATGTCTGGGTCGGTTGAGAGGATCAGATCGCGAACCGCATAGACCAAGGTTTGGGGTAAGTTTGTGGCGGGGGCAAGGTTTAACCATTCGGGGACAGTTTGTTGACCGGTGGTTTTCGTCCAAAGATGGATGAAGTTCCGCCCCACGTTACGGGCTAATTCTTTCAACACTTGGCGTGTATATTGTATGTCATCTTTGGCGTGGTGTTCATAAAAAATACGCATAGCAGCGAGCAAGGCTTGAAGCGCTTTTTCAGCATCTTGAAGCGCCATTTCGCATTCCGCGATGTGAACCGCTTGTTGTGCCGCTAAAACATAATCCTGTGCTGTGGTAAAGGCTTGATGAGCGTTTTGGTAAGCCTCAATCGCTAATGTGTAGGCTTCTTCTTGACGGTGGAGCTCACCAATCAGTTGATAAGATTTACCAACACCATGATAGTTTTTGATGCGCTTAAATAAATGTAAGGCGTTTTCATACTGCTCAAGGGCGGTGTCGGTCTGATGCGTTTCTAAGGATAGTTTGCCAAGCGCCTGTAACACATCTGCTTGTTGTGAAAAGAAGCTCAACTCTGCATAGATTGCCATCGCGTGCTCAAATGACAACCGCGCATTCACCCAATCCCGTTCGCGTAAGTTCAGCTTGCCCAAGGCATTCAAGCTATGCGCTTGCCCTAATTGAAAATCAATTTGTTCACTGACAGCGACAGCGCGATTGTAATAATCACGGGCTACAACATATTCGCTTTTTTCGAGGCTTAAATCTCCCAATGCTTTGAGCGTGTTGGCACGTCCTAACTGAAAGTCAATTTGAGCATACAGCAGCAAAGTGCGATCATAATATTCTTGTGCTTCTTGATGGTGTCCTTCTTGAGCGCGGAGGTCGCCCATTGCTTTTAGGGTGTTGGCTTGCCCACTTAACGACTTTTGTTCGTAATACACCAATAGCGCACGTTCATAATAGGCCTGGGCGGTGGTGGTGTCGGGCAAGCGTGCGGCCAGATCCCCCAAGGCGCGTAGCGTTTGGGCGTGTAGTCCATTTTTTGGCAATGCGGTTAGGGTTTCTTTGAGCCATGTTTGCAACACATCGGTGTCGCCATTGTCTTGTAACCAATTGCCAACCGTTAAGGTATAGGTTGCCAACCGTTCGGGGTATTCAGTGCGGATCATCGTAAAGATGTGCTGACGCTGGATCAAGTTCAGCGGGTGGTTTTCTGCATAATCCATCAGCGCGATTTGGGTTTGGTTTAGCTGGTGGTGTTGCTCTAATAAGGCGCGTGCATAGCGGTGTAAAATCCGATGTACACGGCATGTGTCTAAGGTGGGCGCTAACAGTGAGATAGGGCTTGTCTGGTGTGGCTGGATTAGGTGATCCAAGGCCTCAATTGGGAAAGCCGTATCCGCTTCAAAAATGCCTGCGGTGCGGAACATCACCTTTTGTGCGTCAGAAAATCCATGATACAGCAAGCTTAAAACCTGTTCAGTGGTGCTGTGGCGGGTGACCGCTAAGTTGGCAAATGGCTGTGGATGGTCTGCTAAACGCTTGACTAACATCAAGGCAGATTGCCAGCCCCCGGCGCGGCGCATCCAATCAATCGCTAATCGTAAGCTCAGGGCGTGACCGTTTAATAACTCGATGACTTGGCGCAGCGGGTGCAGGGCATCTTCCGCTAATTGTTCAGGTAAATTAAGATATTGTGTAAAAAAGGCAATCCCGTCGTTTTCATCTAATGAGGGCAGGTCAAAATAGTTCCCGCCACTTTCTTTTGGTGAGGTGTTACTGGTGATCGCGATCAAGGCAATATTGTGGGGCAACACACCATGCAAAGCTTGCAAATGGTCAACATGTTCCACATCATCCACGATGACAATACATGGTGTGGGGGACTCGCCTAACCAACCGCGTACTTCGGCGGGGCGAATATTATGCGTGTGTTGCCTGCCGCTTGGGTGAGCGGCTGCCAGTTGACGGAGCGTTGCTTGATTCAGATTGCGGACTTTTTCCAACCAAAAGACGCTGGCGCCCCGTGTTTTAAGACGGTAGGCCAATTCAAGCGCAAAGGCTGTCTTCCCGCCGCCTGCTGCGCCCCGAATCACAATCGGCTGGGAGCTATTCAACATGCCCATCACATGTTTGAGTGTATCCTCACGCCCCGCAAAGGGATCTCGCCGTAAGGGGAGCGCGGGGGGCTGCCAGTCTCGGACAGGGTATAACATATGCACTTTATGAATGACTTGGCGCGAGAGATCGGTGAGATTCTCATATCGGGAATACGGGTGTGCGAGGTATTGGGTGCTTTCTTGTGGCAGTGTGTTTTTTGCAAACAGCAAACAGTCTTTTTTTGCATCATGGGCAGAGGCATATTCTTGTAAAGTTTCGGAAGGGATGTGTTGCCCAAACAACCCAAGATAGAGTTGGCTCGCTGCAAGGTCTTGGGTGGGGGTGGCGATCGTTTCGATCGCGCGCTGTATCCACTGCCGTTCTGTGTGCAGAGAATCATCATGGTTACTGATAAAGATTTTTATTGGCGTAGTTGCTTGCATAACACCTTATTGCCTGCTCAAGAGCGCTGTTTTTCTACCTTATATTGTAAACTTTATACGAAACAAATGGTCTATATAGTTGCGAAATCAAACGGAATACTAACTAGATTGGTATAGGGTTCTAACCATGTGGCGCTGAGTACACAAATTTGATTTTAAAATAGGGGTGTGGGGATTCTTGACAGTTGAAAAATTAATTTCATAACCCCGAAATGAGAATGGTCTATGTAGGGGGGCTTATAACGCATACGCATTAAGTTAAGGGATTTTTGAACTTGCCCGAAGCTCGAAGCATCGGTCTGAGATGTTTGGAAGCCCCCTGAAGGAGGCTCTTTTAGCTCCAAGATATGCAAACCGCTGGTTTTGAACAGAATTTGACAGACGCCAGCCCCTTTCAAGGGGCTTCCCACATGACGCAGGCGGCGGTTTCGAGCCGCCGACGATCTGACAAATCATCAAAAGCGCTTAACTTAATGCGCATGTGCTACAGCGCCCCCAATATCACGAATCATGTCAACATCGGGCATCCTGTAGAACTCCTATATGATGTTCATCGTATTCGATATCTTGGTTACTTGCCCTTGTCGTATGGTTATGTTGTTTGGGCGGTATATAAGCCAACACGCTCATTAAATTCACCGATTAGGCGATCAATGTCGCTAGCTTGGTTGTGGATGGTGTCCCAATAAGTTGCATCATGCCATTGGGCGTCCAATTCTTCGACATCTTTACCTTGTTGTTCGATCCATGTGAAGTATTTGAGGTGGTGGATCCGTTTGCGGTCATAGTAGCCCAATTCAAGCGTATGATCGATGGTGGTACCCATCAAATAACGGTGATAATCCGCAATGGCGTCCTCAGTAGTGTATTCCCCGTTTGTTTCGGTTTCTTCGGCTAGGCGGCTTTGGTAGAGTTCCATTGAATCTGTATTGACCGTGATCACAACATCTTGCTCGGTCATTTCATAATATTTTGCTAGCTTGACCGCGCTTAACATATTGCCAATGCAAGAAATACCAAACAGGTGTAACTGATCGATAAAGTCAGGTGAAACCCCTTGTTTTTGGAGGTAGTCTTGCCCTGCAGGTTCATTAAATAAGCGCATGATCCGAATGGTGGCTTCATCATCAATGCCGACGGCAACATCCGTATTTTTGACATTATGAATCCACGGAATGTGTTTGTCGCCAATGCCTTCGATCCGATGTGAACCGTAGCCGTTATACAGCAGAGTGGGGCATTGGAGCGCCTCACTAGCGGCGATCTTAGCATGTGGGAAGTGTTCTTTGAGCAAATCACCCGCCGCTAGCGTACCACCGGAGCCTGTTGCCGCCGCAAACCCACCCAAGCGATCACCAGATTCCATGACCTGATCAAGAACTTCTAACATCGCCGCACCGGTGACGGTGTAGTGCCACAGGTGGTTCCCCATTTCTTGGAATTGGTCAAAAATAAAAACATCGTCACGAGTAGCGCGTAGTTCATTAACCTTGTCAAAAATTTCTTTGACATTTGATTCTGTGCCATATGTTGCGATGACTTCGCCAGCAATTTTCTTGAGCCAGTCAAAGCGTTCGGCGCTCATGCCTTCGGGCAAAATGGCAATTGAGTCACAATCAAGTAATGCAGAATTATATGCCCCGCCTCGGCAATAATTGCCAGTGGAAGGCCACACCGCTTTATGAATTTCAGGGTCAAATTGTCCTGTAATGAGGGCAGGGATCAAGACGCCATAGGTTGCCCCGACTTTGTGCGCCCCTGTGGGGAACCATTTACCGACTAGGGTAACGATACGGGCACGGGTTCCGGTGATCTCGCGGGGGATTTCTAAAAAGTTGACGCCGCTATATTGCCCACCACTTGCTTGAGGGGCATTGTGCCATGTGATGCGCGCAAGGTTCAGGGGGTTGACATCCCATAACCCCACATCGGTTAGTTGATCGCGCACCGCAGCGGGCATTTTGCGTGGGTCTTTCATCATGTCAAAGGTTGGTAAAAATAATTTGCGCTCACGGGCGCGTGAGATTGTTTTTTCAAGTGTTTTCGGATCTTGTTGTAAATTGATCATCTTATTGATCGCTCCAGTCTGATTAATCGGGAGCGATCTTAGCACAAGGTTGTCCAAAAATCCGCTATAATGTCATTAACGACTAACAATCACATGATAGGTGTTCCATGAGTTTAGATGATCTGAGACAAGCCGCGATAGACCAAGACGATCCGATTGTGTCATCGTCAAACTTTGATGATCCGGTGATTATCGAAGATGATGATGATCGCCTGTTTGGGATGAATGCCATTGAGCGGATGTTCCTTTCCATTGGGTTGTTTGGCATTGTGTTGATCTTGAGCTTTTTATTGTTATTGGTCACGGATAGCATCGCATTTAATTTTTAAAACGGTGCCGAACTTCAAACCCAGTTGCACCATGTCGGGGTGTCCTTCAGGATGCCCTAATCCCCTTTCTAGTGCCCCACGTGTTTCCTATACAATGGAAATTAATATTTGCCCTAGTAGTTTGTATTAGGTTTAGATGAATAGTGTCACTTATTTTATAGAATTCTTAGTTTTTGGGGTATCATCTTAATATAGCAATAATAGATGAGGGATTGTAATGAAATTATATCTCGATTGGTTGATACCAAATCGTGTTGTGAAGGTCGCAATGGTAGGCGACATGACACCAGATGATTTTGCTGAGTTTGATGCTCAAGTTATTTCTTACATCGAGCAAGGGGCTCAACCTGTCTACATCTTGGCAGACTTAACCCAAATGGGGAACGTCCAAGGGAATCCGCTCACCATCAAAAATAATGTAACACACCTTGAACAGGAAAAATTGGGATGGGTGGTGATGTATGGCGGTAATCGTGGGATTCGCTTTATTGCAACAATGGTTTTTCAATTGGCGAATCAACGGGTGCGGTTTTTACCCACATATGAAGATGCTGTTCAATTTTTGATGGAAATTGATGACACTATTAGCGAAATCGCCCATATTAAGGCTTAATCCACCATGCTTCATTGGCATGATGTTGGCCATCAGTTGATTGCCCCACATCATAGACCCTATGCCCTCACAAGGCATCATGCCAATACCGGCATATTTTCGAGTAAGTAATCCCGCGCTTCATACGTAATTTCAGTTAATCGCATTGGATCATGTGAGCGTGTGTAAACAATCACACCCATAGGATTGTCCGACATGCGCACAATGAACCCTTCATGGTTGGTTTGCAAAACCTCTTGATGAAATTTAGTTAGCAGGTTTCGTGCCTCTTTGACTGTGATCCCTGCGGGTAGTTCCCAATGATCGCGCGCCAAGATCTGGACATGTTCCCCACTACCTACCATTTCTAAGTTTTCGACCGTACACGGTAAGCGCATGGACTGTAACACCGCTTTCATGGCGATGGTCCAGTTGGTGTCACGTGGATTGACTTCTGCAAACAAGATTTCAGCAGGGTTATAAATGCGCGGTGCGTATTGGTGGTCTGTTGTGCCAAGGTTGTTGAGGTACGTGTTCCCCACATCAGGCATGGCTAATGCGCGCTGATGCAATTCGCGTTCTAAGTCACCAATGACCATTACATCCATATTGAGCATGGCATACAAATTTTGGACATTGTATTCCTCAAAAAAGCGATTCAAGATGTCATGTAACAATTCTTGCGACTGCTGCAAGTAGTCACGGGTATAGGTTTGGGCAACATCAATACCCAAGGCGGCGCTAAAGGTGGTGGTGCCTGTGCAAGCGGTGTTGCCCGGTTCCATATATTGCCCATTGAATGGAAAATCAAAAATTTGATTATTCACCACCGCGGCACATAACCCAGGGGATGCATCCAGATCAATTAAGCGCGACATCACCACGCGATCGTCAATATCACGGTTATTTTCGTGGCGGATATGTTCACGCACCCGCACCAACGCTTCACCCGCTGTATCAAAGATTTCAAGATCTTCAGATTTGCCATTGGGCTTAAGCATCCATTGCCCTTTTTTGATGCTGACATCCCGAATAGTCATATCGGTGATGGCTTCCACAATGGCTGCCATTGCGTAGTTACCATCGGATAGCGCCCCCCGAATCATCAACCCTACGGGATACCGAGTGCGCATCTCAAGGTCTTCATACATGGTGATGATCTCGCGCAACATGCGTTTGCCAAAGCGGGGGATGTAGGTAGCATCACAGGCGATATGGTTGGGGGTATGGCGGGCAAGCCCCCGGCTAACCAACCAGCGATGGATATATGCTTTGTCTTTGAGTTTGATGGTCACTTGGGGCGGTAAGCCATATCGTATCCAGTCAATGGATGATTCTAGTGGTTCATCCGTCAAACGAATGTAAGGGAGGAAAACCGCTTTGTCGATGCCCATGCCCGCTAATTCGGCAGTGTTAGTGATGGGCGTAAACTCCATACCAGCGATTTGCTCGCGGTATTGCACATGGTCACGCATGGCATCAATTTGTGGCGATAACACAAAACATCGAATATTTTGCCCTTGCACATAGGGGATGTGGTCAATCCCGCGAAAGGCATAATGTGCCATAAGCTCGTGCTCGAGTTCGGCGCCTGCGGCATTTAAGACACCACTTTGTCCCGCTACATTGTGATAGGCGACAATCGCTTGAATACCCTCAAGCGGAATCGCAGATAGTCCATCATCAGACATAACACTTTGTCCCTAATTTGTGTTATCACGCGTATGCTACTCACAGTATAGCATGTGTGATCATTTGGCAATATTCGATTATTGGATCATTTGCTCAAAACTTCTGCTTTACGGATACGCTATATCTGCTTTAGCAACGCCAAGCTGACGATTGAAGCGCATAGGCAAAATAACACCATTGACCTGAGGCCGTGACGCTTTAACGCTCAATTTGCATAATTCGCATAACACCATCGGATGTCGTTACTGCAAATTGTTGATTATCAAAACGCCAAGTAACACTACGGATTGTTTCGCCTGCGGGGATTGGAATGTCCCCTGATGTTAACGTGCCTAAATCCCAAATTGACCTATCCACAGCCAGCATATTGCCATCTGGGCTAACAGCCAGCACCCCCACACGATCCTGAGCGGATGAAAACAATGGGCTTAATGAACCTTGCGTTTCGTAATTCCAAAGCCATACTTGATGGTCACCAACCCGATAGCTTCGGTCATTGATGGCTAATACAGATCCCCCAGTAGTTGAATATCGTATCACGCTCATTTGCTCATCAAAGGTAGTTTGAATCTCACCTGTGATGGGGTCAATCACTGTGTTCAATCCATTCAAGGGTACATGGCGTCGCTCATCAATAGCGGCAATAAACATACGACCATTCGGGAGCCAGTTGGCGGTGGTAATAGAGAGGGCTTGTTCTGTATCATCTATAACTTGATGTGATGCGATTAAATCACCATTGCCTACCGACCAGATTCTTAGATAAAGCCCCCACGATTCTACCGTGGCCAGATATTCACCTGTGGGGCTCCAATCGATACTGAGGATCTCGTTTTGCACTGGGTCATCTGTGGGGGGTAACGCAAATCGACTGTCCGTAATATCAATAATTTGTACGATTTCATCATGTTCCCAATCCCATAGAATAACTGTTGTTGTCGGTAAATAGGGGGCACCAGCGAGAATAGCCACAAGTTGGCCTGAAGGTGACCATTGAGTAGACAGCGCATATAAATTTTCAAAGTCTGGGGATTGAAACTCATGAATAACTGTTTGGGTATCAATATCCCAGATCTGAACACCTTGCAATCCACCGTTTCCGAGTAACAAATCTTGCTCAGGATGCCATGCAACAGAATAGTAGCGGGGTACATTCATTGGGAATTTCGATAATTCCGTCAATGTTATCGGTTCGGGGTTTACTTCCTGAGCTAAGGTAGGCGTTATGCTCAGGGAAATAACCAAGATTAAGAATAGTTTTTGAATCATGCGTTGGCTCCTGTGGTTTGCGCTTCGAATACCATGAAATCTAAAACCCTTTAACCCCTAAATACATCAATAGCAGTGTTACCGACATCAACGCACCCCCTGCCGCAAAAAAGAATATTCCAGAAAGCGCTGCAAGGCTCCCCCCGAATGCGATCACGATCCCGCCAAAGGCTAATGACCCCAACATCAAGCGGTTAAGTTGATCTGCTTCAGGGATTTCTAGCCCGATTCCAATCAGTAAAAATAAAGCACCTGTTCCCATCAACATGATCCGTGCGGCGGCGGGGGTTTCAATGGTTTCATCTAAGAAGGCATACAAGTTAAAAAAACTACTCCCCAGTAATAACAACAATCCGATCCATCCCATCATGCCGCCGAAGATGTACATGCCAGCGGCTTTTTGGCGTTTAGGGTCGGGGGCATCCCCTGCAACATGTGGAATATCACGGATGCTGCGCTGTTTTTTTCCGGTTCTTGGGTCAATAGACGGTGGCTTAGCCGTGATTCGCTCGGCGGGTGGTTCGTTCCCGGTGATAAACGCATATTCATAGTCGTCTTGTTTTTTAGGTGGTTCAGAAGGCATTACCTGACCGCTTAGAATTTCGGTGTGGTCATCATAGTCAGGGGACGTTGTTTCAGGGGCACCGCCCAAGCGATCATCAAGTAAATTGATGTAGGATTGCAAGCTTGATCCGCTATCGCTAAATGCAAAGCTTGCCATGTCAGCTTCTAGATCATTGTAGAGTTCCCGAACAGTTTGATAGCGAAAGCTGGGTTCTTTTTCTAAACAATGATCAATGATGTTAACCCATGCCGATGGAATATCCTTACGGAAGTGGTAGAGCGACATTGGGGGATCATTCAAAATAGCAGCAATAATTTGGCTATCTGAGCGCCCGCGAAAAGGCAGGCTGCGCGTCAACATCTCGAAAAAAATAACGCCCAATGCCCAAATATCGCCGCGTGCGTCTTGTTTGGCGAGTGCATCAAAGGCTTCGGGGGGCATGTATACCAAGGTTCCCATGACGGTTCCGGTTTTGGTCATGGTTGAAAGTTGCTGATTTTTGGCGAGGCCAAAGTCGGCGACCTTTGGCTGTCCGTCTGCACTGAGCAGAATGTTAGCGGGTTTTAAGTCCCGATGCACAACGCCATTTTCATGAGCGCTAGCCACTGCATCTGCAATCATTAACGCAAGGCGCTTGAACTGTCCATCTGGTAACCCGATTTGTGATCCCTTAACCAGAGCCTCAACAGTGCCGCCGCCGTAGTAATCCATCACCAAAACCGCGCCTTCACCTAAGCTGAAGGTGTCCACATAGCCGACAATATTGGGATGGTTCAAGCGGCGGAGTGAGGCGGCTTCACGGACAAAGCGCTTGCGGTAACGTTCATCTTGGGCGATTTCAGGCGACATGGTTTTAACAGCCACGAGTTCACCCGTTTTACGATCCACTGCGCGATACACGATACCCATTGCGCCACTACCGAGTTGATCTTGGATTTCATATCGGTTTTTCAGAACTTTCCCAATTAATGATTGCATGGGGAGTTGGCTCCATCCTTGGATAATATTGGATATTCTTCCATGATAGATCAGATATAGGGGGATGGCGAATCGTATAAGGTATCTAATTCTATTGGAATTTACCGAATCTGAATCTAGATAAAGTAAGTTATTTCAGAAAAATTGGTAACTAACGTGAGTTTGGGATAAACGCTTTCAAGTGTAATGTTCTCAGGGCTTCGCCCTGAAACCCACGAACTTTTTAAAGGTTACTCGATTTTTAGCCTAAAAAATCGCAGGGAACGGGGCAGAGCCCCGAAAATCAGTGTGTTTCATTGTGTGTTTTGGTCAAGTAAATGTGGCATTTCTTAAACCGAATTGACGTTAACTACTCAGGCGTTCATGACTGTAGGGTGTCATCCTCTAGTTATGGCTTAAGTTGTTGAGTAGTTGTCGATTCGGCGTGGCAGAAGCTACGTCCCCTACCTTCAATTTATCGTGTATGAGGGGCAATGTTGCCCGCCGTGACATACTGAATTAGATAAACTGAGTAGTTACAAAAATTATACTATTATTGATTCGGAGCTTGGTAAGCACTGGCAATTTGCTCGGCAAATGCTTGAGCAACATGTTGGTTACCTTGTGCTGAATAATGGGCATCTAAGGGGTGTAGGTAGTCCTCATCTCGATAAGGAATTGTTACCAAGGGGACATCATAGCGTGTGGTGAGATTTGTAATGAATATGCCTGTTTTGGATGTTTCTCCATAGTTTCCGGGGCCATCAATCCGTAACACATATAACTGTTGATCGTTCTCTTGTACACGGTTCAGGAGTTCAATAAAGTAATCTTCATAAATGGGAGCTAAACTATCTACATCTAGGTCATTTCTGATTTCTTCTACATCATTTCGATAAAGAGGTAGCCCAAACAAAAATTGTGTATAGCGCCGCCAGCGCAACAAGGCACTACTTGCCATCAGACTAGCTGGAATGGGGTCATCTTCTAGGGCGGCTCTTAGGAATTCATTTTGTTCTAGTTCTAAAATGTCATTTCCTGGAAAGTAGCCCAGTGTGATAACATCAAACTCATATCCTTGGCTTAACAGATAGTCATAAACCTTGATCTGGTTATCAATTGTCCACCACAAAACACCACTGTTATAGATATTAACGTCAACCCTATTATCAAGTATTTGCTCTAGCTCACGTTCTAGAAAGTAGGGGTATGTTTCGTCATCATCAACCGCAAACCCAAATGTATATGAGTCCCCTAAAGATAAAATAGATATTTCATCAGTGGTGTTGGTGAGATCAGTGATGGGGGAATCTCGAAACCCTTCCTCATTGGTGGTGACAAGATGGGGCACTGACCAACCAAGATCGGTTAATGATTGTTGGGGATAGGGCATTAACACGCGCATTTCAGGGTGTACATAGTAAACTAACCACTGACTTGAGGGGATATCCCGTGCATAGCGTTCCAAATTCAGCAAGACACTACCAAATGCCATGATAACTAGCAGGCTAAGCAAAAACCCGCCTTTGAGGTCGGCGCTGCGCTGTTGGGTTAATCGCACCCGAATCGTGTTTGGCACGAGCCAAAAACTTGCGATCATCACTATCATTACGACCACGCCGATAACACCCAAAAGCCACCATGCGAGGTCATTTTCAAGACCAATCGCCAAAATGACATTAAATAGACCAATGCCAAAAATACCAATTCCTAAAATATAAAACCAAGGACTTTTTAGAATATTATGCATTGTGTTGAGGGTGCCTTTTTAAATCATTATGAGAGTTACGTCAACCGCAAAATTGATAGGGTGAAGTATAACACAATCATGCTCTTGTGTGATGGTGATTTGTCCTTGAGGTGTCTATGGGATTTCAGGATAAAAGCGTTGTGAACAAGGCAAAGCACCACATGATATGCTAGAGTTGATGTAATCTAGAAACATAATCACTGGGGGTATCAGGCTACACCCCCTGTAACACAATATACCAATACAAAGGTACACCACTATGTTCAATTCATCATTTAATCTTGGCCATATTATGGGCGTCAAAATTGGCATTAACATGTCTTTGTTGCTCATTGCGGGGTTGATTACGCTCTCGATGGCTGAGAGTTACTATCCCGCGACCCTACCACGCTTAGATGAAACGGTGGTGTACCTATTGAGTATCGCCACGGCGTTCTTGTTTTTCTTTTCGATTTTATGGCACGAGATGGCTCATGCGTTGATGGCACGTTATTTTGACATCCCCGTAAAAGGTATCGTTTTAAACCTGATTGGTGGCATGACGCATATGGAAGAAGAACCGAACAAGCCCCATCAATTTTTTTGGATCGCGATTATCGGTCCCATTAGTAGTGCCATTATTGCCGTTATTTTTGGGGTGTTGTCGTTAGTGGTGGGCGACGGCACCACCCTGAGTGTGATGTTTCGCTGGTTGGCGTGGGTCAATGCTGCCCTAACAGGTTTTAACCTGATCCCCGGATTTCCGTTAGATGGTGGGCGGGCACTGATGGCCGGGATTTGGTGGTTGTCAGGTAATTACTTACGCGGGGCGCAGATAGCGACCGGAACCGGTAAATTTTTTGCGCTAGGTGTGGTTGGGATTGCCTTTTTACAAATTTTTGCTCTAGCTGATATTTTCGGGAGTGTGTGGTCATTGTTTATTGCGGGCTTTTTGTGGTCTGCGGCCAGTGAATATATGCGCTATGCTAAAACCAAACACAACTTGGCAACTGTACCCGTGTTACATGCCATTAGTAGCCATGTCTATGTACGCCCAGAATGGACAATCCTCTATGCACTAGATGAGATGTCGATCAATGGAACCCACTCTGTTGCGCCTGTGTTTGAAGGCCAAGATGTGGTCGGTGTGTTTGGGATTGATGTGGCGGTGGCTGTTCCACGTTACCAATGGCAATCGGTCACAGTGCGCCAAACCATGAAGCAAGTTAACCAATTGCCAAGCATTGACGCCAACGCAGATTTATTCCAAGCACTGTCCAAAATTGAGCGGGCGCGTGCCCCTTACATGGTGGTCAAGCAAGATGAACATACCATTGGGGTGGTTGGCCGCCACGAGTTGATGCGATTAGCGGATCAAAAACAAGGGGTGCAAACCATCTAAGGGTTCCACAGATCAAAAAAGCCTCTATCAGTTGGGGGACACATACAGTACCGATAGAGGCCGATAATAATTTTGAAAGTTTATTATTTTTTTAGGTTCACCAGCTAGAACCTAGTATGGGGCGAATTGTACTAAGTATTTGTGGTTGTAGTTGTTCATTTCTTACAACCTTATGACCAAATTATAGCGCATAATAAAAGCATTGCAAGGGTTTTTTAACGGATTTGTCAAATTCGCCAAAATAGATGCACAATATACTTGGGCAAAGCGCCCAATGAGAGGAGAAACTATGGTCAAAGTAAAAAATATTTTTATGATGATAACTTTTGGGGTGTTATTGGCCGCTTGTTCAGGTGAAGCCTATGACCGTGCGTATACGGCATCGGGTGATGGGATGCGTGAAGTTGAACTAACGGCTGATGAGCAATTTACCCCCACAGAGGATTTAAATTTGGTCGTGAAGTTAAACCGTCGGGATGGCGAGGTTGATGTACGCGCTCGCTTTATTGACCCCAACGGCGATCTATTGGAAGAAGTGAGTGCCGAAGCCGATGAAGATGTAGGAACCGTTGTGCTTGGGTTGGACTTTCAATCCCGTAATGATCAAGTCAATCAGTGGTTGAGTGGGCGCTATACGATTGAATTATTTCTTGATGATGAACAGGTAGACACCTTATTTTTCCGTGTGGATTAAGGCTCTTTGAATGAATTTTGTTAGAGGGGTGATAAATCTACTCCCCTAACAAAACCAATATTCGATATATTTCTTCACCTGATTACAGGTATAAAACAAAGTTCTGAATGGGAAATAATGAGAAAAGCAATTACACCACTTTTATTTCTTATCCCGATTTATTTTTTGGTAACCAGTATCACCTATGGTCAAGACCAATCCTATGAAATTCTAACTCCCGCTAATATAAGTGAAATGTCAATTTTACATGTTATGGGAGAAAATGCGTTAAATGATTTAATGCCTCCAGAAGACAAAATGAGTTTTAGTGCTGATAGTAGCTTACTCTACACCGCTTGGTGTCCGTATTATATGGATGAAGAGTATGGAGAATTTATTTCACTGGATACAGTAACATTTGAGGAAATCAGCTTGCGACAGATCGAATGCCAGCCATCTTCTATAACAGATTTTTACCCTGAGCAGAATCTGATGCGGTATCGAAACAACTTAGTAGATATTGAATCAGGCAACCTTATCCAAGAGGATATTGGGTATATTTCCGCAGGGAGTACTGACCTAATTATTGCGTTTGAACAAATACGGCAAGAAAACAAAGATTATAATGAATATATTGTTACTGTTAGTTGGCGAACACAAGCTGATAACACAACATTTACAATAGGACATACGCCTAATGTATTTCGCATGAGTCCTAACAATCGATATTTAGCAATAGGCACAAATAGAGATGTTATATATATCTATGATTTTGAAGCAGCCATATTAAAGACTATACGTGCAGGACAAACATATTCACTTGGGGTTACAGGGATGGCATTTCACCCAACAAATGACCATTTACTTGTATCGATATTTTCAGGTGGTTTTGTACACCTTTGGGATGTTGAAACATTAGCATTTGTGCATGAGCTTATGGGGGAATCTGCCCATAAATCGGTTGTAAGATATAACCCTCAGGGTACTATCATTATTACAGGTGATGATTTTGGTTACCTTTATGCTTGGGATGCTGAGACATATGAACAAATTCTGTATATCAATGCAGATGACAATGATGATGGTACTGATGATCAACTACAGGCTGTCATTTCAAACATAGAATTTAGTCAAGATGGCAAGCTCCTAGCTGTCCATCGAGGCTGGAAAATCAGTATTTGGGGGGTGGTTGAATAGGAACACACATATAGCCTCGAGGCTGGCATAATGTGCTAGCTCAAACCCTATTAACGGATAAACCTATGTACTATGCTTATATCAAATCTAGGTTAACTAGACAATCAAAGGAATTCGCATGACAGAAGGCCCAATTATCTTAACCCGTCCTGAACAGGTTGCGTTGCTGCCTGCCATCACGGACATTTATTCCACTGTCTATGGGGCAGACTTTGCGGTGGCGGTGGATAGCCTGCGCCAAGCACCAAACTATGACAGTAAACTGTCTATCATGGCGTTATATGATGGAACGGTTGTGGGACATATTTTATTTGTGCCACTCAGCGAAACAGTGACCATTGCGCCACCGCCCGCCATCTTGCCAGACCATCAGGGGCAAATGATCGGCTCGGCACTGCTTTATGAAACCTTAGAGGTGCAACGCCGCGCTAAACAAGATGCGATTATTTTGTTGGATAATCCATTGCGCTATCAAAAATTTGGGTTTAAGCCATTGGCGGCGCAAAACATCAGTCTTGATCCATCACTTGATACACCGGCTACGGCGTTTCGTTTGACGGATAATCCCATTGCTGATTTAGCGTTACCACAAGCGTTAATCGACTTTTTGCCACCCCTCCAACGCCGTGAAGCGTAGCGTAGCATCAGTTTCTGTGCCCGATTGCCACCAAACGCCCCATGTATCGGGGATGTGTTCCATTGGCAAGTCAGCAAACCATTCATTGTTGATGCGCCAGACGATCACATGGCGGTTGGGTACATACTCTAGCGTGATGCGGTTCTCTTGATCATCGACTAGATATAACACGGATTGCCACACCAATTCTCGATCTGCATAGGTGATGGGATCGCAGGTATGAAAATGCTGCGTGTCAAGGATTTTACAGTGCCGTGCGGTGGCATAGCCTTGTTCCCCCCACAGGTTGACACCCAATAGCCAATGGGTGTTTTCTACTTGCCACCAAATGCCCCATGTTGCGCTTTCATCACCGGTGAGCCGTGCGGCTAACTCAACACGGAAAGGGATTCCGTCTTTCGGCAGCGCATAGGCTGCTTCCCGAATATGGATGTCTGGCTCAGGGTTTGGCGGCAGTGAAATGATTGCTGTTTCTAGCCATGCGGTATCTTGCCAAACACGGTCGAAGGGATCAGGCGTAAAGTAGATGGCACCTGCAACGCCGATGATGATCGCAGCACTCGCGATCACGCTACCAATAACTGATCGCCATAACCATGAGGGGATTTCAGGCTTAGGGTTTTTTGGTAGTGTCGTCAAGGGGGGCAATGGTGTCATTGGTGTCTTCGGTGGGGGCTGTTTCATCAAAGGCGGGTAAGTCACGGTTCAGGCTTGGATCATCAGGTAACGCATCCCCGCCGCCAAAATATGTTGCCCACAAGGATTGTATTGAGGCGCGAATGCCGCCGTCGGTTTCTTCTTTTGACAAGATGGAAAATTCCAAAATCACAGCAATGATCACCACCGCCGTCACCACGCCCAAAATGATAAAAAATAGATTCATTCGATTATTCCTTTTATCCCCCTGAATATTACATCTAACACGTTTAACACGTTCCTAAACGGCGATTTTCAAAGGTCAACGGATCAACAGTCACATCGTTGATGCGGGTTTCATAGTGAACATGAGGGCCTGTACTGTTGCCGGTGCTGCCACTCCATCCGATCACGCTACCACGCCCGACGACATCATCACCTTGAACGTTAAAGTTTGTCAAATGTGCATAGTAGGTGATGTAAGTCTCATTTTCGACAATCACCAAATAGCCATATCCATAAGTACTCCACCCAGCAAATTGAATTGTGCCGCTATGGGTGGTTTGTACGGGCGTTCCCAAGGGAACCCCGATGTCAATGCCGGCATGAAAATTATGGTACCGTTGCGTCAAAACACCTGTGACGGGTAGCCCTGCGGGCGCGCAATCATCCCCACCATAGTCCAGAATAGCCTCTTCGCCAACTGCATCCGACACAATCGGGAACTCGTCAAAATTTTCGATGAGGCTATTGTCGCTCGGTTCAGGGATGGCAAATGGATCAAGTGCTAAGTCCGAACGATTGGCGAGGTCAAATTGGTAGCTGCCTTCAACACCTGACACGTATTGCCCGATTGGGGGAATGCCCTCTACAACAAAGTCTTCGATCCCAAACGGGATTGTCTGTAATAGGGCATCACTAATGGCAGGGTCAACAGCGGCAAAGGGTTGCACCGGTTGCCCTTCGGTGGTGAAGTCTGCGGTGGCGAGGATCGAAACCGGCACAGTCTGTGATGGTGCATCGCCCAAGCCTTGCCCAAACAGGATGTAGCTCCCCACGACAACACCAAGTATCAATAGTAGCCCAATCGCGATTGGATGTTTAAAAACTGATAAGCGTTTCACAAACCCAACTTTAAACTTTTTTAAAAGCCGTAACGTTTTAAAATCTGTGTGTTATAGTCAGTGTTACATGATAACACAACCTAGCTGGATAGTAGGGTGATGAAACGGAATCCGACAGAAGAATATCTGAAAAAGGGGATTCGTCCTGGTGATGAATTCCAAGTTGGCAAGATTGATGAAAGCGTCAAGCTTGCACCGATCAAGCGGGTGGCTGTGTTTGCAGAATCCTTTTTGCCCAAAATTGATGGCGTTGCCAAAACTGCGGTGTTGGTGATCCGTCATTTGCAGAATACCGGGCGCGAGGTAGTCATTTTTGCGCCAGACAGTGCCGGCAAAACCCCCGAAACGGTTGGCAATAGCCGTGTGATCACGGTGCCATCATGGGAACTGCCGTTTGCGCCAGAAACCAAGGTTGGGTTCCCCGCGTTATTGGTCGCCAATCATTTGGATCAATTTCAGCCGGATATGATTCATCTTTTTAGCCCAGCGGTGCTATCGGTGGCGGGTGTACTATTTGGACAAAATCGGCGTATCCCTGTGTTAGCCAACTATCAAACCGACTTACCCGGCTATGCCGCACGCTATGGATATAACTTGTTACACAATCCCGTACGTGATGGCTTGCGGGTGATGCACAATCGCGCGCATCTGACCCTTGTCCCCTCACATTCTAATATCCGTCAATTAAAAGAATGGGGGTTCCGTCGCTTGCGCTTTTGGGCGCGTGGCATGGATGCTGGGCGGTTTAGCCCGATGCGCCGTTCGGACGCCATGCGTAAAAAGTTGCTGGCGGGGCGCCCAGATGACAGCCTGTTGATGATTTATGTGGGGCGGCTTGCGCCCGAAAAACGGATTGATCTGCTGGTTGAAGCGGCGAAGGTAGACGGGGTTGCGCTCACGATTATTGGCGATGGGGTCGCCCGTGAGGAATTAGAGGAAAAATTTGGAGACAGTGCCCATTTTGCAGGCTACATGTTTGGTGATGAACTCGCCGCTGCGTATGCTAGTGCCGATCTCTTTACCTTTACGGGCACGCATGAAACCTTTGGGCAGGTTGTGATGGAAGCGATGGGGTCAGGGTTGCCCGTGTTGGTGCCTAATTCTGGCGGGGTGGTTGACCTTGTGCTAGATGGCATGAATGGGTATATTTGCCAAGTAGACCCTGAGGATTATAAACAGAAGGTCATCAAATTACGGGATAACCCCGTACACCGTCAGCGGATGGCGCAATTGGCACTTGAGTATGCCTTACAACGCCCTTGGGAACGCTTGATGGAAGAACTCGAAACATACTATTGGGAAGCCTACACGTTAAACGAGCGGCTCAAACAGAGCGCCCGCTTTGCCTTCTCAATACCGGAGACAGGAACATAAGCACATGAACGCAACAGTCTGGGTTGGGGCAGCCGGAGCAGGAAAAACACAAGCCGCGATTGAATACATTTTGTCCCCCCCCTCAGACTTTGCGGAAACATGGGTACTTTTGCCCACGCGCTTGCAGTCCGAAGCTTTTCGGGAGCGCATTATTCACCACAGCAGCACCCCGATTGTATTTAATGTCCGTTTTTTTGAATTTTATGAGCTTTATAACTATTTGCTTGATCTGGCTGGCTTACCCCAACGGGTGATCTATCCCGCCGCCAGTGATCGTATTTTGCGCCATGTGGTGACCGCCGCCCATGCCGAACAAGCACTAAGCTACTATCAGCAGATTGCCGACAAACCCGGCTTTATTCAATTGGTGAGTGGGTTTATCAAAGAATTGAAGCAAGGGGTTGTGCCGCATGAGTCCTTTATGGCCGCCGCACAAACTGACAAAGATCATGATCTGGCGTTGATCTATCAACGCTATCAAGAATTTTTGATTCGGCATCACCTCAGTGATCGTGATGGGGCAGGCTGGGTGGCACTTGAGGCGCTCAAAGGTAATGAACACTTAGTTGATGCGATTGGGCGATTAGTCATTGATGGCTTTGATGATTTTAACCCCTTGCAAGTGGCGTTGCTCAATGCTTTGGCACAACAAGTGCAAGAAACCGTTTTGACGTTAACCTATGAAGCGCATCGCAGTGATACGGCGTGCCGCATCTTTGCGTGGACGCTGGAGAATCTGCAAGCAGACGCCGATCACTGGCAGATTACACCCATCTCTCCCCATGAACAACGGGTTCCTGATCTCATCCATCTGGAAAATCAATTATTTACCCTAGATGCGCCTGCCAAACCGACCATCAATGGCTTACAGTTGATCGAAGCGCCCAACCCCCAAGAAGAAGCCCGTGCCGTATTGCGCCATGTCAAGCGCTTGATCTTAGCGGGGGTGTCGCCCGAATCGATTTTGGTCACGATGCGGGATGCGAAGCGGTATGCCGAACCGTTGCGCAGCGCTGCCGAAGCGTATCACTTGCCCTTGGTGGTGCGGCAGTCGGAATATGTGTTGGAAAACCCCGCCGTGTTGAGCGTCTTACAAGTGCTGGACTTGCACCATGCCGATTTTCCCCGCCGCGCCGTGTTGGATATGTTCTATAGTCCCTATCTGGATATTCCTTACCTGAGCCAAGCGGATCGCGATGAATTAGAACATCTCAGTATGGAACGTCCGATTGTAAAAGGGCGCGATCAATGGATTCGAGGGGTGCAAACCCAACGCCGCCGCCGTGATGAGTTTGGCGAGTTGCCAAGTGACGCCGGTGTAAGTGATCCCATTGAGATGAGCCAAAACCTCAATACATTTTTTGAGCGCATCACGCCTCCAAAAGAAGCCACCCCCGGCGACTATATCGCATGGATTGAAGCCTTATTAGGCACTGATCCCACCGCCGCTGATCCAACCGATGAGTCAACCCCTGCGCGGCAGCCGGATAGCTTAAATGTCTATGTTAATGTGCGCCATAATACCAGTACCGTGATCACGGTGCGCGATATGCACGCGCTGCATGGGTTTCGTCGGGCACTGCAAGAAGTCCTGGCCGCTTATAACTTATTAGAAACCACCGTGGGCGAAATAGCGACCATTGCATGGGTAACGTTTCGTGCCGACTTAGAGCTAGCGCTGCGCAATCGCTTGGTGGAATCCGCCGCGCAACGCTCACGCTATGGGCGCGTCCTCGCCACCACTGTTTTTGAGGCACGCGGCTTGCCACATGATTATGTGTTTATCCTTGGCTTGGCTGAAAGTGTGTTCCCGCAAAGCCAACAAGACGATCCACTATACACTGATACCGAACGCCATGATCTGCGCTCACGGAAGATTCCGTTACCGTTAGCGGGGGATCGCTTGCGGGATCGCGAATTGTTTTACGAGATGTGTTCATTGGCGCAAATCCGATTAACGCTTAGCCGCCCCACAATTGATGATGGCGGTAACGAATGGGCAGCTTCTGCCTTTTGGCACGCAGCCACGAACCTGTTAACCGATGCACCACTAGATTATCTGCGGGCAGGCGCACCACCAACCCCCGAAACCGCTGCTAGCCTGCGCGAAGCCACCGTCAGCTTAAGCCGCCAATTAAATGATGCTCCCAGCCAGCAATCATGGGCGCAGGTGCGCTGGTTGATGCAACAACCCCATTGGGAAAGCATCATCCGAGGACGCCAGATCGAACTGAATCGAGAATCTGCCGGTGTGCCATTTGATCACTATAGCGGCATCATTGACGATCCCGCCTTGTTAACGGCATTGCAACCGCGTTTGAATGATCGCTTATGGAGCGCCACTCAATTTAACGAACTCGGAACCTGTAACTTCCGCTTTTTTAGCCATCGGATGTTAAAGCTAGACCCTTACGAAGAACCCGAAGAAGGGTTAGACATTCTGCAATTGGGGACGATTAACCACAAAATCCTTGAAGACACCTATAACCAGATCGCGCATGAAGGGCTAGCCATTCACCCCGACAATCAAGCCCGCGCTCTTGAAATTTTAGACCGTAACGCCAAGCATGTACTAAAAAGCGCCCCGCGAGATTTTCAGTTCCAAGCGCCGCCATTTTGGGCACAGCAACAACAAAACCTTATCGAAAAATTGCGACGGGTAGTTGCGCTCGATTTTGAATCAGAAAACCCGATTGGCAAGTTCACCAAGTATCAAGATCGGATCACGCATCAGCAAGAAGCACTGTTTGGGCGCGATGGGCAAGCCCCGTTGATGCTAACGCTCAATGGGCAAGCTGTGCAGGTGCAAGGCGCGATTGATCGCATGGATAAAGTGGCGGAGCAGGTGGTGATCATTGACTATAAAAGCGGATCATCCACACCCTCTAAAAAAGATTTGACGGATGGCGCGAACTACCAAATGTTGTTGTATATTTTAGCCGCGCAACAAATGGGGTATGATGTATATGGTGGTGCCTTTTGGAGTTTGCAAAATAACAAAGTCCAAGGTACAGTCACCGTAGACGATGACGCGCTCAACATGGCGCACCATCACCTCGAAGTCGCCCACGCCGAAATTCAAAATGGTAACTTTGCCAACCAGCCCCGTAAATTGGACAAGGGAAAGTGTTATAAGTATTGCCATTTTCATCAGTTTTGCCGCGTGAATCGCGCTAGCACAAGGAAACCCACCCCATGACTTTAGAGGAACGCCTTCAAAAACTTTCCACACAATTCATTCTCCGTGAACTGATGCTGGCACGGGTACGCAATTCTAACCATCCATTGTTTCGTCGTTGGAGCTATGCCGCCTATGATGGGCGGTTTGTATCGTTAGCAGAATCGATCCCCGAACAATTGGCGCAAATTTTGCCATTAACGCTGATCACGGCGCCGTTTTTGGCCTTTATTGTCATTTTGCTGTTTGGTACACAAACCCTTGCCACCATAGCGACGATTATTGGCTTATTGCTCTTGATCGCTATTTTGATGGTGGCGGCAGGCGGGACGTTTATCACGGCCAGCTTGGGCGCTTTAGCGGTCGCTGATGAGCGCGAAGCAGGGCGTTGGGAACTGATGATGATCTTGCCGCGCAAGCGCATTGATGTGTTAATGATGCGCATTTCAACGATTTTATTTCCCTACCGCCCATTGGTGGATACCCTAAATTTATTACAAACCATTGCCGCGCTGATGATGACCTTTGTGTTTATCGGTCAAGTAAACCGTAGTGGGGATGATGTTTTTGGAACGTGTGTGATCTTTTTATTGCCAACCCTCTTTTTATTAACGATGGAACGCCGCCAAGATTTTGCGCTGAGTGTCGCCATTGGTTCGTATGCTGGCTTGGCACGGAATCGGGATACAGCGTTAGGTTGGGCAATGAGTGGCGTGGTGGCGTTGATGGCAGCGCGATTAATGGCGGGGATGGTTATTTTTGCCTTTGCACCGTGGGAACGTGGCTTATTTTCGGTGTTTCCGTCGGTAGTGGCGGGACCGTCTGTTTTGAGTTTGTTGAGCGCTAGCCCGTTGACGACGGTCTTGGTTTTGATGGTCTATTATGGTTTACGGGAACTGACGCTGAGTTTATTGTGGCGTACCATGCACAATCGCCTCATTGGCTGGGAGTTGTAGCTACGCTGACTATGATAAATTTTGTGGGCTAGGGTGATACCATAATAGGTAAAATTAATGAGCAGGTAGGTTGCATAAAATGACGGTAGCAGAGCAAATTCTTGAGCAAATGAACAAAATGGATGAAGCACAACAACAACGCTTGTTAGATTTCGCGCATATTCTGACCAAAACCCCTGGGATAAAAGGCGAGTCTGGTGCTAGTATTGTGGCGGCAACTGGCTTTTTTGATACGCAATCATTAGATGAAATGCAAGCTGCTATTGCAGATGGGACTGAGGAGATCGATTGGCGTGGCTGGGAATAAATCGTTATTAGATACCAACGCCATTATTGCTTTACAACGTGAGAATCAAGCGCTTATCAAATTGATGATGACCATGAATGATGTCTTTGTACCTGCTATTGCTGTCGGGGAACTTTATTATGGGGCGTATAAATCGCAACGAGTTGAGGACAATCGCAAAAATGTAGCGGCATTTATTGCAGAGCGGGTTATTTTGAAGGTGGACTCAGATACCGCGAATGTTTATGGACAAATAAAACAGAGTTTACGTGCAAAAGGTCGCCCTATACCCGAAAATGACATATGGATTGCAGCACTTGCTATTCAACATGGACTTACACTAATTACAGATGATGCCCATTTTCAAGAAGTTAACAATTTGGATTTATTGGAGTGGTGATTGTATTTTAAAGTTGTCTTGAAGGAGATGTAAAGGCAAATGCCGTGATAGCTGGGGAGTGGGTTGGTAAGCGGTGGGCAGGTGGTCGCTTAAGGCGGGGCGGGGATTTACTACATCGGAATTATATCATTTTTACTGAACGGGTGGAGGAAACTGGTTCATCAAATTGTTTCCGCGTAATAAACTAGCGTCAAGGTTTTCATCATGCGAAATGATGAAGCCCCGCCAAGATGTCACCACCCAATCCCCATCTTCATTTACCATATCTACCACGATTGAAACTCGACCATTTTCCCAAAATGTTGTGAATACAGCGGAATAATCATCATTTTCATGGTTAGCAGGATCGCCCTGTAAGAAATAAACGGTATTTTCAAAATCTCCCCATTCTGGCGAAATATAATCTTTGGCACAACTTGTTATTTGACCATCAGGGCAATTTTCTTGGGTAAATAACTGAGCCTCCTGACTTAAATATTCGAAAGCTTTTTCTTCATCTTCATTGAGTAAGGCTTCGACAAAATTTTCTCCCGTATAAATCCAGCCATTTTCTTGGGAAAATACCTGAAAACCTATAAGAGCTAGTATGGGTAAACAGCTAATACTGATAAGGAACAGAACTATAAAACAGTATTGAGGCTTTCGAGGCGAAAGAGATTTACGCTTCAACATCCATGGTGTCTTCTAACCACGGGACGCCATACGCAAACAGCAGTTTACCCGCATCGACTAATTGATACGCCAAATCGTGATCATCTTTATACACCCACCAATATTCCTCGGTGGGTAACACGCCCTCTGCTCCATACAGATGCCAAATCACATAGGGTAAGGTATAGGCTTCGCGGTCGGGGTGCGCTTGGCGGGCAGCCTGCAAGGGACTTTTGATCAGGTTCACGCGCATTCGTGTGAGTTCAGATTGATCATGATACAGGCTTTGGAACTCAATAAAACAGTAGCCGTGATCATGGTGTTTGACATACCGATATAACCCACGTTGCTGTTGCAGGGGGGCATTTTCTAAGTGATAGTGTGCGGCGTCAAATGCCGAACCCATCACATGCGTGATCACGTCATGGAAACTCATCCAATTAACCGACGGATTTTTTGCAGAATGTCATGGTTCAGCTTGGCATCATCATAGTGATATTCGATCAGATGCTCATCATCAATGAACATGGGCAGGCGGCAGGGTTCCACCAACACCAAAACAATCGGTTTCCGCAGATCACTGTAATAGCGCCATTGCTCCAACGTAGCTTCATGTTTAACCGATTCCCGCGAGAGGATCGCCACCATCACATCGGAGCGCTGCATCGCGCCAACCGTGTCATCCGGTTTGAACCAGACTTTCGACCCAATAATACTCATGTTTTCATACAGCATTTCAGCGAGTTCATATTGCCCTTCGCTAAAGCTCAAATAGATTTCAGCTTTTGGAATGCTGGCTAGTTCCGTCCGCGATTGCATATCGGTGTTGGTTTGGCTATTGCGGGGGGCGTAGTCTGTCATATCTTTGGGATCACGTTCACGGTATATCAAGTTGACGGTTTGCCCCAGCGACAAAACATCACCATCCGTGATCGGTAATGGATGCGTCACAGGTGCATTGTTGATCCATGATCCATTGGCCGATCCCAAGTCCATATACACATGAAAGCCATCTTGCCATTCAAAAATGCCATGTCCCCGACTCACTGATTTATGGCGGATCACGATCTTGTTGCTGAAGTCGCGCCCGATGGTGGTTTCATGGGGTGTCATGGGGAATAACATGCCGGGGTTGGGCACTGATTGTAGCTCTAGTTCAAATAGATCATGGATGGGGCGTTTAACAATACGCAGGCGATCTTGTGATACCAACTTTAAACCGCGTAAGGAAATATCCAAGCCTAAAAAGCGAGCTTCGCGGTAATGGTATAACGCATACGGGATTAATCGTCCTTGTTCATCATGCAGGGGCAACCCAAGCGCCTCTTGCGCTACCTCTACTACATCAGAAAGCGGCGATTCGGGATAAACAGCAAGGGTGGTGAGCCGCCCTTGGGTATCTTGTATATCAAGGATAATTTCATTCATACCAACAGTATCGCCTAAAGTGGGTCAGGGCGTCAAATTTTTATCAGGGATTCGCCACTCATTGATACCATATCCCAACGAAATGGGTTATCGGTTCAATTGCTGATTCGGCTGTGGTGTTGGACGCATCAAAACATCAGCAAAAGCGACGGAGGTCGCCGCCACTTCGCGCCATTGGCTCCAACCCATTGCCCGATCAGAGTATCCATAGGGGCGGTGATAGTCTGCATAGACACCTTGCGCCTCAATACCTAAGGCGTGGCAAATAAACAATGCCCGATCAAGGTGAAAATCTTGTGTAACCAAGATCGCATTGGTGATGCCATATTCTTCCTTGGCACGGTAACAACTGTCATACGTGCGCAAACCCAAAGGATCAGTCAAAATGGCTTCTGGTGGAACCCCCAACCGAATGGCAAAGGCACGCATCGCACCGGGTTCGTCATAATTGGCTTCGCGGTTGTCACCCGTCATCAGCAGATAATCAACCTTGCCCGCATGGTAGAGGTCAACGCCTGTCCGCACACGGTCGGCTAACATGGTGCTGAGCCGTCCGCTCGGCATCACCCGCGCCCCAAACACAACCGCCACCTCTGCTTGATCAACGGTTTCAACCGTATAAATATGGCTATCAAAGCGGAGCGAAGTATACGTGCGCAGGATAAACGGCGCGGCAAAAATGAGTGTTCCGCTAACGGCGGCCACCGCGAACAGCTTAATGTAGGGGCTGCGATTGCGCCATAGGGCACGCCATACAATGGATAACAATCGAATCATAAGGTGTTGTTGCTGTCTTTCACTTTTGCTTGTTTTTTTGCTTGATGGTGAGCGCGTTTGACCTCGCCCCCAACATCAAGATCGCTACAATCGAGCATAAAGCCACAATTGGAGCATCGGATTTTACAATGTTGATAGTACACATGTGGAAAGCCACATTGCATACACTGAAATGTTTTTGCCATACCGATTCACTTTCGTATACGGATCATTGTAACAAAGGTTTCGCTAACAACGGATAAGCGTGGCATGAACATATGCTAAAGATATGAGAAGCGGTTCGGCAAGAATAACTAGCTGAGAGGCGGCTTTTCTGGCACAATCAGCACGTTCAACAATCATGGTTAGGGATACATTATTCAACGCATATACCATTTGATATCCACACGGCGCTGGCTATTGGTTTGTCTGTTTTTCTTTGGGCTTGCCTTGCTGAACACCAATACCTTATCGCTTCATGCTGCTGCATATGTCCCCAAAGCACCCACCACAGACTATCATCAGTTTCATTGGCATTATTGGTGGATGCAACACGCCTTCAGCAACGGTTTAGATGTTTATAACACGGACTATATTATGCAACCGATTGGCACGGTCAATCTGGGCTTAAATGCTTTGACGCCGATTGGATTTCCGTTGTGGTGGGTGGTTCAATGGTTCGGGAGCTATCCCTTGGCGTTTAACAGTATTATTTTTGTGGCGTTGACGCTCACCGGGTTGTGGACAACGGTTTATTTGCAGCGGATCAGTGGTAGTTTTGTGGTTGGCTTGGTGGGGGGAACCTTCTTTTTATTGTTCCCACCGTTACGCAATGCGGCTGAAAATGCCCATTTGAACCTGTTGGGCGCTTTCTTTTACCCTGTGACCTTATTATTGTGGGATCAGATCGTCAAAACACGACAGTGGGCATGGGCGGTACTCTTAGGATTGACGTTTTGGCTGATGTGGTTAACGGATGGCATGTGGTTATTGCTTAGCGTGCCCTTGTTAGTTCCCTATGGTATGTGGACATTGATCCGTGAGCGCCAACGAGCAGTATATCAATTGATCCTTTGTGGTTTTCTAGCGTTAGGGGTGCTTGGGCTTTTGAGTTATGGCATTGCGCCCTTTCGCCAAGCAAATAGCTTTGACCGTAGCCTGATTTCGCCAGCTGATCGTGTGGCGGCGGAGCGCTGGTCACTCGATTGGGATACATATGTTTTCATGCCAGAAGATGTTAACGTTGGGCGTAGCCTCGGACGTGGCTTGATGGCGTTGGTATCGGTGAGCGTATTTATCAAAAGTCCTTATCGGGAACGCTGGTTATGGTTTGGGGTGGGGGTGGTGTGTATGGTGCTTTCCATTGGCCCTGATGTGACGCTGGCAGGGCAGCGGATTGATCTGCCTTATTGGTATTTGCATGAGGCCTTGGGGGGGCTATATCGCACGCCAGAGCGTTTTGTGATCCCGTTTGCTTTTTCAATGTTGATCTTTTTAGCGCTCACATGGGGGGATCGCATCAACGCGCTATCTTTTCATCAGCAACTGAATTTAAGCCTGCTTGTGGTGTTTATCATTCTTGCAGATCTGCAAGTGCTGCGTCCTTTTCGGGCGGGGTTGCCGGATCAAGAGCTAGCTTTTTATGAGGTGATAGCGACAGATAACGCCGATTACGTGGTGGTTGATGTCCCCGTAGCATTGTCGTCGGGTTGGGCGCGGGTTGGCGATAATGATCGCACGCAATATCATGTCCTCACACATGGCAAGCGCATCATGACAGGCTATGCCTCGCGGGTTCCCGATTGGTATCATCGCTATTTTAGAACGGATACGGTGATTGGTTGGTTGGCGGGATATCAATTTGTGCGTGAAGATACATTCCCAACCTTAGAACAGTATGTGGATGAGCTACCCATTGGGTATGTCATTGTTCATCAAGATAAGCTGAATGCGGCGACGCAACAAGCCGAATATTTCATCGGCCATTTTAATCAGTTGGACTTTTTGTGCCCTGTAACAGTCGAAGGTTCTGCTATGATTTATGGCACTCGTACCCATCCCGACCGTTGCCAAGATCGGATTCCACCGCAACTTGCCCCCCAACAATGGCAGATTGACTTTGGGGTGGCTGGCGATGAATTTTTTATTGGATTGGGGTTCTATCGCCAAGAGGTGATCGGGGGCGTTCCCGCGCGGTGGCTGGGCGCACATGATCAACAAGCCGCTACGATCTATCTGGATGTGCCGACCGTTGCAACGTATACACTCACCATCGAGATGATCGCATTTGGACATGATCGTCCAGTGACGGTTTACGCCAATGATCAAATAGTGGGGCAAGTCATGGTGTCACCATCCGCTTTTGCTCAATATGAGGTCATTATTCCCGCAGGCATGTTAACAGTAGATACGGGGATTGCGTTACGGCTAGAAACGGATTCCCCACAAAGTGCAACAGAGCTTAGTCTATCGAGTGATGACCGCCCGTTATCTGTGGCGATCACATGGCTTAAAATCGGTAATACAGATTAGCTAGAATCTGATAGAATACGCAACCTCAAAACCGAGATGAATCCGCATCTTGGTTAGCCCACAAAATTCCATGAAATGATAAATACAAAAGGATAGTGTTATGACTACCAATGTCACGGTATCGGTTTTTATGGCTATGAGTTTGGATGGATTTATTGCGCGGCCTGATGGCGATGTAGGATGGTTACATGAGTTGCCACCACTAGAAGACGGTGATGATGCAGGTTACAGCGAATTTTTTAGTAAGATTGATGCGCTTGTGATGGGGCGCGGAACCTTTGAAAAAGTATTGACCTTTGATCCGTGGCCGTATGGCGAAAAACCCGTGATTGTGATGAGCAATGCTTTAAAACAAGTCCCTGATGAGTTAACAAAAACGGTTCGTATTGAAACCGGCACACCGCAAGACGTGTTACAACGGTTGTCGGATAACGGATATGAGCATCTCTATTTGGATGGTGGCAAGCTGATCCAGTCATTTTTAGCGGCGGGGCTGGTGGATGATATGACACTCACCACTATACCGATTCTGATCGGCACAGGATTATCACTCTTTGGTACGTTGGAGCATGATATCAAATTAACGTTGCTGCGTAGCAAATCATGGAACAATGGTATGGTGCAATCAACCTATCGGATCGTGAAATAACGGGGTATATAGGGGATGGACTCCCCTCTGCCCATATGTTTGAAAAATTTAGCTGTAATGTTCACGATTTAATAAGTAAACAGTGGTTACATTAAAATCATCCTGATTCGGGATGCTAAACAAGACCTTCGCTTCATCCGTTGGGCATTCTTCTTTGCCAGCTTGCACGATGCCGGTGGGTAATCCACTTTCTAAGTCTAAACCTTCGTATACAATCTTGTCTTGTTTGATGGCGAAGCAACTTGCCCCCCGTAACCGAATATCAATATGAAGTTTGCTACAGGTTACGCAAAAAGCAACATGATAGAATTGTCCATTGTCACTATCGATGTGGACGCTCCATTCGGTGCCGCTATGGGTTGTGCCTTCTGCCGTAAAGTGGTTATTGTCTAATTGTTGGATCGTTCCTAACCCAATATCAAGATTGGTGCCAAACAAGCTTGCACACTCCAATCCAATGGCAACAGTTGTACCAACATGGAGCGATCCGGTCTGCTGTGGCATGGCTTGCATGAGGTTCATCACGCGCTCCTTTTTATTTTTTATTTTGTGACTGCTTTTTAACATGATACACCAAAAACCAAAAAAGCTACCAAAAATTGGTAGCTTCTCTAGTAGTCCTTTGTGGGGGAACAAAGAACTATATCAAGGGGAGAGTGATATGAAAGTTAGCTTACGGCATACCCTATCAGGATAATAAGTATTGTTGCTATGGGTATTCCGAAACCTGTCCAGAATTCTTTAACTTTTGCGTTCATATAAGTATTGTCCAATTCTGTATACCATCAGTATACAACAATTTGTCAAAAAATACAAATTATAAATTCCTTTTTTGTCATTTTTGACAAATAAAGCGCCAAGCTATAGACTTTTGATGAATAGTTGCTTTCATAAAAGGAAGATCTGACCTATGACGGAGCAAGATTCAAAATCGCTGTCGAAACAACGATATACGGAATTTGCACAAGGCTATGTAAATTCCCAAACCCACGCCAAAGGCTATGATCTGGATCGCTTGGTGGCACTGGCGAACCCACAATCGAATTGGATCGCGTTGGATATTGCTACAGGGGGTGGGCATACCGCCTTGAGGTTTGCCCCGCATGTTAAAGAAATGGTTGCTTCTGACCTTACACCCAAAATGTTGGATGCTGCAAAAAATCATATTCTTGATAGTGGGGCGCAAAATGTCCGTTTTGAAATCGCTGATGCCGAAGCCTTACCCTTTGAGGATGGTATGTTTGATTTGGTTACGTGCCGCATTGCGCCGCATCACTTCCCCGATGCCGTGTTATTTGTGCGCGAGGTGGCGCGGGTGCTGAAGCCCTCAGGGGTATTCTTGTTACAAGATCATGTATTGCCGAATAATGAACGCGCTGCCCGTGCCGTTGATGCGTTTGAAAAACACCGTGACCCAAGCCATAACCGCGCTTTTACCGAATCTGAATGGCGCAGCATGGCAGAAACGGCAAGGCTAAGCGTGCTACATACCGAACATATCACCAAGCGTCATCACTTTTTGACATGGGCGCAACGCCAAGGGAACACACCGCAAACCATTGCCGAATTGCTCCAGATGTATCAGGATGCGCCCGCAGATGCCCAAGCATGGATGCAAGTAGAGCAGTGGGGTACTGATGACGCTACCTTTGTAAATCATCATCTGATCATGATGGTTCAAAAACCAAGCTAATGGGTTCGGCTGTTCAAAACTGTCTGTGATAAACTGGTATCAGATAATCAACACAAGGAAGAATGAACAATGACATCAGGTGGTTTGCGCCCCAAAATTAGCGATGAAATGCAAGTTCAATATGAGGTCAAACATGAGACGACAGAAGTCTTTAAAAATGTTTGGCGCATTGTACCACCCGATCCATCTGGGAATGTCTATGTTATTCGGGATAAATATAAAACAGTGATGATCGACACGGGTTTATACCAAACGTTTGATTATGTGCAACAAGAGCTGAATGGCATTGGTTTACAAGCCGAAGATATTAATCTGGTGATCAATACCCACGAACATTTTGATCATATTGGCGGGAACCCACATTTGTGGCACACCGCTATGGTGGCTGCCCATCGTAGTGCGGCAACGAAGATCGAACTTCAAGATGAATATGTGACGCATATGAAGGAAAACCGTCAACGCGATGGTGATTTTTCTGTCCATATCTGGTTGGAAAATCGAGCCTTGTTTGATATTGGGGATTATAAGCTCAAAATTTTCCATACCCCGGGGCACACGAGCGGATCAATTTGTGTGTATGAACCCTTCCATCATTTTATGTTTACCGGCGACACCGTTGTAAAAGGTGAATATCTGACCCCGATGTTAGAAAGTGGTAGCGCGGGGGAATTCGTCAATAGTATTGAACGCCTGCTAACCCTCAAGGTTGATGTTTTGTTCCCCGGGCACGGAGCCGAAAGCACCGACCCCGAAAAAGATTTACGCTGGGCAAATGACGCCGCACGGGAGCGAATGCAACAGTTCCGTGATTATCAGGCAGCAGGCGGCAAACGCCGCATTCGCGCAAAAGCGGATTAACGTCCATCGAGGGGGCGCTCGCCCAACGTCACCGCCGCCGATGGCGACGCCCTCCGTTGACCTCGCGCCGAGCCTAGAATCAATCCCCAATAGTGTTCAACTCGGCTTGTAGCTCGCGTGCCAAGCGACCGTTCAAGCCATTGGGATCAGCATCTAGCGCTTTAGCCAAAAAGGTTTTAGCAACATCATAAGACCGTCGTTCGATGGCAACATGGGCGGCAAACCGGTAGGTTTCAGATTTAATGTTGAGTTCGACATCCTGTTCCAGTAGCGCGAAGGCTTTTTTCATGCTTTCATCCGCTGCTTGGCGGCGTCTTAATCGGGTGAGTATCCAAGCTTTGATCATCATGGGGGTCGCTAGCGTTTTTTGTTGCTCTTGTGGTAGGGTCTCACCCGATGCCAACATGGTATTGATGTGTTCCAGAGCAAGGTCTGTGTTTTGGCGGGTAAACAACAATAGCTCGGCCTTAAGCATGTGGGCAAATAGGTTATTCTCATGGGCAGTTAGGGACTCATCCACCACTTGTATGGCTTTAGCATAATCTTTTTCGGCGGCATACATCACACTGGTAACCCATAACAGATCGCTATAGAGTGATGAATAGTGAGTGATATTTTTTTTGATAAAAGCCATGTCTGCATCAATGTATTCACGGGCTTTTTCAAAGTTGCCAGCACTTATATAGACCACGGGAATGATGGCATTATTCAAGTCAAAAACAGACATCTTTTTGCTGACTGTAGCGGCGAGGTGTTGTGCTGTTTCATAATCTGCGCGCCCAAGGGCTTCTATCATAGGCTCTAGTTCCGGCGCAACATATCGCTCTGACATATGAGCTAATTGTCGTGTATACCATGAACCCAACCAGAGTATTGCAAATCCACCCCCCGCAAGAATGATAAGGGCTAGAACCTCAGTAAGCACTGTGTCCTCTGGAATAACATATGAAAGGAGCCATAATAATGAGGTGATAACCATGATCCCAATAAACAATTTATCCCACAGTTTGCTAGACTGTTGAATCTTTTCGCGCTGAAACGCTAACACTTCAGCATAATCAGGATCAATGAGTTCCTGATATTCTTGTGAATCCTCACCATATTCGGCTTTGACTGCTTCTAAGTAAGCCTGCCATCCTTTTTCCGTTCCCATTTTATTGAAGTTTGCCAGATACCTGCGTGCCCCTAAAAGCGCAACACCCATTACTAAAATTACGATTAACATCCCCATACATAACTCCTGTTTTTTATAAAATTCAATCAGATTATCGGTATACGAAAACTATTTACCCTGATGGTGCAATAGCGTTCAATTTAGCTTGTAGCTCGCGTGCTAAGCGACCATTTAAGCCATTGGGATCAGCATCGAGTGCTTTACCCAAAAAGGTTTTAGCGCCAGCATACGACCGCCGTTCAATGGCAACATGTGCCGCTATGCGATAGGCTTCAGATTTTATCGTTGGTTTAGCATCATCTAATTTGCTCAACACCGTTTTCATTAGTGCGTCTGCTTCTTGACGACGGTTTAAGCGTGTTAATGCCCACGCCATTAACATGTGGTCACCCAAGAGTTGCATTTGTTGTTCAACGGGTAATTCTTGATTCATGGCGAAGGCTTTTTTAAGATCGTCAATCGCTAGTTCTGGGTTTTTACGTGTATGCAAGATGACTTCTGCACGGCTCAGGTAGACATGTAAATTGTTGGGATTGACATCGATAGCACGTTCAAATGTTGCTAACGCTTTTTTATAGTGCTGTTCAAACATATAAATCACGCCCATTAGCCAGATGATTTCGCCGCGTAAGTGTTCATTTTCAAGTTGTGGAATTTCCTTGAATGCGGTCATGATGTATCGTATAACATCTCGGGCTTTATCAAATTGATCGGCAGTAATATAGGTGACGATGATCAATCCGCCTATTTCAAGAAATGACATTTTTTGGCTCAGTGTTTCAGCTAATTCTACTGCTCTGTCATAATCCGCTTGTGAAAGCGCTTCCGTGAGGGCTTCCGCTTCTGGGGCAATTTCAACGGAGCGGCGACTGCTCAAAGCAAAGAGCCCAACTATCAAACCACCCCCTACGAACACAATGACTGCTAAAAAGATCCATTCTGCATAGGGTTGCAAGGCGGGTGTTTGATCGATGTACCAACTTAGACCAAATGACATGACAACAAGGCTAAAGAGAATTGCTAAAAACCCTTTGCTTAAAAAATTGTAGGTCTGTTGGGCTACTGAATAGTATTCTGTCTCCTCATCATCATTATCTTCTTTATCATCAATGGCGATTAATTCACGGTATTCTTCGGAGTCCTCACCATACTCTGCTTTCGCTTCATCAAGGTAGGCTTGCCAGTCTTCTTCGGCTTGTTGATTCATTTTTTTTGTATGGCGACGACCAGACCAGAACAGAAATACTCCGCTAGAAATCATGACCAAAATAGTGATGATGACTCCCGCAGAAAAGGGATTGTCTTCAAATTGCCCTTCATCAGCCCAGATGCCAAGAACTTGTACTGACATCATAAGGATCAAGATCACACCATAAAACAGGCTATTTTGTAGCAAACTCTGAACAGATGGCTTGGTAAAGTCACTGAAAGTATCGACTGTATACGTGTTTAAAATTTCAGGGTGTTGAACGAGCTTAAAATCATAGAATGCACGAATCATAGATGGCGCATAAAGCATACTCAGTAACAGACCAGCCATTAAAATCATTGAAGCGTATAATCCAATAATAAAGACAATCCTTAGGGTCTCTTGTTCATCAAACCATACCCCAAAATTGATGTATAGGTAGCTCCCCGCCAATAATATTCCAAAATAGATTAAGGTGCTAACCGACACAAAGGTGCTACGTTTTACAAATGCACTAAAGGCAGGCAGTGTCAGAGCATTTGCTGTGGGGGTGTCTTGACCCGTTAAATGTTCAATTTCATCCTCATTAAATTTGTTGTATAAGCCATATTGTTCAAGAGAAGCGCCACCCCAGATCATGACAAGCATAACCCCTAAACCAGCTAAAAGTGGGGCGATAATCCCGAACCATGATGGCAAGGTTGCCAGATACATTATTCCAACCATCGATAAGACTGGTAGTGAAAAATGGAATAATCCCCCCCATGAATTCCCCCAATATTTTGTTCCCCAATGTAGTGTGTGGTTCTCCATATCATGCTCCAAAAATGAACTTTGTATAGAACTATTTTATATGCTATTTAGTGATTGGTTGATGAAACCCCTAATAATTGGGAGATGGTATCAAAATTGAGGTATGGCGAGGTCAGCGGAGGGCGTCGCCGCTAGGCGGCGGTGACGCTGGGCGAGCCCCCCCCCGATTGCCACCCATGATCAAAAAAGCATCCCGTGATTGTGGAATGCTTCTTTGTGATTAGGTGTTAATTTGTAACAGGTGTATGGGGTGTTATTCTGCCCAGCGAATGTACCCTGTTAAGAATGGATCGGCTAGGTTTTTATTGTTGGGCAATACCCGTACAGATACTCCATGGTCGCCACTGCGATCATAAATCATGGATCCTTCAAAGGTATATTTGCCGCTTTTACCCTTGGTTTTGGACATATTTTGGGCAGTCCCGTTTGTGATTTCACCCTTGCTGTTGAGCGTCCCCGAATACAATTGGACGGTCACGTCACTGGGTTTCAAGGTGCCGAGTTCAATGGTGGCTTTAACCGCCAGTTCACCGCCAACATGTAAATTCGGTTCAGTGGTTTCAACATCTAGCACTTTAACGGAATCCCATTGAGATTTGAAGGTTTCCAACCAAGCCGCATATTCAATGCCGGGCTTAAGGTCGGGTTTGGTGAGGTTCGCATAGCGATTATGCGCAGGCACATAATAGCGATCGGTGTATTCTTTCAGCATCCGATAGGTGGAGAAGAACGGCGCAAGCTCCATCATGCTATTTTTGACCATCCGAATCCAATCACGGGGGAGCCCATCACGACCACGCATATAAAAGGTGGGGATCACTTCTGATTCAAGAATGTCATACAGCGCACGCGCTTCGATTTCGTCTTGCATTTCGGCTTCTTCAGGGGGGTATTGTTCCCCACCACCGATTGCCCAACCGAGCGTTGGATCATAGCCTTCTGCCCACCAACCATCCAAGATGCTGACATTTAAGCCACCGTTATAAATGACTTTCATACCACTGGTGCCGCTGGCTTCTTTGGGACGGCGGGGGGTGTTCAGCCACACATCAACACCTTGCACCATGTAACGACCAACGGTCATGTCATAGTTTTCAAGGAACACGATGTTATTGCGGAGTTCGGGCATCGCAGCAGCTTCAACAATTTGTTGAATAAATTCTTTACCGGGGACATCATGCGGATGGGCTTTACCAGCAAAGATAAGTTGCACAGGGCGTTCATGGTTATTCACCAAACGGATCAAGCGTTCAATGTCCGAAAGGATCAAGGTTGCCCGTTTATAAGTTGCAAAACGACGGGCAAACCCAATCGTCAGGGCTTCAGGATTCAACACAAAGTCCGCATGTTCGGCTTCGGCTTGGGTAAACCCACGATTGATGAGTTGGTTGTGCAAGCGATCACGGGTGAAGGAGATCAAGCGTTCGCGGCGGCGTTCATGGGCGCGCCATAGCTCTGCATCGGGGATGTTTTCCACGTCTGTCCATGTATTCGGATCATCTGGAGCCGAGCGCCATGAGGGATCAAGGTAGCGATCCAGTACCACGCCCATATCTTTGCTAACCCAGCTTTGGACGTGTACCCCATTGGTAACTGCTTGCACGGGCACTTCATCTTCTGGTACATCCGGGAACATCCATTGCCACATGGTACGGGACACTTCACCGTGTAATTGGCTCACACCATTAGACCCCGATGCAAATTGGAGTGCCATCACGGGCAAGGAGAATAGGTCATAGTCCCCCATTTCTTCGCGGCCAAGGTCATGGAACTGATCCCGAGTCAGACCCAGTGCTTCCCACAGCCATTCCAAGTTTTCATCAATTAGGTCAAAGCCGAAGCGTTCCAACCCTGCCGGTACAGGCGTGTGAATGGTGTAGACACTCCCTGTTGCCAAAATATCTTTAGCTTGCCAAAAGTCAAGGTCGGTGTGGGTTTCCATGAATAAGCGGGTACGTTCCAACGCCAGCAAGGCACTGTGGCCTTCATTCATATGCACCACTTCAGGCATGACGTTCAACTTTTCTAGTAAGCGCATTCCACCGATGCCCAGCAAAATCTCTTGACGAATCCGTTTGCGGCGGTCACCACCGTACAGACGGTCGGTGACATCGCGCAGGTTGCCTTCATTAGCAGGGTGGTTGGCATCCATCAAGTACAACGGCACACGCCCTACTTGCACCTTCCAGACATACGCGGTGAGTTCTTTTGTGCCTGCAATCGGAACCGTAACGGTCATGCGTTCGCCATTGTCTTCCATCACAGGGATGACGGGCAAATTGGGGTAGTCATTAATGGGGTAGGATTCTTGTTGAAAGCCACTTTTGTTAAGGTATTGGGCAAAATAGCCTTCTTGATAGAGCAAACCCACACCAACAAGCGGTAAATCACAATCGCTGGCACTTTTCATATGATCGCCAGACAGAACGCCTAACCCACCAGAATAATTTTTCAAGCAGGTGGTTAAGCCAAATTCCATACTGAAATAAGCAATATAGGGAGCATCGACTGTCCCATACGTGGTTTTGTACCATGTATTGGGATCATTCATGTAATCCTCAAATTTTTGCCACACGCGATCCAACTGATTCATAAACGCAGGGTCAGTCATAACCTCTTGCAACCGCTCTTGGCTGATTAGTCCAAGCATTTCAACGGGGTTGCGATCGGTTTGAATCCACAAGGGGCGGTCTAAACGCAAAAAGAGATCAATCGTATCATGATCCCATGACCAGCGTAGATTGTAGGCGAGGTCGCGTAGACGCTCTAATTCGGTGGGCAAATTGGGGGTAACGGTAATTTTAGTAATCGGACGAACCACAGGTGTTCTCCTTCATCATAAACTGATAAATGTCACCATAGCATAACAAGCCCGCTCTAGCTTGCCAAGTGATGGACACGCCGCTTTTGCATAAGATTTTAGGAACTTTGTTGTGCGATCTGCACGAAAGTTCACGCTTTTTGTGAAAAATGCGTTTGATTGTGCAGGTTTTGCGGCCAAAATGATAATTCAACTATATAATTCTACTAGATGGCTGCCTGAAGACTGTCTCCAACTCTATTCAATATAATACCCATGATTTAATATAGGTTTAACGGTTTAACTATCGTATGATGGGGGTGTTGATTCAAACACGTGCCGTATTGGGGTAATGGAGTAATTTTTTGAATTCATTAGAAGCCTTTTTATTTCAATATGCTGCCGAAGGGGTTCTTGTTGTGGATGCTGATGGTGTTATTGAGCGCATTAACCCTGCGGCGGTTGCGTTATTAAATCTTACGGACACCACCTTAGTGGGGGTAACCACCACACAATTATTTGCTGCTGATAGGGCGCTGATGAGTTTGCTAACGGATGCTGACCAAAAGATGGTACCGCTCTCAAATGAACGCATGGCGCAGGGGGTTGCTAAAACCCTTGATGGCAAGCGGTATGTATTGCTGCATGATGTGACTGAACAACAAACCCTTGAAACTGGACGTGAGGCTCTGATCCGTCGGGTGGCGCATGACCTCAAAAATCCGCTGAATGCCTTGAATGGGTATGCTGACTTAGTGGAACGCACTGGCGAGCTTAATGATGCACAGCATAAATTTTTAAAGCGTATTTCACAAACTACCAGTAAGCTTTATGAAGTGGCGAATAAACTGGTTGACATCGCATGGATTGAGGCCGGGATGCCATTGCAGCATGTACCAGTGGAATTAGCGAGCATCACCCGTGAAGTTTTAAGCGAACTCGCCCCTGCGGCACACAAGAAACAAATTTATATCATTAACAGCATCCCCAATGAATTTCCGCCTGTGATGGGTGACCCCAAACGTCTGCAACAAACCATTTATTACTTGTTAGACAATGCGATTACCTATTCCTTAACTGAAAGCCATGTTGCCATTCATGCATGGCATCAAGAAAACGAAGTGTCTTATATGGTTGCTGACCAAGGGATCGGGATTACGCCTGATGAGCATGACAAAATATGGGATCGGATGTGGCGGTCGAGTGATGAGCGAGTGCGCGAAATCCCCGGTGGGGGGATCGGGTTAGCTTTTGCTAAGACAATCATTCAACGGCATGGAGGGCATATCTGGGTAGAAAGCGACCTTGATCAAGGGGCGACCTTTACCTTTAAACTTCCGCTTGTGCGCGGGGGGTAACCGCACCATGACACAGCCGGCGATTTACGCCAATTTTCGTCATTTTTATCAACAAATTTTTTGGACGAGTCCCGCCGCCATCACGCGACGCGGTGAGGGCTATGTGATGACCTATAGCGGTAAGCCGTGGCTGAGTGGTGCGAATCAGTTATGGTTGGATGATCCCAAGGCTTTAACAGCGATGTTAATCGCTGAAGCAGTGGCGTTTTTTCGCCCTTATAAATGTGAATGGAGCCTGTTTGTGGTTCCTGAACATGACCCGACTGTTATGACAACAGCTACTCAACTTGGTGGGTTTGTGCGTTGGCGTAGCCCGATTTTGTTATTAGAGAGTCAACCGACCATAGCCGAGGATGTGCCATACCCTACCATTGAGGTGGCAACCGGCTTTCATATGCGCCATATGGCCGCCAATATTATGGGGGAAGCCTTCCACATTCAAGCGGATGTGAATAAAAACATGGTGCGTCCCGAGCATGATGAGACACCCAATTTGACGCATTATCTCGCTTTTTGGGAAGGGCACCCCGCCGCAACCGCTACCCTAAACCTAACCTCTGATATGGCTGGTATTTGGAATGTGGGTACGCGCCGTAAATTTCGTGGTAACGGCATCGCCAAAGCCTTAATGCGCCGTTTGATCAACGATGCCGCCCACGCCAATATCTCGCAAACCGTGTTGATGGCCAGCGCCCAAGGCCGTCCCATGTATTTGCATATGGGCTATGAGGTTGTGGGCGAGGGCGTGTATGTGGGGTTTTCGTCGTATTAGGACTGGAATGATGATAGGGACGAAGCCACATCTCCACCCAATAAAATTTGGTTCAACATAGCGGGAGCAGACATCGCTGCTCCCCTACTTGTCGCGGGCGCGATGTTTCCAATAGGATAGTTCACTCAGGATCAATGAACTCGACATGCCAAGAATCCCACTATACAGGATCATCCGACGCAGATTAACACGCTCAGACCATTGTTTCCCAGATGCTCCCAAGAAACCATATTTGGCGAAGGTGTATAGGCGATGCTGCCGATGGTGCTGGTCACGAATGAGGTGATAAGGGCGCGTTGTTGCTCTGCAAAGCGTGTATTGTTGTGAGGCATATCATTACCTTATGTTGCATCTTTTACGATCACATCATAATGATAGGTATCGGGATTTTCGGGATCGTAAGGTTTCGATTTTAGTAATAAGTAGTGACTGGGTTCAGTAAACGTCAATTTATGTGATTCATTGGTGTTGAGGATCACACCTTGCATGGCTTTGAGAGAAAATTGATCTTGTGATTTGGTGTCCACATGTTCCGTGATGGCATCCAATGCACCACTGAACAAAAAGAAAAAAACCTCGGTTTCTTTATGGTAATGGTTCCCCATAATTGCACCTGATTTCATTTCACCCGTGATGATACTTTGCCATATGCCGCTATTCATCAATTCATGGAGTGTGCCGCGCTCATCTTGGCGGCTGAAACTAGGTTGAATAATATCATGTGCCATTAGTCGATGCTCCGTAGAAACCGCGCTTCAAAAATGCGATAGACATACCCCATTCCTGTTTTTAGGAACGATACAATATCAGGGGCGGATTTGCTGACGCCTTTGGCACGATCCGTAAAGCGGTAGGGCATTTCATAAAGGGTTAAACCCTTACGCCGTGCTACATAGAGAAATTCCATAAAATAAGCGCCGTAGCCGGTTGGGATCAACGTCACTTTATCAAAAACGTGACGGTGTAACATCACAAAGCCACTGTCATAGTCTTGGATGCCGTACCCTAATACAAGGGTTGCCAAGCCATTAATCAACCGACTGGAAAAAACTCGCACGGGTTCGCGATCGTCAATGCCGCCTGCGGCATACCGAGAGCCAACCACAATATCATATTCTTCGAGACGGTCAATCATATAGGGTAACATAGCGGGGGGCATACACATATCGGCGTCCATCCAACCCACAATTTCGCCCCGAGATTCGATGATCCCACGATTAAATGCGGAGGCAAGCCCTTTGGTGTCCACTCGACGGATGAGGGTTACACGGTCATCATCTAAGTCTTCAACCAGTTTCCATGTTTCATCAGGGGAATTATCATCAACAACAATGATTTCAACAGGGGCGCGTACATGTTGAAAAATATCGGTGATGGTGTCCACAATATTTTCGCGCTCGTTATAGGTTGCTAAGATAATTGATACTAAGGGTTGAGTGTCTGCCATTGGGTTGTTCACATCTCATTCTAGATTTGCTAAACGCGAGTATAACATAGCCTAATTATATTCTGAATGTGGCATTACCTAATGGTAGGGATATAGTGGAATGTGGTGCCTGAGGGGGAATATGAGGGTAGTTGATGAACCACCCTCGGTTCAATGCTGTTTTAGGCAGGGACTGCTTCCGTGAGTTTGTCTTGTACGATTTCGACACACGAGGCGGGATCATGTACCCCGGTATCAATGATGAGGTCATATAAATTGGGATGCCAGAAAAAGGTGGAATCATCAGGGCGTAGCAAGCCGGTGTCCACCACCCATGTTTGCCATTCTTCAGCATACATGGTTGACCAGCGTTCGGTGTTGGTTTTGAGCCGTTCAAAGGCATGTAACATGGCGTCTGCTGAGGACATATCATCACGCGATGCCAATCGATCGGCACGGTCGAGCTCGTTGGTGCAAATTAGCAAAATTTTCAAAACATGGGGTAACCCTTGTGCCATGAATCCTGATAACCATGATTCAATAATCAAGCCGCTTTCTACCTGTAAGCGGTCACGAATGTTGGTGTCCACTTGGCGGTCCACACTTTTGTCATAGTCGCCTGCACTGTGGTGCCCATGCTGAGCTTTGAGGATGTCTGGCAAAAATTGCCGCATGTATTCGCCACCAGAAAAGCCTGTCCAACCATCTGGTGCAAATTCGGTGCGCAACGCATTCAACAAAGTCGTTGACCCTGTCCCCGCGATGCCTGAAATAGTGATATTACGATAAAAGCTATTTTCTGGTCGTACCAATGCCGCAACCCTTATCTCGCTTTTAGAAAAGTTTAACGAAATTTTATATCTGATGCAACCATCTAGTGGGTATGGGCAGGGCGATTGCATCAAATATGGTCTAGTATTTTCTCAAGAAATGTGGTGTCCCACCCCGCTTTGAAGCGTTTGGTGCGAATACTGCCCTTAGACGGGTCTTTTTTGAGAATATTGAGTGCAAACTGTCGCAAAATAGCCATGTTTTGAGCCGCATCGCCCATTCTGACGCGCGAATCATCTTCCCGAAAAATAACATCCAGTACCCAATGCAAGCTATTTTCGACCGCCCAATGATAACGTGTTGCCATTAAGAGTCTTTCAGCGTCAGGCGGCAAACTGCTAATGTAATAGGCCGTTTGTGACTCAACTTTGCCCTTGAATCTCCGCTCCCGTCGTACCCGAATGATGGTTTTGAGGTCAGCCCAACCTTGATAATTGCGAATGTAGTCAAAGGCTAATGGGTCGCTAATAGCCCAACATTCTCGAATCTCAATGCGCCCATGTCCCTTGTTAACCGTCTTGGCATAGGTGCTGGTCATGTCAGCAAATTGCACATGGTCAGCATAGGCAAACCAATCTTGTAAATCCATATGGAGATTGCCTTGGTTATCTTTGACACGCAAGACATAGTCCGCTTTTTCATCACGGATGGCTTGCGCAATCTTGGTTTGGGCACCCATCGCATCAAGGGTCACAAGACAACCCGAGACGTCTAAAACCCGCAATAATTGCGGAATAGCCGTGATTTCATTCGATTTGGCGTCTGTTTTCCACTGTCCAAGCGCAATACCGCTCTCACTGGCCCACGCATTGACCATATGAATCGCTTCTTTCCCGATGCCTTTGTCATGGCTACGGCGAACCGTTTTGCCATCAATGGCAATCACTTGGCCTTTGGTGACCCGAAACACATCCTCTACCCAACGCATAAAACTGGTCTGAAAGGTGTCCGCATTTAACACCGCAAAAAACCGTCCAAATGTGTCGTGGGATGGAATCCCATTCGGCAACTCAAGGAAGCCACTTAACCGCTCTTCTTTTGCGTTCCCAAAATTCTCGACATCCACCCATGTTTCCGCTCCGGCGATCATCGCACACACGCCGATCACGATGATGTCTATTAAACGATGATCACAGCGACCAGCTACGCGCGGATCTTCAATATTACGAAAATGGGCGATTAGGGTGATTTCTTCTTCTGACATGGCAACCTCCTTGAACGAGGTTACTATTATCCCTTATCTTTTATTTTGATGCGATTGCCCTGGGTATGGGTCGGTATTTGGGGCAATTGAGACAGCAAAACATGGCATATGTCCCCCGAATGTCCTATAGGGAGCCCCAACCGTAGGGTATAATATAAGGAAGATACTGACGAGATGAAGTACGACAAGAATGAATATATTTGTTTGTTATGCAACAGAAGATTCGCGCTTTGCACGGCGGTTAATTGATTTATTACGCAATAATCATTATTCGCCAGTTACCATGAGTATGTATTCCGATACGGCTGTATGGCAACAAGATATACAAGCGAGTCCTGTATTTTTATTGATTTATAGTTATGCGTTGAAAGATAGTCATATTAGTCAACATCAATGGGAATATGCAATTTCGCAGAATAAACCGATGTTAATGTTGAAGGTTGATGATGCTGTAACACCAGATGCTTTGCAACAAACACGGCAGGTTGACTATCTGGATTTTATTGAGATTGCGCGACAAGTGGCTGATGGAACACCCGGATTACGGCATGAACAATATGCGGGTAATGTGTCCTTAAAGATGATGATGGCCGAATTGGCGGCTCTGCGAGAAGAACTTGCCGCGTCTGATGCGTTTGCCACACAGCAGATCCCCAAGCTCCGTGAATTTGAGGATGCAGACACCAAAAAATTAACGGGTACACCGGAAGAAATGAGTCGCTTGAAAAAAATTACTGATCGCTTACGGCGGTTATCGGGCAATGGTGAGGAAAATAACTAGAGTCTGTTGACGTTCCGATATTGATAGCAGCCCATGACTGACCAACCCTTAACCCCACAATTATTGTTAAGTGCCTATTGCCAAGGGATTTTCCCAATGGCAGAGTATGGAAAAATTCGTTGGTATGCGCCCGATCCGCGTGCGATTTTACCGTTGGATCAGTTTCATGTGTCACGGCGATTGGCGCGTACTGTGCGCCAAAAACGATTTGAAGTCGCCATGAATCGAGATTTTACGCAAACGATGCGTCATTGTGCTGCACGTGCCAGCACATGGATCGATGAAACTTTGATCGAGGTCTATACGAAGTTGCATATGGCGGGTTTTGCCCATAGTGTGGAATGTTGGCAAGCAGGGCAGATGGTCGGAGGGCTGTATGGGGTTTCTGTCGGGGGCTTATTTGCGGGCGAAAGTATGTTTAGCACGGAACGGGATGCCAGCAAAGTGGCATTAGTCCATTTGGTGGATCGCTTAAATGCACGCGGCTTTACCTTATTAGATACCCAATTCACCACATCACACCTAGAAAAATTCGGCGTGATCGAGATTCCCCGCGCTACATATGAACATCGCTTGGCGGCGGCGCTCCAAGTGGATGCACGGTTTGATTAATTTCGATGAATTACTTACTCCAGCCAAAATGACTCCGGTAATGGACTGTCAAAATCGTCTGTTGTTGTGATCGCACCTGAATGTAAGTTCAAGATTCGCGGATTTGCTTGGACTTCAAGGATCTGTTTTTGTTGGTCAATGTATTGGCTAATACGATCCAACTGCTCACTGTCTAATTGTTCAATGGCATGTAATATTTCTTGAATATCCATGTTACGAATCCTTTTTTAGTGGAGTGTTTTGTGGTTAGAGTGTGTGGACGTACACATTCATACGCCCACACAGAATGGTTAACCCAACCCAGGGGGGCGGTTGGCGCGGATAAAGACGAAGGGATCAACATAGTGTTTTTCAACAAGGTCTTTCCGTTCGCCCGGCCAGTGTCCCGGACTGGTGGCAAAAATACCCGTGGTGGACATATCAAAATGAAGGTGGTGGGCTTTCGTGCCGACATTCCAAACAGTGGCAATATGATCGCCACGCCTGACCTTTTCACCGGTTTGCACCACGATATTTTTGATGTGAGCATAACGGGAATAGACTGTGATCACTTCGCCTGTGATGGTACGGTAGGGATCGTGCTTGATGATAACCAAATTGCCAAATCCACTCAGGCGGCCATCACGTAAGTAAATGGGGCCACTATAGGTTATTTCACCATCACCAATGGCATAACATGGTGCGCCGCGATCTTTGTCACCGGGTAAATTAAGGTCAATACCTGTGTGCCACCCGAGGAAGTAGTAGCGCAAATAGGGGTTGGCGTCATACCATGCACCCGGCCAGTCTTTATTGTCTGACCCCCATGCGGAATTGGGCAAGGCGCGTTCTTGAGCTGTTCCTACAGGGGAATCAAAGCCATCCGCAAAACCAGGGGTAATACCGGTTCGCTCGATTTTGCGCCAGCGAATCGGCGTAAACGCAACCTGTGTACGCGGGTTGACTTCGGAACCAACAAGGTTACTGAGTGATACCATACCGCTAAATTGATGACCGCCATCGAGTTCAAAAATGCCGAGGCGTACCCATTCATCCGAAAAGTTTAATTGATTGAGTTCCACAAGCGTGGTGGAGTCTTGCCCAACAACGCCCGTAATATGGTAGCGAGCGCGTTTAGCGGTGGCATTAATGCCCGGAATCCATGCTTCGATCAGATAATCGCCTGAAACACCGATGCGTGGCACCCATTGGGCATAAGCCGTGCTGCGTCGTGCTTCGCCTTTTACCCATGTGCAGTTGATGCCGTTGCGCACAAAGCGAGTTAGTTCTGCACCAGAGCCTTCATAAATACCTTCTTGATACCCCGGTGCGCCAACTTCAATAATTGCCTCGCCATCATCGGTGGTGTCTGGTAACCCGATGGCGGCGGTGTTGGTGGTGTCGGGTGTGCCAGTATCGTCTTTATTACTTTCGCGACGATTAATGACAATGCTGATTTTTTCAACTTCTTCCTTAAAGGGATAGCTGGCGACGGCTTCCCAAAGGGGTTGTTTTGCCCATGCGTGTTGCCATGACCAGAAGTTTGTACCAAGGAAGTCCATGGCTTCGACCTGATTAAAAAATAACTTCACTTGGTCGGGTTGGGCTTCCCAATAAAAGGTTTCGTCCCCTAAGGCTTGGCGTTCGCCATAGGTTGCACCTGTTGGGATGAACACTTTGCTAGGGTAGCGGCTGTGATATTCGTCAAAGGCATCTTGCAAGTTACGGATGGGATCCCCACCATTTTTAGCCACCCAATACACTTGTGGCATCGCCACTTGGCAATAGGTCATAAAGACATCAAAGGGGAAGTCCGAGTGATAACGAATATAGCGATAACTGCTGAGTGCCAAAATCGGGTCGCTAATTTTCGCATTGCCCAACCCGAGAATAAATTCATCCATGAACTTTTGCGCATTTTCGACTGTCCATGGGTTATTCCGCATCTTTTCAGCATTGATTACCGCATGGTTCAGCCCAAAATGGTGTAAGCGTTGGACAAAGCGCCGTGCTTGCATACGGGGGTCGGGTTTGCTGCCATAAATAAATGACCATCCTCCAACGGTGATGCCAGCATCTTTGAGCGCGGCGATACTTTCAGTGGTGAGTTTTTCTTTGCTGCCATCGGGGTCATTAATGGGGAACATCTTGTCGCCATCAGCGATCTTGATCAGAACATGTTTTAAGCCTGCATCTTGAGCGCGTTTGACTAATGTTTGGGCATCTGGCGCACATTTTTCAATCTGCCAGATGAAAAAGCCTTTTCCTTCAAACACGGGCGTCTCTCCTCACAATATATTGTTATTACCCATTCAACACCGAAAGCAAACATTTTGCAAATTTTGCGAAAGCATTTGAGTTTAAGTTTGTATAAATTAAAAAACCTCAGTTTTAAATTTAACATAACTATTTATGTAATATTAGTATTAAAAATTAATACATAAAGTGCCCTTCACATTAATATAGTAGTTAGGATATAATTTATGCGTAGGGGAATTGTAAGGTTATTTCAAGGGCGAGTGTGTGATGGATAGAAATTTTCATAATCCGAGTAAAAGTCTTATTCTCTTTTGTATGTTTTGTATATCTTTTCTGTCTATTTTGAGTGCCTTTGTATTCTTTTATCCAGAATTGACAGATAACACAATATATTCTTTATCAATTCCTGCTACACTAATAATTACAGTTTTTTTTGCGGTTATTTTTACTACGATAGCATATAAGATTGATTATGAATATGAATGGGATCCCATTGTTACTAGTGGCTTATCTGCACTTTGTGCAGCACTTATTATGCTTTTTATGATGTATTACTTTCAGCCAGAAATTACAGTAAGTTGTGATGATTATAGACCTTCTATTACGCGATTGAGTGATTCACTGGCTGTTCAATATGCCCCACAAGAGATTAATCGATTAGCATCCTCTATCGATATGTGCCACAGTATACAAAAGAAACGATTAATTCAACGGTTTAGAAATTTAGTCACTGTTTTTCCTCAAGAAAGTACGCGTAATAATCTAAGTGCGCATTTAGATGATATTGAAGAAGATGATGTCGATTTTAGTGATAAAATAGACCAATTTGTGACAGCATATTTAAATGAATTAAATCGAGCTGTTGATGCTGGGCGCGATTTAGTGCGAATCAGCCCACCTGAGTTGGCTATCATCAAACCCACTGTTACCCCTTTTCCAACCGAAACACCATTGCCTACTGAAACCCCATCGCCCACAGCAACGTTACAATTTTCCCAAACGGAACGAAATATAATCAGTATGTTTATCAGTCAATTAAATGATATTGAAGCGAACGAACTTTCTTTGGCTAATGGTATTAGCCAACTGATTTCAAACTTATCAGTTGCTTCAACTTATGATCAAGCTGCTGATATTCTTCCTCCATTTTATCGACAACATCTGAGCGACACTAATACGATAGAGGTGTTAGATAAAATTATTTCTGATGATTTTGATGTTGACGGTTTAGAACTTGCATTTGGTATTATAATTGCTGACTTACGGCGGCACGAGCAAGTTAACAACACGCCACCTTCTGGAGAAGTTATTGCCCCATCTATTCGTGATATTCTCTCAGGGGCTATTTTGGACTTGGGGACTAACGAATTAACATTAGAGTTATCTGAATTACTCAACATTGTCACTATTCAAAGGCAAACAATATATGATGAATTGTTATACATTGGCCGTACTTTGTTAAGTGACTCCACAGAATCATTATTTATTGATTATGTTGGTAACGCACGGTCGACCAGTGAATTAGATATCGAAGAACAGTATGTCATATTATTGGTTAGTATCTTGCAAGACAATAAGCCCACTCCATCCCCCACACCCACTCTAACACCAATACCGCCAACGCCACCACCACCGTGCTTAATAACAGCAGAGGACAGCAGAGTTTCCATTCGGGCGGAACCTCGGCAAGGGGGAGCGTTACTTTATGAGCTTTTGCAAGGGAATTATGTTGTAGGCTTAGAACGTATCAACAGTGGTTCTGAGGGAAACTGGTGGCGAATCGAATCAAAGATAGTGAATGAAAATAATCAACCAATTCCATTGTATGTGACAGCAAATCTTAACCATGTTACAGAATCTGTTGGTTGTGAGCGGGTTGAATAACTGTTGCAGTGTAGCAGTTTAGTTCTTACGCCTGATGTGAAATGAAGTAGGGACGCGATATATTGCGTCCGAAACCGGCATGTTTACCTTGAATCGCGGACGGCATGTATGCCGTCCATACATTTGTCTCGTCAACTATTATGATTTTGTGACTTTTGACGGTGCGATTCGGTAAATTTCCTGCATATTTTTTGATTTCACATCAGGCGTTTCTTAGATTGCTGCACTGTTTGCCTATGTACCTGATTTGGTTGTGGCAGTAGCTTTTTGTGAGGCTATTGGAATTTTGAGCGCAAACGTTGTGCCGACACCAACCGTGCTTTCAACCTCAATTGTACCGTGATGGTTGTCGATAATCTTTTTGGCGATGGCTAACCCCATGCCGTTGCTACCGTTTAGCGTGCTTCTGGCATTATCCGCTCGGTAAAACCGTTTAAAAATATGCGGCAGGTGTTCTGGTTCAATGCCAACACCTGTATCACAGATTGTGATGTGTGTATGGCTGGCTGTTGCACTGGTTTTTACAGTGATGGTGCCACCAACGGGCGTGAATTGTAAGCTATTGCTTAAGATATTTTCTATCGCACGAGTGAGGTCTATTGGGTCCACCAGCACAGAGAGTTTTGCATCATTGGTTGGCGAAAACCGTAGCGTGATGTGATTTTGCTGTGCGATTGGCTCATTAGCATCAATGACCGATGGAATCAACCTATTGAGATCAACCAATTCTATCTCTTGGTTATCTTCCAAATCGAGTTTATTCATTTTTAAGATGCTGTCCAGCATACTTTGAATCCGCAGAATAGCATTATCTAAATTTTGGATATGCCGAGTTTGCTGGTCATCAGTTGTGAGGCGCTTGAGCAGGTAAAGGGATGTTTTGAGTTGCGTGATTGGTGTCCCCAAATCATGAGACATGTCATTCACAAATTCGCGTAAGAGTCGGATGCGCCCTTGCTCCATGGCTAGCTGGAGGGCATGATCTTCAGCTTTTCTGCGTTCGGTAATGTCTAATATAATGGCGACGAATACACGCGCTTTTTCAACTTCGCTCAGGTGTAAATGTACCTCTACAGGGTAGTGACTGCCATCTTTACGATAGTGATTGGTTTCAAAGATGATTTTGTTGCGGCTGCCATCCAGCAAGGGGGTGATGAGTGTCTTAAATTCGTCAGCGGTGTAGTCATGTTTTAGCTCAAGAGGGGTTAATACTTTCAATTCTTCCATAGAATAGCCCAGATTTTCTCTGGCACCACGATTGACCTCTAAAAATTTGAGGGTGTCTGCTGAAAAGACATATATTTCATTGAGCGAATCTTCGAAAATATGGGTATAGTTGATGGGCGTTGTCATTGAAGTCTTGTCTATATGGAAGGTTAATTTTCAGTATATCATAAATTCAGTTTTTTGTAGTAGCTTGTGACATTTTTTGATGGGGACGTAAAAAATATTATTTCTAACCCGCTCATATCGTAATTTTAAAGGACTTTTTACCCAAACTTTACGGAATCCTCGTTACAATAGGGGCGGCGGTGCAACCGCCACAACCACAAATACAATATGGATATAACTTGATGCGTGTATTGACACTGAATATCTGGGGATTGGGATTAGGATTAGCACCTGATCGGGCTTTTCGTGTCTTAGAACTGGGCAAAACTTTTTCTGCAGTGGATGCAGATGTGATCGCCTTACAAGAAGTTTGGACAACATTGGATCGTGAGCATCTGATCAAAGCAGGGGATGCCGCAGGCTTGCACTATGCTCATTATTTTGAGTCAGGACGGTCGGGGAGTGGCTTGTTAACCCTGTCACGTTATCCCATTATTGATTTAGGGTTTTATCCGTTTCGTAGCAAAGGCTATCCCGACAAGTGGGAAGGGGATTTTTACGCCGGTAAGGGGGTTGGCGTGGTGCGTTTAGATACCCCTAATGGCATTGTTGATGTTTATAACGCCCATACGCAAGCTCAATATATCCATGATGATACCCTTGATCCATATGTTGCAACCCGCACCGCAGCACTATACGAAATAAGCCGTGTGATGATGCGATATTCGGGGGATACACCGTTGATCGCTATGGGGGATTTCAATAATAAACCAAATCAACTGGGATATAAGCTGTTTGTGGCAATGACGGGTGTTACAGATGTATATCCTGCTTTACATGCGGATGCTGGTTATACCTATGCGCCCGAAAATCCGTATATTGCCGATGATGCCGACTATGAGCGTTTGGATTATATATTTACGCGGGGGTTTGAGCCTGTGGCGGCAGAAGTTACCTTAGAGACAATCCCATCTGTGCCCTATATGGCTTATTCTGATCATTATGGTGTATTAGCGGAACTCGATTGGGGCGGGCAACATCGGCCTAACATGGCGGATGCCATACCCTACTTGCATCAATTTTTGGATGCGATGCGGTCTGCTCACGCCCGAAACAATACCCGTATCCTTAACCATCAATTGCAAGCGGCGGCGGCGGCATTAGTAGGAATCGTTGCTGTAGGGAGCAATGCACCGCGCTTGTTGCGAATTGTTGTTGCCTTGCTGGCATTCCCTGCGATGATCGCCAGATTCCTAACCGCGTTTGTCGTAACCCCAACTGAGAACCGTATTTTTAACGCGATGACTGCCGAAGTACGAATTTTGTTAGAGAACATGATAGAATCATCAGAAACAATGATTCAGGAATAAAACTTATGCGTTTAGCGGTTCTTTCCGATATTCATGGTAATCTACATGCTTTGCAAGCCGTCTTAGCAGATTTAGACGCCCAAGATGCCGTTGATCATCGCTGGGTGTTGGGGGACTTGGCAGCTTTTGGGGGCAACCCTGCCGAATGTATCCAAATAGTTCGTGAGATCCCCGACGCAAAAGTCATCCGAGGAAATACCGACCGATATTTGATGACGGGGGTACGCCCCAATATGGGGCGGATGACTGAAGAAAACTATACGAAAACAGTGGACGCCACACGCGAGCGAGATGCAAGCTTTCAGTGGACACTTGATCGGCTCGCGTTTGCGGACATTGAGTATTTAGTCAAATTAAGAACAGAATTATATTTAGATGTGCCTGATTTTGGCTCTGTGATCGCCTTTCATGCCATCCCCGGTGATGATGAATCCGTTGCGATTTTGCCGAATGCTGATCCGCATGATGTGCGGGATGCAGTGATGGATCGTGAAGGACATGTTGGTTTATGTGGGCATACCCATGTGCAATTTGAATATACCTTACCGGATGAATGGCGCATCATTAATCCGGGGAGTGTGGGCTTTCCTTTTGATAGTGACCCTCGTGCAGCGTATGCTATTTTAACTTTTGAGGGTGATCAATTGACTGTTGATATGCGGCGTGTTGAATATGATATTGAGGCGGCTTGTGATGCTTTAGCTGGTCATCCCTCGGTTGAACTGATGACGACTCGTTTGCGCACGGGGCAACGTGGATAATCCTCGCCTTGCTGCGCTCCTGCGTCAATTAAGATTGCCTGCAATAGGACGATCCCTGAGTATTGGCGCAGGATTCTACCAAGAAGCACCATTACTAACCCAAATATTTCCTAACTGGCATCATTATGCCATCGATATTAATCATTACCCCACATTAACGGTGGTCGCTGATGGACAATTTTTACCATTTGCGCCATCTACATTTGACTTTATCCTGATCCGTCATCCCGATGTTGAAACCAAGGCTAATCGGTGGCGTATTATTTTTGAGTCAGCGTTGTCTTATGTCACACCAAATGGTGGCATGATGATCACCTGTTACACATATATGGAGGCACAGTTGATCCAAACATGGACAGCCCCTGACCAAGTATTTGGATTAGATGTCTTGCCACCGCCTGATTTGGTTGGGCACGATTGTTATGGAAATCTTTACAATTTTTTGATCAAATTTTAATTTTAAATTTAAAAACTGTGATATTATGAAAATAGTAAAGAATGTGGATTTTTATTCTATAACTGCATTCATCGCTATTTATCTTTTATTGTTGTTTTACTGTGAAGGGCGTTAAACATGAAAATCTGCCCATCTTGTCATTATAATACCCGTAATGATGAAGAATCATTTTGTCCTGATTGTGGATCTATTTTGGTTGTAGAAACCCAACGCCTTGATCCCAGTCGCTTACCAGATGCTCCACCCGTCAAAACCAAACGACTCCATGATATTGATGCACGTCCGACAAATTATAATCCTAGCATTATTGCCATGTTGGCAATGGATGAATTTCCTAAACAGCCTATTGCGTTTGAAGTCTTTCATCCCGTGTTGTTAGGGCGTCAGGCTGATACATCTCATGGCGCTAGCTTCATCAATTTAGATGTGTATCGAGCCTATGATTATGGTGTTTCTCGCCGCCATGCAATGATCGCATGGCAAGATCAACAATTAACGATTGCTGATCTCAATAGTGTGAATTTTACACTAGTGAACGGTAAGATGTTGCGCCCTCATCATGAGGTTCTTATTGCTGAAGGTGACCACATTGTATTAGGGCGCTTAGGGTTCCGCATCTATTTTGAAGAAAGTACTGGGCTATCCAGTGACACTAATGCCTAGGGCTAATTCCTTGGTAAAGGTTCCGTTTTGCACAGCTTCGCGCGCAACCCGTGCGGCTTGGTAGTTATTGTTATAGGTGAGGGCTTGCGTAAAGGCTTGGATCGCGCCCTCGCTGTCTCCTTGTGTTGCTAAGACAATCCCCCGATAGTAAAACGTTTCTTCAACATAAACTGTGTTACTTTCAATGCTGGCTGCATAACTCAAAATATCTTCATACCGTCCCGTGGCATAGTAGCTTTGGTAGGGCATGTGCAAATACCATAATGTGCGCCACGGCATCCCAATGGAAAATGCCCGATCAAACGCCTGTGCTGCCCGCACATGATCCTCAAGTAGACTATACGAATGACCAATGTTGAACCACGCCCAATTATCTTCGGGGGCAGCAGCGGCTTGGGCGCTAGCGGTTGCGAGTGCTTTTTCAGCCGCTTTGACGGGATCCGCTAGTTCGCCTAGTAGCTCTAGCAAATATTGCTGGCGTTCGGGGGGATAGATCACAATAAATGTATAGTTGAAATGTTGCCAATAAAAGGATACATCCGTGTAGCTTTCAGGCAAACCTCGTGAGTTTCCATGCCCTAAAAAGCTATCATATGTATAGAAAATTTCTTGATTGTCATCGTAGCCAATCATCAGCAAATAATGCCCCATCCACCCGAGGTCTTGCACATCGTAACCTTTTTCAATGATCACGGGGAATTCATTTAACAGTAACAAGCGTAATAGGTCTAAATCCCCGCCGACTCGATACAAGGCGCGGATGTTGGTTTCAGCCGAGGCTTGTTGATTGACATAATTGACCATCTGGTAAGGGCTGACATTTTTATCCTCACCATTGGGTTTTAAGAACCGCGCCGCCACACTTTGATTATTGCGGTATCCAAAATAGCTCATGGCCATCGATAAGGTTGCAGGGCCACAGTTATTCCATGTTTGAGCTTGGTAGATGAGTGATCCCGTATCGAGTTTATGCAAAACAGGGAGGTCGGTGGGGGTTGCCGAAGGCGTCGCTGTTGGGATCGCAGTAGGGGGCACCGTCGAGGCGGTAGGGGTCACCGTGATAGTTGGTGTGGGTGTGTTGGTGACTTGATTTTGCACTGCCAATGGTTGCGCAGGCGTGATGTTTAAGCCTGATTCGGTGGCGGCGGGTTGCGCCCCGCTGGGGTCTGGCGTGCTGGTGGCAGGTGTTAAAATGGCAAAGGGATCATCGACGGGGGTAACGGGAACCGTTGGCAGTGTATCGGCTGGAACCGTCGGTTTCCAATCACAGACAAAATTCGCGCCAACACGTTCTGCCCGATTGCACCAAATCGCTTGTAGTTCGGGACGTTGCGACCGATAGATCGAGGGTAGCAGCAACGCCGCGACAATCGACGCGACACAGGCAAACGCACTCAATGCACCAATGATCGCGAGGCAGGCACCCATCCATTGGCGTTTGGGGGCGGTCTGCGGTGGGTATTGTTGGGAAGGTTGCATCGTCATAGATGATTATCTCTTGTTCCAAATTTTCCATTGTATGGATGAGGTAAAGTGCTAGTGTCTTTCATTATAGATCATATCTGCCCTGCGTGTGGTGGGTGAATTGGGTACGGAGTGAGGCTAATACATAGTCTTTTACAAATTACGACTATACGCAATCGCAAAATATTGGGTAATCATTCGCGCGGTTTCCTATGATTTGCGTTTTAGGTGAGCTTCAAGGTGTAAATGCTGTTGGGCATCATGTGTTTGCGTTGCCATCATGTGTTGATAGTGTAAAGCATCTTGACTGATGGTTAGATGACGGGTTGCGGCTAGCATCCGAGGATCGTTAACAAAAGTAACCGTTTTAAATAATAGACTGACAACCGATGCTTCATCTTTGATAACGCCGTGCATGAGTTCTAACCGCCCATTATTTTGGGAATTAATCCATTCATAGGTTTCATTTTCCAAGTGGCGAATGAATCCCGTTTCCCAATGTAAAATTTGTTCTGTGCTATCTACCGTTCGCCATGTTTTTTGCTCATAAAATAGGCGGGGTATGTCATCCTGTTGTTGAACCGTTAGGACTTCTCGGTATGGTGTTGTGTCTATGGTGGGGTAAGATGCTATGCCTGTACCTTCCCAAATGCCGACTAATTGAATCATATGATGCTCCGTACGCTAGTAATTTATTACCCGTATTGTTTATGGATAGGCGCTAAAAGTGATGGTGAAGTGATGCAAGACCTCATCAGTGTCTTGATTTGTGAACACGATATCGATAGTGTGAGGTTCATCACCCCAATCTTCTTCGATACAGGCCTCATATTGTTGTATTCTTGTGCCATCTTCTAACTCAATCGCGAAATTTCGTAAAATTCTGCCTGATATAAAAGGCGTATCATCGATGACTATTTCAAGGTTCGCCATTAGAAGGTGGATATGATTTGGGAAAATACCAGGGTAGGTATATGATACATTGGGAGCAAAACAGATTTTTGAAGATATAGCATAATGTTGATCGTCGTCTTTAATAACACTGATGATCATAAATGGAAACTGTGGTAATGGGTTGATGTAGTTAGGTGGATCGCTTGGGTTAAAATCTCCATATTCAGTCTCTTGATATGGGGAATGATTTACAATAAATACTAAGTGGTGTGCTAATGGATCTGATTTATCGATGGCTGCAAAGGTGAATCCACCTTGTAAACATCGGTTACCCCACATGGTATCAGGCGCATTGGGTGAATATGAATGATACATAGAGCTAGATGTGTGAACTAAAACTGAATCGCTCCTCATTGGACGATAGGTATTTGTTGCATCAAATGGATCATAGCCCTGATATAGCTTTCCATCACACAAAACTTGGCTAAATTCATCCATTTGGTCTGGTGGTGCAGAAAAGCTCACATTAACAAAAAATCCACGTTGTAAGTTGTAATCGTACACCAGATCTGTTGCGTCTTCAGGGAAATCCGTACCGAACCAGCGTTCGAGGCGTTCAATACGTTCTTCTTCTGTAACGTGTATATAGTCGATTGCATAAATAACGAGAACCACAAAACAGAAAAACCAAAAAAACATTATATACTTGAATAGCTTATCCCCTAGTTGTTCCATATGGCATCCTTGTTATTCCCCCACGCCCCATATTTCAAAATATGGATTGCCTTGGCGGTTGTTGATGACAGTGATCAATTCCAAATCATCGCGTCCCGCCTCGGATGCTGCCGTAAAAAAGGCATCTCGACGTGGAAACACGGTTTCAGAATCCACATGTAGCACATATAAGGAAGCATCCAACGCGAAAAAGGGCGCTAAACGGGCAGCGAACCCGTCATCTGGCTCCCATGTATAGCCAAAAACCTCATTGGGGACGATCCGCGCTTCGGTTAACATCTCTATAGCGGGTGAGATGCCCCAATCCAATGCCGCCACAGGATGATAAATCGGATATTGATCGAGTTCCTCGGCTAAGGGATAAATCGCAGCGGAATGGGTCGCAATGCCACCGGTTTCGGTGAGACGGGCGTGATATTGTTGCGTGGTGTTGAGATCACCGATCCCTAATAAAGCAATCATGGCGAATCCTGCCCACAGCAAACGGGGATTGAGATCGCGCCATGCCAGCAATCCTGCTACGACCACCATGATCATCAGGGGTAGCACCAAGGCAAAATGGGTAAACCATAACGCGGTTGAGGTAAAGCTACTTTGTGCGATCATCAATAACACAACGATCAATAAAAATAAGCGTGCGCCGCGTTGTTCATTCGTGCGCCATGCCCCGATGAGTAACCCTAACAAACCGAGCCCGAGTCCGAATCGCGCCACGGGATTTTTAAAGATGCCGCCTAATTCGCGCAGATGGCCGCTTTCATATACTAACGGCGTTTGGCGTAACCGTTCGCGGAAGTTTTCGCCCACGTTGCCATTGTCTACGCCATAATAACTTGAATCCAGATTGTTAAAGATGCTGTCAAAGGTTCCGCCTGTTTGTGAGTTGTACATCAATAGCGGCGCGATCCCTGCGATTCCGCATACAATCGCAACGGCAATTGTCCATAGGGGGGTGTTGACCTCTGGTCGAAAGCGAAAACGGCGATTTTGCCACCATTGGGGCAGATTTAACATAATCCATGCGATGAAGATGCCACCCATGAGCCAAATGAACAACAATTTGCCCCATAACCCTACCCCCATTAGGAAAGCCGCCAGCATCAAGTTATAAGCTTTACCACCTTGATACCATCGGACTAAGAGCCATAAGGCTAAGAGTCCCAATAATAAAATATAGGATGTGACATAAACGCCTTGGCGCGTCCAGAAAATAAAGGCAGGGTGTACGGCCACCAAGATCGCGCAGAGCGCGGCGGTTTGAGCATCAAATAAGCGTCGTGATGCCAAAAAGCCCGCCAAGATGGTCAGTGCGCCGATCACAACCGATGCAGCGCGCAAACTCTCAACGCTCACGCCGCCGACACCAAAGGCGATCCATGCAATGACAACATACAGCGATCCGATATAGTCTTGCACCATTAAAGGGATGTTGCGCCCCAAAACGGTTACGGTTGCATCCCGAAAGGCGGCAGTGTGTATTCCCTGATGGAGTTGCATTCCCATCCGCCCGCCTTCTTGCGCTTCGTCATGATGCAAACCGGGCAAATCGAGTTGATATAATGCCATACCACTATACGAAATAATCGCAATCAGCAAAATCATCCACGGCAAGTATTGTGAAAATCGTTGTGTTGTGTCCATATGCGTAGTCTAATGGATTTTTAGGCGAGGTGGTGCGGCAGGTCATCTAAAAATGGGGGAGCCGTTCGCTTCTAATATGATGTTTGTCTTTGGGTTAGCATGACAATACGCCTTAAATGATGAATCACGCTCCGATTTTTCTTGACATTAAGTTTCTCTCGATTTAGAATTTCAATATACCCCTCCCCCTAGGGGGTAGGGCTGTCGCTTAGAGAGGATAAGGCTGGTTCCCATGGATGATGCAGCACGCCAAAAAATTTTGAATCGCTTAAAAAGTGCGGCGGGGCATCTCGCTGGTGTGATCACGATGGTGGAGGATGATCGCTATTGTATTGATGTGATGACGCAGATCCAAGCCGTGCAAGCCGCGCTAGAAAAAACCAACCAAGCGATCTTAGATGATCACTTGCGGACTTGTGTCACAACCGCGATCCAAGGTGACGAGGCTGAAGAGCGTGAGCGCGTGCTTGAGGAGCTAATGCAAGTCTTTAAGGCTAAATAGTGTTTTCCGTCTTACCAACGAGCAAGCATGGTGAGATGAGCATCGGGCGAAATCGAGCCATAGCGCAGGTTGTTGGTAAACGATATTACCGTGAGTTAGGCTTGAAAATAGCAAAAAAACGATAAAAATGGCTTATAGGAGCTTAAAATGCAATCAAAAACCGTTTTAGTACCCAATATCAGTTGTGGTCACTGTGTGATGACTGTTCAGAATGAAGTGGGTGAATTAGATGGGGTGAAATCCGTCAAAGCCGATGTGAACACCAAACAAGTGGTCATTGAATGGAATGCCCCTGCCTCTTGGCAATCAATTTCTGATCTGCTGAACGAAATCGAATATCCCGCTCAAGAACCGCTGATGCCCTAAATGGGTCGCTTTTAAGTGGAGTGACTTATGTTACTTCACTTGCGAATCCGCCCATTGAACAATTAATTAGGAAGGACGCCGCATCATGGCCACGCAAAAATTGACATTGCCTGTAACAGGAATGCACTGCGCCAATTGTGTCAAAGCTGTTGAGCGCAATGTTAAAAAAGTTGAGGGCGTAGAATCGGCAACGGTGAACTATGCCACTGAAAAAGTAGATATTGTGTTTGATAAGTCTGTCGCTGCGCCACAAGCCTTTATTGATCGGATCGAAAAGGCGGGGTATGGTGTGCCAACGGTTACTTTGGATCTGCCGATCACAGGGATGACCTGTGCGAATTGCGCCAAGAGCGTGAATCGGGCGATCAACAAAGTCGATGGTGTGTTAGATGCTGAGGTCAACTATGCAACTGAACACGCGAAAGTGACTTTTGCGGCTGGCGCGGCTGACCAAGCTGATTTTGTACGCAGTATCGAAAAAGCGGGTTATGGTGTGGTGGTTGCTGATGATGCGGATCAAGAAGATGCTGAAGCCGCCGCCCGTCAAGCGGAAATGGATCATCAGGTGCACCGCTTGTGGGTGGGGGCATTGTTTACGATTCCGTTGTTTGTGTTAAGCATGGGGCGCGATGTTGGATTGTTTGGTGCATGGGCGGCTGAGGCGTGGGTGAATTATGTGTTATGGGCGCTAGCGACACCAGTCCAATTTTATGTTGGCTGGGATTATTACGTGGGTGCGTATAAATCATTGCGTAACGGCTCAGCGAATATGGATGTGTTAGTTGCGCTCGGATCATCGACGGCATATTTCTATAGCATTCCGATTGTATTAGGGTATATGGCGTTAGGGCATCATGTCTATTTTGAAACGGCAGCCGTGATCATTACCTTAATTGTGGTCGGGAAAGTATTAGAAGCCCGCGCTAAAGGTAAAACTAGTGAAGCCATTAAAGCACTTATCGGATTACAACCCAAAACAGCGCGTGTGATCCGTGACGGTCAAGAAGTCGATATTGATATTCAGCGTGTGCGCTTGGGAGATATGGTGCTGGTACGCCCTGGGGAAAAGATTCCGGTTGATGGGGTGGTGACTGAGGGTAGTAGTACCGTTGATGAAAGTATGCTGACGGGCGAATCGTTACCCGTTAAGAAGACCGTCGGAGATACCTTGTCCGGCGCAACGATTAATAAAAATGGATCGTTGACCTTTGCGGCCACCGCTGTGGGGCGTGATACGGTGTTAGCGCAAATCATCAAATTGGTGCAAGAGGCACAAGGCAGCCAAGCACCGATCCAAAAAGTGGTGGATCGGGTGGCGGCGGTGTTTGTCCCTGTGGTGATTGGGATTGCAATTTTTACGTTTGCAGCATGGTATATCGGCTCAGGCAATTTTACCGATGCGTTGGTGCGGACGATTGCGGTATTGGTGATTGCTTGTCCGTGTGCGATGGGATTAGCGACACCGACCGCGATCATGGTTGGCGTGGGTAAAAGTGCCAGTAATGGGATCTTGTTCAAAAATTCGGATGCGCTTCAACGCGCTAATGAAATGACCGCGATCATTTTGGACAAAACAGGCACATTGACCAAAGGTGAACCAACTGTTACCGATACAGTAATCGCGCCCGCATGGTCTGGGGATGCCAAAACCTTGTTGCAGTTAGCGGCGAGTGTGGAACGTCATAGCGAACATCCATTAGGTGAAGCGATTGTCAACGCGGCTAAAGATCAAGGCTTGCCCCTGTTGGATCTTAAAGATTTTGAATCCATCACAGGGCAAGGGGTACGTGCTTCGGTGAACAATCAACAAGTGTTGATCGGGAATACGGCATTGCTTGCTGCTCACAATGTAGAAACCGCTTCCTTATTAGCGGTAGCAGAACAACATCAGGCCGAGGCTAAAACGGTAATGTGGGTTGCTTGTGATGATCAAGCCATTGGATTGATCGCCGTTGCGGACACCATCAAAGATGGAAGTCCGCAAGCAGTCGCCGCATTGAAGGCGAGCGGGCTTGATGTGATCATGATGACCGGCGACAACCAAGCCACGGCGGACGCGATTGCTAAAACGGTTGGCATTGATCGGGTATTTGCTGAGGTTCGCCCTGAAGATAAAGCCGCTAAGGTAGAGCAATTGCAATACGAAGGCTATATTGTTGGGATGGTTGGTGATGGGATTAATGATGCGCCCGCGCTGGCGCAAGCCGATGTGGGGTTAGCGATTGGCACAGGAACGGATATTGCCATCGAAACGGCTGACGTGACCTTGATGAGTGGCGACTTGCGCGGTGTGCCGCGTGCCATTCAACTCTCTCATGTCACCATGCGCACGATCTGGCAAAATCTGTTTTGGGCATTTGGCTATAACGTATTGCTGATTCCGGTAGCGATGGGTGTTTTGGCGCTGGTCAGTTTTGCGCCGGACTTCTTGCAGCAATTGAACCCGATGCTAGCCGCGTTTGCGATGGCATTTAGTAGCGTGAGTGTGGTTACCAATAGCTTGCGTTTGCGGAGTGCCAAGGTTTTGTAGGTTGGAAATACGTCTTAACGTCATCCTGTGCTAAATCAGTTAGCATGATAAATCATCAACTTAGGGGTAACTTGGCTATTATTTCAGGGTGAGTTGCCCTTTTTCATTGTTATTAAAAAATGGCGTGATATGCCAGTAGGTTGACGTGCTTTGCTAATGCGTTTTGCCTTTGATTTTTGTATTCTTGGAGTATGAATAAAACACAATAAAGGGCTTTGAAATGGCGAGACGCAAACTAGCAATTGATGCAGCAACCCGCGCTAAAGATGTAAGCGGTAATGTTTATATTGTAACAGGGGCTAATTCTGGAGTTGGGCTAGAAACAACACGGCAATTGGTAAAACAAGGTGGGCATGTTGTGATGGCGTGCCGTCGTACCAGTGCAGGTGAGGAAGCCACACAAAGTTTTAGCGGGTTGAAAGGTAGTTATGAAGTCATGAAATTAGATCTCGCGGATCTTCAGTCTGTGAGGAATTTTGTGACGGAGTTTCAGCAAAGACATGATCGTTTAGATGGTCTTGCTTGTAATGCTGGTATGGTGAATATGTCTGGTGCGCCAGTCTATACTAAGGATGGTTTCGAGATAACATGGGCAGCTAGTTATTATGGGCATTTTTTGCTGACTGAATTACTGCTTGATATGTTAAAACAAAGTGCGCCGTCTCGATGGCTCATCGTTTCATCCGTTGTTCATGCTGGGAATCCTCGAAATCGTCCGGATGTACACTTGGATGACCTTCATTATAAGACCCGGGACTATAGCGGTTTTGGCTCTTATGCTGAAGCCAAAGTTGCCACTGTTTTGTATGCCAAAGAATTAGCCGAACGCTTAGAGGGCACAGGGGTTTCTACATTCTCAGTGCATCCTGGCTGGGCGCGGTCAAATTTTGGATCAGGTGCTAGCTTTCCGATGAATGTTATTTTAAATATGATTAGCCCTATCTCAAATATGATGGGGATGTCAGATAGCAATGAAGAATCCGCACAAACGTCATTGCATTGCTTGCTCTCAGATGATGCACCGAATCACTCAGGTGCATATTTTAGCCAAAGTAGTACTTTGTATCGTGACCCCGGAACACGTGATGGCGGTTGGCCGATGGAATCACCAAACCCAAATGCCAAAAATATGGAAACTGCGCGTCAATTGGTTGCCAAGAGTTATGAGTTAGTCGGGTTAGAAACCACATAAGTACAGTGTTTGCCAGAATGGTTGCGTAGGAACTGCCATACACATATGTATTAAGGGGAGGTGCAAAGCCTCCCCTTTTGGTTTGAGTAGATTTATGTGGTTCGTTCGTCCTCGTCATTGTTGCGGCGGCTCAGGAAGAAGAATAACAAGAGCAGTAACAACAGAATGATCCCGATAATGATGAACAGCGGGTTGACCCCATCACTATCTTCTTCACCAAGTTCCACATCTACAGCCTCAGGGGGTGTGGTGGCGGTGGGTGTAACCGTAAAGGTTGGTGAGGGTTCAGGCGTGTTAGTTGCTGAAGGTTCCGCTGTATTGGTAGCGGTTGGTTCTGGTGTATCGGTATTGGTTGGGGTGGGTTCTTCGGTTTCCACCACCAATGGTTCTGGTGTTTGGGTGGGGTCTGGTGTTGCAAAGAGTGCAGGGTCGGCGGTGAAATCAATGCTTTCTGACGTTGTGACACCATCAGTGGTGAGCACTTCTATGCTTAAGGTATGGTCGCCTTCGCCCAAGCTTACAATATCAATGGTGGCATCATAGGGAACGCTGTCAAGTGTTTCCACTGCTTCACCATCCACAAGAACGGTTACCGTGTCAACAATGGCGGAACCTTCAACGTCAACAGAAATGTCAACCGTTTCACTATCAACCATATCGCCATCTTCAAGCCCTGTGATGCTGACGCTTGTCGGGATAACGCCGACATTGTCCGCAACAATAAAGTCGATGCTTTCGGTTGTGGTGTTGCCATCTGCATCAGCAACAGAAACAACTAAAGTATGGGTTCCACTACCGATAGCTACCATATCAAAGGTAAGTTCATAGGGTTCTTCATTGAAGACTTGGATTTCTTCGCCATCAAGCCCGACTGTAACGGCTTCAACCTCGCTTGATCCGATAACTTCAATCTGGACTTCGACGGCGGCTTCTGTAATGCGTTCGTTGTTTTCGATACCTGTGATGATAATATCGGGCGGCATAAAGAACAGGGCAGTGTCTGTGCCAAAGGTCACACTTTCGGAGGTTTCATTACCATCGGTATCGGTTGCCGTGACCGTAACAGTGTGGTCGCCTTCGCCTAAGCTGAGAATGTTTATGTCAGTGGTATAGGGAACCTCAGTTAGCGTTGTCAGTAATTCATCATCAATACTAACGGCAATGTCGGCAATTTCAGGTGTGCCATCGGCAATAATAGTTAGTTCAATACTTTCTTGATCAACAACATCATCTTCGTCTAGCCCAAGAATGGTGAGTGTTGTGGGTTCAAAGAATAATTGTGGATCGGCGCTAAAGGCGACACTTTCAGCGGTTTCGTTGCCATCGGTATCGGTTGCGGTGACGGTAATGGTATGGTCACCTTCACCTAGACCAATAATGTCTATGGTGGCGTTGTAGGGGGCTTCGGTTAAAGTAGCAACGGTATTGTCATCGGCTGTTACGGTGACTTCTGCAATTTCGGGTGTGCCATCAACCGTGATGCTCACATCAACACTTTCTTGATTCACAATGTCCCCATCACCAATGCCATCAATGCTAATGGTGGTTTCATCAAAAAAGAGTTCTGGATCCGTTGCAAACTCAAGGGTTTCGGTTGTTGTTTGCCCGTCGGTGGTGGTCGCAATTGCTTCCAGCGTAAAGCTGCCCTCACCCAAGGCTAACACATCGACGGTTGTGCTATAAGGTGCTTCGGTCAGATTAGCGATTTCTACGCCATCCAAGTTAATGGCGACACTTGCTGGGGCTTCTTGCGCTTGTTCAATGATCGCCTCGATGGTGAGCGCTTCTGTATTAACGACCTCATCTACCCCGCCAATACTAAAAATGGTTGGCAGGCTGGCAACTTCAAAGGTAACGGTTTCTTCACGAATACCGCCTTGTTGGTCACCTGCGGTGGCGGTCAGGGTGTGTTCACCGGCTGTAAAGGCATAGGGGTCAAGCGTAACAATCGATTCAAAAATACCTGCTTCAAAATCCAGTTCGACAATCGTTTCTTCAAAGGCGACTGTTCCGCCATCGACTAAAGCACCAGCGGCTTCTAAGCGGCGTGGGGCGTCGATGCGAACCCCAACGTCAACGGGTTCGCTAATGGCTTCAGTGGGCACATTGCGTAATACAATTTGTGGATAGCGATCTAAGACGGTGTAGGCAACCGTATCACTACCATCTTCTGAATTCAGGGTTAGATCGTAAGTGCTGCCGTCTGGCTCAATTTCTGCTTGGACTGTGACGATATATTGAGAGCGTAAAAGCTCGCTGAGGAAACTATAGATTTCGGCAAGTTCACCCGAGGTTGGGCTCACGAATAGTTCACCACCACTCGCATTTGCCAGATTAACTAAGTAGCGTTCGTCAATATTATAGCCTAACCCAATGGTATAAATGGGAACATTGTTATCGTCCGCGAGCGTGAGCGCAGCATCAGCAGGGTTACCACTCGCACCACCGTATTCATTACCATCGGTCAAAAAGATAACAAATCGTCGTGCATTATCAGTGCTGAGTGCTAGCTCAACCGCATTTAAACCCGCATCATAGAGCGCGGTACGTCCGCCAGCTTGCAACCCATTGATGGCATCCCGCGCGGCGTCGCGATCGGTGGTGAAGTTTTGCACCACGCGGACTTCATTGTCAAAGTCTACAATGGCAACTTCATCATTGGCTTCTAGGTTATCCAAAAATCCAATGGCCGCAGCTTGGGTATCCATGAGTGGACGCCCTGCCATACTTTCGCTACTGTCAATGACCATCACAATTGAAATAGGGAGTTCATCTGATGTAATGTTTTCAACTTGGGTGACGGTTAGCGCATCGTCCCCCAGCAACACCTCAAAATCATCCACCCCTAATCCTAAAATTGGGATGGCGTTTTCATCGATAACGGTTGTAAAAATATTGACAGTTGGCAGATCGGTATCATCCACATTACCGATCTCAACTGTAGCGGGGGATGTTTCTTGTGCGGAGATGACCCACACCGGCACAAGTAAGAAACTGCATAGTATCAACCAACGAAGCAAATGTTTTTTCATAGTATCCGTAGATTATCCATAGAAAAATAATTATCTTTGGAGTAGTTTTATATAACTCTATCGCTTTCTGAACACATTCGCAACCAAATGACTCATAGTAATAAATCTCGTTGGCAAATCGCCTATAATAATCAAGCCGCCCCTGACCATTTAGCGGGCGGGTTTCGTGAATTTAATGGTTATCGGTTACCCCGTACATATGTCTTGTTACAACATAGCATTCAGCGTGCCACTGCCACTTGGCGCGGACAGGTGATCCTTGATGCGGGGTGTGGCAGTGGAGACACGGGCAGCTTTCTAACCACACATAATACCGTCACAGGAGTTGATTTTTCTCATCAAATGGCCTTTTACGCCCATCAACGGCACTATCCGCAAACAGGTGTTGCCGATGTGGAGCACCTCCCCTTTCGGGATCAGGTATTTGATGGTCTGTTGGCCGTTGGGGTGTGGCAATGTTTGCCACCACAAAGTGCCTTTTTAAGTGAAGCAGCGCGGGTTGTACGTGTCGGGGGCGAAGTTGTTTTCGGTTGGGTGCTGAATGCCGATTACTTATTGTATCGGCGGGGGGTGCATTTTCGGCTTGACCCTGAAGTAGAATTAAGGCTCTTAGACGTGCCAACCATGCACCATGAGTTAGCCGTTGCGGGGCTAGATGTCATTGAGTGGTATGGCGTTGTGTTCCCATTTGGTGTGGTGCGGTGGCAAACCGTGCCGCGTTGGGCAAGCCCATTCATGCCTGCATTGACGGTGCGGTGCCGTGTAATGCCTTCTTAAGCGGTCTATACTGTTGCTAAACCCCATATCGATATAAAAGTTGTTGGGCGCTTTGCATGAAATAAATCATGCAAAATTCGCTGCACTATGACCAACTACATGTTGTCTACATGCGGTACAATCACCCGCATGGATACTTTGGAACTGATTCGGATCAATTTGTTCTCGCCAATGGTATTGGCGTTTTTGTTGGGCATCATTGCGGTGTTGGTGGGGAATGACCTGCGGATTCCGCCACAGGTGTATAGCATCATTTCCATTTATTTATTGCTGGCCATTGGGCTTAAAGGTGGCTTTGATCTTGCCAAATCACCGCTTGGTGACTTTTGGGGGGCAGCAGCCGTAGCGATTATCGTTGGTGGTTTGATCCCGCTATGGTCTTATGCAATCTTGCGCTATTGGGGCGGCTATGACCCACCCAATGCGATTGCGCTTGGCATCCATTATGGGGCGGTGTCGGCGGTCACCTTGAGCGCCTGTATTACATTTTTGAATGAGGTTGGGCAAAGTTTTGAAGGTTTTATGCCCACCATGTATGTGATTATGGAATTGCCTGCCGTTGCGGTGGGGCTTACCTTAGCGAATGGGCAACTCAAGCAAAATACTAGCACCACCCTACCCGAATTATTACAATCCGCACTCACAGGTAAGAGCTTTTTGCTGCTCGGTGGTGGGGTCATTATTGGGTATGTGTCAGGTGACACCGGCGCATCACAAGTCTCGCCATTTTTTGTTGACTTGTTTCCGGGGTTTTTAACCCTCTTTTTGCTAGAAATGGGAACCTTGGTGGGGCATCGCTTAAGTGATTTGCGCCATGCAGGCTGGTTTTTGATCGGGTTTGGTTTGGTGATGCCATTTCTACATGCTGCCCTCGCTATTATCTTGTCAACGTATCTGGCCGGATTGTCGATTGGTGGGGCAATGATTATGGGAACCCTCGCCGCTAGTGCTTCATATATTACCGCTCCTGCTGTTGTGGGAACCAATATCCCTAGCGCGAACCCGGGTTACTATTTAACGGCGGCGCTTGTGATCACCTTTCCGCTGAATTTGACGATTGGATTACCAGTCTATTTTGAATTTGCAAAATGGATCGCCTAATGCTCATGTTCTTGTAAGAAAATTTTAAGAATTTTGCGGCATACTCGGTATGGATCATTATAAGGAGAGATATTGTATGCGCGTAATTGTTGCCATGTTAATGGCTATTGTTGTTTTAGCGGCTTGTTCTAGTGAAGATGCTGTTGTCAGTAGTGACAATGAAGGCGTTAATGTTCGTGAAGTTGTTGACCCAATTGACGCCGCACCAGAAGATACTGGAGCTGTTGACACTGCGCCAGAAGATACTGGAGCTGTTGACACTGCGCCAGAGGATACCGGAGCTGTTGACACTGCACCAGAAGATACCGGAGCTGTTGACACTGCGCCCGCGAATACATCAACCGTTGCCCACCGTAGTGAACCACGCCCGATTAATTCAGGGTTCCACAATGATCCTGTAGAACTAGTGGGCAATACAGGTAACCCACAACTCTTAGAATTTTACACCACATGGTGCCCTACTTGCCGCCAAGCTGCGCCAATTGTGCATGGCTTAGAAGCCGACTATTGGGGTGATGTTGACTTCATTTATTTGGATCGTGAAGAGGCTGTTAACAAGGATGTTGTTGACTTGTTTGGGATTCGCTATCAACCTGTTTTTATTTTGCTGGATGCTGAGGGAAATTTTGTTGAGCAATGGTTTGGCGCGGTTAACGAAGCCAGCCTCCGTGATGCACTAGACGCTATTTCTGGCGCTTAGGCTTTCACCCTGCCCCCCCCCGATTTGATACTGAACCTTGTGGAAAAAGCCTCTCAAACATCATTGTGGTGTTTGGGAGGCTTTGCAATTGTTATGAAGTACCGCATAATGGCTTAAAACAATTCGTTTTTAGCATCATTTGAGTATTTTTATGACCCAATTTACCATCTCAAACCCTGATTTTGAGCAAACCATTCGAGACAGTTTCACTAAACAAGGTATTATGGCGCATTTGTCCGCGACTCTAACCACGGTTGAGGCTGGGAAAGTTGTGATCGAAATGCCATATAGTGATAACATTACTCAACAGGATAAATTCATTCATGCGGGCGCAATTACCACAATTGTGGACAGTGCTTGTGGCTATGCCGCGCTCACTCTGATGCCGCCCCATAGCCGTGTGTTGTCAATTGAATATAAGATCAATTTTTTGTCACCTGCCCAAGGGGTAAAAGCTATTGCATATGGGGAAGTGCTAAAACCCGGACGAACCATCATGGTTTGCCAAGGTAGTGTTTTTATGGTGGATGACACTGGGCAGGAAAAACAATGCGCCACCATGATTGCTACGATGATCCAACGCTGAATACCTGCCTAAACGATCATTTGAGCGATTATGGGTTAAGAGAAGATATTAATCCAAAAAATCTTGGGCACGGTCAAGCCAATCGTCTAGCAATTGCTCTAACCGATTGAGGTTTTTATCGGGGGCAGACTCTAAATACAGCCCAAGTTGCTCAAATTCCTCTACCGCTAATCCAAATAGAACACTCAGCACGGTTTTATCCAAGCTACTCGGATCAAGCTTGATCAATTGGTGGAGAATATCAACATCAACCATGAATGTATCTGTATCTGTGTCTGTGTTAGTTTAAGCGAAACACCACTTCTAATAGATCTTCTCGCAAGCTGATTTCATTAACATATTCATAAGGCGAATGGAAGTCAACTTGATAGAGTGCTAAATGTCCATCATGTCCGCGCACCTCAACCACTTGCCCAAAGATTCCTGCGGGGATTTCCGCCGGCACATTGTCATCCAATGGCATGAGTTCAATCCGTTCTTTAATGCGTACAATATCCCCAATGTGAATGGCATCAATATCAGTCATGGTTCTCTCCCATATCGCAGCAGCACGACGCCGCCATAACTCACCCTATAAAGGGCGAACATTACCTCTTTATATCTATCAGACTCTATCAAATCCGTCAAGCAATCACGTAATTTTACTATACGAGCATATGTTTTTTTTGCTAAAATTGTACGTGAAAATGACGTCAAATATTATGAAAGACTTAACAATGGGCAGTGCAATACCCGTTCATTTTGCGCTTCTTCTCGATAAAACACAAATTCCATTAAAACAACAGTCTTGGCAAGATTGCATTCCCTTAATAGAAACCATTGATGCGGATCCTATAGCGTTTGATAGGCGTCTCATCACATCCCGTAATTGGTGGTTATTGGATGTCTTTGACACAATCAGCAGAAATGGCGAAATAAATTCTGTATCCCTTGATGGTGCTGAATTTATTGTTTTCCAAAAAGATATGTTACAAGCATTGGCTAAAAAACTTCATACAGTTATTTCGTTAAAATCAGAAATCCCCCATCTTACTGAGGTTCCATATATACAAGATATTTTTTTGCCAGAACTACCCGATGCACTGGAACAAGCGCAAGCCAGCCATGATTTATTTGCCTATGATTCAGGCCCGCAAGCACAAATTGACTTTTGGAGTTTTATCAAGTCTCTGTTAGAGATTACAGAAAATGGCATTCGGCAAAATAGGCTCATGGTAATGATTGCTGTCAAAGTATAAACCACCCTCTAAGCTGAGGGCAAAGTGAAATAAAAGCGGCTACCAGTTGGTGAAACTGGTGAGACGCCGACCTTACCACCCAGACGGGTGATGCTGCGTTGCACAATTGACAGGCCAATGCCGTTACCTTCAGCACGATCTTTATGCAAACGGATCAAGGGCTTGAAGATTTCTTCAACATATTCAGGTGGCACACCAATCCCATTATCTTCTATCCAAAAGCGAATGTGCCCATTGTCAAGTTTTTCTGATCCTAATTTGAGTTGTAACGGATCGCCGCCATACTTAACAGCATTGGTTAAATAATTTAACCAAACCGCTTCAATCCAGGGCTCATAACCCAGTGCGGTATGCCATGTTTTAGGTACTTCAATATTATGTTTCAAGTGTGGATGGCGGCGGCTGACTTGGTGAATGGCTTGAGTAACAATCAAGTTCATGTCCAAGGGGGCAACCTCAATCTCATCTTGGTTCTGTGTGCTGGCCAATAGCAGCAAATCATCCACAATAGCATACATCTTATGGGCTTTTTTACGAATGATGTTAATAAAGTTGTCTTGTTCGTCTTTGCTTAGTACATCCTCTTGCAAAATGTCTGCCGCACTAATCATTGAGGTCACGGGCGATTTGAGGTCATGCGCCACCATATGCGCAAAAGCGTCTAAATTTTCGAGGCTGTCTTGCAAGGCGGCTGTCCGTTCTTGAACCCGTTCTTCCAAAGTATGGCTCAGTGCAACAGCTTCTCGTTTAGAGCGTTCTAAATCCGTTACATCTTGGATGAACAGCATCCCACCGATAATGTTTCCTTCGTCATGGAGCGGCACACCATGGGCTTGCCAATAGAGATCATCCTCAGTTTTCCCACCCAGAAATTGTGATTTCCCACTCAGAATGGATTCGTAATAGGGCAGCAAAAAATCAATTGCGGCTTGGGGTAACGCCTCTTGTAAGGTTTTGCCCTCCAGTGATGACGCATCTAATCCGAAGATCCGAACAATCGCTCCTTCAACAACCGCGTATCGCATCTCATTATCAAATACGATGACACCCGCACGGGGCAAGTTTTGTGCAATGGTGCGATATAGCGTTTCTCGTTTTCGGATTTCTGCGAGAGCTGTTTGGCGGGGCATGATGTTACGGACGATACCAAATGATCCAATGAATGTGCCTTGCTCATCAGTTAAGGATGTTCCTGTGATTTCGGCGATAAACTGGCTACCATCTTTACGAACCAAGGTGGTTCGCTCAAGTTTGTGAGGGGTGATGTATTCTACATGACGAATACGCTTACCCACTTGTTTATAATGTTGCTCATCCGCAAATAAAAATTGTGTGTTTCGACCCATCACACTTTGTGGTTCATACCCAAATACTGTTTCAAATGCAGGATTGACCATCACGATATTGCGGTGTTGATCCACGATAATAATCGCATCAATATGCGTTTCAAAAATCAGTTTGTAGATGTCAGGAATCGCAATAAAGATTGATGACATTTCATTTGAGAGCTTGTTCACGATAGTTGTCATTTTTAAAACAATTACATTTGCACACATATATTATAAGAACAAAGTAATTAAAATCGAATAAAAAAATGTTAGGACTTTGCAACAAACTTGTAAACGCTTGATTTTTAGCTGATCCTGCAAATGGTTTGGACTGTTCCTGCCCATCTGTGAGGGGGTTTGTTAAAATGGCTGTTGGATCCGTTTTTAACCAGTGGAGCAAGGCATTCATGCGTAAACTTTTTTTCTTCTCCCTCGCCCTTTTACTATTTCCTTTGAGTGCTGTTGGATGGCAGACAGCCGATGATGTGCCGCCCTATCGTGTGGAAACTGTGATCCGTGAGGCGTTTTTCCCGGTTGCCTTAGCCTTTGCCCCCGATGGCCGATTGTTTTATACCGAAAAAGAAGTAGGGCGCTTGCGCGTGATTAACACTGATGGCACGCATCCCGACGGGCTCATTGATCTGGATGTTGATTTTAATGTTGAATTGGGCATGTTGGGCGTGGCGATTGATCCCAATTTTGAAGATAACAATCATATCTGGATTGTTTACATTCAGCCCAATACTGTCGAACCACCAACAGCTGTTTGGAAACTGATTCGCCTTGAGGTGGATGAAGATAACATTGCCAGTAACATCACGGAAATGCTTTCTGTCCCCATCACGACCCGCGAACAGCACCATGTGGGGGGCAATGTCCATTTTGATGCGGATGGATTCATCTATGTGTCGATTGGCGATATGGGGAATCCGGATTTTGCGCAATCCTTAGACGCCATGCAAGGGCGTATTCATCGCTTTGAAGTGGATGGCGACACCTTGCGCCCTGCTCCAGATAATCCTTTTGACGATAATTCGACATTTGCCTATGGCTTGCGTAATCCCTTTGACTTCACATTTGATAGCTACACTGGTGACCTACTCGCCACAGAAAATGGCCCCACATGCGATGATGAAATCAATTTATTACTGCCCGGTGGCAACTATGGCTGGCGGTCGGGGTATTCGTGTGATGGTACGGGCGCAGAGGGTTACTTGTTCCCGATTCGTGCTTTCACGCCTACCGAAGGCTTAACGGGGATTATGGTGTATGACGGTGAGATGTTCCCCGAATGGCAAGCGCAAGTGTTTTTCTGTGGCTGGAATCAACGCCTGATGCGCCGCATGACCTTGGATGACAGCCGTAGCTTTCCAGAATCGATTACTGAGGTGCGCTTAAATGGCGCGAGTTGCACAACCGATCTAGCGGTCGCCCCTGATGGTTCGATCTACTTTACCGATTTTGGCTCCATTTATCGCATTGTGCGGGATGAAGGGTAAATACCGTCAATTTATTTTAAGAAATACCTAACCTCAGTTTTGTATAAGAGATTTTGTTCCCGTTAACCCTTCAAGGATTAATTTGAAAAGAAAAAGAAAGCCCCTCCCTGAATTCGGGGAGGGGTTTGGGGTGGGGTTTACTCAAACAAGAGCAAGTGTATGTTGGTTATCCGATTATTTGACGGATTTTTAACATGTCTCCCCCCAACATTGTCACCTAAACCGTAACGGTGTTGAAGTTGATCCGACCGGGGAATGGATGGGATTCCAACCCACTCACGTTGCTGGCAGCAACCGCAAAGGATGCAAAGAAGTAGGAAATAATGAAGGGGCCATCTTCCGCCAATAAGCGTTGGATTTCGTGGTAAGCGGCTACCCGTTCAGCTTGGTCTAAGGAGGTGCGGGCGATTTGAATTTGTTCGTCTACCGCAGGGTTGCTGTAGTGGGCTTCGTTCCAAACTGCATCGGTTTCCACATAGAAATCCAAGTAGAATTGTGCAATTGGGCGTGATCCCCAACCGGTGATCCCCAAGTCAACTTCGAGCCAGCCGTCTTCAGCATAGTAGGTTGCTTCGTCTTGGAGTTCAATGTTAATGGTGATGCCTGCTTCTGCCCATTGTGCAGCCAGTGCTTGTGCCAATGCGGGGCGGTCGCCACTATTGGGAACAAACATAGTGAGTTCAACGCCATCTTCATACCCTGCTTCGGCTAAGAGTGCGCGGGCGGCTTCTGGGTCACGCGCAGGGAGTTCCAGATCGCTTAAGAAATATTCACCATACAAGGGGCCAATGGGGGTGTCTTTACCAACAGCGCCAAAGCCTAATTGAATCCGTTCATAGATGGCGTCGCGGTCGGTTGCTAATTTGAATGCTTGTTGCACCAATGGGTCAGCACCAATCCCACGATCAGAGCGCAGGCGCACCAAGTCGTGCCCGTTGGTGGGCAAGTCAATGGCGTTAAAGTTAGCATCGCCAACCAAGTTAAAGAAGGACGCATTGTCCATGCGTGTGGCAATGTCTACAACACCACCTTGCAAGGCATTAACCGCAGCTTGTAAGTCATCAAAGTAGATAAATTCAAGCGTGCTAACGCCGGGGGCACCACCCCAATAGTTTTCGTTGGCAGTGAAGACAGCGCGGTCACCGGGGATATATTCTTCTAAGATAAATGGCCCTGTACCGTTAAATTCTTCACCGATATTGGTAGCACCCGCTTGTAAAATCACGATATGGTTATCAGTCAGGTTATAGATGAAGTCTGGGTTGGTTTCGCTGAGCGTGATCACAATACTGTTGTCATCGCTGGCTTCAATAGAGTCAACCGAGGATAGTAATCCTTGTACGGGGCCTTCTTCGCCACGTAAATATTCAAAGGTGAACAACACATCATCAAGTGTCAATTCGCTACCATCATGGAAGGTGACGCCTTCACGGATTTTGACGGTATAGGTCAAGCCGTCTTCGCTGACGTCCCAGCTTTCAGCCAAACGGGGGATCAATTCAGATTGTGCGTTGGTGTCAATCAAATAATCGTATGCAGCATTCAAAAATGCGATTTCAGTGTCCGCAGAGGCGGTCAAGGGGTCGAGTGTGGCGGGGTTACCAGCTGCTACGCGCAAAACACCTTCTTGTTGACGGCGGGCAACAGCCAAGGCTTGTTCTGGTGTGAGGTCGAACCCTACACTACCAATGGCTGCGGCCATCCCTGCGGCAGAAATTTGCAAAAACCGACGACGAGAAAGTTGTGTCTTGTTAGACATAAAACAGGCTTCCTTTATATTGTTTTTTCTAAATGAGGTCTTACAGATGGGTAGCAGCTTATCACTAATGAGGATACAGCGTTTAGTGATAACAATAGGGGGATGTGTAACAACTGTGGTGGGGCGAGTTGGCGTTCCCGACGCCGCCTGACCATATCACGTTGATTTGACATTGAATACTCCCATATTAAGCTTACTAACTACCAACAGTACAGACGTTCTGTACGCTACTAATCTTACCAGATCGACAGTCAAGCGAACAGTGAATCTCAAATTTACGACAGATTTCTAACGTTTCAGCTATTTTGTGTTGCCAGAATCCCCGCATAAACTCAACTGTTGGAGACAATCGGCGCATATGTTAGCATTTCACATTAGAAGATATACAACACATCTGATGTGAAACGAAAGTAGGGACGCGATATATCGCGTCCGACCTTGTATGTTTACCTTGAATCGGACGGCCTGTATGCCGTCCCTACAGTGATCTATATCGTCAAATATCATGATTTTGTGCCTTTTGACAGAGTCATTCGATAAGTTTCTGTATATTTTCTGATTTCACATCAGATGTAAGATATATGGGGATAAATACATATGGAACCAACCGTATTAGAAACCGCTCAGCGCGTTGGCGCCGAGTTTGCCAGCCGTGCAGACGATGCCGACCGCCTCGGTAAAATGCCATTTGAGGATGTTGAAGCGCTCAAAGAAAGCCGCTTATTGGCGGTGCCTGTTCCGCGTGCGTATGGCGGGTATGGTGCGGGGATGCAAGATACTAGTCAGGTGTTAACCGCACTGGCGCATGGCAACGCATCCACGGCTATTATGGCGGCGATGACGTTGCAAACTGTGGGGTATGAAACTGAAGTTCGCCAATGGGACGACGCCAATTATGCCTATCTGATGACCGCTATTGCCCAAGAAGGCGCGATTATCAATCCTGCCGCAACTGAGCCCGCTTTGGGCAGCCCCTCACGGGGACAAATTTTTAAAACGGTCGCAGAGCGCACCAACTCGGGTTACACCATCAATGGGCATAAGTCATGGATCACGGGGGGGCAACACCTCACGCATATCTTGGTTAAATTAAGCTTAGGCGACAGCACAGCAACCCTGCGCGTTAATGGCGACCATCCCAAGTTACGTTGGGAAGATACTTGGCAAGACTCGCTGAGCTTACGCGCCAGTGACAGCAATGATCTATTTTTGGAAGATGTCACTGTGCCACATGATGCCCTGCTCACGGATAATAGCCAAAAGCCTCCTTATGGCAATGCGTGGTTTCCGATCATGGTGGCGTGTGTCTATTTAGGCTCGGCACTGGCTGCGCGGGATCGTGTGATCCAATATACGTTGGAGCGGGTGCCAACTGCCTTGGGTAAACCGATTGCCACCTTGCCTAAGATACAACGTCAAATTGGGGAAATTGATATTGCCTTGCAGAGCGCCCGCGCCTTGATGAATGACGTTACAGCGCAATGGGACGCTACGCCAGACCCCGCCCACCGTGCGGCGATGTTTTCGCGTATTGCGGCGGCCAAACACCACACAGTGGAATCTGCCATTTTGGCTACCGAAACGGCCTTAAAAGTTGCCGGCGGTACGGCGATTACCAATCAATTGCCACTAGAACGGTTTTTCCGTGATGTGCGTGCAGGGTCTATGCAACCGCCTAGTGGCGACACTGCGCTGGAAATTGTTGGCAAAGGGGCAATCGATTCAGTCGCGGGTTAAATGACCACCTGATCGATATATTTTGTGAGGGACGCTATTTTTTAACAAAGTGCTTCCCTCCGCCCCCTTTTGGTCTTATGAGACTTGGACATCTCTCAAGGCCATTGCTAAGGTCTATTCATAGGACGAGATCAATAATTGGAGATAATCAATATGTTTATATTTCGCGCATTATGGTGGGTCTTTTTGTTCCTGCTAGCGGCCATCTGTGGTGGGCTGTTTTTTCTGACGGGTAGTGCAACCGTAGTCGAAGAATTCGATGTAATGCCCTTTGAAGGGGAAGCCGAAAGTTTTGCTGAACCTGCACCAATGGAACTCCCCACGATTGCAGAAATTGCGGTTGAAGATGGCCGCTTTGGGGTGTTGGTGAGCGCACTCAAACAAACGGGATTGGATGAAGTTTTAAATGATCCCAATGCTCGGTTTACAGTTTTTGCGCCCACAGATGATGCGTTCGGTGCTTTGCCAGAAGGCACTTTAGCACAACTCACTGATGAAGAATTGACTGATATTTTACTTTACCATGCCGTGCCGGGTACATTTTTTGCGGAAGATGTGATCAGTTTTGAAACGGTCACAACTATACAAGGTGGTGATATTGTCATTAGTGTTGAAGATGGTGTGTTTGTCAATCAAGCGGAAGTGATCATTGTTGATATCGTCGCTAGCAATGGGGTGATTCATGTCATCGATGCGGTATTGTTGCCAACTGTCGATGTTGATGCCGACGATGCAACCGAAGAAGCCGTTGAAGAAGAATCTGAAGACGACACTGATAATGAATAGTGCATCAAGTAAATTGATACACCACACAGGAACCCCTTGGCGTTTTAACAAGGGGTTCTTGCGCATGTTGGAAGGTAACGCCATGAAACGTTGGGGATTGTTAGGCGGATTGCTCTTGTTGTTGAGTGGTGGCGCTTGGTTCCTGCTCTCGAATGATGAACAACCTGTTAATGAGTCGTATGAATGGGTGATAGTTGCTGATGGGTTTACCCGTCCGCTGTATGTAACCCACACCAATGATGAACGTATCTTTGTGGTTGAACAACGCGGTTTGATCTGGGAATTGGATCAAGATTTTGAGCGTAATGACACGCCATTTTTAGATATTCAAGATCGTGTGAATGATAATGCGAATGAGCAAGGCTTGCTCTCGGTTGCGTTTGACCCTAATTATAGTGACAATGGTTATCTCTATGTCAATTACACGAATCAGCCTGACGGGGTGACAGTTGTCAGTCGATTTGAAGATCAAAATCCTGATAGCGAAGTGGAGATTTTGACCATCCCCCAACCCTATTCGAACCACAACGGTGGCTTGATCAAGTTTGGTGCTGATGGGTATCTATGGATTGGTACGGGCGATGGTGGTAGTGGTGGTGATCCGCTAGATCATGCTCAAAATCCGCAATCATTATTGGGTAAGATGTTGCGTATTGATGTGAGTTCATTACCGTATGGCATCCCTGATGATAATCCATTTGTAGATGATCCAAATGTTTTAGATGAAATTTGGGCACTGGGGTTACGAAATCCGTGGCGCTGGAGCTTTGATCGTGAAACTAGCGATTTATACATTGGCGATGTGGGGCAAGGTCAAATTGAAGAAATTACGATTGTCCCAACCACAAGTACAACCGCTTTTAATTATGGGTGGCGGCATTTTGAAGGGGATCAAGCCTATGATCAAAGTGAACCGCTCAGTGTTGGCGAGTTAACCGATCCGCAGTTTAGTTATACCCACAATAGCACCTTTGGTTTTGTTGAAGAAGTCTTGCTACGAACCTCTCATTGTTCTGTCACCGGTGGGTATACGTACCGAGGTGAAGCATTGCCCGACCTACAGGGTATCTATCTTTTTGGCGATTTTTGTTCAGGGACGATCTGGGCAATGGATGCCGCAGATGATTACACCGTTACTGGTTTTATGGGCACGGAATTTACATTGAGTTCATTTGGTGAAGATGCTGCTGGCGAATTGTATGCGACATCCTTTAATGGGGATGTGTGGCGCTTGCAAGCGCGGTAATTTTGTTTAAGTGCCTATCCATAAATTCTAACAAGGTGGCTTTCGCCCCTTGCTAGAGCGTGATTTTGGGTTTTCAAGGGGTTATTGAAGATTCATAAAATAAATGGGTAACCAAAAATTGAATGACATCAAACATCATGTAGGGGTGTCCTATAGGGCGCCCGATTTTGACATGATTCGTGATGTTGGGGGCGCTATAGCACCCCCCTACATAGATCATTGTATTTTGGGGATATACAATTAAATTTCCAAACGGCAAAAACCCCTTGTTGGGAATGTGTCTCATATTTTACGGATACTATATGAGCCGCTCAGGTTATGCTTTTACCCCGCTCTTATAAGGCGGGGCGATGTCTCTACCTAGAGGCATGGTTATTCTGCTGTCCAGACATTGTAAAAATCGCAAGTGGTGCTGCCATCACTAAAATTGACCATCCCTAACCCTATTTGCCCTTCGCGGCGTGGAATAATTGCTTGGGTGATCAAGTCGCCATTGATATAAATACCCAAATACTGATCAACCAATACGGCCACCATATACACGCGGGCATCGGGTTCCCAATCAACGATTACATAGTCATTTGACTGCAAGACACCTGACTCTAAACGCGCAACGCCAATGCCTTGTTGCGTATCAACATAAGCAATCGTTTGATGATCCAGATCCGACTGGCGTAGCACCAAGCCGCACCCACTATTAACGCCCTCGGTTATCTGGATCTCTGCCCCCATAACGATCTGTTCGGGTTGATAGTCTACATCTGTGACTAAAAAGCTCCGCACACCAACGCCAGAAACCGTATAGTTAAAGCGCGTATTCACTAAGCGCCATTCACCATCGGCTAACATATCATCAGACTCACTCAGTTCATTGCCGATCTCGCGTTGATTCGTTGCGTCCCATGCTGTGAGTGTCATCGGCAGGTTGGGGGCATTCATAATCGGTGTGGCAAACCAGAATTCATTTAAATCGAGCGTACCATCAAAAACGGTGAGCCCCCAATCACTATCGGTGGTGGCGGTGTTTTCGATAGTGGTTAATGGTTGTTGATTGATGAATGCGGTAATTTGATCATCTTGTGCCAACAGCCCTACGGTAAGTGTTTCCTCAATGGGCACTGCCCCACTATCTAAAATGGTTTCACTGCCAAATCCATCATTTTGGAACAATATCCATGCCCCTACTGGATCAACTTCTAAACGGATGCCGCCGATTTGCCCAGCATTAACTTCTGCACCACGCACCATTAAACCTACTTGACTTGTCTCCCGAAATTCTTGCCATGTGACCGTCGCTTGAATATACAAATCAGGGGTTTCAGGCGCTCCAATGGGCATAAATAAGCGAGTTGCCGTCATGGGTGTTTGGAGTTGCGCAACCGTATCATTGGGGATCGCGTTGGCAATTTCCCAGTGACGATGCGGGGCATCCATGATCCATTGCGGGTGCATGGTGCCGGGTAAGACGATCAACTCAAAAGCGCCATGCGTGTCGCCACCATCCACAATCACCTGATAATCTTGCCCTTCTGAGATGCTCAAGCGCGCGGTTGTGCCATAGGCTGCGGAAAAATCGTCATTTTCTGCTAAAACATCCCCCGCTGCATTTTCAATCGTGAGCTTTGGATCAAGCTCACTATTAAGGGCGCGAACCAAGATCGTACTGGTCATGGGGGCATCAAATTGCCAGATTAGCCGTTCAGTGGCGGCGAGTTCGCCTTGAATCCGTGACATTACGCCAAGGCGGGGGGTAGCATCTTGAGCATAACTTTGATGGATACTGCTGAATAGCACTAAAAACAGCATTGTGCTGATGAATCGGTGATAACGCATCATGGGCAAATCATTCAAATTTTGTTTGCCGCCTATGTTACCAATGGACGCTGAACCTTGCCAAACGTTTGGCCTATGATTCGGGGTTTTCAGGCAGGCGTTGTCTTTTAGCTGGAGGGTAATGGTAAAGTAAACTCAAATGTAGACCCTCGCCCTAAAACACTGGTTGCGCGAATGGTGCCACCATGCGCCTGAATCAATTGTTTTGCAATCGCCAAGCCTAACCCCACGCCGCCTGTATACCGTGTGCGCGAGGCGTCAACCCGATAGAACCGTTCAAATATATTCTGTAAATGTTGTTCTGCAATGCCAATGCCGGTATCTTGAATCTCGATACAATGATGCCGATTGGAAAAATGAATCCCAATCGTGATCGTACCATGTTCAGGGGTGTACTTGATTGCATTTTTGATCAGGTTGCGCGCTACACGCACAATTAAATCACGATCAGCATAGGCCGGTGGCAAAGCAGAACTGGCATTGATCGTCACTTGTAGATTTTTGTCCATAATTTGAGGCTTAAACGCCGCCACTGTGCGCTGGATCAGTGGTTTAATTTCTAGCATTTGCGGGTTCATATACAGCTGGCCTGCTTCTGCTAAGGCCAGTTCTTGCAGGTCGTCAACCAAGGTTGCTAAGAGGCTGACTTCCTCATGAATAGAATCAATAACTGCCGCATCTGCGTCTAGATAGCCATCTTGCAGTGCTTCTGAATATCCTAATAGGTTGGAAATAGGGTTCCGTAATTCATGTGCGACATCTGTCACCATATTTTTGCGGAGTTGCTCAACTCGCAACAAACTCCCGGTGAGTCCGTTAAAGGCATGGGCAAGCTTACCGACTTCATCATTCCCGCGCACCATAACTTGTTGATGTAAATCGCCTTGTTCAACAGCACGAACCGCATGAGTTAATTCTTCAATGGGGCGTACTAATTGATGGGATACCGTCAAGATCAACCCGATCACGATCAACCCAATGAGAAAAACAATCGACGGCAAAGACCGCAAAAATGATGCGGTAAATTCTTCAGTTGGATTCGCAATCGGGTCTAGGTATACCGTGCCAATTTGGGCTTCTCGTTCCGATAAAATATTGCCATCTGTGGGGATCGCATCATTATATTGTTGCAGAATGTCATTGGAGATGATCCACATATCGACAGTCACACCCGCGTCTGAGGCATCCAACGCTTGTGGGCTGAGGTTCTCTTCTGAAGCGGCGATCATGTTGCCTTCAGTGTCTAGCAAGGCAATCGTGTTGCCGGTGACTTGGGCAAGCTGGTAGACAATATCTTCAGCATTTTCCCAATTGCCTTGTTTGTTGTAAAAGGCTTCTACCACATCCACCACACGGTCGCGTTCGGTGGCTTCGGTGTCTTCAATATAATTTGAAAATTGTTGCGTGCTGGTGCTGGTGGTGAGCGCTAAAGCGATACCCATTACAATCACCATGAGCATCAACATCGCCACTAATAAGCGTAGGCGTAAACTTGATAGCATGGGGGTTTTGTCTCATTAATCTTCCCAAGACGAGGAGCGGGGGGCGTCATCCACTATATTGGGGATAACAATGGGTAGATTCAGTATGACCTGTGTGCCGCCTTGTGGCAAGGGGCGAATATCCAATGAACCGCCATGTGCATCGACAATACGATACGCTAGTGGCAACCCCATCCCAACGCCTTGTTGTTCTTGTTTTTCACGATCGACTTGTTCAAACTCTTGTAGTGCATACTTGATCGCTTTGGTGGGGATGCCTGGCCCTTGATCAATGATGCTGAGCCACAATAAGTTACCATGAATTTCATACGTAATGTAAATGGGTTCAGTGTCAGGGGAAAATTGCGCGGCGTTATCCACAATTTCGGCAATCGCGTGCTTTAGGGATTGAATGTTGCAGCTTAAGGTAATCGGTTGACCATCTTTTTGGATATTGATCGGGTTTTCAATAGGGTAATAATTAAATTGGCGCGATAGACGAACGGCATCATTCAGTAATTCATGCAATTGAATTTCGTAAAAATGGTTTTGAATATTTTCTTCACTCAAGATACCCGTTTCCACCTGTGTGAGCAGTACCATTTGCTCCACCAAGTGTTTAAGGCGTTGTGTGCCTTTGGACATCATCATCAGCATATCCCGCATGGAAGCAGGGTCTGGTTCTGGATCATCGAGTTGCATCCACATCAGATCCCGTGACATGGTAACCGTCATTAATGGTGTGCGGAGTTCATGGGCAACCATCATACTCAGTTGCTTTTTGGCGCGTTCCAGTTGTTCTTTTTGGGTATTTTGTGCATTGGAAAAGCGTTGATGGTGACGGATTTGGCTATAAACGGCCATCAAAAACTCATTTTCGACAATGGGTTTATGCAAAAAATCACTTGCGCCTTGTTCCATTGACGCACGGCGAGTGCTGTCTGAAACATCTGCGGAAATCACAATGATTGGGATTAGCGCTAACGCTTCATCTTCACGAATATGATGCAAAATGTCATACCCGCTACCATTGGGCAACACCAGATCACAAACGATCAAGTCTGGTTGATGTTTATGTGCGAGTCTTATGCCATCCGTTGCATCAGCGGCAAGCTCCACGCTAAAGTTGCCATTCACTAGATATTGGTAAGTTTGCTTTTGTATCCTAAAGTCATCATCGATGACCAATACCTTATACTGTTTAGCCATAATGTAGGGTGTATATTAGACGTATGCTTTATTATACCATCCGATAAGCACGGTGAGGTACTGTTTTGCCTTTCAAGGTAATGTCACGGGCATCGGGGGGCATTGTGGGCTTTTCGGGCAGGGCATCATAGATGGTATGTGACAGCCAAATTTCATTTTGCCCGATGTCACTTAACCGTTGTGCCACATTCACAGCATCTCCGATGACGGTGGTTTCTCGGTAATGCTCATCGCCAATATTGCCGACCATAACCGCCCCTTTAGCCACACCAATCCCAATTTGAATGTCATGATGTTCTCGGATGTCATCAAGGATTTGTTTGGCGGCTAACAACGCATTGACGCTATCTTGCGGCGCGTAGCTCTCTAACCCAAACACGGCTAACACACCATCCCCTAAGAATTTATCGATCTGACCGCCATAGCGTTTAATCGCTTGAGAAACCGTCGCCACATAGGGATTAATGACGGTTTCAACCAATTGTTGCGGTGCTAGGGTTTCGGTTAAGGGGGTGAAGTTACGAATATCACTAAATAAAATGACAGTTTCATTGGTATGGGGGCGATGCTCTATGCGTTCACCCAAGCTTGATTTTAGGGCACTGCGCAACTCTTCCACCACAAATTCTTGGGAATCGCTGAGATCGTCACGGGTTGCCAACAGGCGCGACACACTGCGGTTCACCAAGCGATTTTGGCTTACGTGATTGTAGTCTGTGTCGTCAATAAATTGTGGTTTGGTGTCCACGGTTTTGGTGAGCCAATCAGCCAAGATTTGCACCATATCCAAGTCAAATGACCACAAGCCTTTAAACATACGGTACTCATCAGGGGCGCCAAATTGAGTCAGTTCTTCGGTGGCAAGGGCGCTATAATAATCTGCACCATGAGAGATCAAAAACCATTCCCGTGCCAGTTGATCGGTTGGTTTGAGTGGCACATAATACACATTGGGGATGGCGGGTGGCGTCACATCTGGCACACCGAACACATAGACCTCATCAGCATGAGCCGCGATTTGTTGATAGCGCTTAATCTGTGGGATAAACTTTGACAAATATTGAAAGCCTGAAAACACACGATTGTTAACCCGATCTAAAATCGACGCATTTTCAATTTCATAGCTAATATAATTCATGGTACGACGATGATTGAGCAGTGCGCTGGTTTGTTCGACCCGTTTCACAAGATGATAAACGGAAAAATCAGGATCAATATCATATTCGTGCATATTCATTGGTTTATGCCCTTAAGTCTGCTAACGTACACTAAAATAGCGTCATGCCAAAGAGCGATGTAGAGTTTAACGCGCATGGATTATAATTTTACCGCATCTCTTATAAGGTGACATTAGCAATTGATAATTGGTTCGTTAATAGAACTATAAAGGACAGATCGACACATGGGTAAACTGAATCCGATGGTGATGGCTGGGGCGGAACCCGAATTCTATATGGGAACCAGTGGCGTGGGGTGTGTCATCACACACGGGTTTATGGCATCCCCGAATGAGGTCATCTGGTGGGGACGGTATCTGGCGCAACAAGGGCATAGTGTTTACATGCCGCGCCTCACCGCGCATGGAACCGATCCACTGGCGATGGATCGGGCACGCTGGGAAGATTGGCTCGGCGATGTCATCAATGGCTACCATCTGTTGCGCCCGTATTGTGACAAAATGGTATTGGGTGGTTTATCAATGGGGGGCCTGTTAAGTTTGCTAACGGCGAGTCATTTACCTGTTGCTGGTGTAATGGCGGCTGCCGCACCGGTTCGGTTACAAGGTTTTCAGATATGGTTGTTGCCGGTGTTACGCTTTTTGATGCCCTATAGCGATCATCCTAATATTGACGATCTAGCGGATCGTGTGCTGGCTGAACAGATCGACAATGGCGAACCCCCTGTGGGACGGGTACGCTACAAAATATGGTCAAACAAAGCTGTACTCGAATTACTAGTTGCCATGAATGAACTCCAAAAGCGCCTGCCGTTGATCACCGCCCCACTTTTTTTAGCTTATAGCAGCCATGACCCTGCCGTACCATTGGATAACATGACCTTGATCGAAACGCGGGCGGTCTGCGCGGCCAGCATCGAAAGCCATATTTTTGACAATAGCGGGCACATCCTGACCCAAGATCGCGATAAAGAGGAGATGTTTGCGCGGTCTGAGAAGTTTATACAACAGGTTGTGATGCCATAAAAAGGAGGGGAGTATATGGCGGAACCAAAAAAGATTGATACCTATTACATCGAAACATTATTGCTAGACTTGCATTACATGCCGCATAGCAGGCGTCGGAAAGCTGAAGAAACTTTACTCGACATAGGCAACGACGCTATCGAATTTTTGATCGCAGCCTTGGAACATAATAATTGGCAAATACGAGGGAGTGCCGCATCAATCCTTGGATCATTAGAGGATGATCGCATCTTCGAGTTGTTGCTCCTCATGTTGGATGATAAGCATCAATATGTTCGCAACGCTGCTATAAATGGATTGAAATGGTTAGGCGATGATCGCGCGATTAAGCCATTAATTTTTGTCTTGAAAAATGATAAGGATGTCAGCTATCAAGCACAGGTTGCATTAGCTAATTTAGGGGAAGTGGCCGCAGAGCCTGTGATTGCGTTATTAACTGATGAAGATAGCTCTGTGTGTGCGGGTGCAGCGCGAATAGTTGGCTATTTGGGTGATACACGTGCTGTAGAACCCCTTATTAACCTCTTAACTGAGGAACCCCATCATATTCGACACACAGCAATCAGCGCATTGGGGCAATTAGGAGATCCACGTGCAGTTACACCATTAATCGAGATTATTTATCGTCGTGATACGATGAGAGTCGTCGCTGAGGCGTTAGGCAACTTGGGTGATATGCGGGCAGCAGATCCCTTATTTAATCTCATTAGTGAAGATTATGGCGATAGAAGCCACAAAACGATTCTTGCCCTAGCAACGTTACAAGATGAACGAGCAATTGAGCTATTATTTGAACTATGGAATGACAAAACGCTTGCCTATAGCAATAAAACTGATATAGCAAAAGCATTAAGCCAATTTGGCGATCTTGTCTTTGACCCATTGGTTGCTAAATTAAATGATGATACTAAGGCTGTGCGCGAAGGAGCAGCCGAAACCTTGGGATATTTGGGAGATGAACGAGCAATAAACCCATTACTTGATGCCTTGGATCATGTAGGATTTACTGCGGCGAAGGCACTAGCTCAATTTGGTACACCTGTTGTCCCCTTATTGATTGGGAAATTAAACCATCCTAATAAAAATGTACGCTTTAGCGTTGTGACACAATTAGGTATTTTAGAAGATATTCGAGCAGTCTCTCCCCTAATAGCCACCCTGCAAGATTCAAAAGTTGACATCCGCAGGAGAGCCGCATCGGTATTAGGTAGGCTCGGTGATCGCCGTGCAGTTGAGCCATTAATTACTGCATTGCAAGATCCGAATGATGAAGTTCGTAAAGATGCGGCATCGGCATTAGTTAAATTAGATGGTGAACAAGCGGTTGAAGCGTTGCTCCCACTCATTAGTGAAACAGAAGCATCTGAGCAGGTTCGGAGGATTGTATTATCTGAATTGTCGCAATTGGATGACTCGGGATTTGAACCGTTAGTTGCGGCGTTATTAAATCATTCAGACGCAAGTATAAGAGCTGGTATAGCAACCATACTAAGATACTTTGGTGAGAAAAGTTTTGAACCATTGATTCAGGCATTGGATGATCCAATTTCTATTGTACGCAAATGTGCTATTAGAGCATTAGGCACTTTAGGGGATCAGCGTGCAATCAAACCTATCCTTTCAATTTTGGATCAAAATCAGGATGAAATGTACTCAAGTACAGTATTCGCCTTGGCGCTGTTAGGGCATCCGCGCGGACGAGAAGGTATGCGGGCGATTTTGCAAGATAAGACACGGAAGAAGCAAAAACGACGTCGCGCAGCTAACGTTTTAAAGTACATTCGAGATAAACAGGCTGTAGACGCTGCAATTGTTGCATTAAATGATGATGACTGGGTATTACGGTATGATGCGGCTGAATTATTAGGTGTTTTAGATGATGCCCGTGCTATTGAATCCTTAATTGCAGCAATCGGTGACGAGGATGTTAGTGTACAGGACAATGCAGTACAAGCACTTGAAAAATTGGGGGCTCCCGCTGTTGAGCCGATGCTGAGAGCCTTTTATGATGAAACGAATAATATACAGTCTCGACACTTACTCGCTGATGTTTTAAACAAATTGGGTGAATCAGTCATGACACCAAAAACTCCCCCTGCTCCCCCAACTCGCAAATACCCTGTCCCTGTCTTTAAAAATATGCTTTCTGATAGAGAAAAAGAACAGGGTTTAGACAAGTTAAACCGTATACAAACGGTTGAACAATTACTGGATATTTTGTCTGATATCCATATGATGACGCTTCATCAGGTGATTACTGATTCCAAAAAAAACACAGAACAACAAGCCATAGATGTCTTACTCGCTATTTTGGATGATGATACTATGACAAATTTGGTGGCTCTGCGCGATGCCATCCAGATACTCGGTCGATTAGGAGATACTCAGGCAGTTCAGCCATTGATACGCTACCTAGCGAGTGATGATAACCTCGTGCGGACTAGAACAGCACAAGCCTTAGGGCAACTTGGCGATATACAAGCTATCGAACCGCTAATCACAATATTAGGTGATAGTGATGGTTGGATACGAAAAAACGTAAGACAGGCACTCGTAAAATTTGGTGAACCCGCTATTCAACCGTTAATTCATGTTTTAGATGATAAGAATCGTATCGTCTGTCACAGCGCCGTCATTGCTTTAGGTAAATTAGGCAATGAACAAGCCGTAATATCTCTAACGCAGTTATTATCAGATACAACATTGCCGTTTACATGGTCAAATAAAACTATCGCTGATGTTGCCGCCAATGCGCTTCAAGAAATTGGAACCCCTGAAGCTTTAGATGCTTTGCGCAAAGCAGGATACGGGGATGACATTGATGATATTTAACCCCGTGACTCGTTCCATGTACGGACGATCAGCGCGGCAAAGATAAAACTCGCGCCTAACAATTGCGTCGTGCTTAAGCTGCCCTCATCCAACAACAAAATTGACCAGCCATAGGTCAAAATCGGCGTCAACATCGTATAAATGGCAAATGTGATCACTGATACCTTGCGCACACCCATAAACGACAACACAAACGGGAAAAAGAATCCAAAAAACGCGAGTGGTAAAACATCCCTCAGTGATTCAAAGACTAACGAGCCATTCAAGAGCAACCAGCCGCCAATAATCAACGCCACCACCGCAAACCGAAACCCGATCACGTCCAAAATCGCCGCGTCTTGCCGTAATAAATTGGCGATCATCACAATGCTAGTTGCCCACCCGCCTACACTCACTGTTGCCCAGCCAAACCCAATCAAGGATGCGGTTAGGGCTTCGCTGCGTAAATCATCCAAATTAAAGATGATGATCCCGATCATGGCGACCAATAACACTGGGATCAAGCGGCGGAAATTCACAGTTTCGTCACGGCTCGCGAACCATGTCACAATCGCCACCGCAAACGGATAAATCGAGACTTCATATAGCGAATGCACCACCGGTGATAAGGATTGAAAGGCTAAATTGGCGGTTAACATGGCGGTGGTGGTGGCGATCCCTAAAATGATATAGGTACGCACGAGGGGACGCACGGCATAGCTAAATGTGATGCCTTGCGTTGCCAACCGACTCCCAATGGCAAATAGTGCCGCAAAAAAGGCGGTGATAAAGGTTAAATATAAGGGGTCGAAGGTGGCAACTAGGCGGGCACTGGTGGTGTTGCGCCATGCCATCAGGGTTACAAATGCCAGAAAGAGCAGATGGTACTTCCATAACCCAGCGCCATTGAGCGTTTGTTCAAGATTTTGTATGGAACGGGTGCCGCGTGCTTTTTCGATAAAGCTCATGCGGGGGGTTCCGTGATGTTATTTGGGTTTATCGTCATATTTGGGTTTAGCGCTCATGGTGCGGCGCAACGTGTTGTGTGCGAGTTTAAGGACGTTCATGGTCAGTTGCTTATGGCGCATCTTACGCCCCCGCGTCAGGCTCCGTGGCGGGAGGGTATTGTCGGCGGATTTGGTGATTTTCATGACAGAACCCTTTGTTGATCACGGATGGTATGGTGTGTGTGGTATCCGACAATCAAAACATCATCTTGTGCTATAACCCCATTCTAACGGATGTTAGCCTTTGGGTACAGTCACCCATTCGTACTGGTCATGTTTTTAATCATATTAGCGGGAGTGTTTCCGCTACGCTCAAACGCTCCCCTACGAAATATCATTTCATGAGGTAATCACAACAGAAAATAGGCTCATTCGTCCTGTATTACAAGGCAAGGTATAATTTGGACAATCTGTTATGACGATAAAAGGATGCAAACCATGTTGACCCCTTCCCCTGATGTGAATACATTCTCCATTGCTGCCTATGACCCGATGGAACAAGCATGGGGGGTGGCCGTGGCTAGCAAAGTGCTGGGCGTCGGCGCGATTGTGCCGTGGGTCTGGTGGAATGTTGGCGCAATGGCGTTGCAATCCTTGCCCAATCTTGACCATGCGAATCTCGGCAAGGCCTTGCTTGAAAATGGCATGGGGGCAGGCACAACACTCAACACAATTTTAGCAGAAGACCCCCTACGCGATATTCGGCAAACGGGTGTGGTAGATGCGTCTGGTCAGGTTGCGAATTTTACGGGGCAACGTTGCGGCGAATGGGCAGGATCCTTACAAGGTAAAAACTTTACCTGTCAGGGCAATTTGTTAACAGGTGGCGAGGTTTTAACCGCCATGGCAACCGCCTATCAAGAATCTGATGGTGACTTTTTAACCCGCTTGACCGCTGCGCTCCTTGCGGGGGATGCCGCAGGGGGTGACAGCCGAGGCCGCCAATCCGCCGCTGTTAAAATTGAAAAGCGGGTTCCCAGTTTTTATGGCATCACCACACATTATGTTAATATTCGGGTTGATGATCATGAGGAGCCATTTGATCAACTCACCAAACAAATTGACCAATGGCGCGATATCCAATCTCAATTAGATGACATTTTGGAACCCTTTGGCGGGCGTGAAGGCGCTTTAGCAGACCCGACCGCGCTCGAACAAGCGATCCGTCAAAACTATTTTAAATAACGCGAGATCGGGATAAGCGCTTTCAAGTGTATTGTTCTCAGGGCTTCGCCCTGAAACCCACGAACTTTGAAAAGTTCGACCAAACGTTTAAAGTTTTACTCGATTTTTGCCTAAAAAATCGCGGGGAACGGGGCAGAGCCCCGAAAATGAGTGTTGTTTCATAGCTTGTTTTGGTGACACAAATTTGGCATTTTTTAAACCGAATTGACGTTAAATAGGGTGGCTGTGCAATGGGTGAGAGGGTTTGCAAACCCATCCCTACTCGTTTGCCTTCCCCTCTGTTTCATCCATCGGAAAGTCTTTGTGGATGTCATAAAAATTGGAATCTTTAAAATATTGTGGTGCTTCCACAAAAATCCCTCGCCCTTTAACCGCAACGGTTTTATCCGCTAAGACGATCTCACCTGTTGCAAACACTTTACGGCCTTCTTTGCGGTCTACCCGCCCTTGAATGCGGATCGGTTTATGCAACGGAACGCCGGCTTGTAAATCGAATTCGATATTGACCGCTACTACAGCATGGCCAGCCAGCCATACCGCCATGCCCATGACTTCATCTAGTAAGGCGGCGGAAAATCCGCCATGAACATGTTTTGGGGGGCCTTCTACTTTTTCATCTAATACCGTTTCAATAAAAACGTCGCCCGTTTCATCTGTATAAAGTTCTAATCCCATCCCTAGCGGCGGTGCGCTCGTCATAAATCCTGAACCACGTGTTAACTTTTTGTTCGCCATTGCCTTACCTTTCAGCCCTTGATCATCACAGAATATTGTCAGTTAAGATAACACATTCCACTGTGATCCCTATAGTGTGATTATGGGGCAATGCGACTGAACAAAAAAGCCCCTCACCATATATGGAAAAGGGGCTTTGTGAACCATGCCGATCACGGCATTTAAAAAATCTTAATTGAGTTCGGGGATCAACACATCACGTAATAAGGAACCAAACAGCGCCCCATTAAACTCGGTGGTGATGAGTGAGTATACTTCTTCGTCTACCGCATCCGGTTCAAACGCACCAGACACAAAGGTAAAGTCACTAGCAACCACAAACCGACCGATTTGACTAATGGCGCGTGCTACCAAGAGCCCCTCGGTATCACAAGCGCTGGTTTCGCTTAGATAGAAACTAACACCGTCTGGCGCTTCAACATCAGCTGGGCTAAAGCCTTCTGCTTCAAGGGTCGCAACCAATTCGTCACTATCAAGTGCGGCGCTAGCGGCATCAGCATCGGCAAAAACATCAAACCCATAAGAAAACCCTTGTACAGGGAGTTGGGTATAATCACAAGCGGTGTTGATCAAGTTGGCTTGAACATGATATTCCACACCAGTGGCTTCGGCATAGCTTGTAAAAGCCTCAGCATCAGCAAGTGTGTCTGCCCAATCCGCTACATCAAATACCCCCGAGGTGGTTGAGTCGGCACCGATAATGGTGCTAGCCCCCAAGCCTAAAGCATTATCAATTGCGCCACCTGCGGCTGTCGCGAGCTCGGCTACGGTGGTTTCAACTTCTTCACGAGACGCTGGGGGGGGGACAAATTCAACTGCTTCAACTGTGCTTGGATCAGTAATGATCAAAATGGTTTCTAACGCCGTTGCAGGGTTGGGTTCTGGTAGGGCAGGGTCACGCAATAAAACACTATCAGCGATGTTTTGCCCAACAATAACTTCCCCAAAAATGGTATGTGCACCGTCTAACCAAGGGGTTGCATCATAAGTGATAAAAAATTGACTGCCGTTTGTGCCAGGACCAGCATTCGCCATTGCTAGCAATCCACCGCGATCAAAGGATAGGCCATCGATAATTTCATCTTCAAATTGATAACCAGGGCCACCGGTGCCAACAGGATTCCCCACGGGGTCACCAGCTTGTGCCATGAACCCAGCAATCACGCGATGGAAAATACTATTGTTGTAAAAGCCATTGTCGGCTAAAAAGACAAAGTTGTTAACCGTAACGGGGGTTTCGTCTTCGTATAAGTCAATGTAGATGGGGCCAACATCCGTGCAGAAAATCGCATAGTAATCCACGCCATCAACTAATACATCGTCAGCTGCTTCATATTCGCGGGTGTCGGGGTCTTCAGCGGGGACTGCTGCCGCACATAATTCACCAGGGGTTTGGGTAGCGGCATCATCTTGAGCATGGATCGCCGCAACTGGCATCACCAAGATCAATAATAGCGCAACAATCATCAAGCGTTTTATCATTATATTTTTGCTCCACAGTTTTCAATGTTAGCATCCACCCCATATACACATGTTTTATCCATCAAGCGATTGGGTTACACACATCGCTTTTGGGCATCACATCATCAGACTTTACAGGATAATCTATTGTTGGCGGGTAAATGCAGTTTGCTTATTGTATCGTACAATCATCAGACTAACCCACCATCGCTAACCTTACAAGTGCCATCATGGGATTTTGTAAATTTGGACTTGTTCGCCAAAGATGTGGCAAATCATCACCAGTCTGATTTGTTATGATTTATGGTTAGCTACGCATTGCGCCGTCGTAAATTAACGCTCTGCACCATACCCACGCCAAACAGCAAAGACAGAAGCGATGTCCCCCCCGAACTCACAAAGGGCAGGGTTAGCCCCGTCACAGGGAGCAAGGCGACATTCATCCCCACTGCCGTAAACGTCTGGAAGAAGATCACCGCCGTGACGCCATAACAGATCAAACTCCCCAATTCATCACGTGCAAGCTGTGCGGCACGGGTGATCCGCCAAATGACGACCCCAATCAAAAATATCACAGTAGACGAGCCTAAAAACCCGACTTCATGCGCAATCACGCTAAAGATGAAGTCCGTATGCCGCACCCGTAAAAACCGCCCTTGGGTTTGGGTACCATTGGCATACCCCTTACCAATTAATCCACCTGAGCCAATACTAATCAACGATTGGTCAACATTAAATTGGGCGTCGGGGTCACCTTCAGGATTCACAAAGGTGGTAATCCGCTGACGTTGGTAATCTTCCATATTGAGCCATAAGATCGGTAATGCCAACAACGCTACCGTAATCAAAATGGCTAAATGGCGGAGCCGTAAACCTGCCCCCCAGATCATCGCAAACCAGATGACAGTAAATGCGATGGTATTTCCCAAATTTGGCTGAATAAAGATCAAAATCATGGGGACTGCCATATAGATAATGGAAACGATCACGGTTGGAAACCGATCCAACTTATTATACTGGCGTACCAAATGTTGCCCCAAGGCAATGATGATCAGCATCTTGCCAATTTCGGATGGCTGAATCGGAATCCCAACATTCAACCAACGTTGCGCCCCGGCACCCCCGACTTGCCCCGCCACACCAACCAATGCTAACGAAAACACCAACAACCCATAAATATAGGGCTGGAGCGCCCCTAATAGGCGGTAATCAATGGCCGCAATGATAAACAGCACCGTGAATCCCATAAACGCATATAGAATTTGGCTGCTCACCCGTCCGATTAAGTCCGGGTCAACCGCGTCAAGTGTGGCGCTACGGATAAACAAAATCCCAATTAGCACCAGCAACACCACCGCCCCAAACAAGACCCAATCAAATTTTGCCCATAGGGCGGCGGTTTCGCGGGGGATCAATCCAGCAGCACCCGCGCGGGTTTGTTGTGGCTGGGTGAGTTGTGCCATGTGTGGTTTCCTTCTGTTGTGCTTAAATCGTTACATTATGCTACCAGCATACCCAACATTGCCCTGATGATTCAAGAGCGCGTTGAGGGGGCGGTCTACGACCGTAGCACAAACAGGGATTTAGCTATCAAAGGTGCGTAAGGCTTTGAGCGCCTTCCCGATATGTGCTATGGCCATCATTTGATTATTGTAGATCTGCTGCACGACACCATCTTTATCTAAAATATAGGTGACACGGCCATCCAAGACGCCCATTGTTTTGGGCACATCCCATGCCTTACGAACTTTACCACCACGATCACTCAAGATCGGAAATGGTACCTTGAAGGTTTTGGCAAATTGTTGTTGTGTACCCTCGCCATCGCTACTGATGCCGATCACTTCTGCACCAAGTTCAACAAAATCCGCATATTGATCCCGGAAGCTACAGACTTCCATTGTGCAGGCGGGGCTAAAGGCTTTGGGGTAAAAGAAGATCACCACAGGTTTGACGCCCAAATAGTCATATAAGGTGATGGTGTCTCCGTCTGTGTTGGGTAATGTGAAGTTTGGGGCTTGATCCCCGATTTGAAGCGCCATGTAATTCTCCGATGTTTATTTTGCTGGTTTTAGCAAAACCCGATCTTGATTGCAACTCCAACACGGGCGCGAGGTCAGCGGAGGGCACATCTGTCAGGATGTGGTGATGCTGGGCGAGCGCCCCCCCCCGTGTGCCATCCAAAAATTTGGTATAATCGCGCCCGCAAGTCATGAGGAAAATAATACATGCAACATGAGGTTGATAAGTCGTGGCAAATGGCCGGTGGCCCCGGCAATTGGCTCTATGAATTCTATGATGCACTACGACGAGGATTAAATCAGCAAATTACCAATCGCCTTGCTCGTTTAGCGCTCCACAAGCGCGGGATCGTGATCGAGGCTGGCAGTGGCACTGGCTACGCCACAAGTCTTTTTGCCGATTATCCACATGCCACCCTGAGCATTGCCGTTGATTATGATATGGCTGCACTTGAAGAAGGACGCCGCACCGATCCGAATCTATGTGCGGTGGTAGCAGACATCAATGCCTTACCCTTTAAAGCAGGGGCAGCACAACTGGTGTGGAATAGCAGCACGATTGAACACCTAGACGACCAAGCCCACATCGTAAGCGAAATGGCGCGCATCACCAAAGCGGAGGGTGTGGTGTTTGTTGGCGTGCCCTACAAATTTGGCCCGCTCTTTTTCCAACGCTGGATTCCTGAAACCGAGCTTGGCATCTGGTTAGGCACGGTCTACAAACGGCAAGACATCAATACATGGTTAACGCACAGCGATTGCCACCCCATTGATTGGTGGCGGTATTTCTTCTGGTTTTTTGTGGGTGTTGCGGGCATCAAGCATCCCGAAAAATGATACGCTAGCGAAAAATCCATTCTAGGGCTACATCACGTTTATCAGGTGTGTAGATCCGAAACTTGGTGCGATTACGGGAAAATGCGCTCACCAAACCACTTAACGGCGCAGTAAATAAATTGTTCGGCACAATTAACGGGTAGTGGTTAAAAGGTAAGTGATGAAAAGAGATATAATGCTGCTTATCATGATAAAAGAAACCGTTACCTATAACTGTAGTCGGTGTGGCAGCATTAATATCGTGCGCAATGGTACGAATAAATGCGGGAATGCGCAATATCATTGTAAAGACTGTGATGCGTACCGCGTTTTAAAACCACAATGCCGCCACACCGTTGAAGAAAAAGCCCAAATCTTGAGCGCCTATCGCGAACGAATGAGTTTACGCGGTGTGGAACGTATCTTTAGGGTGTGTCGCCAAACAGTGACCCGTTGGTTAACACACTATGTGAATCATCTCCCGACCGTTGCCCAAACTTTATTGCCAAAACGGGCGGATGATGTTCTGGAAGTCGATGAAGCATGGTCATTTGTGGCCAAACGGGACCAAAAACGATGGTTATGGACAGCACAATGCCGCCGTACCCGCCAAATTGTGGCGTTTGTCATTGGTGACCGCAGTGAACAGACTTGTCACCAGTTATGGGATCAGATTCCAATCGCTTACCGTTCGTGTCCATCATACAGCGATTTTTGGAAAGCTTACGCCACCGTGTTTCCTGAAGAAACACACCAGCAAGTGGGCAAAGAGACCGGACTCACGGCTCATCAAGAGCGATGGTATGGCACTTTGCGGCAGTGGTTGGGGCGATATACACGAAAAACCTTATCGTTTTCCAAATCTGATTTTTATCATGAGTTGGTGACTCGCTGGTTTATCATTGAGCATAATCGACGAATGGCTTTATCACTTACTACTTAACCACTACCAATTAACGCTAATTTACTATCCAAACTCGCCTTGTGATCAGGGCGCTCTTGAAGCCATCGTCGTAAACGTGTCATTAAATACCCCAATGGCAAAACCCCTTGAGGGGAATAGATGATAATGTTTGGATAGGTAGCCTCTTGGGTAAGGTCATCTAAGACCTCCATCACACAGTCGATCCATTCATCAATGGCGGCTGGTGTGGCCTCATGTAATTCATATTCAAACACATCGTCTGTATATTGATAGACCCGACAAAGTGGTTTGTCAATAACAACTGAGCGAGAAATTGTAGTCATAAAATACCTCACATTCACTATTCAAATAGTAACAGGTGAGGGCACAATTTGGCATAAACAAGTTATGAGAGAACGATTCTATCAGGCGATGGGGGATGTGCTTTCTGATACGGAGTCTTCATCCGACGACTCTGATTTTTCGTCTTTCTCGTCATCGTCTTTTTCACTGAGTTCACGCAAACGATTGTCTACTAGATCATGAATGGTCGTTAGGGATTTGCCTGTTAGCAGACGGATTCCCTCATCCACATGCCGAATGGCATACACATGGAACTGTCCTGCCTCGACCGCCTCAATAACATCCTGGCTCAACATCAATTCACGGATATTCGTCTGTGGGATGATCACCCCTTGTTTACCGGTTAAGCCTTGCGCCTCGCATAGCTTAAAAAAGCCTTCGATTTTATGGGTTGCGTCACCTATCGGTTGTACATCACCGCGCTGGTTCATACTGCCAGTGACCGCTAAATCTTGCCGTAAGGGTAAATTCCCCAAGGCAGACAGCAACGCAAATAATTCCGCAACCGAAGCCGAGTCCCCATCAATATCGCTATAATTTTGGTCAAACAGCAGGCTAGCGCCAAAATTCAAGCCATACTGTTGGCCAAATGTTGCATTGAGATAGCTTTCTAAGATCATCAAGCCCTTATCATGGATGTTACCCGTTAAATCACTAGAGCGATCAATTTGGGTGATGCCGCCGCCGCCCATATAAACCGTCGCCGTAATCCGACTGGGCAACCCATAGCGATAGTCACCTGCACTGATAATGAACAACCCATTGATCTGCCCAACGATTTTGCCACTGGTATCCAGAAATAACTCGCCATTGAGAATCCGTTCGCGCTCAAACACTTCGCCTTCATTGGCACGGAAGACACGCCCTGCTAAGGCTTGGTGGATCGCGTCGCCGGTTAATGTGCCATTGGCATATGCGCCTGCTTCACGTAATAAAGCGGAAAGCGCTCCAAAGCGAGTGGAGAGTTTGCACTGGTCGCCTGCCCATCGGCTACCAATTTCGATTAAGGTCGCGCTGGCACTTTCATCAGGAGCGGGCAATTGATGGGTGGTGGCTTGTTGTGCCAAAAATGACGCATAGTGCTGTTCGGTTTCAGGGTTACGTGGCATTTCAGAGACAAATTCAGCCCGCACGCGGAACACTTCTCGAAAGATATCAAATTGATAATAGAGATTTTCAAATAGGCCAATACTACCCACTAAAATCACCCGCGCTGTGACGGGGATCGGGGCTGTTTTCCACACGGGGAATTGTGCGGGGTGGCCTTCGCGCAGAGTGTCCAGCGTATACTGGCGTTCTTTGAGGATGAGCAATAACTCCCAAAGCAGATCATCCTCTAATTGGTCAGCGTCAATCACCAAAACACCGCTATTAACCAAAGCACCGCCCACAACCTGTGCAAAATTGGTATAGCCATAGGTTGGGTGTTCAGGGTGCGGCGTGTAGGCAAAATAGCCAAGTAGCTTATCTAGGGTTGGTTGTACCATAATATGAACGGGAACATAATCGCTATTCAACTGAGTTGTGGTTTCGGGATCAATGTCATCAGGTAATGAGTCTTGAGTCACACGCCCCCACTGTGGTTTTGTGGCATCGGGATATAGATACAATGGGGCGGGCGTGGGCAAGTTGGGAATTGCTTGTTGAATCGCGCTAAGGCGTCCAGTTCCTTCGGCACCTGCGACAAATATATGATAATCAGGCGGCATAGAAAACCCAAATTCCAGCGCCTCGACGCCACGTGGCTGGCCGTAAATAATTGGTTTGGCGGGCAAGGTGGGCGCCAAAGCTGGCCCTGATGCATGGAGTTGCTGCGGCGTGAGTGCCAAGCGATGACGTTTCATGATGGCTTTTTCTTTTACTTCAACATTGGATCAACAAAACACGCCTATTCTACAGCACCACCCTGTCCCTTTACAGATGCAACCGCATTTCTGTTCGCTACTCCTTTTATGGAATTTTGCCACCCATACAGACCACACCACGGCAGCTATGGTAAAATCAACGTATGGAAAAACGATCCGCACGCGCCTATCGTATCGCTTTAGCAGGCTTGGGCATCCTTAGTCTGGTGACCCTTGTGTTATTGGTGATCGCGTTGAACACCGTCCACACCCGCCAAATGGAAAAACAAGCCGTTTTGGATGAACTCGCCGCCCAACAAGCCGCGTGGACAGCCCAAAATATTACCGATTATCAAGTTAACTATAGCGCCTGTAACTATCAATTTTGCTGTACGGGGGAAACCATCCAAGTGCAGGATGGCTTATTAGCGCCATTACCCGTTTGTGCGGCCAACTATGTCGAACCCACCTATGGTAAATATCTATATGACATCCATACGATGGATGAGTTATATACCTTCTTGAGTGATTTTATGCGCTACAACACGGTGGAAGATGTGATTATTGAATATGATGATGAGCAACATTACATCACAAGCTTCACCGTGACTTACTTTGATGTTCCCGTCAGAATAGAATACGCCGATTTAACCCCGCAAGGGTAAGACCACGAATGGGCAATTCATCCATATACATAGAGAATCAAAATAGGGCGTTAATCTGTTGGTATCCACACCATAGGCATTCCCTGTGGACATGATCCCCCCACGCTATTCTACCAACGCTTAGCCCCCAAGTAATCATCATTCGATACATCTAATGTGAAGTCAGATAGAAAGTGATAGAAATCCTATGTTTGGTATTGATTTTTCCCCGCTCGACAAGGGTGCTAAGGTAGCAGACCTCCAAGAGAACTACACCCGCGAAGACTTGATCGCGGCAACCAATGCGTCCATTGATATGATGTTAGACCTGATCAAAGACGCCACCGACGAGATCGCAACCTTCATCCCGCATGATCCTGATGCACATGACCCCTTTGCCGAGGGTGAACCCGAAAATGTAGCGTGGAATCTTGCCCATGTGATTGTCCATGCAACGGCTTCTGGCGAAGAAACCGCCGCACTCGGCGCGACTTTAGCCCGGGGTGTCAAAGCAGAATGGCGCAACCGCTACGAAACCGATTGGGAAACCGTCACCACCGCCGCCCAATTACACGAACGGTTAGAAGAAAGCCGCCGTATGCGGTTATCCTATTTTGAAGCATGGCCGAACGCCCCCCACTTAGATGTTAAATTTGACAAGCTAGAGCAGCACTTTGGTGCATTGAACGCTTGTGGCTATGCGTTGCTAGGGCTTAAACACGACAGTGACCACATCGGGCAGATCACCGAAATCATGCGGCAAGGGCGCGAAAAATTCCTTGGTTAATTCATGATGGATTAACAGCGGATAAAAAACCGACTAATAAATACTCATGTTGCCAACTGTGGCAACATCCTCTGATACGATTGGCATGTGGTGATGGCGCATCACATGCTTTAGTCATCCCCACATCATACCCGCCTTTACAGCACACACCATTCCTTTAGGGCATCCACAAGCTTGCCCGACGCTCGAAATAACTCAGGCGGCGGTTTCGAGCTGCCGACGATCTGACAAATTATCAAAAGCACTTAACTTAATGCGTATGTGCTATCCCGTCTTGAATCATCACATGATCCAATATAAATACAACGGTTTACGATATGGTTGCCTGCTATACTTAATCCTAGTTAGATACACCAAACACACACAGAAAAGGATTTTGAGATGGTCAATCGCAAGTTGATGAATGCCTTCCGTTATGAACCTGAAGACTTATTCGACAATACTGCCGGTGACCTATCCCCCACCCAAGCGCAGGCGCTTTCTGCCCAACAACTACAACGCGGACGCAACCGTTATCCCATCATTGTTGGGGTAGGGATTGCCGTAGCATTGGTGTCGTTTTTTATTTCTGACAACTGGATTGATTACACCCTTTCCCAACGGCAATTGGGTTTTTCGGTAATGGTCATTGGATGGGTGATTTTATTGGGGTTGGTCGTTAACACTGTGCAACTGGTGTCTCGGTTTCGGCAAGATTTGGTGAGTGGCAAAGTTGAACAATTATGTGGAACCATGATCCTGCAACCGAGCCGTTCATGGGGGCGTAACCGGTTTTGGTTATTTTATAAGGGAACCAGCTTCCCCCTAAATCAGGAACAATATGAAGCGATGGAAAACAATAAACAATATTGCTTATATGTAACGCCGTTTAGTGGAACCATTGTCGCCGTGGCCGACATGACTGCTGCGGATACCCCCACTGAGGATGTTCCTTCGGAACTAAATCGTTAGGGGTAAACTCACTTCGATAATAATGCCACAATCTTGATCCCAATTGGCAACTTGGACGGAGCCATTCATAGCATGTATCATACGAGACGCGAGTGTCAATTCTAATCCGCTATGGACAACATCGCCTTCACTCGCAGTGCTAAAGGGTTGGAAGAACATTTTTAAACCATGCGGGGTTAGGGGGGGGCGGCAGTCAATGAGCATAATCAATAACTCTTTTGGCATTTGCACAATGCGAATTTTAATGGGTTTACCTATTGGGCTATATTCTAGTGCATTTTGGGTAAGTAACCGCGTGATTTCAACTGCTAGCCGCCCATCAATCACACACTGATTATCATCAACATGTAAGTCTACTTCTAATGGAACCTCTTGTGCTTGTGCTTTTTCGGCCAATTGTGTGAGCGGCACACGGAACAAGTCATCTAACCGAATGGGTAATGCATCGGACTTAAAGTTACCAGAATCTAGTTCCACGATCAAAGCCATATGCTCTGCTAAGATGCGTAAGCGATCAACAGATGTTTCTAAAATATCCAGATGGCACTCTAACTTTTCAGGGCTACGCCTTAGTAGATATAACCGTGTGATGATATTGCTAATGGGGTGTCGTAATTCATGGGCAGAGTTAGTCATAAATCGCTTTTGAGCGGTTTGCCATGCACGTTCTTGGCTTATATCTCGGATAATCGCTACCAATTGAATCGGGCGTTGCCCCTGCTCACTAATCTGAGAAACGGTCATACTGACATGGAGCGGATACCCTTTTTGGTGTTTTAGCATAAATTCATCGCGGCGGATACTGGCACCGTCTTTGCTTGATGGCTTAATATGTTCGAGATTAAAGGGGCTATCCTTCCAACGTAATAGCCGTATGGATTTTCCTAATAAATCAGATTCTGTATAGCCTAACATAGAACACAAGGCTTTGTTGACATACGTAATGGTTGTATCTTTTGTAGACAAAACCCCTTCGCCCGAGCCATTCAGTAATGCTTGTAGATGGGCGCCTTGCTCGGTACTTTGTTTATAGAGTTGGATGTTATGCAGCGCTGCCGACAACGACTTACAAAATGATTCTAAGGTTGCAATTTGCACGTCATTATAAGCATTGGCTGTATTGCTGGCGACTACAAAGAGCCCAAGCGGTTTTTCTCCCCAAACTAGCGGAATCATAACAAAGGCGGTTAAATCTTCAGATTCTCCAAAGTTTTGCCAATTATCATGTTGATGTCGATCTTGGATGGTGATAGTTTGGGGGGTGCTAAAAAAGGCCTTAACAAACTCATAATCATTTATGTTGTGGTTAAGCTTTAATACTTCACGAATCTGAGGTGTATCGAGCCCACCCGTTAAATAATCGACGTCAATAGTCCCTTGGTCATTGATGATGACCAAGGTTTGGCCATCTGTTTTCCCAATCAATTGATCGATTTGAGATGCCAAAATATCATAAATATCTTCGACTTTTAGGGTGCGGGTGAGCAATGTGGCGCTGTCACGTAGTTGTTCTGCACGGTGCTTTTGGTCTTGGGTATCTTGGAACAAACGTGCATTTTTGAGGACTAATGGATAGAGCAAAAAGAAGTCAAATGAATTAAAGTGAAAGCATGAGAAAACGAACCTTTACCCTTAAGGAATCAGAAATCAAAGCGTTTCGTCAAGCCGAGCAAAGTACCCGCGATGCCTATGAATTGAGACGTTTACAAGCGGTTCGGATGTACGGGTCTGGTGACCCGATTCCGAAGATTCAAAAAATGGTGTCAGCAGGCGAAAGTACCATTCGGCAATGGGTGATGCGTTATCAAGTTGACGGTGTGTCGGGTCTGGCGTCTCAGTGGCAAGGTGGCAACGCTAATAAGCTCACAGCGGAGCAACATGCCGATCTCATTCAACGCATCGATACCTATACGCCCGACCAAGTGATCGCACCTGATGTTCGAATAGATGAAGGCATCTTTTGGACAATCCGTGATTTTCGAATGGTGATTGAACAATGGTACGGCGTGACTTATAAGAGCAATAATTCTTATTATAAGTTGATGCGTGACTGTGGTTTGAGCTACCAAAAAGCAGAGAAAATCTTCCGGTCTCAACCCAGTGCCGAGCAATTGGCTGAGTTTGAAGCAGATTTGGAAAAAAAATGACCGATTTCCTACAAGATTATCCTGATGGGGTGATTTTAGCGATGGATCAGATGAGCCTTTATTTTCAGGCGACTCTCACGCGGGTGTGGGCTCGTCGAGGACAAACACCAACTATTCGCGTGGCGACACAACGCGATCATGTTCATTTCTATGGCGCACTCAATGTCAGAAACGGGCATGAGGTCGCTTTGACTTTACCTCGACAAACGGGCGAATTGACCTGTCATTTTCTGAATCATCTGCAAGCTTGCTATCCCGGGCGTGCTTTGCTCATCCTCTGGGATCGTGCCAAATGGCATAAAGGTGAAACCGTCAGAACGTTCTTGAGTCAGCATCCCCATATTCAAACCATGCATTTCCCGCCGGGCTCACCCCAACTCAATCCACAAGAACATGTTTGGGAACGAACTCGCGATGCGGTCAGCCACAATCACACCCGCAAAGATTTCCCCGCTCTTGTCAACGCTTTCTCACAATATCTGAGTCAGACACTCTTTCAATTTGACTGGATTGAACGCTATGCACCATCTATTTTATTTGAGGTCTAATTGATATGTCCATAAAGCCACTTGTTGGGTGAATATTTTCAGCTTATCAACATGCTCTTGCCTAAAATAATGCTGGTGGCGGCTATCCAAACAAACAAACCCCACAACTTCCCCATCAATTTGGATCGGCGCATTGATATGTGAGCGTATCCAGTCTAATGCTTGATATGAAATCCATCCCTCAAATTGACGGACATCTGGGATGACCGTTGCCACCCCCAGTCGATAACTATCACGAAAACTTGCCAGAGCATTAACACTGAGGGCAAAGTTTTTTTCCCACTCGGTCTTACCTTTTATTGTATAGCCCTTATTCGCAACGGGGCGTAAGGTGCCATCAGGTTCAACCAATAAAATAGCACTACCATCATGTGGCACAATACGTTCAACGGCTTCTAATAAGTAGTCTAAAATTTTTTCAGGGTCTAACATGCTGTTTAGCGCAATGTTAATGTCAATTAGGGCTTCTGCAAAACGGCGTTGCTGATGTTCTGACTCTAGCAAGCGTGCATTGCGGATGGCTAGGGCACTTTGTTTGGTGAAGGCCTCTAACCGTTCAATATCAACGCTGTTAAAGGCATTGATTTCAAGACTATCAATACAGATAAACCCAACGACCTCATCATGCACCACAATTGGGGCTTTGATGTGGGAGAGAATAGAGTCAGTGCCCTGCGGGACGCTCTTCCAGTTATCCCATTTTCGCGTATCTGGTATATAAAGTGGGCGTTGGGTTTCGATCGCCTTGCGATAGTCTGGTTCAGTTAGGACATCAAACTGTGCTTTTTCAAAAATTTGATTGGTGTCAAGGTATTCGTAGCCATGAAATGCTTTCAACCGCGCAATATTATCGTCATCAATCAATATCACATTACAACTTATACTAGGGAAGATGGTACTGAGGAGTTCTAAGACATGCTGCAAAAAAGAGGTTAAGTCAATATCATTCGTTAGGTTTTCGGCAATGTCTGAAAAAATGTAAGCAAAAAATTCTTGTTCCTTTTCTGCTTGGTAACGTCGCGCATTTTGGATCGCAGTTGCGGCATGGTGGCTAAACGTTTGGATCGGTAAAGCATACTCTTCCCGATAAAAATTGGGTGTAGCGCTATCTAAGTGCAAAAAGCCTAATAGGGTATTACCACTCCATAAGCTTGTAATAATTGAAGACCGCACCCACTTTGTCGATGGATGTGTATACCAGCTATCACTGTCTTTGGTGTCAGGAATAATAGTAATGGGGTGTTTATGGCTCTGCTCCCAAATTGGGGAATCTGATAACGTAAATTGGAGCGTTTTGATCCAAGTTAAATCATCACTAAACACATCATACCCAACATGGTGCGCCATTCGTAGTTTGCCATCTTCCAAGAGCATCAAATTGGCTGCGTCATAAGAAATGACATGACGAATTTTTTGCATAATGTGTTGCATGATCTCATGCAGTTCTCGTTGCCCTGCTAAGGCAGCCGCACTTTCTTCGATGGCTTTGGCAACCATCAGGTGTGTGCCTTCCTGTGTTAGTTCAATCCCTAGGTGGTAGTCATCCAGCGCCCATACATTAGCTCTATACGGCATCGGGGCAAGGTGTAACCGCAGGGTAAAGGTTTTGGATTGTGCAGCGCTTTTGACTAATGTCTGGAGTTGAGATTGAATATTATTTTCAGCGGTGTCGCGGATAACTGTGGTGATGGATTGACCGATAAAAGAAGTTTGGTGGAGTAAAGATCGGCATTTTACGTTTTGATAGACAATGGTTAAATTATCATCCACTATGAGCAGTGGATGGGGAAAGTTTTCAAACATACTGAACTTTTCCACAGGTGCCTTAATCAAAACTTAATCCTTTCTGAACTATTATGTACAGTATACCCTCAAAAATCTAAATCAGTAATGGGTACTTCATCATCTAATTGTGTATCATCCATCAACAAGTCGTCCATCTCTGCCCATTTTCCAGAGCTACCACGCCCACAAAATGCCCGAAAGTGGCAAAATTTACATTGATGTTCATTAGATGTTTTTGGGAACTCCTGTTGATGGGTTAAGGTTTCAATGATGGTGTTTAGTGCCGTTTCATCATCGGCAAACTGAGCGCTATCATAAAAAAAAGATTCAGGTGCTTCTGGAAAATTCGCAAACCAATAGCGCATTTCGATCTGCTCTGGGGTAAATGCCTGCCCATTATTAAAGGCAGCTCCAGCACGGATTAGCAAATAGGGATATAAACGTGTTTGCCAGCGCCGTGCCAGATGTTCGCGTTTGGGGCGGGTGCGGTTGGTTTTCCAATCCACGATGACTGCGCGGCGCCCCGGTTCGATGGCGATCAAGTCATAGCGTCCCACAACGGGGTGTTCAGCAAAACGGATCGATAGCATTTTTTCAGGATGCCGTTGCAGAGGAACATCTTGCAAGCCGTGTGTCAAAAAGTTTACCCACCATTGGTGTAGAGCATGTTCCGGCGCATAGGGTTGTAACAATCGTTCGGCGGGTAACCCCATCAGATGTTGATGCACAATATTATGAAAGGTTTGCCCTTGTTGCATGTAATCTTCTTGCAGCAGCGCATCTTGCACATGTTCAGCCGGCCACGCCATTCGATCCAGATAGCGCAAAAAGAAGCGATAATTACAATCGGTGTAGTCTTGTAAAATATGTTGGCTAAATTGGAAATCAGGTGATAGGTTGTTCATAGTCTAAATTGTAACACATACATTTAATGAGGCTTGGGGTGTCATGTTATGGCTATCTTGTTGTATCACATTAATTCAGCCGCTAATGCTGCATCTTCTAGCATATTGAGATTGGTAAATATGGTATGAGCTTCGCTAGCGGTTTTTTTTGCATCTGCATACGCTTGATGCCGGTGTTGGTAACGGGCTTCATCCAACAATGCGCGTGCCAAAACAACGGGGGACTCTTGCGTTTTTAATAAGGCGCGGCTGGCGGTGTAGTATAGTGGGGCATCATCGTGGTCGGGGTCTTGTTCGGCGATATGGGCACGGGTGAGATTAATTTCAGCCAATGTCATCTTATCATTAATGCCAATCGCAAGGCGGGTGGCTTCTTCTATATTCTTCCATGCCGTTTCAAAATCCCCCCTGTTTAATTCGACTTCCGCCAAACCGCGTTTTGCTTCCATGAGTGCATCTACATGATCATAAGTTTTTTGCCCAATTTGGGCTAAGGCTTTTAAAAATTGTCCCTCGGCGGCGTCATAGTTTTGATTACCTAACTGCGCTAACCCAATATTACTTTCTAAGAGCGGTAGGGTGTTGTCTTTTTGGTCATCTTCCAAAAAGTAATCATAAGATGCTTGATACAAAGCTAATGCGCGGTCATACCGCCCTAATAGCCGATAAGCTTCGCCATGATTCATTTTGGTGATTGCCATAAGACGAATAAATTGATGCTCCTGTGCAATATTAAAGGCTTGTTGATACCAGTCATCAAATTCAGAGAGTTCACCCGCCACCAAACTCATAAAGCCCCCCAGTTGGTATAAACGACTGGCAAGGAGTGGTTCATTCAACTCAATCGCGATTTCAATATGTTTTTTGATGGTTTTGATGTCAACTGCATAGTTGATTTGCCCCCGATAGATGCGTTCAAACATCTCTTGGCGGATGCGATTGATCATACCAACAACAGGATTACTTGGTGGATTTTGACTCATGGCTAATAACTCTTGTTACATAATATAAAGGGTTCACACTATTCCATTGTATGATACTTTTGAAATTTGTATAGAGCGCCACCCTATCTTCCGTCACCAAGATACTATGAAGCGGGTGTTTTATTGGATGCGTTAACCAAATTGGCGGGTAACGCGGCATATCTTATGGCTGATGTGAAATTATGAACTGAAATAAAGATGTGATATATGTCACACTCGATTAACAGAGTGTCTGACCTTGATAAAAATAATATTACAAATCATGTTGCGCTGAAATAATACCCAGTAAATATTGGAAATGGAATTTTTTCTATTGTAAAAACCATTGTGCCAAGCGTTTCTGAGCTATATGGATGAATGGTTCTTGTTGTCCGATAAATGTCAGAACTTGGTTTTATGTAATTTGTGTATGTCGTATACATAAGCGGATAGTATCCTGCTGCTTTATCCGTGCGTACAGTAATCATTTCACACTCAAACGTTTGATACCCGCGTGCATTCAAAATAAATTCTCCTGACTGAGTTGGAACAGACGCGATATTGAACGCATCACCATAAACGTCGTCTTTTTCTGCACGAATCATTACTGTATTAACGGTGTTTCCTTCGTCATCAAGCAAGATACCCCTAAGATAAAACGAGTTATTCATACAATCTTGCGGAATACAAAATACCTGAGACAAGAACACCATACTCATTGCGATCACAATATACGGGTGGAATTTGGGTAAAGTGGGCATGTGATGATTCCCAAATGGCTAGTTTATAGAGTCAGTGTAAATAAATTTCGTTTATCGCTCAATTCAATGTGCTATATCAGATAATAATCAGTGATTGCGCATAGACTAATCGTTTAACCATGCGGACTATGCGCATTAGCTCCTCAGATCTCGCCTAGAGTTGCCCTATCTGTTCTATAAAAGGAAAAAAGTTAGCTATGGCAACACAATATCGGGCTATCGGTAAAGATGGCTATATCAGTTTTCAAGGGGTGGAAGTCAGTGCAGACTATCAAAATTTTGATGTCGAAATGACTGTGGATACCATCGAAATTAGTGCAGGTAGCGAAACCAGCAAAAGCTATCTGCCCACCTTGCGGGATGGAACGGCTAAGCTCACCTATGCCTATACCGGCACGGCGGGAACCTATGCCAGCAATTTGCGGGTAGGGCAACAAGGGGAGTTGCTGTGGGGGGCAGAAGGCAACACCGTCGGAAACCCCAAAGGCGGCGTGAACGCGATTGTGATCTCCCATAGCCACCCGATGACCTATAACGATCTGATCACGCGGACAGTGACCTTCCAATTTACGGGGGATATGTTATTTGATGATGCGGTGGACACATGGTAAACATTGACATTAATCGCTTAACCTATGGTGACTATCGCGCTTTTCAAGCGGGCGAACTGGATGAAATTGACGTCTTAACTCGTGTGGTTACCACGTGGGATTTCGCAGGGGATCCATCTGACCGTGTGAGTTATGATGCCTTGGGGATGGTCGATTTATTGGTGATCCAACAGGCACTGCGCCATGCGATTCAAACAGCCCTGAGCGCCGAGGGAAACTCCGCCGCGCCATCTTTGTAAGCGCCGTATTTAACACCCCTATGACCACTGCCGCGCAACAACGTTATCTACGCATCCGTATGGCAACGGAAACAGGCTGGTCACTGGCAGACATTGATGGCATGACATGGGTCGATTGGTGTGATTATTGGGCAGTAGCCGATGCACAACAGGCGATCACCACTTGGGCGCATCACCAAATATCATGATGTTCTGACTGATTATTGCCCTCAATTTTATGAGGGCAAATTGCTTTTATGTGGTGATGTGCCAAGTAAAGATGAAATTGAATGCTAATAGTAACATCTTAATTAAGAAACTTGTCATACTTTTTTCGTAAAAGCTTTGTATTCCATTAAAAATATTGTTACAATGCCCGTTATTCAATATCCTATGTACCTTAAATGGAGAGTTATATGCCTTACGAACTCAAATGGATTTTGCCTGAATATATCCTGTTTCAGCATTTACATGGCGAATATTCCGCTAGTGAAGTTGGAGAGTGTGATGCAAAAACGGTTGAACTGATGGAAGGTAGCCCGCAAAAACACGTTCATCTAATTATTGATGACGCTAATATTACCCAAATGCCACCTGTGACCGCTCTGGCTAAGGTAAAATCATCACGGCATGACAAATTAGGCTGGACAATTGTTTTTGGGAATAAAAGTGTCGGTATGCGTTTTACCACGACACTAGCGAATCGGATTTTAGGGTTCAAAATGATTATTGTGCCCACATATGAGGAAGCTGTCGAAAAATTGTATGAGTTGGATCCTGACCTGCCACCATTAGAGGATGACCAACCACCATCGGAAGACTAATAAATAACGTTATTGTGATCAGGGGTTACCTGATGAGGGGGGCAGTATGCCATATGATGTGAAATGGCTCATTGAAGATTATATTGTGTCGCAACGTTTTTGGGGTGTTTTTACCGCAGATGAAGCGCTTGCGGCAGATGCTCGTGTTATTGAATTATTAGAACACAGTCCGCAAACGACAGTTCATGCGATTGTTGATGATGCTCAAGTTACGCAAATGCCACCTGTGACCGCTCTGGCTAAGGTAAAATCATCACGGCATGACAAATTAGGCTGGACAGTTATTTTTGGGAACAAAAGTGCGGGAATGCGCTTTACGACTAAGTTAGCCAATCGGATTTTAGGGTTTAAAATGTTGATCACGCCCACATATCAAGAAGCCATCGAAAAATTGTATGAGTTGGATCCTGACCTGCCACCATTAGACGACTAATGTATCGCGTTAGTTGGATCAAGATTTACTTTATGGGGGCAGTATGCCATATGATGTAAAATGGCTCATTGAAGATTATGTGATATTGGAACGCTTTTGGGGTGTTTTTACGGCGGATGAGGTTGCTGCCGCAGATGCATGTGTCATCACATTAATAGAACACAGTCCGCAAGCCACAGTTCACGCGATTATTGATGATACTCAAATCATCCAAATGCCACCCATAACTGCTTTAGGAAAAATTAAATCCGCACAGCACCCTAAATTGGGATGGTCTATTATATTTGGCAACAAGCGACAGGGGCTGCATTTTGTAACCTTGTTAGCCAATAACATCTTACGCTTTCAGCTACGTTTTGCGCCAACCTGTGACAGTGCCCTTAACAAACTGTATGAGTTAGATCCGAATATTCCCCAATCCCAATATTCTTGTGATGAACCGAACGCGCTCATATGAGGTTGTAAGTAACGTCAATTCGGTTTAAGAATCTACTAATGGATTTAAATTACCATTGGCAACTGATGTGGCCACCCGTTCAGCTAACCATGCGGTAAATGTAACTGCGCCTTGGCTGTTCATATGATAGCGGTCATACCATGCACTATCGGGTAGGCTATTGGCAAAGTCAGGCACGGTTCGCCAAAACATCACATCACTCCCTGCAACAGTTTGTGTTACAGCATCAACAAACCAATCATACCGATCTTCGCCTTCTAAAAAGTACCCGGTATAGGTGTGGTGAACCGGCATTTCAACAATGAGAATTTGTGTAGGTTGGTTGTGGAGTTCAACGACTCCTTGTAATCCCTTTAGGTCATTGTCGGCCACGATATAGGTTTGCAAAAAGTCCATCAGCCGTTCATCTTCAGTGTGTGGATCATCATAGTTGATGGGTTGGCTAACATCTAATAGACTACCGCTCAATTTTACATGCCCTGTTGTGGTCGAGTCTAGTTCTTGGGCTAGCGATTCAAAGGCATAACCCCGTCCATCGCGTTGTAATAATAGCCGCGTGGTTAAAATGGTTTGGTAGAGTTCAGAATGTTCGATCAGCCAACCTGTTACATTGGCATCCCCACGCTGATAGCGTAACCATGCATTATCCGGCAAGGTATGTTCGGCTGCATAAACGTAATAAGTGCGGTTGAGCATTTGCGGTTCATTGTAAGCACGGGCTTGGGTGCCAATCACAAATAAGTCGGGTTCGTACATCTTAATCAGTAAATCAACAACCACACCTAAGGTAGAGGTGCTGATTGACCCTAACCCAAAATTAAAACAATTTGGGGCGCTCGTGCTACCCGTTTCTGCTTGATACACCTCGCCAAAGTAGACAGGGTCAATCCCTTTTTCTACCAAGGAACTCCCAATAAAAATGCAGTCAACACCGTTATGGGTTTCGGCAAAGTGGTCAAGGCGAGCAAGCTGAACCTCAAAGCGTTGGTAATTGGTGCCAATGCTGGGTGGTGGAAAGTCATCTGGCAATGAGGCAGCATGTAAAACGCCTTCGATCATCACCCCGATGACCATTAAGGATATGATGACGCCTGTAATGAGCCGCCATGATTGCCGCCAGTTTACTTGTAATGTTGCCATGATCCGATGTCTATTCCTTGTATCGTTTTAGCCAATTTATGGAGAATATAGCATGAATACGGGGTTTTGTTTAGAGCTTTTGGATACCAAAAACTGACATCAGGCTCGTTTTTTAAGGCGTTGTACTGCTTGGCGATGTAGCCACCCGATGCTAAGTATGGGAACAATGATTTGCCCCAAAATTCCCATCACAGCGATGGTGCTACCAATCATCAAGAAGTTGGTGGTGTCATTCGAGACTAATAAAATAAGTAAGGTAAAGAGCGGCAACCAATCCCACAAGGCAACAAACATTAACGCTAGCATACAGGTGTATCCAATGTAAAAGAGCAGTTCCAAGCCGCTGATATCGGGATCATCCGTGCCATCAATCCCTAAAAAACGACCGATAGTGTTCAGCAGTAGAAGGTAAAACACGGCTGAATGGATCGCCACCAGACTACCAATATATCGAATAGACCCTACCCACGCAAAACTGCTTAAAATCGCCATTGAACTCCGTTTGGTTTGGCTGCTGGCGCGCAAGCTGCTGGCAATAAATACCCCAACTGCCAGCAACGGTTCAGCAATCATCAATAAAAAAATCGGAATGGCTGCCCCTAATGCAATAACAGGGTGTAGGTAATATTCATCACCATAGGTGAATCCATTTTGCCAGGATTCGTAGCTACTATAGGTAAAGACGATGGCTAGCGGGATGCTTAATAGCGCATGGGTGACCATTAACTGGCGAACATGGGGGAAGCTCTGCCAACCGATGGCTGTGGTTTGGTAAAACAGCCAGCGCGTTTTGCTGATGGGGGTAATCGAGATGAGTTCCCAGTCGCCCCGTTCGCGCATTTGGGCAATGAGGGCAGCAGACCGGCGTGAGACATGGAAAAATAACTGAACATGCGCCGCCCAAGAGTATAACAAGCCCAGCCCCAGCATAATGCTGCATAGCGTTATAATCACATCGGTGACGGTGTCACTATTGGTGGCATCGGGATCGTTGATCAATCCGATCATATAAAAGCACCAAATGCCTAACACGGCATACGCCATTAACACCAAGCCCCATGTGCGCCGTTGTTGATGGTGTTTGATGCCATAACGCACCAGTGGGTGTTCCAAATTACCCCACGGGGGGAACATCGCCCGCATCACGCGCAAACTATAGGTTAAGTCATTTGGAGCTTGTTCCATGAAGTCATCTTTCTATGATTGGTGTGTGATATATCTATTTTAAGCGATTTTTTGCTATGTGTGTTACGTATGAATGATGGTGTTAGGGGTTTTTTAGACTCCATGATATGATAGACATGGCTTGTGTGCCATCTCTGCGCAAAAATGATGTGAAGGAAAATGATATGATGACACCTCAATATTTACGCTTGAGCCTTGCCCGCACTGAACGCGGTTGTAACATCGTTGAATGGCAAGACGGGCGTATGATATTTGTGCATCATCCCGATCCTGAATTTATCCATACATTAGAAACCCTCGAACCCGCCGCTCGGATGCAAGAATATGCTGCTGCCCAAACCCTGAACAGCCCGCCGCCTTATGACAAACGGCGTCACCTCCTCAATTACCATGCGTGGTATACCAAATATGAGCCGCTCCCTGATGATTGGGCGCAGTTTGAAGCAAACCTTGATGCGCTTGGTGTTTGGGAATGGCAATCGTTAAAACATCCCGCGCCAACCTTAGAAAATCTGACATGGGAAATTGACATTGTATGGGCAGATCGTGACATTCACATTAGTGGCGAATGGGCGTTTCCGCGTTTGTTTTTGCCATTTTGCCGCGCAGTGAGCGATCTGTGTGGTGAACGTTTTAATTTATTGGATGACACGGAAATTCTTGCCCACACCCATGCGCCGTTACTGCACTTACACATTGAACGCGAAATGGAAATCTTGCCGCAAGCATTGCATTATTTGCAAGTTGACCCCCATAGCTGGCAAGGCATGGTGGTTGAATGGCTCGATGATACGCTCTATATGTTTGAGGGATACTTGCCGCAAGGTGAAATTTTCTTAGAACATTGGCGCCCTGCGGATCGATTACGGTTTTACCAAGCCCGTGATGCCCGTATTGTGACCCCGCACGCGGACGCATGGCGACAATTTTGGTCGAGTTTGATCGCGCTTGGTGTTTGGGAATGGGGGTGGAGCTACCATGCGGATCAAGCTTCGCGCGCCCAACAATGGGTGTTAGATGTTAAGCATGATGATTCCCGTCGGACGAGTGGCGGCGATTTAAATGTCAAACCGCCGCTTTTTACGCCCTTTCAACGGGTTTTAACGCAATTGCTCAACGAAACACCTGCTCAAGACAGGGAATAACCCCACGCTATGGGCAAACATATCGGTTTGCTCCTTCACGATGTTTTGTGGTGTTTACGATGTGGCGTCGGACTGCCGCATCATAGCGCCTGATGTTGGCTCGGGGGTTGTGGCTTCTGCTTCCACCGGTAATCGTGCCGCCAGCAAATACAAGACTGAGATTGCGCCGAGCAAGACACTGCCCACCACCAAATGAATGGGTTGCAATACTGGGGGTAAATCTGCATAGGCTAGGCCAATACCAACTGCAACTTGTGCAATCGCAGCTAGCGCCGTGATTTGTGTGCCATAACGAAAATAGCGATTGTAGTCTAGTTTGGTGTGGGCATACCATGCCATCCAAAAGATACCCACAAAGATGACCCACGAAAATGAGCGATGAATTTGGTCAACAAGCCCGACTTCAGCGATCCATTCGCCACGCGGCAAGAACGCGCCCAGTTCATCTTCAATATTTTCTAACCGTGCGCGAACTTGGCTCCCCAACAAGGCTTGGATATAGGCTAAGAACAGCACGAGTAATGTGCCACGGGCAAAAGTCTGCCGTTGGGGGGGGAGTTCGCGAGTGATGACTTGTGGATAAAAGGCGGCGACACCCCCATAGATCAAAAAGCTGACTTGTATCCACGCTAAAAAGAGGTGCATCGAGATAACCCATTGATTTAAGCCGGAGGTAATCACGGCGCGCCCTAAAGACCCATTGAGGATTACAGCAACGAATGCGCCTATGGTGGGGTATAAGATATGTTTATTGTCGCGATGGTCAACCAGTGCATAGGCTAGCGACCCCACCACCAATAAACCGATGATGACGCCAGACAGACGATTAACATATTCAATCCATGCCAAGCGAACTTCAAAATTTTCGAGGTCAAAATCGGCAGGGACATCACGGGCGCGGAGTTCTTCCATCGTGAATGGTGGATAGGGTTCACCAAAGCAAGTTGGCCAATCAGGGCACCCAAGCCCTGCATCTGATGCGCGTACCATACCACCGAGTAAAATTAGTAAGAAGGTCGCGAGGGTGGTCGCCACCGCCCATTTTTGATAGCGATTCATCAGTCGCTTTATCCTTTATCTTGTGCTTGTTGAGAGTATTTTAGAAGCGTGTTTCGTGCCTGCCAAGTCTATTGGTTTGGTGGTGGTTGTTTGACTTCATCAATACTGTAGAAAGCATAGGCGTGTTCCCCTTGGGAGATGATGTCCATCACGCTTTTGAGAATCACTTCTTCGGTGAGTTCGCGCACAATGATGGGGTTGTGAACAGAAAAGTAGAGCCCCTCATGGGCTTCGCCCGTGTGCTTCCATTGTTTCATGAGGGCTTCCACATTCCGTAAGGTGAAGAAGGTCACAGCATAGCGTTTCGCGTCAGAGAATCGAATTTCGACATCAACATTATCATTCATGGGGTTACTGATGGGGTGCATCAGGATAATTTCGTATTTGGCATTTTCAAATAGGCGTTTCATAGCAACAGACATCTACATATCATTTTGAGAGCGGCGCTAAGTGTAGCCGCCCCGTTGCAAAATATCAATTTGTGAAGTGGTCAGTTTAGAAAAAACTAAAATCATCAAACTTTTATTATTTATTGGATATACTGTTTATTGTGTGACAGTGGAGGCACACCCCTGCCTTATATTCGCTCGATCCGCCTTGGATAGCTCCTCCACATCCGCCGAATGAATTCACAATACCGACCTAATGCTTAGGTAAGGAACGTTCTATATGCACATGATACGGATGCCTGCAACATGGCAAACCTTATTTCAACGGTTTCCGCGCCCATTTTGGGTGATGATCAACGGTACGGTTATTAATCGGATTGGCGAAAGCATGATTTGGCCGATTCTCACGGTTTATATGCGCGAGCAGTTAGGGATTGCGGTTGCACTGATCACAACCTTGCTAACCATAGAAGCGATTTCAGCCATTATTTCGACCTCTTTTACGGGGATTGGGGTGGATCGTTTTGGGCGTAAACAGATCATGTTGATTAGTTTGTTGAGTAATAGCGTACTCTTTTTAGCGATGCTTTCGACCACAAATCTTTATATTTGGGGGGTAATTTTGATTGCTAAGGGAGCGGTGAATCCCATGTATCGGGTGGGGGCGCGGGCGGCTGTGACCGATTTAGTTGAGGAAGACAATCGCGCACAAGCATATGCCATTATGCGAACCGCCGCCAATATCGGCGTGACCATTGGCCCTGTGATTGGTGGGTTGCTTATTTTTATTTCATATGCGCCATTATTCATCGGGGCATCACTGGCGATGTTGCTGTTTGCAATATTAATTTATCGATATGTCCCTGAAACGATCCCGCAAGAAGCTATCGAAGAGCAAGAACAGGGGATTGGCTATGGGATGGTGTTAAAAGATCGGCGATTTCTGGCATACTGTAGCATTTATGTGTTCACAGTAATGCCCTATATTTTGCTGTTTACGCTATTGCCAGTGTACATGAAAGATGAATTTTCGATTTCGGAGTCCGTGTTTGGGTTAATGCTCACGATGAATGCGGCCATGGTGGTGATGTTCCAATTTGGAACCACGCGCTTAGTTGATCGGTTTCATCCGTTGTTTACCTTGATGATGGGAACCGTTGCGGCGATTTCATGTTTTGGTGTGATTGTGGTGAGCGGTAGCGTGGAATTATTTGTGCTGTCGATGGTCTTTTTAACCATTGCTGAAATGTTGATGATGCCGACTTCCATGACCTATGCTGCGAACCTTGCGCCAACGGCTCAACGCGGGCGGTACATGGGGGTATATTCGTTAACATGGGGCTTTGGCCAAGCTTTAGGGTTAAGTATTGGTGGGTTTTTGAATGATGCGATTGCACCGGTTGCGGTGTGGTACGGGGCGGTTTTTATGAATGTCATCGCATTGGCTGGCTTCACGGCGTTGTGGTGGGCTGACCGTCGCCAAGTGCCACAGCCACAAGCACCGGCTTTAGCACCCTCAGTGGGATAAAGTGGATAAACAAGAAGTTCGTTTAAGCAATCATGTAACCATCGACAATCGAATAGGGGCAAATCTATATATTTGGCTTTGCCCTTTGTCCTGCTATCCGCATGAAAGAGCCAACTTACGTTACCTTACGTTACAATGTAGAGACAGCATTAAGTGAATACGGCTCTAGCCGAGGATTCATGATGGATCTTCTTGACGTCATTGCACAATTCTTTAGCGCGACCTCACAACTGGATACCAGCCCAAAGGGAATTTTTGCCATCATTGGCTTCTTGCTCGTCATCATGGTGGTGCTATATTTCCTGTTGACTTAGGCGGTTTGTATGATTGGACTTCCTGATAGCGTGGGTTCACTACAAAGTCTCTTTTGGCAAACTAAGCTTAATATTGTTCCAGTGCCCATTGTGCATGAGAAGCAGCTAAGGGTAGATCATCACGATGGGCAATATTTTCTAGGTAGGGGCGTAGTTCGGGGGCTTGGGCGTTGCCGGCAGCGACACAGGCATTGCGGAGCAGGCGTTCGTACTTAATGCGGATAATGGGTGATCCTGCAAAACGGTGTTTGAAGTCATCGGGCGTCATGGTTAAGAGATTGCTCAGTGGGGGCGCAGCACGGTCGATGTCGATGGGGGCAAAGCCTGCCTCTTGACGTAAAGCACGGGGCGCAAAGCGTTTGACATAGGGACATACCGCTTGGCAGACATCACAACCATAAATCCAATTGCCTAATTGGGGGCGCAAATCTTCAGGAATTTCGGTTTTGAGTTCAATGGTTAGGTAGCTGATACACTTGCGGGCATCGAGGGTATACGGTTTGGGGAAGGCATTGGTGGGGCAGGCTTCTAGGCAACGGGTGCAATTGCCGCACATCGTCGCTTGGTGGGGGGTATCATAGTCTTCTAGGGGGAGCGTGGTGAGGATTTCGCCTAAGAAAAAAAATGATCCGCGTTTTGGGTGGATGAGCATGGTATTTTTGCCAATGAATCCCAACCCTGCTTGCTGGGCGTGGCTACGCTCTAGGATGGCTCCAGTATCGACATACACTCTATAAGGCTTGGTTTGGGATCGGGGGTGGGGGGCGCGACGCGACTCCACCTCCGCCGTGACCGCCCCGCGCCCCCCTGCGGCGAGATCGTGAATGGTTTGCGCCAACTGTTCTAAGCGTGGCGTCATGATGTCGTGATAGTCTACCCCCCACGCATAATTAGAAATCCGTCCGCGTAATGGATCACGCAAGACCGATGCTGGAATCTCCAACCCTGCATAATCCATGCCGACAATAATCATGGATTGCACATTGGGTAAGATGACATTGAGATCGCGGCGGCGGATTTGGCGATCCGGGCGGGCGAGATAGCCCATCTCGCCGTGCATGTTGGCCGCGATCCAGTTTTCATAGGCGGCTAAATAGGGTGATGGTTGTGCTTTGGCAAACCCAATCAGATTAAAGCCGAGATCAAGGGCGTGATCTCGGATCGTATCACGAAAACTCATATCAAATCGCGCAACCCATCCGTGATGAGGATAGCGCCGAGAATGGTGAGTAAGGCAGTGCTGATCCATAGTAATCGTTGGGTGAGGGTGGACTCCCGCCCCCGTAGGCGGTTAAATAACACCCCAACCATGAACACCATGCCACATAACATCCCATAAAAAGCCGCTAAAAAGGCAACGCCATGTAAGACAGACTCGTTTAAGGCATCTACCAAAATGGGGCCATTAACGGTACTCCAAAAAATGTAGGGCGCGGGGTTCAACCAGTTGATCAAGACGGCTCGTCCTAACATGAAGCGTGCATTGGGTGGGGCGTCTAGTGTGGTTATAGCGACTTGCTGAGCTTGTTGCCATGTTTGGTAGGCGAGATACCAAATATAGACCCCACCCACTAGCTTAAGCGTGGTGAGGATAGTGTCTGGCATCTGATTGAGGATCAGCACCATTAGAATAATGAGTGGAATGTCAGAAATAATGGGGGTTAAGGCTACGATAACACTGCGCCGCAAGCCATGTAATAGCGTTTCGTTGACCATATAAGTGTGTAATGGCCCTGGAATCGCCCCAGCAGAAAACCCCAAACTCGCCCCTTGTGAAATAAGTGGTAGCATAATATCCCAAATTTATCGCAAGAATATACGGTTTTATCCCAAATAAGGCGATAAGTTAATCACGTGGCTTGCTAATGATGTCATCTAAGATTTGGCGTAGCTCAGGCATCCCCGGTAGAGGTTTATACATCAAGTGGTCAGCTTGGGCTTTTTCGATGGCTTCTTGTTCTTCTTGTGGGGAAAGGCGAAAGGCGGTAATTAAGACCACAGCCATATCTTTTAAAATGGGGCTTTCGCGCAAGCGTCGTCCAACATCTAAGCCACTGACTTCGGGCAACCGAATGTCAACGAGGGCTAACTCAGGGAGTTCGCCACGGACTCGTTGTCCATCAACATCATCAATCCAAGACACAGCTTGACCACCATCAACGAAGGCAACACCTTCAATACCCCAAATTTCAAACATCGCCAGCAATACTTCGTAAATATCGGGCTCGTCTTCAACAACCATCCAAGTTGGCATCTATCTATCTCTCCTGCCTGCACGCATTATCCCCCCTATAATAGAGGGGGACTATACCATTAGCAAGTTTTGCTTATAAAAAATAGGCATTTTGTCCCATAGATGCGGACTATGCGCATTAGCTCCTCATAGTTGCCCTATTCTAGGCCTCGCAATATGCAATTGAATATCTAAACCAATAGGAGGAATCACTTGTTGGATAAACCATTGTTTCGGTCAAAACGATTCATCAGTGCGGTGATTGGGGTCGTCATCATGATTATTGTGGCGTTTGTGCCTGAGTTGGCGACCTATGAATTGCTCTTGGTGGAACAGTTAACTCAAATCGTAGTTGCATTGATTGCAGGGTATAGCTTGACTGATATTGCACGCGAGTGGCTGAATCGTCAGCGCTAATGCTTACTAATTGAGTGAGATATTAACTATATCTCACTTAGTTTTTGTTATGAATGGCATTACATAATCTGTAATGAGGTTGCTATTACTAAACGTGTATCTTTGTTGATTTTTAGTATGTACTCCGTAGGGACATGTTGACATAAAAGCGAACCTTTTTTGAGCACAAGAGCGACAAAATGTTATATGCTGTATTTGGGGGGGATATTATGTATAGTCAGCTGTTTTGCAAAATGTATCGTATGGAGCGAGCGTGATGGATTCAACCATTGAACCACAACCTGTGAAAGCGGTGATGGCACTCCGTGAACGGATGTTAAGCCATCTAAGCCAACAACTTCCGGTACTCATGCCTTCTGGAAGTTACCAACAATTCTATGGATGGGCGATTTCGGATAAGAATCCTCTACAAGATGACTGGTTGCAGATGATTGGGCTGGATCAATCTTTAGGGATGACGTTTAAATTACTCAATGGTGTTCATTCTGATCCGCGTGTGGTGAGCGAATTATTGGATACGATCCCAACATTAGCCACCTACCTACTGTTTGAAACAATTTCCGACAATATGGCCTTTGGTGGTGCGCCGTGGGCAACAACATCGGTAACGCATCAGGAACGATCTAAAGCGTTGTTGTTGTCTTTTAACAATGACATGATTGCTCGGATTGATGATCCATATACTGAGAGGGAATTGAATCAGGAATGGCTGTCTATCGCTAGTAAGCTTTCTGGCATTGACCAAAGCCTGAGCCAAGGTAAGCAAAAACCTGTGATTGAGGCTTATCTCCAAGCACATCCAGAAACCATGTTTGAGGCAATTGAATATGGTTGTACGGATGCCCTGATTGCGAACCTTAACAGTTGTGCCGCGATGGTAGCTGCTATGGAGGACACGGCGGTGTTCCCATTATTTAAGCGTACCTTACGCGCACGCTATGAAGGGATTAATCGTCTACTGGAAGATGATGTTAACGGTATTGATGATCTGTTGGCAATTGGCACGAACTCAATTTTGGTTATTACGGTGTTGTCTTACTACAGTTCACATTTTGCAGCCTTTACGGATGCGGATTTATCATCTGTATTGAACAGCACATTATTTGAACGCACGATGGGCAATGCGGCCAAGCTGACACGGATGCTGAATGACATGGGCACGCCGCTCTTAAAAGATGCTGAACATCGTGATGCTGTGTTTGATGACCTGCACAAGCTCCACGCGGAAACAGGCATTGATGATGTGTTCCGTTTGATTAGCGAGGGTGCCAAACGCCATGTTGCGCTGACACGCCTGCAAAAAGACATTGATTTTGGCGAGTTCAACATCGCGTTACATGGGTTGCCTGAACACCGCCATGATGTAACAAAGGCGCTCCACCTGTTGCAAGAAACCTTGATGTACTGTGGGGATGTCTACGAAGATGCTTATACGCAGTTGATGATCGATATTCCAAATTTGACGCAACAAATGGGGCATACAGCTTACGCTGAAATGGCACTACGGTTTGTTCTGTTCCATGAAAAATTGTATTCAAATTCATTTAAGCAAAATGATGGGGAGTATGCAGTTTAATGGCTACTTTAAATCAATCGCAGTCGATTCATTCCGCAACCACTTCCCCCCGTAAGATGCCCCGCTATAACCCCCTAACGGGGGGGCATCTGCGGGAAATCCTGGCCTCAAACCGTCAATATGGCAGCAATGGGGCGTTGCGTAAAGTCTTGTTACGGGCTATTGAACACGCCCGCAAAGCGGATCCGGATGGGCATTTTGTGGAACTGAACGTGCCGGTCGTGAACTTCTTGAAGATGTTTTTCCCTAGTGGGCGTTTTGATAATCCCAAACAGGTCTTTTTAGCGTATAGCCATGAGGCCGTAACAGGCATTATGGCGCAAGCCTATGCGTATGAAAAAGGCAAACGGGTAAAAACTGTTGGGCATATGATGGGGGGCAGCTTGAAAGCTGCCGACATCGTCACCGGTGACATGGCTGAATGGTCAACCATGCAACCCCAAATCAAAAGCTTTATTTGGGGCGATAACATCCACGTGCAAGCGCGGTATCTGGAGCAAAATTTATCCCAGCGCTTTGACACCAGTCACGATTTGGAACTAACCACCCGTAATCTAAAAGAGGTTATGTTCTGGTTAATTGGTCGCTTGATGGTGCCAGATTATAACCCTAGCCCCGCACAATTGACCGAGGATGTCAAAGAACTGGAATGGCTGATTGCGCAAAGTTCCCAAGTGTTGTTTGATAGTATCTTCGCGTCTGATCGCTATGTGGATAATCTGATGACAACCCCTGCGACCGAAGAAACCTTGGATCGGTTTAAATCGTTTTATGATCGATTTGCTGCCTTGCAACATGATGATGATGGTGGATTGGTGACCATGATGTTACAAGATGAGCAATTTACCTTAGAAAAGGCGCGATCAAACTTCATTGGCTTGTTTGAAGCCGGCAGCAAAACGCTAACACAAGTTTCGATTGAAACCTTTTTAGCTTGTACCCGTGATAAAGCCTTATGGGAACAACTCAAAACGAATGTGGATGATCGGAAACTGCTCACGGCGGCCATCATGGAAGCTGCACGGCGTACCCCACCCGTTGATCTGACGTTTCGTCAGGCCATGCAGGATGAGCAGTTGCTTGGTTATGATATTCCGGCAGAAACCATGCTTATCCTGTCCGTGCATGATATGTTGGTTGACCCAACCTATTGGGGCGATCCTGAAGCATTCCGCTTAAATCGGGATGACCCAGAACGGCGGCGCTATTTGCCATGGCTGGATCCGGCGAATTACGAACGCGGTTGTGCGGGGATGTCTTATTCGATTAGTGTAGGCATTGCGACGTTGAAGTTCTTCATTGAGAATTTTGCCAGCGTCGAATTGGCAGAAGATTATGGCATGAAGTACGACGCCACTGTACAGCATGACCTAAAGTTACGGTTCCGCCGATAAGGTGAGGGGTGCCTCGGTGGGGGCGCGGGGCATTGATGCACCGCATCAATGGTACGGCGTAGCCGTGCGCCCGCAATGCGGGCACCCGCGCCCCCCCTTTGTTGCCACGTTACCACCCCAAGGCGTAGCAAGCGGCTCCAAAGAGGGCTGTTTTTTCATTTTTGATGACATAGACGGGTATCTTGGTCATCATGCCGCTAAATCGCCCTTTATCCAGAAAGGCCGCTTCAAAGTTACCATCGGTCAACGCGGGTAATATCTTGGGAGGGATGCCACCACCCAAATAAACCCCCCCGTGTGCTAACACATTCAACGCCATGTTCGCAGACTCAGATGCCAAAATCGAGACAAAGGCTTCTAGGGTTTCACGACAAATTTCAGATTCATAGTTTAATGCTGCCGTGACAATTAAGGGAACGGGATCTTCTGCCGCCTCGATTTTCGCTTTCAATTCGGGAATTTCGTGACGGGTTTCATTTTCTGTTAGGAAGTTATAAATATGGGGGATGCCAATCCCTGAACAAACGCGCTCATAGCTAACATGCCCAAATTTGCCCATGAGGTATTCCAGCAATTTGATCTCAAAGGTTGTGCGCGGGGCAAAGGTGGTGTGCCCACCTTCTGAGGCGCTCGCGTAAAACTTTCCATCATGATGAAAGAGGATGGCTTCACCTAAACCTGTGCCTGGGGCGATCACGACTTTATTAGAACGTGGATGCGGGTCACCGGCATGGATATTTACGAGGTCTTCATCGGGTAAAAAAGGAATGCCATAAGCGGTGGCTTCTAGATCGTTGAGTAGTTTGCAACTATCTAACTTGAGTGTTGTTACCAAATCATCTTCTCGGATTGTCCAAGGCAGGTTGGTAACTTTGACTTCACCATCCATGATGGGGCCAGGTACGCCAAATACCGCACGGGTGGCGGTTTGTTCGGTCTCACTCAGAAAGGTTTGTACAATAGCGGTTAATGTTTCATAGTCATCACTTGAATACACCTCCTCAAAAATTGGCGTTGGTGTATCTTCATAGAGTGCTAGTCGTGTCTTCGTTCCACCCACATCACCCGCAAGCAACATTATGTCTTGTCCTTTTTTGTGTATATTGATCAAAAACAGTTATCATTATTGTACCAAGGATAAGGATAACGAATTATGAGTCAAATGAAAAAGGTTTTTGGATATTGGGGTATTATTGTCAGTGTTTTGGCAAGCATTGTCATTGCCCCAACACACGGCTTTGCGCAATCAGACGATGCTGATGTGTTGGTGGTTCCAGCCGGGGAAACAGTCAAAATTGGTATTGCAACGGATTTGTCTAATTTATTGCCTGCGCCGGGGTTAGATATTGCTCAGGCAGCAAACCTTGCGATTTTGCAATATAACGATGCTGGCGGTTTAATGGGATTTGAGATTGAAACACTGATTGAGGATGATTTATGTACCGCAGAAGGGGCGGTTGAGGTCGCCGAAGGTTTTATTGAGCGTGGCGATGTTACGGCTGTTGTGGGACATGTTTGTTCTAGTGCATCCATTCCGGCATCAGAATTATATGAAGAGGCCTTAATCCCGATGGTATCCGCTTCATCTACAGCAGGTGCGTTTACTGAACGTGGATTAATGGTCGCGAATCGTACCGCATTTAATGATAATTTGCAGGGTGTGGTGGCTGCACAATATATCTTTGAGGATTTAGATGTTTCGAACATTGCTATTTTGCATAATGATACCAGTTATGGGTTGGGGCTAGCGACAACAGTTAATGATACCTTTATGGATGCAGGTGGTAATGTATTGGCGTTTCGCGCAATTGACTTAGAAGCGCTTGATTATGAAGAGTTGCTGGTTGAACTGGAAGCCTTAGGCCCTCAATTAATATATTTTGGGGGGTATGACCAAGAGGGTTCCGTGATTGTGGAGCAGATGGATCTATTTGGCTTACAAGATGTCATCTTTTTTGCGGCGGATGGTTTGTATAACCAAGACTTTTTAGATTTTGCTGGGGATGCCAGCAATGGGACCTATGTGACATTTGGCATCACGGATGAAGATTCTGAGGCAAAAATAGCTTTTGTTGATGCCTATACTGAAGAATATGGAACGCCCCCTGATGCCCTTGGCCCCTATCATGCAGAATCTTATGATGCTGCTGGCATTTTGTTGGCGGCATTAGAGGCTGTTGCTGAAGTGGATGATGATGGTAACTTGGTGATTGATCGGATGGCACTTGTGGAAGCAGTGCGCACAACGGAAGGTTTCGAAGGGCTTACCGGGGTTATCACGTGTAGTGAATCCGGGGACTGTAGCCCTGCTGCAATCGGTGTTTTCCAAGCGGTTGATGGTGTTTGGGAAGCGATTCTGTCGCCGGAAGATGAAGACTAGGGTTATCTTGAGGGGGCGGGGGATGTCCGTGCGACCGCACGGGCTGAAGTCGCCCCCGATGGCGCGGGTGAGCGCATTGCTTGTCGTGTAGCGGCAGCGATAGGGCGAGGTCGCGCATACGCATTAAGCTAAGGGATTTCCGCCATTGCCCGACGCTGAAAGCATCGGGCAAGATAATGTGGAAGCCTCCTGAAGGAGGCTGATTGGATGCTCTGTTTGCAAAAAATCTTCCAACCAGTCATGATGCGTGATTTGGGCAAATGTTAGCCTCATTGATGAGGCTAACAGACAATTTCAGCCATCGACACCCGCAACATGTCCAAAAAGCACTTAACTTAATGCCAATGAGGTCGCGCCCCGCTCTATCGTTTGCCATGAAGGGTTGTCATCTAATCATTATTTAAAAGTTCGGTTCGTGTCGGTGAACTATCCACATCAAACCAGCCATCTTCATCATCGTCTTGTTCAACGCTATTGATGAATTCATCTAATAGATGGGTGGCTTCTGCAAAGGTACTTTCCCCAACGCCACTCGTAAAGTGTACCCGTGTCCATGTGCTGTTCAAAAAGCGGGGTTGATACATCGGTTCACCGAGGTGGTCAATCCCTAGGGCGGTGGCTAAATCTTTTTGAAAGGCATCACAAGTTTCATAGCGTTGGCTGGGGTCTTTTGCCATTGCGCGTTGTAAAACATCGTTGACTTGTGGTGAGAGCGCTGGATTATACTCTGTGGCATCGGGGACTGGGCTAGAAATATGCATCATAACCACTTGCATGGCTTTTTTGGAATAGAATGGTAATTTGCCTGTTAACATGCGGAAGGTCAAAACACCTAAGGAGTAAATATCACTGCGTGCGGTGACGCTGGCGGAAGAGTTGATCTGTTCAGGTGAAATATAATGCGGGGAGCCAAACGCTTTGCCTTCTGTACCCTCTATCATGCGTAAGGCTAACCCAAAATCGGTTAAGTAGACCATTCCGTTCATATCAACCATGATATTAGAGGGTTTGATGTCTCGATGAATAACGCCGCGTGCATGGGCGTAATCTAAGGCGGAAGTAATGCTGCCGGTAATGGTCAAAATGGCATGATAGTCTAAGCGTCCACCTTGTTTAAAAACGGATTGCAGAATTTGGGCAAGGGTTGGGCCATTGACATACTCAATCACCAAATAGGTCATGTCGTCAATTTCACCTTTATGGTGAATTTGCACGATGTTTGGATGTCGTAAGCTGGCCACGGTACGCGCTTCGCGCGCTAAGCGTTGCGCAAAGACAGGTTCGCTAACGGTGTCAATCCCAATTAACTTGATGGCTACCAAACGATCTAATTCTAAATCTCGTGCTTTATAGACTTGAGACATGCCGCCTTTGGCGATGAGTGCCTCAACGCGATAATTAAAAATCGTACTACCAATTATTGTTCGCATAACTTAAGTTTATCCCTGATTGTTGCATGTGGCTATCAAAAATACGTTATAAGCAGGTTTGTTTTGGGCTACTCGGTAACACGTCCAAATAGTAATAAATCTATTGGCTGTTTTGCTAACAAGACTTTTTGATGCTGGCGTCCTTCAGCAATAAAATTATTTTTTTCCAAAACCCGTACCGAGGCGGCATTGCCATCTAGGACACTCGCTTCGATACGGCGTAGGCCACCTTCACCAAACCCAAATTCACAGAGTGCCGTTAAGGCCTCACTAGCATATCCTTGCCCCCAATATGACTCGCCAAAAAAGTACCCGACTTCTGCCCATTGATGCTGACGGTTCCATTCTCCAAACCCCATTGAGCCAATAAGTGCTTGATCTGCACGGCGTTCGATGCTCCATGCTACCCCCATATGATCGCGAAAGATGCTGGCCGCCCATTGTAGTAGTGGGGTGGCATGTCCATTGGAGTCTAACATCTGATCAAAGTCGAGTAGATACCGCATAACTGATGGGTTACTCAACTGAAGACTGAATGTAGGAACATCGTCAGCAACGATGCGCCGCAGCGTAAGCCGTTCAGTTTCTAAGCGCGGAAACCCCGAAAAATCAAACATAGAGTACCTCTTTAGATCAAATTATGTCTTGATAGTACTCGATTCTGCTGAAATGGGAAAATTGAGTGCGGCACTTGCTTGGATGGTGTGGTGCATTTCTCATATTCTTATATCCATGCTATAACGAATTTTATATTGATGCGGATAGACTAAGGAGCTTTGAGCCATGAGTGAACCAGCCGAACAAAATACACAAGAAAATCGTAAACCGAGCAATCATAATGTCAGTACTGTTAATGTTAACGAAACAGTTGGCGTCGTCTTTTTGGCAATTATCGCGGTTTTATTGTTACTAGCATTTTTGCGTTCCCAAAAACAGTTGCGGGAAGAACTGGCAAAACAGATCCCTGATCAAGAAGGGGCTCCACAAGTATGACACCTCAATACCAAACACATGTTGATGATATTACGGCTGAGATGCTGTATGGGTTTTTTGTTGGCTGGCCGAACCCGCCCGCGCCAGATGTACATTTACAGATGCTACGGCAAAGCGCCCATGTGGTCATTGCACGAGAGGCAACACAAGTGATAGGGTTTGTTAACGCCATTAGTGATGGGGTGCTTTCGGCGTATATTCCCTTGTTGGAGGTGTTGCCGAGCTATCAACATCAGGGGATTGGTTCTGAACTGATGCGGCGCATGTTGAACCAACTCCGCCATTTATATGCCATTGATTTGATGTGTGATGCCGAACTTCAAAAATATTATGAGCGTTTTGGGATGGTTGCTGGGCAGGGTATGATGTTCCGTAATTATGATCGGCAAAATGGTAGTCCGCTAGTGAATGAGGGTTAATCATCCTCCTCCTGAATGCGGCGGTAGAACCACACATCATCGTCAGGGGTGCCAAAGAAGGGTTCCAAAAGCGGGAGTTCAACCTCGCGCCATACAATAACCCCTTTGGCATCTTCGCCACGTGGGGCATCCAACAATGGGAGCGACTCGCCACAATCAGTTTCAATGAGTGCACCAAATACCCACCCAAAATCACTGAGGTATTGCGCCCGATACCAAATACCACCGGGGCCATAGGCTTGTGCGATCAGTTTCAAGGGAAAGTCATTGGGTAATGAACCCATGTAATAGAACCCATCACCAGGGCCACCACGCACCCTGAGGAGTTGCCCGTTGGTGTTGGTGATGGCGTCACAACCATCTAAGGCACCAATTAATTGCCCAAAGTTGAATGGCGCATTTAATGCCACAACATCACCAATTTCGGATTGGGAGATGCGGATACCTGTTTCGGGCTCTAATGTGAGGGTGTCGATTTCAGTTTCAAGGGTTAAGGTTGCTTGGTGGTTCACAATGTAATCTGATTCAGGGGTAGCCTGTACGGCAAAATCACCATCACTGGTACGGCTTGTGCTATGTGGGGTGATAATTTCCCATACCATATTGGGGTCAGCATTCTCTAAGACGATGCGCCCCGTGGTGAGCGCCACACTTAAGCGGATTTGCTCGCCATCATCACTAAACGTGGTAATGGTCAACATGGTTTCAGGTAAGACCACCATCTGGCTATTTTCAAAAAGGGTGATGTACGCCCGTCCCCGTCGATTGGTGCGCAGGCTATCGCCTTCGCCAATCGGGGTGATGGCATCAACAGGTAAAAAGCGCCATGATGTTGTGTTATTACGCTGCATTTCGACTGCTTCATAGGTTACCTGTAATGTGGCAGCATACGAGCCTTGTGCATGGCTAGGTGGTATCGCCTGTAGTAATAGTAGGATCAGACTCCATAAGAGGCAATTCAACAAAAAAGGTACTGCCTTTGCCTGTTTCACTTTCAACCCACACCTTCCCTTGATGGTCTTCCACGATAGATTTTACCAAACTTAATCCCAAGCCTGTGCCCTTGATATGTGAATTTTCAGCCGTTCGTACCCGATAGAATTGGGTAAAGAGGCGGCTTTGTGCTTCTTTTGCGATCCCAAATCCGTTATCTTGAACCTCGACCCGCACTAATGCATTGTTATCTATAATCCGTAGGGTGATCTCGCCACCATCGGGCGTATATTTGATGGCATTACCAACAAGGTTTGAGAGCGCTTGTGACAATAAGCGGTAATCACCCTCAATATACAATGGTGTTTTGGGGATGTTTGCATTCAGCACATGGTTACGGCTTAAGGCATCTGGATTATGCGTTTCTAATAATGATTGAATTAGTGACCCTAGGTTCAGGGGTTCCCGTTCGGTTCGCCCTGATTGCAGTTGTTCTAAGTTGAGAATATCTTCAATAATGTTCAGCATGTTATTGGCGGCACGGGTTACAAATCCCAAATATCTTTTGTGCCGATCATCCATGCTCGGATCATCAGATAACATTTCGGTGAATCCCATGATGCTATTGAGGGGATTTTTAAGATCATGGGATGCCATCCGGATCATATGCGTTTTGAGGTTGTTGAGTTCTGCCAATGGTGACACATCATTAAAGATAACGAGCCATAATTTGTTTTCTTCTAACGGTACTGCGTAGGCATAGTAGGCATTTTTACTAATGCGGATTTCTTCCCGAAAGGCTTTGCCAGCTTGAAAGCGCTTTTGGATGGCTTGGCTGGTGGCATCATCAATTTTAGAACGGTCTAATATCTCTTGAAGTGATTCCCCAATCAGGTCATGTATATTAAAATTCTGGAATTGACGGTTTGCCCCTGCATTGGCTTGTAGCAAGGTGAGATCCATATCAAAGGTTAAAACCCCGTTGGGAGTTCCTTCTAATATCGCAGAGAGCAGCGTGTTTTGTTGTTGAATTTGGGTGAGGAGTTGCGCATTGTGGAGTATAGGCGCGAGTTGGTCAGCAAGGGTATGAATTAAGGTTAACTGGCGGCGTGTTGGTGGACTCTTCAGTTCGATAAACAGTAAGCCAATCAGGCGTTGTTGCCAGCGTAAGGGTAAGCCAATTGCTAAGCCTTGGGTGATGGCTTGGGTTTGTGCTTGGCTAAAGCGTGGATCATCAAAGGTAATGGTGGGGGTTCCCCATTCGTGGGCGCAGGTGAACTGTTCTGCTTGATATAACCAGATGCTGCCATGCGGGGCGTTTAGGATGGCTTGAATATCTGTTTGTACCAATGGCAGAATTTTTTCAGTATTAAGCTCTGTTTCGGCAACCCCTATTAAGCTCTCTAGCAAAAACTCAGCTTGGCGGCGGCGGTTGGCTTCGCGTGTGATGTTCAGTAATAATGAGCTAGAGGCAGGGAGCGCAATGGCTAGTGTGCCATAGAGTAAATCAATTTCTAGTTGAATGGTGTCAAACAGGAGAAAGCACCCACCGATAAACACGATTAATACCCCCACCATCGTGGCAAGCATGACTTGCCAGCGTAGCGCTGCATAAATGACACTACAAAGCATGGTGAGGAACACCAGCAATGCCCCATATGTGATTGTATTAGGCCGAGAAATGGTCAGGTTTTGTTGGAGGCTTTCAATGGCATTGGCGAGGATTTCTACCCCTGGCATGAGTCGCCCATTAACCCCCAGAGGAACTTCATATTGGTCAACTAGCCCGGTCGCATCCATTAAGCCGACCAGCACAATTTTGTCTTCAAAGATAGTTGGATCAATCGTGCCTTCTACAACATCCTTAAATGACACTACTGCAAAACTTTCGGGTGACGTTCCAAAGTAATTGATCCGCCAAAAGCCATTTTCATCAATGTCGATCACACGATCGGGGGTGATGTCTGGTGTAATGGCGAGTTGATTGTCTTCTGCGATGACTAATTGAGGGGCGGCGGCAGCCGGGATACCTGAATAAGCAAGGAGGGTGGCGATACTTAAGGATAGGCCAAACTCGCCGTTGACTTCAATAATGGAAGGCTGAATCCGCACAGCGGTATCACTGTCGGGATAGGTGTTGACATAGGCAACATAGTCAGCAGGGTCGGCAAGGGTTGGCACGGTGGGTAAATGCCCTAGAAAATTGAGGCGATAGCGTGTGTCTGTATTGCGTGGTTGGATGCCAGAGGCTGGCATAACAAATCGTGTGCGGAATCCTTCAGCATTAAATTCCCCCCGACGCGCGGCGAGTAGGGTTTCTGCAATTTGTTCGTCGTTGGGGGTTGCCTCTGAAAACAGGATGTCGAACGCCACCACTCGCGCCCCGCCCTCATTTGTGGCGCGGATCACATCAACATAGAGTGAGCGATCCCACTCTACGGGTGAGCGCCCATAGGTTTGTAAGCTGGCATCATCTAACGCGACAATGATGATATTCTCGGTGGTGGGTTTGGTGAGGTAGTAACTGTTGTTGAGACCTAACCGCGCCCCATTAAATAACCCACCCGACCAAATGATAAGCATCACAATGCTTAGGAAGCTACCTTGCATGAGACCTTGCCGAAAGGTGAGGTTTTGTTGAGTGATGCGCTGAATCATAGGTTGAATCATCATTTCCGCTATTTTTTCGTATTCATTATAGCGTTACTGAAGAATCTGTGCTGATAAATGATGGTGGCGGGTCAGTATTTGTGCCCACCCCGCACGACATCGCCCAGCCCCTAGCGGGGCTGACCTCTCCCGTGCTGCCCACCCGTGCCTTGATTGCCTTCTTCGGGTACGAGCTTGTTGCCTGAAAGCACAAAAGGACGCCGAAGCGTCCTCTTGTGTTTGACAGGAGCGGATGCTCCTGAATTAGCGAGATTATTCGCTAAATTCGAATTCCATTTCCATGTCTTCAATGGCGGTTTCAACTTCACCACCAACAGGATCAACACCGGTATCAATGGTGCCGTCTGCTAACGCAGCTTCGATTTCAGCAATTTGTTCGTAAATGGCGTCGTCTACGTCAGCTTCATGTTTTTCCGCGAAGGTGATGCCACCGTTAGCAACATCCAAGATGTAGAGGCCGCCACCGGGGAATTCAACATCAACGTCACCCGTCAATGCACCGAGCATATCGTATACACCAACGTCAACACGTTTTACAGCGCTGCTGATGATGAGGTCAGAACCAGGGCTTTCGCCTTCGCCAAAGGTGGTGAACCATTCGTCTTGGTCAACACCAATGACGTAGATACCTTCAGCAGCAGCAGCGGAGATACCACCAGAACCAGTTTGACCACCAGCACCGAAGATAACGTCTGCACCGTCACCGATGAATTGGTTGGCGGTGGATGCACCACGGTCGGGGGCTTCAAAGCTGTCGATGTAAGCACCGAGGGTTTCAACTTCGGAACCAGTTACGGCGTTGATGAATGCAACACCTTGTTCGTAACCGCTACGGAATTTTACAACAGGGGGAATTTCAGCACCGTAAACACCAGCAACAACGCCAGATTCAGAAACGAGTGCCGCGAGTGCGCCAACCAAGAACCCGCCTTGGTCTTCACGGAATTGGATACCAACGAAGTTTTCAGGGCCATCAACCACAAATTGGTCGATGCCGATGAAGTAGGTGTCTGGGTTTTCAGCAGCAGCAGCGAGGGTGTCATCAGCGAGTAAGAACCCAACGGTAACGATGGCGTCATAGCCTTCACTTAAGCAGGTTCCGATATTGGTTTCATAGTCAGTTGGGGAAGTGGTTTCAATGTAAGTGCTGTCGAGTTCAAAGTCTTCTACGGCGGCGGACATGCCTTCAAACGCATATTGGTTAAAGGTACCGTCATTGATACGACCAACGTCGGTGATCAAACAGACACTTTCAATGGTCATCATATCATCTTGGGCGGAAGCCATTGGCAAAGCAGCAATAGCTAAAACAACAATTAACGTGAGAACGGTTAATTTTTTCAGCATTCAAATCCTCTTCATTATATTAAAGTTATTTAAACCGATGGTGTCTATTGTAACGTGCAAACTCAAAAAAACTAGTACATTTGGTATGATTTTTTCAAGAATTTTGTAGAGAATTTGACAATTCTAACGAGGGATAGCATCCCATCCATTTATCGAGTGGGGAGATCTAATAGTTTGAGTGATTCAATACGTTCAAAGTGCTTTTGATTTAAAGTTAATATCGGTTTTTATACTGTATAGCAGTGGATGCTATAAACGTGTCTAATAACCCAATGATCGCATTGCGTTGTAGTTGAATAGCTTGTAATTTTGCTATTTTCAGCAAAATATTTTTTGTAAGTGGGTATATTCTAATATAGTGGAAATGAAACGAAAATTCTAATTGTCTTTCTGCCCCTATTGCACCAACTTCTAATTCAAAAACTACTATCTCACTTACCGCAGGCGTACCATATTGTTGTAAATTGTTGTAGTGCCAAATCAAAAATTGTAGGTGGTTTTGTCTGTCTTAAATGGGCTACTAAAATAGATGTATCGATAAAAAAATCAGTCATGATTCGTTTCGTGATTTTCTGGCTTCCATTTTGAGAACCAACTTTTATCTCATTTTGTCGGTTTTCACTTATGATTGATTCAATATTGTCTATTTCTGCCCACAAACCACGCGTATTATCTAACATGATTTGCTGCTGTTGATTGGATTGTAACGGGATTGGAATTTCTATCTCAAACTCTATGCCCTCTTCAATACCATCAATCGGTTCCAATAATTCTAGATTACCGTTTTGGTATCGGACGTTTATTGTTGTCATTTTAACCGCCTATAAGTTTAGTATACATCCTATTGGCGAAGGCGGCGCAGGCTATTTAAGATGCGGGGGAGTAGCCCTTCATATACCCGATATAACCACGGGTAAGGAATATAGTCCCATGCGCCGATATGTTGCACCACTTGTCCACCAAATCCATTTTTAAAGCGAAAGACGCCCCATAATGGATCGGTTTCTTCAAATTGGGTAGGCGCTCCCCACCAATCATACAGCGGGTAACCTTGTTCCTTTGCCCATTGGATGGCTTGCCAATGGAGCGCATAGTTCGCTTGCGTATTACGGTGTTCGGTGGTGGTCATGCCATAAAAGAACCAGACTTTTTGCCCTGTGTGTAAGTAGACAGCTCCGGCAGCGGCGTCTCCATTGACTTCTGCGATGAGCGCATGAGCCATGCCTGCCGCCGCAAAGCGTTGCCACACCAGTTTGTAATAAGACAACGGGCGGATTAAAAAGCCTTGGCGTTGACTGGTATTGGCATACAAATCATATAAAATCTCAAGATCTGCGCCTGCGAGATCTGCGTGGCGAACCTGCACACCATTTTTGTCTGCTTGGCGTAACTTGCGGCGGGTCGATTGGTTCATGCCTTTTAATAAATCATCGACACTGAGGGATAGATCATTGATCACTGTATTCGGGAACTGGACTTGATCATCACTGTAGTGCCAACCACGTGATTCAAATGCTTGTTTTAGCGCCATACCGGTTGGGTTGGGTATCACGGGATGCTTTCCGCTGTCGTCTTCTGAAAATCCTGTTTGTAATGGCACATCAGGATCGAGTTTCAGCCAAATGGCATAGCGTTGGCGGGCGATGCCTTCTAAATGTGCCAAGACTTGATCGCGAATCGCATCATTTGTGTAATCGAGTACAGCGCCTTTGGGCGCATACATGACCCGTAAAAACCCGACCTTACGAGTTAATAAGCTCACTGCTGCGACGCTGTTACCTGAACTATCCATGTAGTGAAAGCGTTCTGCTGTCCAGCCGGTAGTTTCGCGTTTGAGTTCGCCCCATTCCCATGTCTGTAAGATGTGGGCATAGGGGAGCGATTGCAGGATGTTATGCCATGTCTCACGATTGGTGATCAAGTGAGCGGTGATGGTCATCGGCGCGTTGTCCTTGTTGTGGATGTCGTTTAGCACAAGGCTAACCTAGTTGCTATTGGGTTGTATAGGGTTGTTCAGTAAGGTATCGGCTCCATAGGTGGTAACAGGCGGTGGCGCGGGTGAGCGCACTACCTGTCGCATGAGCGGCGGTAGTTGTGCGAGGTCGCACCGTGGGCGGGGGGGCGGGGCTTGTGTTCCTAGAAAATACTGTATATGCTGACGGAGATAAACAATCATTGTTGGATCCTATGAGACTTGTACTCTTTTTGACAGAAGGTATGTCGCTACGCAAATGGGCGGATGCTGGTATTTTGCATCGTGAGTTGTTGTTGTATGAACATCTTGCTGCGCAGGGGTATCAGGTGTCGATGATTAGTTATGGCAGCCGAGATGCACAATTTCTACCTGAGGGATCACCAATCCAAATTTTGGATCGGCCTGTTGATATGGACTATCGGACGTATAGCTGGCGAATCCATGCTATTCATCGAGATGCTTTAATGAAAGCGGATGTGATTAAATCGCATCAGGTGATTGGGGCGCGATATGCTGCTTATGCACGCTTTCGGTTGCCAAAAAAAATCCCATATATTGCGCGATGTGGCTATTTGCCCTCATATTTTATGCAACAAGAAGGCGCACCGCGTGGTCAGCGCATCCGGAATGCGATTGAAGAAGCATTAAGTTTTCATCGTGCAACGGTGATTAGTGTGCCGAGTCAAGCCGAAATTGATTATTTACATACACGCTATCGTATAAATCAGCAAAAGGCATTTGCTTGCCCGAACTGGATTGATACGGAGCATTTTAAGCCGAATCCTGATATTCAAAAACATCCACGCCAGATCTGTTTTGTTGGGCGGTTTCACCCCCAAAAAGCACCATTTGATCTGCTAGATGCTGTTAAACAAATCCCTGATGTTGAATTGATCATGATTGGGGGCGGCATGTTACAAGACCAAATTGAGGCTAAAGTTAAAGCGGAGCAAATTCCAGCAACCATCTATAGCCGCGTGGATAATGACACACTTGCTGAACATTATAATCGTGCGGCGGTGTATGTGTTACCAACACGGTATGAAGGCGGAAGCCCTAAAACGCTTTTAGAAGCAATGGCCTGTGGGGTTCCAGTGGTCAGCACCGATGGCTTTGGGGTGAATGAGGCCTTTAAAAATGGTGTTCACGGGATTAAGGTGCCTGTTGGTGATGTCCGTGCTTTACGAAATAGTATTGAAATGTTATTAGATGCTCCTGAGCTGGCGACAGAATACGGCCAGCAAGCGAGGGCACATGTTGTGTCAGGCTACGGGCTTGATGCTGCATTAGAACGCGAGGCGATGCTTTTGTCACGCGCAGTTTCCGCTTGATAGCTATGGTGGGCTTGCAAAACGGGGCGGCGCGGACGCGCTCCGCGCGTGAGCGGCGTTGCCGCTCGGATGGCAACGCCATCCCCGCGCCGCCCCTGTGTTACTGTGCCTGTGTGCCCGGTCGTTTTGACAATGCCCTGACCGCACCGCTAAAATCCCTATACATGAATTGAGGGGCAAAACATGAATTTATCCGATTACCAATGGAGCCGCAATCCGCGTGGCATGCACGATCCAGGTGATAACCACCAACGCTGGCAAGAGTGGGGACTTGGTTGGGTAAAACTTGTATATGAAGTCAATGATCCACAACATTTGCGCTGGGCACAGTTTGCTCTCGAAAATAATGTGACCCCCATTTTACGGGTCTATCGGAATCAGTTTTCTGGTTTGCCGATGGATGATGAGATGCGACGGATGCACCAAGATTTTCTTAATGTCGGGGTTAAGTGGCACGAATTTTATAATGAACCCAACATTATTTATGAATGGCCAAATCAAGATAGCGTGGATCTGAGAGCGAGTAACATCGATCTGATCCGTCCGCTATGTGATAACTGGTTAGCATGGGCAGAATTCATTATTGCCAATGGTGGCTACCCCGCGTCTATTTCTTTAACAGAAACGATTGAAAGCTGGGGCGAAACCACCCAATGGATTGTTGCTATTTGCCAATATCTATTTGATAACCATTACAGCCGATTTTTAAATGTCCTCAATAATGGATTTTGGATTGCCTCTCACCCATATATTGTCAATCATTGGTATCAGTATGGCACAGGGCCGTTGTCGCCCCGTATCCCCCCCAATGGTACAGAGGGGGGTTGGTATTTTGAGTATCCGTATGATCCCATCTGCCAAGCCGATGATCCGGGGCGTACTGTGTGGGGCGGGACACCAAAGCAACCGCAAAATGATGTGTTTGGCGTGCTAGGGAGTGGCATCGCATGGCTTGAAACGCTCCAGCAGATGTTTGGGGTGGGGTGGGTGCCTGTGGTTGGCACCGAAGGCGGCATCTGGCGGATTCCATATGATTATGATGGGCAAACCTATCAGCAAGACCCGCGCTATCCTGCGTATAACTTGCAAGATCATGGGCACGGAACGCTTGCCATGTTTAATTGGATTGCGGATCAAGCGCCGCCGTGGATGTTTGGGATCGCCTTGTGGCGGTTAAATGATTATTGGCGTAACGGAAATCCAATCCCGGCGTTGCAATTGATGGCAAGCCACGCCCCGCGCTTGAAAAATAATATTCCACCGATCCCTGCGATTGGTGATGCGCCGCCCCCCTATGATGCCAATCTGGCGGAACAAGTGGCCGAATTGCCCGAAGCACCACCGCCTGCTGAACCCGTTGAACAGGCACCGCCAGTTGTTGTACAACCGACATTGCTCCCACCGGGGCCAGGCCCTGTACACAGTAACCCAACCTATCATTTTGTGCTGGTGGGGAATGGCTTTGATAAAAATTGGGTGATTGATAGCCCCAGTGTGCGTAACTACTGGAGCCTCTACCAGCCAGTTTTGCTTGATAATATGGAGTTTATTAACTTTTTGCCCTATGAAACCTCGTTAGCTCTGACCTTGATTAGTTTGCCGGAATTAGCCGATAGTTTTCGGGAACAAATTTGGGGGCGCTGGCCTACAGTATGGATCGATATGGTAATCGCCGGGGATTCCCTGACGTTGGATGATATTTTTCGGGTTCGAGTGGAGAATGGCGCACGATTTTAGTCCCTAGACTACCACACTCTTGTATAAAATGGCATGACATCGACTAGGTGTTATAATGAGGCCAAGAGAGTGAGATAGGGCTGAGGGTTATGACCAAACCATATGTATTTTTGTCATATTCACGCAATGATGGCGATGATCATGTTAGCGTGTTAGAGCAAAAAATTCCGCAATCGTGTGGACTCAACGTTTGGCGCGACATACGCGGCATTGACCCTGCACAAGATTTTGGTGCTGAACTCGAAAAAGCCATTGAGGGTGCATCGCATGTGGTGGTGTGCTTGACTGAAGACACCAAACGCGATAATAGTTTTGTGCGGCGCGAAATTGGCTATTCACTGGCTATCAAAAAGCCAATCTATGTAGCGCGATTCCATGATATTATTCCGCATCTAGCGTTGGTCAACCACACGTATGTAGACTTTTTTGAGAATGTTGATGATCCCGACCTTGGTACGCTATGCGAATGGTTCAGCCGCCCTAGTGATGCGTACCAAGTCCCCGATACAGCAATTGATGATCCGTATCGCCCGTATTTGAAAAATTTGCTTAAAATGGTAATTGGATTCTTAAATGCGGCGGTTATCCGTGACATTGAACTCGATATTCAAGAGCGCCCCGACCAAGTACCGGATGCCAAACCTCGTCAGACAAATAATGCACTAGCGGGGCAACTCATGCCATGGATGCAAGCCAACATACCCGCGCCACAACTCGAAGCCTTTTCGACCTTTGGCGAAGCCTTTCGTGCTTATGAGGAGCGTGTCGTTTTGCTGGGTGATCCCGGGGCAGGCAAAACGATTACTTTGTTGAATCAATTACGTGAAGCCATCAATGCCCGCCTTGAAGACGCTGACGCGCCCTTACCCTTATATGGCATTATTGCGCGGTGGAATGCCGTTAAACGCCAACCCTTTGCCGAATGGTTGAGTAATGATGACCTCAGCGCCTTGCAAGTGGAACAAGCACTCGCCCAAGACAATACCATTCTGTTTTTAGATGGCTTGGATGAATTAGGGCGTCATGGTGAAGAAAAAATTAAAGATGATGAAGGCAAAGAAATTAGCCAATCTTTTGATCCCCGCCAGCGATTTATCGAGGTATTTAAAAAACTCGAACAACCGCATGCGGTGGTTAGTTGCCGTGTGGAAGATTATGCTGAAATCGGCGAACAAATTCCCCTTAATGGCGCGGTGCAATTAGAGCCACTCAGTGATGAGCAGATTGCCAATTATTTAACTGAGTTGCCCGAATTACTGGCAGCGGTCAACGCTGACCCAGAGCTAAAAAGCATGTTACGCACTCCGTTGCTAATGAGTTTGTTTGCCTTTGCCTTTCGGGATGAACTGACCCCCGACCAGCGCCAAAAGCTAACTGATATGGCGAATACAGATGCCGAAACCTTACGCGATCAAATTATCTTATTGTATTTAGAGCGGCGCTATCTGTGGGAGCAAAGCAAGGGCTTACCGATGCCTTTTGCGTATGATGAGTGGTTGCAAGCCCTGAAACAACTCGCTCTGCGTAATTTGAGTGAGTTGAATTTATTGCATGAAACAGAGATATTTTACAATGATCCAACAAAGGCTCCCCAACTGAATGTCCTGAAAATTCATCATCTCAATCAGATCATTTTAGATGACAAAATAGATATGTTTTGGGCATTTACCAGTCGTTTAAATGTCATGGCGGCGATTGGCGCTGATCGGTATCGCTTTCAACATATTTTATTGTTGAATACTTTAGCATGGCAAGCGGCTATGCAAATCAAACGGGCGACGGATCCCAACTTGCGCAGGACTGCTATTGGAGTAATGACGAAAACTCGCTCAAAACGGGCGGTTGAATTTTTATTGGATAGTTTACAAAATGACTCAGTTCCTTGGGTGAGAGTTAAATCAATTCTTGGATTAGGTGACTTAAAAGATACCAGAGCGGTTGAGCCACTACTTGTTGCTTTATCTGATAGTAATGATAGGGTGCGCGCAGGGGTAGCACAGGCATTAGGTGAATTGAAAGATGCGAGAGCCGTTGAGCCGCTTATCAATGCTTTAAGTGATGAGGATTGGAATGTGCAAGCAAAGGCAGCGTGGGCACTGGGTGACTTAGGAGATTCCGCTGTCGAGCCACTCATCAATGCTTTAAGTGATGAGGATAGCAATGTACGAGTAGTGGCAGCACTTGCCTTGGGGCGCTTAGGCGAGTCCGCATTCGAGCCACTGCTTGCCGCTTTAAATGCTGACGATAAAGAGGTACGCGCAGGGGCAGCACGGGCATTAGGTGACTTAAAAGATGCGAGAGCCGTTGAACCGCTTATCAATGCTTTAAGTAATGAGCGTAGCAATGTACGAGCAAGGGTAGCACAGGCATTAGGTGAATTGAAAGATGCGAGAGCCGTTGAGCCACTGATCAATGCTTTAAGTGATGAAGAGTGGAATGTGCGAGCAGAGGCAACATGGGCACTAGGGAACTTAAAAGATACCAGAGCGGTTGAGCCACTACTTGTTGCTTTATCTGATAGTAATGATAGGGTGCGAGCAAGTTCAGCACGGGCACTAGGGAACTTAAAAGATGCGAGAGCCGTTGAGCCACTCATCGATGCTTTAAGTGATGAGGGTATCTTTGTGCTAATAGAGGCAGCAGGGGCACTAGGTAACTTAGGCGAGTCCGCATTCGAGCCACTGCTTGCCGCTTTAAGTAATGAGGATAGCAAAGTACGGGTTGGGGCAACACGGGCACTAGGGAACTTAAAAGATGCCAAAGCGGTTGAGCCGCTCATCAATGCCTTAGTTGATGAGGATAGCAAAGTACGGGTTGGGGCAGCACAGGCATTAGGTAACTTAGGCGAGTCCGCCGTCGAGCCACTCGTCCATGCTTTAAGTAATGAGGATAGCAAAGTACGGGTTGGGGCAGCATGGGCATTAGGCGACTTAAAAGATGGGAGAGCGGTTGAGCCACTCATCAATGCTTTAAGTGATCAGGATAGTAATGTGCGAGAAGGGGCAGTACAGGCACTAGGGAACTTAAAAGATGGGAGAGCGGTTGAGCCACTTATCAATGCTTTAAGGGATGAGAATAGGAAGGTGCGAGCAGGGGCAGCAGAGGCACTAGGGAACTTAAAAGATGCCCGAGCCGTTGACCCACTCATCCATGCTTTAAGTGATCAGAATTGGCAGGTGCCATATAGGGCAGCAAAGGCACTAGGGAACTTAGGCGAGTCCGCTGTTGAGCCACTGCTTGCCGCTTTAAATGCTGACGATAAAGAGGTACGAGCAGGGGCAGCAAAGGCACTAGGTAACTTAAAAGATGCCAGAGCGATTGAGCCTCTTATTGCTACCTTAAGCGATGCTGTTGAATCTGTTGCTTATGAAGGCGCAAAAGCCCTTGACGAATTAGGTTGGACACCCCAAACACCTGAACAACAAGAAGCTTATGATAAGGCAAAAAATTCTGCTCCTTGGGATTGAAGACATTTATAGTAATAGCCAAACGGGCGCCCTATAGGACGCCCCTACGAAAAATCATTCTGAATTATTTATCAGGGCCTGTGTAATAAATGCGTGCGCCATCCGGGATGTTGCCATTCGGATATTTATCCTTAAAATGTTGCTTGGTGGCGTCTGTCCCGACAATCACATTACAGCCAATGGTCACATTGGCGGGGATGTCTGCATTTTTGCCAATGGTGGTTAGTCCAAACCGATCTTGGGAATCATCGACCCGACCGACCCGTGCATTATGCCCGATGTTGACTTGCTTATCGATGATGCAACGCTCCACAACTGCGCCGCCTTCGATGTGCGTATCATTCAAAATGATTGAATCACGGATGACTGCATCAGGGCCAACGTAAACCCCTGCACCTAACACACAACGCTCCACAATCGCGCCTTCAGCGATTTGGTTACCATGCGTCAACATACTATGGGTAATGCTGCTATTGACCGCAATTGATACGGGCGGACGTTCCTCACTACGGGTATGGACAACCCAACTACGATCATTAAGGTTGAGGGGTGGCCCCGACTGTAATAAATCCATGTGGGCTGTCCAATACGCTTCTGAGGTTCCGACATCGACCCAATAATCATTAAAGGGATAGGCCATCACGTTATACCCTTGGTCGATCATGGCGGGGATGATGTTTTTCCCAAAGTCGTGTGCTGAGTCTGATTTTTTATCATCTTCACGCAGCAACTTGGCTAAGACTTCCGTTTTGAAGATATAAACGCCCATATTGGCTAAATTACCGGGCGGGTCTTCGGGTTTTTCATAAAATTCTTTGACGCGCATCTCATCATCAGTGAACATGATGCCGAAGCGGGGGGCTTCTTCCCACGGTACTTCTAACACGCAAATGGTCACATCTGCGTCATGTTTTTCGTGGTAAGCCACCAAATCTCGATAGTCCATATTATAAATGTGATCGCCAGAGAGGATCAGCGCGTGGTCGGGGCTATTACGGGTGACGACGTTCAGGTTTTGGGTCACCGCGTCTGCCGTGCCAACATACCAATCGGTATCAAAGCGCCCTTTGTAGGGTTGCAGCATCTTGACACCACCGCTAAAGGTGCGGTCTAAGTCCCACGGGCGGCCACGTTCAATGTGGTCATTTAATGAATGGGGGCGATATTGTGTTAAGACCAAGACATCAAAAATACCTGAGTTCACACAATTGCTGAGTGGAAAATCAATAATACGATACTTACCGGCAAACGGTACGGCGGGCTTGGCGCGTTTAGTGGTGAGGACACCTAAACGGGTGCCTTCTCCGCCTGCTAAAATGACTGCACGTACAGTGGACATTTAAAAAGCTCCTTTAACTAAAACTAACTTTCATCGTTTAAATAGTCAATCTCATTAATAGTTGATGCCAATACGATATATAAAAATCGCAGGGGATGCCTGCGATTCTTGGTGTATTCAGATTAGTCCCACCCCACGCGGAGGGAGACATAGACGGGTTTATGGTCAGAGCCTGTACTGTTGCTCCGATGAATGACATGCGCTGACCCGTTGACCATGCGTGACCGCAGCATGGGGGACAGCAAAATATAATCAATTTGCGAATGTTCTTTGGCTGCTGACCAATAATGCGTCCAGCGGTCATCAGGCGGCACACTTTGCAACACATCATACAGGTTTAGTTCAGGGTTGTTTAACAACGGTTGCAAGGCGGGGGCGTCGGGCGTGTCGTTAAAGTCTCCGGTTACAACATAGTAAGCCTGTTGTGGATCGTAAAACCGCCGCTTGATCAGTTGTGCCATCGCCATGGCCTGACGGGTGCGCCGTTGGGTAGCGCGCTGTTGGGCGGCTTCTCGTTTTTCCCCTTTTAAGCTGGGGTCAACAAATTTACTTTTCAGGTGTGAGACAAACATGGTGAATAGATACGTAAAATTATCTGGATCCAGAATTTCGACCTCTAGCAGATCACGAGAAAAGATTTTACCTTTGCGTCGATCTTGAATATCCCGTAAAAATTGGTAAGACACCACTTGCCCTAGCGGAAAGCGGCTCGCAACCCCCACTTGGATGCCGCGTGGATCGTTGCCTTCAACCACAACGATGTCTCTAAATTGACCACCCAGATGTTCAATATTAAATTCGTGTAACGCGCCTTTATTTTCTACTTCTTGGAAGGCCATCACATCGGGTTTGTCTTGGCGCAGGCGTTCACCTAAATTATAAATTTCATCTAACTTTTTGGGCTTGGTGGTGCGTGCCCCCCACAGATCATCGGTGTAGCTATATGGATCGTCAAACCGATCATAAAAGTTTTCAACATTATATGTGCCAATTTTGATTTGATGTATTGCCATTGAGCCGCCCTAACATATCCCCAATTGACTGAAAAATTCCCAAACTTGTTCATAGTCGAGCGCAAATTCGACAGTTGCCCCTGTTTCATGGTTTACGATCTTTGCCACAAAGCTCACAAATTCGGATGATTGTAAAAAGATGCAATAGCCGCAATTTGGATGCGCAAAAACAGGATGCTTGCGCATTAAGTCTAACATATCTTCGGGCAGGGTAGAAATTTCAATAAAGTTAAAAATAACATGCATGGGGACAGCCGACTGCCCAAAGAGACTTTCTACCTGTGTGAGCGCTTGGGTTAAGTCCTCACCCGTTACCACATCATACCAAGCTAAATCGATGAGACGTGGATTTTTTGACCAAGGGTATGTTAGTGTGTAAGCCATAATGTTGTTTAAGATTAATATTGTTATGGCAGATTTTAACATAATTAGCGTTGGTATGCTGCTTCATCGATTGGATCAAAAAGACCATAGCGCAGACTACGGTCTTGATGCAGGGTTTATTGAATTAGTGTGTTCGTAGACCAAATGTGCCGAGTTATAGCGGTGGGGTTTCAGAGTGTCGTTTTCGGCAATCTTTTGAGCAAAAAGTGTTAGGATTTTTCAGTTTCTTCATTATTTTGCTCGTCGCCGGCTAATCCTTCACGAAAGGATCGAACCGCTGTTCCTAATTCGCCACCAATTCTGGAAATACGCCCGACGCCGAACAAAATAATGACGACAACGAGGATTAAAATTAATTCAGGTGTACCAAGGCTACCCATAATCATGTTCCTTATATGCTACGATGCATTTGACACTATCATACCATGTTTAGATATACATCATAGACTATAGACATGACCAACGGCCTAAATATTACGGAATATTTGCACGATTTTTCGACGGTTAACACATGAACCTTGCATCGCACCCTGTTAGCTCCATAATGTAAGCACGAGTCCCAAACTCATTAAGGAATAACGATGATCGGAACGCTTGAATCAACCTTACAAAATTTATTCTTTCACCAAGACCAACGCCCTAAAGCACTGGTTATCGGTGCTGTGGTGGGGGCAGTGGGGGTTTTGTTAGGACTAAGTGTTGTTTACTTAGGATGGATTATTACATTTGGGGCAGTGGGGGCATTGCTGGTTGGCTTATATTTGCTGACGAGTTTAGAAGGTGCGTTATATGTCTTGATCGCTACCGCCATTTTGTTACCGTTTGGAACCTTGCCATTCAGAATCGGGTTTACACCGTCGTTGATCGAAACGGCTTTGGGGGGCTTTTTAGTCGTTTATTTGATGCAATGGATGAGTGGACGCCGCCGCACATTGCACCTAACCCCCGTGTCATGGTCAATTGTGGTGCTGCTGTTGGTGCTGGTGTTGGCGTTTATTTTGGGCTTGCGCCATGCCATGTTTACCATGAATACGCTTAAAACCTTTGTGAGTTTGTGCGGCATTATCGGGTTTTCATTGATCCTTGCAGATGTGGCGAGCCATGTGTTGATCTTGCGGCGCATCTCGTTGGTAATGTTGTTAGTAGGGGCTGTGGCGGGCACGATTGGAATTGTGTTATGGCTGTTGCCGGATGCCACAGCCGAAACGATCTTGAATCGCTTGGGGCGTTTTGGGTATCCTGTGGGGGGGGTGATCCGTTATCGTGAAGATGGTGTGGCGATTGGGCAAGAACGCGCCATCGGGACATGGGTAGACCCAAACGCTTATGCGGGGTTTTTATTGATGGTTGGTGGGTTGGCTGGCACACAACTGTTTAGTCCACGTCCATTAACCAAATATCGTTGGTTGGCGTTTGCATGTTTTGGGATGATCATCACGGCGTTGTTCCTCAGCGATTCACGCGGATCATTTTTGGGATTGGTGTTTGGCTTAGGGGTGGTGGCGGTGTTGCGATACCGTAACTTGCTCTGGGTAGGGATTGCTGGTGCATTGATGATGCCATTCTTGCCACCAACCCGCGCCTTTTTGGATCGCATTATAGCGGGCTTTACTGCATCTGACCTTGAAACCCAAATGCGTCTTGGGGAATATCAAGACGCTTTGACGTTGATTGAACGCTATCCAGTATTGGGGGTTGGGTTTACGGGCGTGCCTGACATTGATCTATATGTGGCTGTGTCCAGCACCTATTTATTGTTAGCCTCCTATGCGGGGGCGTTGGGGTTATTAGCCTTTGCGATGGTGTTTGTGACGGTCATCGGGTGGGGCTTGCGCTGGTGGGCGCACATCCAACGTGATGATGAGTTGGCAGATGTTTGGTTAGGGCTGCTGGCGGGTATTATGGGGGTTTTGCTGGGTGGTGTGGTGGATCACTTTTATTTTAATCCACAATTCCAAGCGACATCATTTATGTTGTGGGCATTTATGGGGCTTTTTATGGCGACAACACGCCTCGTGTGGGAACAGGAAAGCGCTTAACTGCGCACTTTGTAGGGCTTGTGTACCGCCACCTCTATTAGCGGCGGTACAACTGGTGAGATAGTGCCTTAGGTTGCGGGTTGGGTAACCAAGCTTTGTTCTGCTAGTTCACGCCCGGCTTGGCTAAGTGGCAACAAGACACTATTGATACCGGCTTCGGTTAATTGTTCTGGGTCGATGCCATCGCGTAATAAAGCGGTGATTTTGCCTTTGTAGCCATTTTCGCGGAGCAATTCGCTGGCGTTGAGTTTCGCTTCGACATTAGGAATGGCTAAGATGATGCCTGAAAGCTTTTCTAGCTTAATGGCTTCCCACAGTTCGGGATCTTGTGAGTCTGCAAATTGGACTCGTCGCCCTGCATCCAGATTGCGTTGAATGGTGGCGGGGTCCGCATCAAAGCCAAGTGGACGTTCACCTTGTTCCACTAGATAATCATATGCCGAAGAGCCAACACGCCCCATCCCCACCACAATATATTTAGTGCTACCCAAGCGGCGCGGGTGTTGGTCGGGGTGTTCTAGGTCGGGCTCATAACGGGTGAGGATGGGTTCATACCGCACCCATAAATCATTGGCGACACTATTGATCGCCGAGTTAATGATAAACGAGGTAGCAACAACAATCGCTAAAATGGTTAGCCATGAGGATTCGACAAACCCACCATCCACCGAGGCCGCAACGACGATTAAGGCAAATTCACTGTATGCCGTGAGCGATAGCCCTGCGAGGAAGGCCGTCCGTGCGCGTAATTTGAAGAACATGAAGAGGAAGAAGAACATTGCCGCTTTAACAGGGAGCAAGGCCACAAAAATACTCGCGGTTAAAAAGCCACCAAGGTCAGGGAAACCCGTTAAGCCGATGTCCAAGAAAAAGCCAACCAAAAAAACCTCTTTTAGTGCCCACAGTTTATCATAGAGCATGTGAGAACTACGGTGATCGGCTAACAAGATGCCCGCTAACAAGGCGCCTAGTTTGGCACTGAGCCCTGAGAGATAGAACAATTCGCCAATCCCAAAAGCCATTAATAAACCAAAGAGCAAAATGAGTTCTTCGCGTTGCCCAAAATCTAATAGACGATACATGACGGGACGCATGAAAAAGAGTAATAACAAGCCAATGGCGTAGGGTTCTGGGGTTTCGGTGCCAGTAAACGCTAACAGCACGGTTGCGACAATATCTTGGAAGATGAGAACCCCCATCGCCACCCGACCGTGAAAGGCGTCAAGTTCATTTTTAGCTTCTAGGGCTTTGGCGCTCAAGACCGTACTAGAAAAGCCAAGGCCAATACCCACAAAGATGGCGGCAGGTAGTGACAAGCCAAAGAGCAGGGCGATCCCGCCGTATATAGCTAAGCTGATGATTTGATGCGTGCCGCCAGCGCCATAGACTTCAGGGCGGAATACATTTTTTAAGCGGATATGTAAGCCAACCGTGAACAAGAGAATCATAATGCCGACATCGCCAGATTCTTTAATAAACTCGGTTGATTCTACATTGAATGCAGCAAGGGCAACCCCCGCTAAGATGTACCCAACTAAGGTTGGCAAATTGAGGTGTAGTGCTACGCCGCCCGCAATGAAGGCGATAACAATCCAATACAGTTCCACAGGGGTATACTCCAAACTCTGGTTTTGTGGCGCTGACTCAGGGCTATAGGGGTGAGTGCTGTGAGGCGTGATCTACTACTGTAATGGTGAGCCGTGCCGTTATCGTCTTTTTAATAAATGAAATTTGTATGTAACGTGCATGGACTTTAGCAACATCCCGCGCTGTGTGCCCAATAAAAAACAACTTATGGATTCGTAATACCCCAGATGATAATTTTGCCATCGGGGGCATAGGTCATAAATGTTTGTCCATCAGATGCAAAAATAATCCGATCTATGGGGTGTTCATGGTGGGGATTGACGATCTCATATAGCAATTTTCCTGTGACAACATCCCAAAGAAGCATCGAAAAATCGGCTCGTAAATAACCCGAAGTATAGCCTGTGGTAATGAGCAGCGATCCATCTGGCGAAAAGGCATAGCTGTTGACCTCATCATATGTATGTGGAATGGTCTGGATACTTTCTCCTATCGAAAGATCACATATTTCAAGGATATTAGATTGTCTTTGTATAGTAACTTCAAAACCCGTTAGATGACTTGCTGGTGAGGACATCAATGCGCATCCTTCAAGATCATCTTGTTGTGAGAGGATCTCATCAAGGATGTTGCCCGTTTCGACATCCCAAACTAACACAACTTGAGCACCATCGCCTACCCTCGCGGTTAGGATGCTGCCATCAGGCGAATAATGTAGAGACCTCACAAACCCATGAAGCCCATAAAGTGTTTGGATGTGCTCGCCTGTTTCACTGTCCCAGATCATAATACTATATTGGGATGAAGGATGTACGTTTGAGGTAATAGCGGCAGTGGCGAAGGTCTGGCTATCAGGGGCATATGTGATATTGGATAAATGCTTAAATCTCATATCGAAATAAAACAACCGTTCAGCGCTTTCAACATCCCAGATATACATATTTCCATCGTTAATTTCTGCGGCAACTTGCCTGCCATCTAGTGAGAAAATTATATCCACAATAACGTCCGAGATACCACATCCATAAGTATATAAGGTTTGTTGTTTGGTGAGTGTGTTGAAATCTAAAATATCAATAGAGAGATCATTTATGACTGCAATTTGTGTGCCATCAGGGGAATAGATAGAGTTGGTCAGCCGATTGAAAAGAACCTTGCTCTCAAAGGTTTCAAGATTCCAAATCGAAACGCTACCGTATGAACTCCCGATGAACAGACTAACACCATCTGCCGAAAAAGTAACCGCTTCTGCATCCCCAGAACTAGATAATAATCTATGTTCAGGCTCCCATGTATCGGTGTTCCAAATAATTGTCTGATACTCAAGTGATCCAGTGGATGCAAATAGGGTTCCATCGGGCGAGTAGGTGATGTCATTAATGCTATTCCGATGTTCGGTTAGTGTTTGTAATAAATCAGCGCTTTCAATATCCCAAATGGTGATGGTGGCATCCTGTGATGCTACAGCAAGTGTAACGCCATCAGGGGAATAAGCCAGTTGGGTGATCGTCTCGTTATGAGCATCTAAACGGTATATGGTTTCATTGGTTTCAATATCCCAAACCCACACAATACCATTGCGATCACCGATGGTAAGTGCGGTATCATCTGGCGAAAAAGCAAGGCTTACCATACTCGAAATACGGGGATCATGGTCTTTTATCAATAGTCCTGTTTCAAAGTCCCAGAGCATCAGGAATTCATCATCTCGAATTGTTGCAATAGTTGCGCCATCATGAGAAAGGGTCGCAGCCTTGCCCTCCAAAGTATGGATGATTTCACCTGTTTCAACTACCGCAATGTAAGTAAATGTAAAACTACTAATGGACATATCAATTAGACCTCAAATAAAATAGATGGTGCATAGCGTTCAATCCAGTCAAATTGAAAGAGTGTCTGACTCAGATATTGTGAGAAAGCGTTGACAAGAGCGGGGAAATCTTTGCGGGTGTGATTGTGGCTGACCGCATCGCGAGTTCGTTCCCAAACATGTTCTTGTGGATTGAGTTGGGGTGAGCCCGGCGGGAAATGCATGGTTTGAATATGGGGATGCTGACTCAAGAACGTTCTGACGGTTTCACCTTTATGCCATTTGGCACGATCCCAGAGGATGAGCAAAGCACGCCCGGGATAGCAAGCTTGCAGATGATTCAGAAAATGACAGGTCAATTCGCCCGTTTGTCGAGGTAAAGTCAAAGCGACCTCATGCCCGTTTCTGACATTGAGTGCGCCATAGAAATGAACATGATCGCGTTGTGTCGCCACGCGAATAGTTGGTGTTTGTCCTCGACGAGCCCACACCCGCGTGAGAGTCGCCTGAAAATAAAGGCTCATCTGATCCATCGCTAAAATCACCCCATCAGGATAATCTTGTAGGAAATCGGTCATTTTTTTTCCAAATCTGCTTCAAACTCAGCCAATTGCTCGGCACTGGGTTGAGACCGGAAGATTTTCTCTGCTTTTTGGTAGCTCAAACCACAGTCACGCATCAACTTATAATAAGAATTATTGCTCTTATAAGTCACGCCGTACCATTGTTCAATCACCATTCGAAAATCACGGATTGTCCAAAAGATGCCTTCATCTATTCGAACATCAGGTGCGATCACTTGGTCGGGCGTATAGGTATCGATGCGTTGAATGAGATCGGCATGTTGCTCCGCTGTGAGTTTATTAGCGTTGCCACCTTGCCACTGAGACGCCAGACCCGACACACCGTCAACTTGATAACGCATCACCCATTGCCGAATGGTACTTTCGCCTGCTGACACCATTTTTTGAATCTTCGGAATCGGGTCACCAGACCCGTACATCCGAACCGCTTGTAAACGTCTCAATTCATAGGCATCGCGGGTACTTTGCTCGGCTTGACGAAACGCTTTGATTTCTGATTCCTTAAGGGTAAAGGTTCGTTTTCTCATGCTTTCACTTTAATTCATTTGACTTCTTTTTGCTCTATCCATAAACATGACATTTTCTCCATTGGGGGAATATGTGACTGTATCAGGATAAATTAATAGGGTATGTAAGGGGCATTGGGTTTCCATATCCCATATTGTTGCGGTGTTATCTAATGAAGCCGTTGTGATGGTTTTGCCATCAGGTGAAGATGCTATATCGATAATATCCAATCCATGTCCGCCAATAATGGCAAGGGGTTCAATACCACTAACATTTTGTGGATTAATGATGGCCGCTTGTTGGTTAGATATGTGGCTTTCAGCCAGTATTTGAGTACTGTAAGCACAGGCAAATAAAACGCTACCTATGTAGATGCTTATCCATACAATGATATGAGGGACTTTTATGACCATACTACTTCCAACGAATGTCATTCAGTGTTTACCTCGATTTTATACTAGGCGTGATAACCATGCTGCATTCAAAAACTTGTTTTCATTGCCAATATCATTTGGCATGGTTTCTCGTTACGCTTAGGCTCTACCAAAGACCTATTGAGGAGGCACTATGTCTGAACCATCGAACGCAATACGGGATGACGTGCGTTATTTGGGCAAGTTGTTTGGTTTCATCATTATGGCTATTGGTCTGGCGTTGCAAAAAGGTAATAGGGCATTTGTTCACCGGCATGGAACCATGTATCGAATAAAACAAAATCGGTTTCCAAGGTGGCGCGGTCATTATCTGATAAGGCGTCAATCCAATCGGCGGTTACCAGTATGGCCGTTAATCCACTTGCTGCAAAATCATCAAGCTGATAGCTTTCTCGCCAGTTGTTGAGGGCGGTTTGTTGTTCTGGGGTTAAGGTCAGATCCTGCTCGTAGCGCGTTTGTTCCAAGACATGAATCAAATTAAAGCCTCTGCGTACACTATCCGATGTTTGTCCATATATATCTGCCTCTAGATTCACGTTAATCCCTAAGGCAAACATAATTTCTTGATGTGGGACTTGTGGCGGTAAGGGATTAAGGATATGGCTTGGATAATTGGGCGGCGTATATTGCTCATATTGTTGTTGTAAGGTGGGGGATAAGCCTGTTACTGGATCAACATCTAAGGTGAGCGGGGGTAAGGGGGTAGTTGGTGGTGCAATGTTGGTACTGGTTAGAGAGATGTGGTTGCCAATCCACTGGCTAAACTGTTGTGTCCCTGTGAAGTATAGATGGATCGCATCAGACCAATCTTGATCGGTAAATTGTAAGTGATCGGTTCGCCAGACTTGTAACCCTTCAGTTTGTTCTAAGGGGTTTAATAAGTCTGACATCACTTGGTTGTATGCTGCTGGTGTTCCGGCGATGGCTTCTTTTTGATGTGGGGCGATTGGCATTTCTAAAATGACGATGGATGTTTGCTCTGTTGGTAGGCTCTTAAAGGCCTGAATCGTATTGCGTTCATCATCATTGAGCGGAAAATGACGGAACGGTTCAATCGGAAACCGTCGTAAAGACCCAATTGTATAATAGTAACGGGGTTCGTGCCCCCAAATCGTGGTATCTGTTGGGGTTAGATCAATATTTAAAACATTCAAATTTAATCCACTATAATATCGTGCGACATAGAAAGTATCTTGTAGCCATCCCGATAAAGACCAGTCACCTAATTTATATTGTCCCCATGCACTATCCAAAATTACTTTCTGGCGCTCATATTCCGCATCAGTCGATTGTGTAAAGGCACGATGAGACACCCCTATAAATAAAATCTTGGGTGAAAACTCATCAATCAATAGTGTTGCAATATCTTGCATAGCAATGGCGCTGAGGTGTCCGATGCCAATGGTATAACAATTTAAGGGTGTATCGTTTGTGATGGCGTATTGTTCAGCAACAATTTGTGGGTTAATGCCATTTAATACCAATGAGCTACCTAAAAAAATACAGTCAATTTCCCCAACCGTTTTTTGATAGATGGTTAATCGCTGATAGGCTTCATCAAAGGGCGGGTAATCATTCCCTAAAATAGTGATGGGGGCGGCTTTCATCACGCGCGGTTGCCGCAGCGCATACTCAAGCCCCCCATAGAGGCTCACGGCAATCATTGTAATGAAAAACAATAATCGCCAGACTTGGGATGGAAGTTGATGGGATAGTGTCTTCATAGTAAATGGCATTATACACGGTCTCTAGTGGGATAATATCTCTAGTAATTAAAAACTAAACAGTTTAGCTGTCTTGACGATAGATTTTATACAGTTTCGTCAGTACGCTTAGGCTCTACCAAAGCCTTATCGAGGAGTCACTATGTCTGAACCATCGAACGCAATACGGGATGACGTGCGTTATTTGGGCAATTTGCTCGGCCACATCATTGTCGAACAACATGGACAAGAAGCGCTGGATCTGGTGGAAGATGTGCGCAAAACCGCCAAAGCCCGCCGCCAAGGTAACGATGACGCTAACGCGCTGATCGCGGCCAATATCGAATCGTTACCGCCTGAGGATCAATTGATTTTGGTCAAAGCCTTTAGTAATTATTTTCAATTGATCAATATTGCCGAAGATGTGCAACGGGTACGTGTTTTGCGTGATCGTGAAACCCAAGGCGACTTGCGCGAGATGATCCATGCAGCAATTGGTAACTTTAAGGAATCAGGCAAAACGGCTTTAGAGGTTAAAGGGATTCTGAATCGGATCTCGGTACGGTTAGTGATGACCGCGCACCCATCCGAAGCTAAGCGTAAACATGTGCTGATTAAATTGCGCGATATTGCCAATCTGGTGACCCTTGGTGACCGTCAAGATTTATTACCATACGAAGAAGCCGCCTTAGAACATCAACTCCTTGAAAAGATCGAAGAATTGTGGCAAACCCGTCCGAACCGTTTGACGCGCACAACGGTTCATGATGAAGTCAATAATGGAATTTATTTCCTGACGAATGTGATCATGGATGTGAGTTGTGATATTTACAACGATCTACGGGATGCACTGCGGGAACATTATCCAGAAGATGATTGGGCGCGGTTGCCGGGGCTGTTGCGGTTTGCCTCTTGGGTAGGTGGTGACCGTGACGGAAATCCGAATGTGACTGCTGATGTCACGCTGGAAACATGCCAAATGTTGCGTGAGGCAGTTTGTAAGGTTTATGCTGATGAAATCCAAGCCTTGTATATGAACTTTACCCAATCGGCTGATGAAGTTGGCGTTTCGCAATTATTACAAACCTCAATCCCTGATGATGATGGCACACTAGCAAAGATTTATCCGCGTGAGTTTTACCGCCAGAAGTTGCGGGCTATGCGCGAAAAGCTGGAAGCAGATGGGTATGCTACTGCTGATAGTTTATTGGCGGATTTGTTATTGATTGATGAAAGTTTGCGGCAAAATAAAGGGTTTTATGTGGCCGAAGGAGCCTTGCGCCGCTTGATTCAAAAGGTGCGGTTATTTGGGTTGTATCTTGTGCCGTTGGATATTCGGGAAGATGCGCGTTTACATATTGACACATTAACTGAAATTTTCAAACACTATGGGGTGACCGATGATTATGCTGCGTTACCCGAAGCTGACAAGCAAGCCCTGTTAACGGCTGAGCTAGACAATCCGCGTCCGTTGTTTCCGCATGAATTACGGTTTTCTGAAATCTCGAATCGCATTATCAATACGTATCGCATGATTGGGGAAGCCCATGCAAAGTTTGGTAAGGCCGTCATCAATACGATTATTGCCAGCCATAGTGAAGCCCCGAGTGATATTCTTGCCATGCTCCTGTTTGCGAAAGAGGTTGGGGTGAGCCAAGATGTGGATATTGTGCCGCTCTTTGAAACCATTGATGACCTCAAAGCGGCGGGTGATATTATGGCGACGATTTATCAAAATGAGGTTTATAAAAAACATCTTGAGCGGCGCGAGATGCACCAGCAGATCATGTTAGGGTATTCTGACAGCGCTAAAGATGGGGGGTATTTATCCTCCAATTGGGTGTTGTATACGGCACAACAAAATCTGGCAGAAGTCTGTGAAAATCATGGGGTATCGCTTGAGTTGTTTCATGGTCGCGGTGGCAGCATCGGGCGGGGTGGTGGCCCCACCAATCGCGCGATTCGGGCGCAACCACCAGCGTCTATGCAATGGGGGCGCATTAAGATCACGGAACAAGGCGAGGTGATCGCTTATCGGTATAGCCATCGTGAGATTGCCCGCCGCCATTTGCATCAGGTTATGAGTGCGGTCTTACATGCGACGGGGATGCCAACCGATACGGTTGTTGACCCCAAGTGGATGGACGCCATGAGCTTTTTGGCAGAATCGGGTAAGGCAGCCTTTAAGAAATTTGTGTACGAAACCCCCGGATTTTTAACTTATTGGAACGAAGCAACGCCAATTAAAGAATTAGGACACTTGCCGATCAGTTCACGCCCACCCAAGCGTAATAAAGATGGTGGCTTTGATGCTGTACGGGCGATCCCGTGGGTGTTTTCATGGATGCAGAGCCGTGCCATTATCCCAAGTTGGTTTGGGGTTGGGTCTGCGTTGGCGGCGTATATTGAAAAGGAACCCGATGGGCTCAAAACGTTGCAAAAGATGTATCATGAATGGCGTTTCTTTAATGCTGTGATTGAGAATGTGCAGCTTGACCTTGCGAAAGCCGATATGCAAATTGCGGCACTGTATGCTGAGTTAGTGAATGATAGCCAGTTGCGCGATACTATTTTCTCCGAAATTCGCAGTGAACATGCCCGTTCAACAGAATGGGTAAACGCGATTTTGGGACAAGATGCGATTTTGAGTAATGCACCCGTTCTTAAAAAATCGATTGAACGCCGTAACCCGTATGTTGATCCGTTGAATTTTATTCAAGTAACGGGCATTCGCCATTTGCGAAATTTGGAAGAGGGTACACCCGAATATGATCAACGCTTGCGGGTGGTGTTGGATACGATTAACGGCATTGCGGCAGGGATGAAAACCACAGGGTAACACCTGCGTTGTAGGGTGGCGCATGGTCTTGGTGATGTGATACCCAATTCCGAATGAAGTATCAATGTAGGGACAGTGCATAACGTATATGGCGTCCCTACAAATTTCTTTTCTCTTTAATGAGCGTCATTACTCCAAATACGAGTGCTCTGTTAAGCGGGTGTGGGGGTGGTGCCAACCGTCGCAGATTGTGGGGTATCAGCACTCCCATCAGTATCTTGCATGGAGTCTAATTCTCTGGTGGTTGGCATGTAATCGGGCAAGTCAGCTTCCATGGTGCGGATGTTTGGAACGCTATACATGATTAGCGTAACAATGGTTAATATGCCGCCAGCAAGTACCATCCATAAACCCATGCCTGCGCCTGCTTGATTGCCCACCAGTGGCTCAACGGTTCCCCACCATGAGGCCGTGCCAACGGCAGGCTCAAGAATCCGATCCACAACTTGCCCCGTGACTAACAATGAGAGTGGTGTGGCAAACATGGCAAATTGCATGATCAAGGCAAATACACGCCCCTGCATGTCGGGTGGGGTTTTCAGTTGTGTGATGGACATAAACATCGAATTGATAGCGGGATTGGGGAATAGGATAAAGAAGAGCGCTAGCCCTAAGGCCAATGGTGAGCGTGCAACGCCATAGATCATCAAAAAGACTGCCATCAAAAAGATACCGCCCATAATACTATGAATACGAGGACGGGTTCCGCCCCACATACCAAACAGAACGCCACCCACCACCATTCCGGCATTGAGTATGGTTTGTAAGATCCCAACGGCGGCTTCGCTGTCTGTGATGCTTAAAATATAGGGAACACTTAGCGTCAAGCTACCATTCAAAATAAAGTTGATGAAGGTTGCAAAGAAGATGAGGGCTAACATCGCGGGGCGGTCACGCAAGAATCGCCATGCACCACGAATTTCTTGTAAGACCGTGCCCTTGGTGGCTTCACTTTCAGCAGTGACTTCGGGTTGTGGAATGGTCAAGACGGATACCACACCAACCGCAATTAAAAAGGTGGCTAGGTCAATAGACATGACCCCGGTAACGCCAACCGTTGCGTATAAAACCCCGGTTATGGCGGGTGCAATGATCCCCGCTAGTGGCATTGACAGTTGCCGCACGGTATTAGCGCGATCAAGCTCATCTTCAGGCACCATCAAGCTAGTGGTGGCCGCCACAGCAGGTGATTGGAGTGTTTCTAGTGTGGCTTGGATCATCACCATGACATAGAGCAACGGTAAGCTAAATTGATCGGTCAAAAATGCGCCAACCAGAACCAAGGTCGCGAGGGCTTGTCCAAAGTCGGTGGTGACCATGATCGCTTTACGATTCCAACGATCAGCGAACACGCCCGCCACACTACCGCCCAACATCATGGGCAAGGTTTGAAACACGGCAACCAACATCAAGGGTGTGGTTTTGCCTGTTTCGGCAAAAATCCAAATCCCCAAGGCGAGCCCCGTCATTTTGGAGCCAATCAGGGAAAGGGTTTGTGTGATTACCAACATATAAAAGGTGCGTAAAGAAGTCATCAATAAATCTCATTATGGTTTTGTGTACACTCTGTATTACGCAAGCTTTTTAAAAAAGGTTCAAAATTGGCGAAAATGGGTGACCCACCGCAGGATCGGATGCTGCATTGTATAATCAAGGTATTATTGTTAAATAAATCCAAGTGGAGCATCAAACCGCGTGACTGAGCCAACCCCAAAACCGCGTTTAAAACACCTGACCATTAAAAATTATCGCAATCTGTATGATGTTGATCTGGAACTGCAACCGCTCACGGTGATGATCGGTAAAAATGGGACGGGGAAATCAAATTTTTTAAATTTCTTTCGGATGCTTAAAGAAGCCGCCGAGGGAAATTTGAGGGGGTATATTTCTGTAGCAGGTGGATTTTCAATAAATGATGATAGTGTCCTTTCTTATTGGGCAAATCCCGATGACTTTTTTGAATGGAAATTGACTTTTGGTGGTTTTAAAAGTGATGATTCTGAAATATTTTATGAATGTCAGATGACAGAAAAAGGTCAAGGGTACAAGCTATATTTAGAAGCAATATCACGCCCTCCTTATGGTACACATACAGATAATTTTTATTACTTGAATGGAACAGATGGTAGATTAAGAATCTTAAAAGCTAAACAAGGTGCCTCAAGCACGCAAGATGAGTATTATGATGAAGTCTATGATGAACAAGAATTGCTTATTCACCAAATACGTTCGCGAGCTTTATTTCCTTTACTAGATGAGATGAGACGCGAACTAAGTGATTGGGTAATTTTTCGAGGGTTTGGTCAAGGTACATTAGAGTATGTTCGTCGCCCACAATCTTTGGAAATTTATAATCCTTTGCGGCTAGAACCCAGTGGTAAAAATTTGGTGTCTTTTTTGTATACCCTGCAAAATGAACATCCTGATCACTATGAACGGTTATTGGATGTGCTGCAAGCGGCGTTCCCTGACTTCAAACAATTCACTATGCCGTTAGTGGCATCAGGCACACCTACGCTCTATTGGCATACCAATCAGGCACAACGTTTTGGGCTTTCGGCTGTTTCGGATGGTATGCTACGCTTTTTAGGGTTGGCGGCGTTACTATTAACGCCTGATCCACCGTCGTTGATTGCCATTGATGAACCCGAAATAGGATTATATTTTGATGTATTCCCGATATTAGGTGAATTGATGCAAGATGCGGCACAACGCACACAATTGATTATTTCGACGCATTCTCCTGCGTTGCTTAATCAAATGAATTTGGAACAAGTTTTACTGATGAAACAAGATGATGATGGTAAAACGGTTATTCAACCTGCTGCTACTGTGGATTATATTGATCGATGGTTAGAGCGGTACACATTAGGGAATTTGTGGGCAATGAATAAATTTGACTTAGGATAGGCTGATGCGCCTTGTCATTATTTGTGAAGGTCAATTAGAAAAACAGGTTCTTAAAAAATTTCTTGCGCCGTATTGCACAGGCTTTGATGATGTGAAAGTCCGTTTACCTGATGCTCAAACGGGTAACGCCGAAGGTGGATCTGGGCGTTTCAAACAAAATTTTCAAAAAATCTCAGAAGATATATTAGCTATTGAGCCTGATACCTATGTATTTTGTTTGCTTGATTTGAAAGGTCATCCTTTTGACCATTTAAATACGCCTATTAAAGATTCATTGGATCGTTACTATGAAGTTTTGTATAAGCGTATCAAACAGTATATGGAATCTTTGATTTCCGCACCCTATCGAGATCGGTTTTTTGCTTTTCCTGTGGTGATGGAAATTGAAACATGGATGTTAGCGGATCAAGAGGCGTTGCAGCGGTTTTTCTCATCACAAACAATAAAACGCCCCCATACACCAGAAACAGATGATAATCCTAAAGAAACCATTGTTGGCTATTTTAATCAACATAAAGCTAAACGCGGACAACGTTGGAAATATTCAGAAGTAACGGATGGTGCTAGTATTTTTAAGCACATGGACGCGAAACGGGTTTATGAAGATAGCTGTCCACATTTTAAGTTATTGATTGATCAGCTGTTAGAAATTCAGAATGGGAGTGTAGCACCAAAATCATATACTGATCCAAATCAAGATTTACTTGATGAAATCAGGCAACTTGAACAAGAACGAGAGTTGTTAGATATGGCAGAAACAACAAAAGAAAATGTGGATAAATTGGATCGTATACAAGCACGTTTGAAAATGCTTTATGAAGACTATTCAAAAAAACTAACCTCATCAGAATGAACACCGATCAACAGATACAACAGGTTTTGCGACGAATCTTGGTGCTGAATATCTTGGTAGCAGTGACCAAGCTCACACTTGGATTTTCGACGGGGGCGATCTCGATCATTGCGGATGGCTTCCATTCATTGATCGATGGTGTGGCAAATATTATTGCGATTGTTGCCCAATGGATCGCCGCTCAACCTCCTGATGAGGATCATCCCTATGGGCATCGGCGGTTTGAAACACTGGCAACTTTGATCATTGGCGGTTTAATGCTGTTGGTGGCGTGGGAGGTTTTGCAAGCCGCGATCCGACGCTTGATCAATGGTGATGCGCCCGATGTGCCGCCCATCAGTTTTGTGATCTTGGTAGGAACCTTGGTGATCAATGTGTTGGTGGTGGTTTACGAACGTCACGCGGCGCGGAAGTATGCCTCACGGGTGTTAATGGCGGATGCTAACCATACCCTGACGGATGTTTTGGCAACTGGTTCTGTGATTATCAGTATGGGATTGGTGGCGGTGGGAATCGGATGGGCGGATGGTATTGCTGCGCTGTTATTGGTCGTCTTAATCATGCGTATTGGCTGGCAGATTATGAATGAAGCGATTCAGATATTGGTCGATGCGGCGCCGCTTAAACCAACCGATGTGGAGCAAGTTGTCCAAGCCGTACCACATGTCGAAAAGGTCTTACAAACCCGCAGTCGTAGCACGGGCAACGCTGTTCATGTTGACATTGCCGTGCAGATTCCGCGTATGTTGAGCGCTGACCATGCCCATAACATCGGCACGGCAGTTGAAGACGTAATTCAGGATGCCTTCCCTGATGTGGCGGAAGTCCAAGTAACGTTAACACCGAGCGCCGAAAGTGATGCGGACAGCCCCATGTTGCGGGCACGGGCAGCGGCGGACAGTCTTGGATTGGGGGTGCATGAGGTGATCGCGATCCCAAGTGGGCACGGATTGATCCTTGAAATGCACGTTGAGGTGCAACGGGGAATCACCTTGACTGATGCGCACCAGCAAGCCACCATTTTAGAAGAAAAACTAATGATCGCGGACGATGTGAGCGCCGTGATCACCCATATTGAGCCTGCCAGCCAAGAGGGAGCGCCGCTTTCGCAATCCAGTGGCGCGTTGGCGCTGCGCAAACAAGCGATTGGATTAGCAGCGTCCCTGTACCCAAATGCCAATTGGCATGATGCCACGATCCGCTTGGCGTTGGGCGGTTATGCGCTGACGATGCACTGCCACCTGCCCGGACAAACCAGTGTCGAAGAAGCACACCACATCGCCGAACAAGTGGAAACCCATATTCGCGCCCAATTACCCACTATCCAACGTGTAACGATCCACACGGAGCCTGTACCCAGTGATTTGGTATGAGGCGCGGCTGTGTTACACTTTTGGGCGTAAGTTGCTGTATGCTTCAACCCATAAACATAAAGAAGGAACTCCATGCACATTGATATTTTTCACGATACGGTTTGCCCGTGGTGTCGTATTGGTAAAGCCAATCTAAAACAGACCATCGCCCAATGGGATGGTGAACCGATCACGGTTAGCTTTCATGCGTTTTTTCTGAATCCCGATATGCCATTGGCAGGATTACCCTATCGGCAGCATTTAGAAGAAAAATTTGCAGGGCGCATCACGCTGGAAGAAGCCTTTGAAGCCCCGCGCCGCGCAGGGGCAGCTACCGGCACAACCTTCAACTTTGAAGCCATTGAGACTAGCCCCAATACCTTGCTGTCGCATCGGATGATTACGCTGGTTGATGATCATTTGCGGGAAGCAGTGATCGATGCTATTTATAAGGCGTTTTTTGATGAAGGTAAAAATATTGGTGATGTTGATATCTTGCTCGATATTGCGGGTAATGTTGGCGCAAATGTAGAACAACTACGGGCGCAATTGGCGTCTAACGCGGCGACGGATGAGGTGTTGCTAGAAGTGCAAGTTGCCCAGCAGCGCGGCATCACGGGCGTGCCATTTTTTATTATCAATCAAAAATATGCCTTTAGTGGCGCACAGCCCCCTGATTCCATTATTGAGGTGTTGAAACAGGTTGAAACCCTGAGCGCTGAAGAAGGATAATACTTAATCCTATCCCTATAATACTGCCCAACAGCCACCACCAGCGAAACGGTTTTTCAATAATGGGTGACCATGCCAAGGTTTCGAGCGCATGTTGGGCGGGGATGTTTGCAATCGGGCGGTAGGTTGCGCCATCAGGGGTGATGATGGCGAGTTCCCAATTTTCGGTAGGTGGGTCAGGGTGCGACACCACCGCTAACAATTGTCCGTTTTGGCTCATCCCTAACAATACCGCCCGCCATGATTCTGCAATGACACGCAATGTAATGGGTTCAGGGATGCTATCTGGCGTGGGGGCACTACGAAAAATCTTGTCCGCCATGTTAAAGAATTGCCATGTTTGGTCTGGTATGAGATATGGCGTGGCGCTCCAGCCAGAATCGCCAACCATCGGGATCAATTCGAGGGTTTGCCAGTGAACCCGATAGGCAACATGGGCAAAATCAACCCATGCACCAAACAGCAACCATTCCCCCGCCCATCGTAACGAATTGCTTGCGAGTTCCATATTGTTGGTTAAGGTATACTGGGTTCCGTCGGTATGTTGTAGCCATATATTACCATCATCGACATATGCCAGTCCGTGTTTTGACCATGCTGGCTGGATAGCATTGGTTTTGCCACCAGCGATATAGCGTGGATTGGTGGGATCCTCAATGGAAACCGCTAATAGGGTATTCGGGCGTGGAGAATCAGGACGGGGATTATACGCAATCTGGCGGCTGTCGGGTGACCATGTGTATTCTTCGAGCTCTAAGTGGGCGATGCGTGTTGGCGTGCCGCCCCGTGCCGGAATGACATACAAGTAATTTTCATAATTGCGTTGTTCAATGTAGGCCAACCAATGGCCATCGGGGGAATATTGGGGTTGATAAGAGCGGGCTTGGGTATTGGTCAAGCGGCGTTGGCTGTGACCGGTGGCCGCAACTTCATATAAATTGCCAGCCCCACTATACACAATCCACGGATCGGTAGGCGTCGCCTGACGACTGAGCATCATCATACATGTGGTGATGCTAGCAAGGGTGAAAAATATCAGCACGAAGGAACGAACTATCATCAAAATAGTGTAGCACCAGCCTGTGCCACTTCGCTATGCTGATTCCCTCTATAGTTCTATTGGTTGATCTGTTTTTTGATAACTTTTAGTAGGGTCGTTGGCATCTTTTGTCCATCGAATTGCGATGCCCCTAAAAATTGTATGAAGCGTTTAAATCCTAAGCCTAGTGCTATGGCAAAGTCGCCATTTTTTGCTAGGGCGTCGTCTTCCAACCAAAAGCCTAGAATGATCAGTGTTTGGGTTTGTTTATCAAATTTACTGTCAAAGCGCCCGACCAATTGATCCCCCCACAAGATCGGCAACACATAGTAGCCATATTCACGTTTGGCGGCAGGTTTATAAACTTCCCATACATAATGGAAGTCAAAGACATCTTTGGCGCGTCCGCGTGCGCTGACCTGATCCAACGGTGCAAGAAAAGTGACTTCCTCTACTGTGGTTGTATCAAGTGGTGTCCATTCAGGCGGGATGCGCCCGGCTATTAACGCATCAATGAGTGGGGCATCCGTTTTTAAGGCATAATACGTGCCTTTCCAGCCATCAACTTGGAGTTCAATAATCTCTTTTTCCGCCAATAGCTGATCTATGATCAGTTGCTTACGGCTGAATGGAACCCCTCGCAAAAAGACATCTCCCTTACGGTTGAGCCGCGCTAAACCCGAAAAGCTAATTTCCTTTTTGAACAAATAGCGATCCACCGTGTCATCATCAAGTGTCTCTAGATTTACAGTCGATGGAATGATGGTTTCGGCAAGGGCATAGACGCGCTCAAAATTTTCACGATGGTGGGTCATAACTTCCCCAGTTCGCCATAGATAATATAAAGCGAGTGAGCTATCTTTTCGCCCTCGGTAACTAATGGTACGTTTGCGGGCATTGGCCTTAAAATCACGATTACTAACCGTGCCGTTGGCTTGCAAAATATCACGCATCTCAACAATGGTATCATGATGGTCTTGTTCCATTTTATGGATATTGGATGAATAATCAGGATGTCCATCACGTTCGCGGTGCATGACCACCCGCCAATAAGCCCAATCATCCATTGGGCGGGTTGCCAACCAACCACCCCAATCAAAAAACTTGCGTTGTGCATAGGTGACTTCTTCCCATTGGGCGGGTTGATAATCAACAACACGGCCATATAATGAAATATCGTGGCTACGGGCAATCATTTGTAAGGGGTCTAGTTGCAAATAATCCATACCCCGCATGGCTTGCTCGGTTCCCGCTACCCCTTGCCAGCGCCGCCCTGGCCATAATCCTTGTTTTCCTAATATAAATCGACGCGCAATCTCTTTTTCTAAGTGAATCATGGCACCCTACACACGACTATTTAACCAGAACATTTTTTCTATTTTAATATAAAATCCGATTCTTTGAAACGGGCATCATTGAACGACATAAAATGAGAATGTTGTGAAAACTGTAAAATTGGTACTGTTATCTCTATGTGAGTGTGATACCGTTATTTAACGTTACATATAGCAAAATCACTCAAAGGAATATTCATGCGAAAATTAACAGTGGCGATGATTTTAGGGTTAGCAATCAGTATGATGGCTGCCCTCCCAGCCTTAGCGCAAGCTGATCTTACGGAAAGCTTTACCACCCCTGATGGTAGCTTGAGCTTAAGTTACCCCAGTGGGTGGATGGTCGATGAATTTGGTGGCGCCGTATTTATTCAGCAACCTGGTGCGGATGGCTTTAGCGGGATTACCATCCAACGGATTTCCGAAGCCGAAGCGGCGCTTGGGTTTACACCAGACATGAGTTTAGAAGATGCGGTGGCGATATATGAAGAAGCCGCCAGTGCCAGCGCGGCTGAGGTTGGCATGGAAGTTAATTTATCTGGATTTACTGAGACAACATTTGGCGACTATCGCGCTTTTGTTGCTGATGTGACGAGCGTGAGTGCCGATTTTACTCAACTGACCATCATCGGATTAATGCAAGTCGATGGGCAATTGATCTTGGTCGGTGCGCTTGCTGAAACCGCCGACGTATTAGAAGCCTTACGCCCGTTTGTGGCTCCCATTGCGGGGTCGATCCAATTGGATAACACGCCTGCGGATACAACCACGGCTGAACAACCAATCGCCGCCGCCGATGCAGGTAACCTGACTTCGTTGGGAGCGACTAACCTCACCAGTTTCTTTACTGAAGATTATGACATTGTGTTTATTGGTGATGGCGCACAATTTGCTGTGAATGATGGCACTAGTGTCCAAATCATTGATACAGCGACCATCGAGATCGTGAATACGCTAACCACAGACGCCACCCCCGAACAAAGCAGTGATGTAGCAATTAGCCCTGATGGAACCTTGATTGCTGCTGCTTTTAGTGATGTATTTGCTGGGGCTGGCGGGATCAGTGTATGGGATGTTGCTAGCGGCGAGATCGTTTTTGACAATTTCGATATTCTGGCAACAAACTCCATTGCGTTTAGTGCGGATGGTACACAATTGGTTGCTGGTGGGCAAGAAGGCACACTAACCATCTTTAATACCACTGATGGTAGCATTGCGAACAGCATCAGCTTAGACGATGCCTCAATTGATGAGGTTGTTTATCTGGGCGGTAATTTGGTTGTTGGTAGCAATAGCACCCAAAGTAGCATCTTGATTATCAATCCTGTGGATGGGGCAATTATTGCCGCGCCACAACAATTCATTCTGGTGAATGATATTGCGGTTGATGATAATGGGGTTTTGTTTGCGGTTGCTTTGGATTCCTTTTTAGGTGTGGCGGATGTCCAACTTTACTTGCCAGATGGTACGTTGTTCCGTGATATTAATGCTGCCCCATTGGATAGTACCAGTGTTGCCCTGAGCCCTGATGGTACGCTTTTGGCAACAGGCAGTAGCTTAGGTGTTGTGCGGGTGGTTGACACGGCAACCGGTGAATCTGTGGCTGTGTTAAATCTCTCTGGTGTTGAAGATGAAAGCGATATGATGTCCGAAGTAGGTTTTCGGATTACAGGGATCAGCTTTAGCCCTGATGGTCGATTGCTGGTGGTCGCTGGCGATGATACAAATGTACGGGTTTTTGGCTTGGAATAATTCATTGTTCCCCCAAAACCCCTCAATGGGAGTAGCAAAAGCTGCTCCCATTGCCCCCCACTGCCCCTCAAATTATTTACTAATTCAGTAATAACAACTTGATAACAAATTCTAAATTGTTCGGATCCGTCTAGTAACGGTACAATATATAAGGTGAGCATAAATAGGTATAAACTGGTGACACAAACACAAACCCCTGAAAAACGGTTGATTCAGGCAGGACGTAAGACCCGTGACGCCTTGCAGGCAATTCGTGACTTGGTGCGGGGGGAACGTAAAAAAGACCTGCGCAACCGCACATTTGAACAACTAGATATTGCAGTCGAAAAAGCCACCGATGGCTTAATTGAGATTTCAAGTGTCTTTGAGGAAGTGCTGCGCCAAGACACTCCCTATGTTTCCACTGCGGGTAGTGGGGATGTTGAAGACCTACGCGCTTTGCAAAGTTCTTTGGCTGAGATGAAGCTTGAACGTGAAGAGTTGATCGAAAATTTGCAAGAAGCACAACAACAACTCCAAAAGTATGCGGATGACTTGCAAACACTTTACACCAAAGAACGCGAAAAACGCGCCGAACTTGCTGAAGCCTACACACGTTTGCAAGAAGCCGATAGCCTCAAAGCAGATTTCTTGAACACCATTAACCATGAGCTCAGTAGCCCATTAGTGCCAATTGATTTGTCCTTACAGATTGTTGAAAAAGGCGAGCTTGATACTGACCAAAGTAGCAACTTAAGCAACGCGCAACTCATGCTCACACAATATAAGCGTCAACTAGATGGTATCATCAAATATGCTGGTTTGGTTAGCAAAACCCATGTGTTAGTGCCCAAAGAATTTGAACTAGCCCCGATGGTGGAAGATACCTTAGAACCATTAATTTTATTGGCGCGGGGGCGGCGTGTCACCATCACTTTGGACGTTGACGATGAGATTACCATCATCAAGGCTGATAGTGACCTCTTGGGACGTGCACTGTATGAACTCGTGCATAATGGGGTGAAGTTCAATAAACAAGGTGGCTATGTTAAGGTTAAAAGCTACCAAGAGTTAAATAGTATTGTGTTTCAGATCGAAGATGATGGTGCCGGCATCCCCGATGCTGTGATGTCGCGTTTTGGGCAAGATTTTAACCAAATTGTTGAGGCTGTGCGGCGGGGGGTTGAAGGGTTAGGGCTGGGGTTAGCCTTAGCAAATTATGTTGCAAGTGCCCACAATGGACAACTGACCGCCCAACATGGCGAAAAACAAGGTACAATTGTACAACTTCGAATACCGCATAATGGTGCGACATGAGAAAAAACCACGTTTTAGTAGTCGATGACAACCCAGACATCCGAACCTTGATCCTGACAACCTTGGGAGAAACCTTCTACCAATTAGGCGAAGCCGCTAACGGAAGCATGGCGCTTGAGTATTTGGATAACCATGATTATCCTGACTTGATCATTCTGGATTTGGCAATGCCTGACATGAGCGGGCTTGATGTATTGGCCGAGATTCGTAATGATCCTGATACGGTCGATATTGAAGTGATTGTACTGTCTGCAAACGCTGATGCCGAAGCCACACGCCAAGCCAATGAGTTAAATGTCCGCGCCATTTTGGAAAAACCATTTAGCCCTCTCGAATTATTGCAAACTGTTGAAGAATTATTTAGCTAACCATTATGTTTGATAGTAAACAGATCAAAGAAGGCCCTAGCGCCAAACTACACTTTCTCGATACGCTCGATCCCAAGCTGATGGCCGAAACCATGATTGCCTTTGCGAACTCTGATGGTGGTATTTTGGTGGTTGGTGTTAAACCTGATGGGGCAATTACAGGGCAACAATACGGCACAGACGTAGAAGACGCCTTACGCAAAGCGGAAGAAGATTGCAATCCGCCCGTTGTCGTGGGGACATGGGAACAAGTTGACGTGGATGATAAATCCATTGTTGCGATCCGTGTACCACGGAGTATTGAACTCCATGCTATGTCTGATGGACGGGTGCTTGTCCGTGATGAGGCCACCAATCGACCACTTGGCGGGCATGAAATTCGCCGTTTGGCGAGTGACAAATCAACGGGCGACTTTGAACTTGAAACCGTTCCCGGTGCAACATTAGATGACTTTGATCCCGATGTGATCGAAGCCTTCATTAAAAAGCGGAATGAACGTACCCGTAAAGAATGGACGGGTAGCAGCGAAGAATTGCTGATGGAAATTGGCGCGTGTAACGCCAAACGGGAACCCACGGTGGCGGGGGTTTTATTATTTGCAAAATACCCCCAACAATGGTTACCACAATCTGGGGTGGTGTTTGTAAAATTTGTGGGGACTGAACCGCGTGGCGAAGATGGCCTCGCGGGATACGCCCGCCGCGAAGAAATCAATGGCCCTTTGGCAAAAGTTGTGGAAAATCTATGGAACCTCACATGGGGGGAAATGGCCGTGAGTGCGGTCGTTAAAGGGTTGGAGCGCACCGAAACCTATGAATATCCACAATTTGCAGTGCGGGAAGCGCTCGTGAATGCGGTTGCCCATCGGGACTATCGCCTGAAAGGGCGGCGTATTGAAGTGCGGATGTTCTCGGATCGCTTGGAAGTGATTTCTCCGGGGGGGCTCCCCGGTTTTATTACCGTTGATAATATTGTGACCGAACACTTTAGCCGCAATCCGCGTGTGGTGTCGGGATTGTTTCAATGGGGGTATATTGAAGAGCTTGGGTTAGGCATCGACAAAATGATCGAGGCGATGGAAAGCGCCGGCCACCAAAAGCCAAATTTTGATGCTAAGCCTTATAGTTTTACGGTGCAACTGTATAATGCCCGTAACAAGACTGCCCAACCAGCTCCCGAAATTACGCGGAATGTGAATGGCCGCCAAGCGCGTGCGCTTGCATATGTTCGTGAGCGTGGTAGCATTACCAATAGAGAATATCGTCAATTAAGCCCAGATGTGAGCCCTGAAACCTTGCGGTTGGATCTTGTCGATTTGGTCGAAAAAGGGATGCTACTCAAGATTGGTAGTAAAAAAGGGACATACTACATCATTAAATAACCATTCAGGAATGAGACTTTTAGCGTGGAACTATCACCCATTGCCGCCATTGCATGTTTAATTGCCGTTATATATGGCATTTTGGCAATTAATGTCACCAGACGCCCAGTTTCCCAACTTGCCCCTGAGCTAAAAAGTTGGCTTGGCAGTTTGTTGCTTGCCGCCTTTTTTAGCCAGATTAGCTTTTTGCTATCCGTTGATCAAGTGTTAATGGCTGAGCTAACCACGGGTGGGTTCCAAGTGCTAGCATTGAGCTTATTGTTTGTGATTTCCACAGGTTTAACCATTGCTTACTTGAAGTTGCCAAATGCGCTTATGTCGTTGATCCCCATGATGGCATGGTGGACAATTTTAGGTGTCCTAACCCTAACTTCAGAAAGCCAGTTGTTGGGTGCTGAAGATTGGTTTGGCGATGCACTCTCTGAACCTGTTGGCATATTAGCCCTTGGGGGGTGGGCTGCATCAGGCGTGTTTATGTTGTTGCTCACGGCTTACCATGTGGGCACTGCCCGTAATATGAGCCATTCCAATCGGGCAGTTTTTTGGTTGGTGGTGTTGCCCCTCACCTTAATGGGGGTTGTATTAGCGGCGAGTGGCTCAGAGATTTTGGTTGAAGTCGGTTTAGTATTGTTGTTGATGGGGATCGGGGGCATGACCTATGCGATCTTCCGCGCTAGCATATTAGATACCGATGGTAATATTCGGTTAGCGGTGAGTGCCACTATTTTGGTGCTGCTCTCGGGTGTAATTATTGCTGCTCCGTTGTTGCTTATCTTATCAACGCCTATCGAAAATGATGCTGCATCCGTTGTGTTTGCGGTGACCTTGGCGGGGATCACGGCTGTGTTACATCAAATTCTGGTGACCTTTGCCAACCGCATCTTACGAACTATGCGCATTGGTGAAGAAGGTGACAGCCTTACGCAACAACTCCAACACTTTTCAGAAGCGATTAGCGGTAAAGTTGAGCTAGAAGAGCTGGTTCAAGTTACGCTCGATCAGTTAAAAACAATGCTCGGTATTCAACGCGCGATGTTGCTCTTTGTGAACCGTGTGCCGACTGTTGAAAAAATTTATTTTAAACCCTCAAAAATTACATTGGGTAAGGTTAACACATTAGAAGGCAAGCTCAGCCCGCAAAGCCAAATATATAAACATCTGATTGAGGGGCGTAGCGTGTTGCGGCAGGCTGATGTTGATTATAAAGAACAGTTCCAACAAGAAGATCCACTCGAAAAAGCCTTCTTTAAACAAATGAATATGGAAGCCTTTGCGCCGATTATCGCGCAAAATGACGTGGTTGGTGTGTTAACAGTTGGCACGAAGGTTAGTACTGAACCCTACACCAATGACGAATTGAATTTGATCTCAACCATTGCCAATCAAGTTGGTATTGCGTTACGCAATGCGCGTTTGGTTGATGACTTGCGCCGCCGCGAAAAAGAAGCGAGTGACGCGAATATCGAACTGAGCCAAACCAAAGAGCAATTGGAACAGCTTGACTCGGTTAAAACGGACTTTATCACCATTGCCAGCCATGAGCTACGCACCCCCTTGGCGCAAGTGCGCGGTTACACAGACATCATTGAAGCGCTCAACACGCAAGGGATGTTAGACCCTGAGCAACTCACTAATATGACTAACAATTTGCGTAAAGCCACCAATCGGATGGAAGAGTTGATCCGCAATATGTTGGATGTTAGCCAATTGGATGTCAACGCAATGGACTTGCGATTTTCCAAAGTCCGCCTTGAAAATGTCATTAAATTAGCGATTGATCCCTTAACCGATGCCATCCGTGATCGCAAACAGTCACTGTCGGCACGTGGTTTGAGCGAACTCCCTACGATTGAAGGGGATATGAAACGCCTTGTCCAAGCCTTGCAAAATGTCATCGTTAATGCAGTGAAGTTTACCCCTGATGGCGGGTATATTGATATTAGTGGAACCGTCAGCAAAAGCGAAACAACGGGCATTGAAGAAGTCGTTATTGCCATTGAAGATAGCGGCATTGGGATCGATGAGAAAAATTTTGAAATTATTTTTGAGAAGTTTGTGCGCACCCAAGATCCAAGTTTGCATAGTACCGGCAAAACCAAATTTATGGGGGCAGGCCCTGGCTTGGGGTTAACCATTGCACGGGGTGTGATTGATGGGCATGGGGGCAAGATCTGGGCGACCAGTGATGGCTTCAATGCTGATACATTCCCCGGTAGTACATTCTACATCAAATTACCGGTGAAACCGCCAGAAGATGCCTCAATGGTTTTGCATTTTGATTCTAGTTTGCATCATGTCAACCGCGAACAACTCTTGCAAGCACTGGAAGATCGCGACAAAGCGACACAATCCAAGCCGCCAACATCCTAACATGCCATCTAAGGCTGGGGGCGCGGGTCATTGATGCGAAACATCAATGGCGTGGCGAAGCCACGCGCCCGCAACGCGGGCACCCGCGCCCCCACCGCTAGCCCAACCCCGCCACGACAAGCGTTTGCAGATTATTCGGTTCCGTGTACAATCGATCCGAGTGAAGTCAGGAGTCATAAGAAGCCACTATGTTAAGCCGTTTTATCACGAGTCAATTACCGAAGTGGGCACGTCCCGAAAATCCGATTATGCGGTATGCCATTGGCTATGGCTCCGTCACACGTCGCCAGCAGTTTCGGTTACTCATGGCGCTTATTGTGCTAATGGTTGTTGCGATTGCGGTCAGTTATACCTTTGTCGCCGCACAAACGGATATTGAAACCCCAACCTATCGCGAAGTGATGTACTATCCGTTGGTGGGGGCTACACTGTTGATGCAAATCTTAGCGATTGCCATGACGACCAATTCGATTGTTTTAGAACGCCAAAAAGGAACGTGGGAAACCTTACAAATTACGGGTGTGGGGGCAGGCATGAGTGTGCGCGCACGCTGGATGGCGGTTTTTTATCGTTTGCGCTGGATCTTGGGAATGGTTGTTTTAGGGCGCTTAGGGTACATCTTGTTTTTGATGTATGACATCACGGACTTTGAAGGCCGCGCGATTGATGTGCGCATTGTTGGGATCACGCCCGAAGTCTCGCTGGAGGTCGCCGTATTTTTGCTGGCGGGGCTCATGACCGCTGCCGTGATTCAACCCTTTGTTGCAGTGGGGTTTGATGCAGCGATTGGGATGTTATTGGCCGGTACAACGCGGAGCCGCAATATCGGTATTTTGACCACCTTATTGTTGGTCGGTATGCGTATATTGATCACGTTAGGCGCATTGTATGCTGGTGCAGAGATCATGGATGCTAATGGCACCACCGCCGAAATTGCCAATATGAGCAATGAAACCGCATGGTTGCAGACCTTGTTCCTGACGATTGAAGGTGACCTATCATTGCGGATTTTACATCTCGAAACTTTGGGAAATCTGTGGGCAGATCTTGATGATGGTATTTATCTAGCTGCTATTGTATTAGTGTTGGTGATCACAAAAGCTGCTATCGCTAATGCACTAGTTTTATTCAGCGCGTGGCGCGTTGGTAAGCCTGCTAAACGTTAATCAATCACAGGGCCTGATCGATTGTCGCTAAAAACCTACGAACAACGCCTTACCCTTGGGATTATTGTCTTATGTGGGGTTCTTAGCCTGATTGCCTATTGGCGTTTTCCATTGGGCAACACACGGGACGAAGTTGCCCATTATCAAAACATTGACTTCTACCATACCGCGCAACGGTTTCCAGTGCTGCCAGACGATGCGCAACCCTCAAAAGGCTATTCCAGCTATGAAGGGCATCAACCCCCACTCTATTACATGCTTATGGCGGCGATTATTGAGCTTGGGCTACCAACGCCACAATCTTTTAGCTTGCCCTTCAACCCACTATGGGGCGTTAATGCCGATGGAACGGCTGTCTATAACACAAGTTTTTTGGTTCAAGATTATGCAAGCATCCGCGAAGCACCTGCCAATACGTGGTATGCGTTACGCTTCGTGCATGTAGTGTTGAACATTGCCACCGTTCTATTCGTATGTCGTAGCGCAGGCATCCTGTTTCAAGAGCATATCCCTGCCGCTATTCCGCTATCGGTAGCGCTGTTTGCACTGATGCCGAATCTGGTTGTTGAAAATATCGGCCTCAACAATAATACCTTGTTATTATTCCTCGCAGCTTGGATCACATGGTGCTTGCTCCGCGTTGAGCAATACGGCATTCGCCCGTTTGATAGTCTTTGGTTAGGTCTATTGCTAGGGGCAGGCTTGTTGACCAAGATTTATATGGTTGTGTTTATCCCTGTTGTGGTATGGGTTTACCTGCGCCCTAACGCTAAACAAGCGCTATCATGGCAAACACGCTTCATCCATCTGGCTGGTGTCGGAGCCTTAACTATCTTGCTGGCGGGATGGTGGTATATTCGCAATTGGCAGCTCTATGATGATGTCACTGCCGCTAATGTTGCAGAATTGATGAGTGGAACCCGTCGCGCCGATATTACTGCCCGTGAACTATTTGATTTTACTGTGGATACATTAGGGCGGGTGTGGCTCAGCCCGCGTGATGCGCCCCTAAATTGGTATCTCACGGCTGCATGGCTTGGAAATAGCCTGTTCATGGTAAGTGTTGCTGCCTTGTGGAAACGCCCTTATGCGATGCTGTTACATGTCAGCCTGCCACTCATTATGATAACGGCGATCTTTACATTATATGGGGCAGCCCGCAATACCCATGCCTCCGATACACAATGGATTTTCCGCCCCGCTGTGCCTGCGTTATGTTTATTGATGGGATATAGCTTGATATGGCTCCCCACTAAACGGCGACGGTTCATTTCTACTGGGATCATCCTCGCGCTAACGGGGGGGGTGTGTGCCTATTATCTGTTTCACTTTTTACCCCGCTACCCCGCTTTAGATCGGGCTGACGCATGGGATGATATTACCGTTACAACGCCGTTGGACATTCCGTTTGCCAATGGGGCGCAGTTATTAGGCTATGAACTGCCTGTAACAGCGCTTCATCCCCAAGATGATTTACGGGTACGGGTTTGCTGGGGGGCGACCCAAGCCACGGATAGGTATCATGCTCACTATGTCGGATTGGTATTGCCCGATGGCACGATTGCTGGCGAGGGCGGCGGTTTTCCGCTTGGTGGACGTTACCCTACCACTCAATGGAAACCCAACACAGCGTATTGTGAATGGGTCTTTTTTGAGGTACAGCCAGATGCCATCCAACCGCGTAGTTATGGCTTGCGCATTGGTATGTTTCTCCCCAATGGTGACGACATCACCTATCAACAATCGGATGGTAGCATCAGTAACTTCCTCATTGTGGATCATGTGACGGTATACCAACCACAAAATGCACCTGTCAACCATCAAGCGATGGTGAGTAATTGGGGGCAGTTGATCGACGCACAAGCAACCATAACATCAGATACATTAATCCTAAATATGGATTGGTATGCGACTGCGCCCGCACCCATGAGCTATCAATATTTTGTGCATGTCTTGGATGCTCGGGGTAATCAGATTAACCAGCAAGACGGGCAACTGTTGGCGGGTAACTTCCCCACCAATCGATGGGTTGAGGGCGCTGCCTTTACAGACACTATATCTTTATCTGTGATGGATCAGGCAACCACGATCCGTTTTGGATTTTATGATCTCGACAGTGGGCAGCGGGCTATTTGGGGCAATGGTTCCGATCATATTCTCATCCCCATCACGAACACAAATTGAAAAACAAATCATAAAGCGGTTCTTTGGGGACTTGCTGATCGGTTACCAAGCCATTGGTTCTCACTTCAGGGTGCATGGCATCTGACCACGCATACCACATAATGGTATCAACAGTATCGTAATGGGTGGTTTGTACGTAACGGAATAGCTTTTCCATATAGCGTCCTGCTTCTGCCCATCGGCTCGGACTATTGTCGCCAACGGCGCCAATTTCAGTAATCCATAATGGGATGTTAGGCGCCACCCGTTGGTATGCTTCGATAACGTTGGTTAGGTTACCAAAGCTTGAAAATACAGTATTGTCATCTGGTGCGCCGCGCCCATAAGGATGAATGGCGATTGCATCCACTGGCAAGCTGCCCCCTAAAGCCTGTTGCACACCTTGGATGTATTGCCCGCTAGCATCGAGTAGCCCACCGACAATAATGCGTGACTGGGGCGCATATTGACGGATCACACGCGCTGATTGTTGTAGCATCGGGGCATAATCAGCGGGGGAAATTGGAACCGCTGCCGGATTCCCTAATTCAACATCGCCTTCATTCCAAATCTCATACCCCGCCACGCGATTGCCATAACGTTGTACGATCTGGGTTAACACCGCGACAAATTCATTGGTATACGCTCGCCACTGTGCCGTATCCATCAGCCCCCAATCCCAATTGAGTGCCTCGCCATACGTTTCGTGGTTAATCACCAACAGAACCTTCACGCCTAAGCTAGTATAGGTATCAATCACCGGATCAAAAAATGCAAAAGCCGCCGCTAGCGACTCAAAATAGCGCGGGGAACTGGTAAACGGGAAGCGTACCCACTGTGAGCGATTGAGGTCAGGGTTTAGGGTGTTGCGCCAGCCCTCACCGTTATAAGGGTGGATGTTCATGCCGCATTCAACGCCGGCAATTGCTGCGGGGCCAAACCATGTAATCGAAAAGTTTTGAACACTCACCAAGGCATCTACATAATTGGCATTCACCCAGCCTGTTTCACTGGTGTCAAAGGTCACAACCTCATACCATGTGCCGCCCACATTACGCCCAATGATGACGAGTGGCGTTTCGCGATCCAAGACGCGCAAAATTGAATATCCATAGCTTGCCCCTGAGCGCAGATTGACCCCTAAGCGCCCGCTAACAATGGCGTTGGTTCCTTGTGGCAATGTTGGCGATGCTAATATGACCGGGGGGGCTGTTGGGCTAGCCACTTCCGCTACGATCTCGCTTTCCTCGCTGGTGGGGGCAAAGGTTGGCGGTTGTGTGATCGATAGCGAAATCTGGCTCACATCACTTTGTAACAACTCTGCCACAAATGAAGAAATCCACGCTTGGCTGCCGTCCTCTAAAAAGACCAAATACCACAGATCACCCGCATCATTTGATGAATACGCCACCACAGAAAAGGTTTCCCCAAAGAGCAGTTCCCCCACAATCTCATAATCTGTGCCAGGGCCACGCCGAATATACGCGCCTACATCACTAATCACCTGCCCTTGGATCAAGGTGGGCGCAGCGCTGGGGGTGCGCGTTGGCTTTGAAGTGTTGGTTGCACTGGGTAACACGGGCAAGGGTACGGTTGCCATTGCGGTAGGGGTGGGGGGCGCGGGTGAGGCGGTCGCCTGTCGCGTAGCGGTGGCGACGACCGAGGTCACGCTGGGTGGGGCGGAAGGACTGGGGGTTTCGCTGGCAGGGAGAGGGGTTACCGATGCGGCTAAGCTGGGTAAGGGTTGTTCATCGACACCAGAATCTCCACAACCACTGAGTAATATCACACACCCTAAACTCATGCTCAGCCAGCACAAGCGATACAACCACACCCTCATTGAAGCAGAGCTGCCGCTAAACTAATCCCCCCAAAGATTGCACAATAGGCCGCAAACCCATACAACCGTCGCCGCCGTATCAATTGTAATAATAAAATAATACACAAATACCCAACAACCGCTGAACTAACAAACCCCACAATTAATGCTGTCACCATATCATCATCAATCACTTGTTCGCCTGTTAGCACATCTAAAACTTGTAACCCGCCCGCACCTAAAATGACAGGCGTTGCTAGCAAAAAACTGTATCGTGCGGCTTCTTCGCGTTGGATGCCGCGCAATAACCCCGCCGCAATGGTGCTACCACTCCGTGAAATCCCCGGCATGATGGCTAAGGCTTGCGCCGCGCCAATCAAAATTGCATCTTGCCACTGCATGTCCGCCAAGGCACGTGACCTTTGTTCGGCTTGTTCACTAAAGACTAAGATCCCCGCTGTAACGATTAACATAGTGCCTACAATGGCAGGGTCAGAAAAGGTGCTATCAAAATAATCACTGAGTAAGATGCCAATCACCCCAACCGGGATCGACCCCACCACCAAAAACCAAAAGAGGCGAGCTTCGGTCGTGTCAAGTGATTGATTTAGGATACTGTGTAATCCACCTTGTAAAATACGTACCCAGTCCCGCCAAAAATAGATCAGAATCGCGACAGTGGTTCCCACATGAACCGCTACATCAAAGACAATGGGTGGATCATCCCAACCTAACCACCACGGTACCAGCACCAAATGCCCAGAACTCGAAATTGGTAGAAATTCGGCTGCCCCTTGGACGATGCCTAATAAAATGGCTTCTAAGATGCTCAATGGTGGATTGTCCTGTATACGGTAATGAACACAAGGCAGCAGTATATCAGATTTTAAGACTTGAGTAGACATTCTACTCATATTATTTTCTTAGTACGCTAGAAATCTAAGAAAAATACCGTTTATAGTTTTCACAAAGTTACAACCAGTAAGGGTTTGTACCTTCGGTACTGTTTGGTTTTATTCCTTGTAATGCTAAGTAGCCTATTCGATCACTGTAATGGATTGTAACAGGTAGTCGAGGTTGTAAAGATGAGCCATAGTGCATAAGAGTTAAAGATAAGATTGAATGGAGCGCTTCTTCAATTGTTAATTTGCCATCAGTACGCACATGAAGGGGGCGAGGGCTTGAGTCTTTATGCGGTGGTAAAGAAGAAACTATAATTGCCTCATAAGAATTAAATTTAACTCCATCCCCTTTGTTAGGTCTCTCAACTGAAAGATGGTTAGTATATACACGTGGAGAACCAGATTTAATGACTTCAACTAGCTGGAAGTTAGTACCAATTTCATCACCCCATTCGTAGAGATGCTCCACTTCATTACCTCTAAATGGCCCATCTCTATGTACCAATACCCGTCTTTCAGCGAAGAGGTTCGCGGGGAATAGGCGGCGTAAGGTGGCTTTAGGGAGTGTTTCACCCTCTATAGGGCTTTCACTCAGTATATATCGCATGAAGTCACCATCATTTGTATAAATTCGTGTAATAGCTGGGATACTTATGCTGCCTGAACGCCTTTTTGTGGCGATCCTTGCAACGTCAATACCAGCCACAATATCAGTATAGTGTAGAGGTTGATCTAGTACATAGGGAATATTGCCCGTTTTTGCTACAATTCCAAGTACGATATTTGCTATTGCATAGGAGTTATCTAGCGTGCGTTCATAAATAAATTGGCTCTGAATATCCTGTTTTATCGTGTAGGCTTTGACCATGTTGTAGAGACTATCATCTTCTTCATCATCCGCATCAGTTGGTGAACCTGATGCAAAAGCTATAATGATGTTAGGAGCTTCATTAGCCAATTTATCTATAGAGCTTTCGATTTCGTATTGAGAGTTAGGATTTGGTCGTTCGGCATTCGTCATAAACTCTATTTTAAATCCTATGTCATGAAGCTTAGAACTAATATCGAACAAGTAGTCCCGTATTCTTGTATCCTCTCCGATAAAATTTAGTACACCAATTTTTAGTGGAGAATTGTCTTCAAGTGATGTTGCCTTTCGATGCATCGGATGCTTCTTCAGCTCCTTCATGATTATTTTTGCATCGGCTTGACATATATGGTCGTCACCTAAGCGTACAGAATTACTTACTCCTAATGAACTAAGTGATACAAAGTATTCTGGTTGTTCTACATCGGACACAGGCTCAGGATATATATATCTACGTTTTGCTAGGATATTAGCAATTTCCTGAACCATCTTAGAGCGGAGGCGAGATTCAATTTGCAGTGTTTTGATTGCTTTCTGTCCATCAATCTTAAGGCGTTTATAATCTTTTGTACGTATAACGATTTCTAAAACAGATGTAATATAATCATACTCGTTATTGCCTGACTTAATCTTTACAACAAGATCACTATCTGGAGCTTCCTGAATCCGCTTACGCATTTCAGGTCGTGTTGTGAGTTTGACAAGGCGACTACGATGCTCTGGTAGTCTGCCCACTACACCAACAATTTCACCTTTCATATCTGATGTTGTATCACGTACAAATAAACCTAGCACTCGATCTTGATCAGCCTCGTTCAGTCGTTGTACTTCTTGAGGAAAGTTTACAGTAGATTTGATACTTGAGAATATTGATATTGATATAACTGGATTACCATTCATATCCCATCCCCGAATATAATATTCTCGCTCAACCCTTGCATTAGCAATTTCACGATCATAATTTCGGAGATTTTCCAAAATTGTGTTTTTTTGATCATTAGCCAAGCCATTTGCAATGAATTCTGATAGTGTAATAACTAAAGGTTGCCAGTATTCATCTCTCTGGATGTTTACAACCTTACTAAAGTCACTATCTTGTTCTTCCCAGAATTCTTCAAGTGCATCTTGCATTTGCTTATCAGTAACTTGCTTATCGGTAACCAACCGTTCTTCAGCCCATATCCAATGTCCACCATATATGTACCGCAAACGGTACGTCATTTTCCACCCTACGGACTGTGTTTCAGCGCTATTTATAACGGGTTTCCATGCAAATAAAGTAGGTAAGCTACTTTCGTTTACAACATAGAGTTCCGCAAAAGTTGATCTCTGAGATTGTGCTACGGTCATTTTATGTCCTTACGCATTTAGTAATATGTGTCATATAGTGGGGTAGCTTACACGACGGATCAAGCGAACGCGCTCAAAGTTTTCAGCAATCACTTTTTCGATCTCTTCATGCCGATCCGATTGATTGACATATAAAATGCTATTAAATTGCTGAAACTCCGGTTCTAACCATTGTTGATCATCAAATTCGCCACCATTGTGCAACAAATCAAAATTTTCTTTAAAGGGTTTTCCTGCTTGGTACAATCGCCCCAAAACAGGATTTTTGCGGCTTAGAAAGCGCAATCCTAGCGCCTTACCAATTTCAGTAGCGATGCCCTCTAAATCACGAGATTCAAAGCCATAAGTATCATAGGTAATGGTGTTATCTTGGGGTTGAACATCTGCAATGTCTGATACAGCCATCTAGCACACTCCTTGCACACAAACCTTTAAACAAACCAAAAGCTAACCCTATTATAACCTATGGTGTTTGTTTGCTGTGCCATTTGGCTAAAAATGATTCTCGATAGTCCGTGAGCGTGCCCTCAAGGATAGCTGTCCGCATATCGCGCATCATATCTATCAAGAATTGCACGTTGTGCAAGCTCAATAAAATATCGCCAAGGATCTCCCGTGTGCGCTTGAGATGATGCAAATAGGCGCGGTCAAAGTTTTGGCAGACGTAACAATTGTCGTGGTTTTCGACCAAGGGGCGCGTATCGGCTTTGTAGATGCCACGCCGAATGTTTAAGCGTCCGTAAGGGGTGATGGCGGCGCCGTGACGCGCTTCGCGAGTGGGCAACACGCAATCAAAAATATCAATCCCCCGAAAAACCGCTTCTACCAGATCGTCTGCCATGCCAACACCCATCAGATAGCGCGGTTTGTCGGTTGGCATAAAGGGGAGCGTATGATCCAAGGTCGCATACATTTGGGGTTTGGTTTCGCCAACGGCTAAGCCACCAATCGCATACCCCGGAAAATCCAAACTTGTGATCGCTTTGGCGGATTCCTCGCGTAAGTCTTGGAAGATCCCACCTTGCACAATGCCAAATAACGCCTGTGTATTCAAATCCCCATTGGTATGATGATACTCTAAGCAGCGTTCCGCCCATTGATGGGTGCGGACTAAGGCTTGTTCAACTTCTTCACGTTGGTCAGGGTTCGGACATTCGTCAAAACACATCATCACATCTGATCCCAAGTTGTGCTGGATCGAGATTGATTTTTCGGGCGTAAAGCGATGTTTTGATCCATCCAAATGACTGCGAAAGGTCACCCCGTCATCATCAATCTTACGTAGATCACCCAAGCTAAAGACCTGAAAGCCGCCAGAGTCCGTCAAAATCGGGCCATCCCACCGCATAAAGCGATGTAAGCCGCCCAAATCACGGATCAGTTGATCGCCCGGACGTAGATATAAATGGTAGGTGTTGGCAAGCACGAGCGTGGTTTGCATCTCGACCAACTCACGCGGTTGGATGGCTTTCACGGTTGCTTGTGTCCCGACAGGGGCAAAAACAGGGGTGGGAATGTCGCCATGAGGCGTATGAAAAACGCCGGCGCGGGCGTTGCCGTCTTGTGCTAAAAGTTCAAATTCAAAGGCCATGACGCAATCATAGCGGATTCCCCAAACTTCTCAAGACTTGACTTGTTAATCTGACCCAAGCCACGTAGCAACCCCATTTCGGTGCATGTTGACATTATAAAAGCACGCTTCATTTCGTTCTATCACTGAATAAATACAGGGATAGGCTCCGAATCGGTCATCAGGGTTTGCAACAGTTTGAAGAATATAGTTTCCATCAGGTGATGAGAAATGACCAAATGAGTTATTGTCTGAGTATAAAAATTTAGTTTCTAATGTTGCTATATTCATAATCTATCTTTCATGATTCGCCTCGCGTGGAGTGTAAGTAAAAATTCCATCTGTGAGCCATCGTATGCCAAAACCGTCTACGAGATAGGCCGTTTCGCCGCTGGCAACATCAAAATGATAGATGCCTTCATCATGACTAAGTAGAATGGATTGGGTATCAAATGATACCACCGTTTGTTCATCAAATTCGTTATTGAATATGAGGCGTTTTACTTCCATATTTGTTAGCGAAATCATGTAGAGATCAAGATTATGATTAAATCTATTTTGGTAATCAGATAGCCTTGCGCTAAAGATGATACTTTGCCCATCTAATGACCACCCAAACGAATTAATTTCAAACCCATTGGTAATTTGAAATGGGCGGGAGCCAAACTTGTCTGTGATGTATAAATCTAATCGTTCTCTCGTTGTGTAAAGGATATGGTCGCCTGATGGCGACCATTGGAAAAATGGTGTATGCTCCATTTCTTCCAGATAATAAGTTGTGCTACTGTTGACATCAAACATACGAACCCCTTCGTTGGTGAGATACACCACAAACCCCTGAGAAGAGCCATACATATAAATTGGCTGAACGAGGGTTCCTACATGATAGGTGGTAACAGAACCATCATTCGGATCAAGAATTGCCATTTCTTCCGCAAGTGCATAAGTGCCTGTTACACCATCGGAGCCTCTTACAGCGAAAACGATCAACGGTATTTTTGATATGGTATCTTGGGCTGTTGTGATTGAGGAGAATGACAAAATAAAAGTAATGGATACTCTTAAAACGGTTATTAAAAAAATATACTTTATATTTTTTTGGTTTGTCATTGGTTGATACCGTAATCCATGATCAAAAATTGAGAGCCTAAACTCTCAATTCTGATTTTATCATAATATTACTTGTAGTGGTGGTACATTCTGTAGAAGTAAAGTTCTCCAATATTTCACCAATATACGAAAAAACTAGAATAGGGTTACAATTCCAAATGTTAGATAGATAGCAAGTAAACCCCGTGATAGCATTACCATTTGGTGAGTTTCTTGTCCGATTTCAGTATAGCCTGTTGTGATGAGGAATCGTTGCTTTACGAACTCGCCAAGTACATAACTTATTGCAAATATAACAGGCAACAGACTATCTGTTGGCATATATATAATGAAATAGAGCATCCCTGCATGACCTAGCGTGTTGGTTATAGCAAAGATAATGGAGATAACTTCTCGTTGAGAGAGGCGTAGTAGAATAGCACCTGCCACAAAAAGGGTCATAATGCCAAGCAGTGCAATAGCAACGCCATGTGGGATATTATCTACTTGAATGGCGTCTGTGGTAGTGGTTTGACTGAAAGCAATCATACCCGCAATAATGCCAATAGCTTTTAGCCCCGTTTCGAGCCATCCAAGCGTGCCCCAGTTTGCAATATGCCATGTTGTTGAGTCTGTTACATTTGTCATCGTTTGGACTTCCTTATACTTGGTATTCATCAGTAAAGAAAGTATAAAACTGCGAATGGGTTCTTACTTTTGTGAAAAGGACAAGTTGCTTTGTGAGAAGGACAATTACTGGAATTGAGCCTGAAATTGCGTGGGTGGCATTCCGGCGTATCGGTGAAATGCTGTGGTAAATGCGCTGACATTTGAAAACCCGACAGCAAAGGCTGTTTCAGTAACAGTCATACCGCTAGATAAATGATCCGTGGCACGCATCATACGGGCTTGATGGAGGTATTGCCCCCATGTCATATGAATTTCGGAATTAAACCGCCGCGTCAGTGTCCGTGTACTCATAGCAACCAGTGTTGCCAGTTCATCTAATCGCAGGTCTTCAGCAAGATTGTTTAAGGTGTAGTCAAGGATATATTTCAATTCTGAGGATTGCGCTTTGGGCAGTGTAAACAGAGATTGTGATAGCATTTGTTCTTTGCATAAATCAAATAAGGTTAGAAAGAACCGATCTGATAGAGTGGTATTGGCTGCACCATGTTCATTCCACCGCAACGTGTATTTAAACATTTCCTGAATTAATGGAGAGACATTAAAGACCGTGCATTGATCGGCATTGATGCTGACAAAATCGTCTTTGAAAAAGACTGAAATACAACGAACAGGTTTAATAATTTTTGTTCTAACGGGTTGACCAGCGGGCACTAAACCCGCACGAGATGGGGGTAGACGCCAGCTTGCAACCTCAGTATCGATTTGAAAGACCCCCTCTATGCCATAAACGAGTAAGTGGCGATTTAATGCTAGTGAGACATCTACTGCATCCATGACTAATCGATGACTAAATGCATGAACGCGATTTTCGATAATTCTCTGGATAACGGTATCTGGTAAAGGTAGTTCAGAACTCATCAACAAGTCCCCAAGACGATTTGAAAGTGTTAAAGATACAACTTGTTTCATTCTAACATGGGATTCAGCAACCATGAAAATGCTTATTTGAAGCCATGAATGACGGGTGTACTTTTGCTGTCGTTGACGTGCTTATGTGGAAATTTTTTTATGCTGGCATGATTAGGAGGGGATAATCCCTCCTATGAATATTGGGTTGATATGAGTAATCTTTTTGCTCAATGGCGGCAAAGTTTCCCACAATCAACTATCCCTTACGGATAATCCGTTCGGCGACTGAGGGCAACCAGCGATTTAGGCGTAACAAAATTTTGGCTTTCCCAATGGGGATATGGGTTTGGTTGGCTTGGAATGCCCGCCAAAATTCATCCACCAGATCCGATGGTGCGATCTTGTTATTGTCCCCTCGTCCTTTGGTCATGTCGGTATCAACCAATGGCGGCACAACCTCAAATACCTTGATCGGAGTGCTTTCCAATTGCCAGCGCAAAGCGCGGCTAAAGGTATGTACTGCTGATTTGGTCGCACAATAGACAGGTGCATTTTCTTTAGGCACAAACCCCAAGCTAGACGATAGATTCACAATCGCGCTTTCGCGGTGGCGGCTCAGATGTGGAATGTAGAGATGTGTGAGTTCAATTAATCCAGTTAAATTGATCTGAATTTCGCTACGGATAGTTGCCAAACGATCATCAGAATCCGTAAAGCTGTAATTGTATTGTACGCCTGCATTATTGATTAACACGGTTATACCGGGATGTTGAGCAACCAATTGTTTTAGATCGTCTAGGTTACCCATATCCGCTTGTGCGGTTTTGATGCTGGGGTGTTTAGCTTGAATCTTGGCGAGTGCTTCTGCATTGCGCCCTGTGATGATGACTTGGTTACCCGCTTGCAAAAACTTTTCTGCAAACGCTAGCCCGATACCGCGTGTCCCCCCTGTGATCAAAACGGTTTGTTGCGTTGTTTTCATTAGGAATGTCCTCATATTGATGTTTTGTTGTGTTCAGTATGCGGGACAATCGGAGTGTGGTCATTAACATATGATAATTGTAACGACTCAGTGTGTCTAAGGTTGTACGTCACAGCGGGCAAAATTGCCCACCCTACACGATAAATTGATTGTAGGGTGTGGCTTCTGCCCATACGGATTAAGTTAAGCCCTTTTGGAGCATGTTGCGGGCGTCGATGGCTGAAAGCCATCGCCTAAAATTGTTTGGAAGCCTCATAAATGAGGCTAAAATTTACCAAAATCACTCATCATGGCCGGTTGGAAGAACTTTTTACAAAGAGCGCATCCAATCAGCCTCCTTTAGGGGGCTTCCACACTGTCTAGCCCGATGCTTTCAGCGTCGGGCTATGGTGCGAGTGCCTTAGCTTAATGCCAATGGGCTTCTGCCACGCCGAACCGACAAATACTCAACAAATTAAGCCATAGCCAGATGATGGTATCTTACAGTCATGACCGCGTGAGTAGTTACTGATAATTTTAGGCACGTTGGGCGCGGATGCGGCTCAAAGAGACAGGCGTGATCCCCAAATAGGACGCTATATGATACTGTTTAACACGTTGCTCTAAGGTGGGGTAACGCGCTTGAAAATGCCGATAGCGGGTCGCAGCATCATACAGTAATAACTCTTGTTCGCGTTGTTGTTTTTTGAGGTAGAGTCGCTGCACCATGTTGAGGTGAATCCCTTGCCACACCATATGTTGCTCCCCCAATTCGAATAACCGCGCAAACGGTAGTGTTAAAAGTGTGGTATCTTCGAGCGCTTCAATTGAAAAAGTGGTTGGGGTTTGCTGGATAAACGCATCATAAGCGCCAACAAATTCTCCTTCTTGGCAAAAGGATTTGGTCATGTCTTGCCCATCATGCGTGATGTAATAGAAGCGAACCAGTCCATGCACAATAAAGCCCACGATTACCGATGGTTCCCCAACCATGATGACATGTTCCCCCGCTGTATAGTGCTTTACCCGTAATGCGTCTTGGATCATCAGTAGAGTATCATCATTTAGATTCAACTGATCTTGTAATGCTTTTTGATATTGTGATAAAGACTGGGTCACTGTGCCGCCTCCGCGAGTCTGGGGCAGGCGGGGCAACTCCCATCCGGACGAATGATGGCAAACGCGCCGCGTGGATCGTCGCCAACACCTGTAAAATTCACATTCCAGATGATGATCATCTCGACTCGCCCACTAGAACGCAAAACCCGCACGGCTTCAGATAAAAAGTCCGCTTGACCTTGCAGGGTGTTGTTCGCTGCCCAGCCAAAACTAGCGGGTAAGGCGGTCGAAAGCCCTTCATCCGTTACATAGCCGATTTCGGTAAAGCATAGCGGCTTGGCATCATTAAAAATGCTACGATAGATACTCATCAAGGTTGGCAAATAATAGGAGTGATGGCTACCACGCGGATCACCGGTTGTTGCCGATGGTGAGACCACACCCTCATTAAAATGTGCGCCGATGCAATCCATATAATTGGCTGCACCGGCTGCTGCCATTTGCCGTAAAAAGACATCATCATCACAGCCTTGGGCGGTACACCCTCCCGCGAAGAATCCCGTCGGAGCAGGGGCGGCGCTAATGACCATCACATTGGGGTTTACTGATTTAATGGCATCATAGGCGACCCGTAACAGGCGGGTATAGGTTCCGCCATCAATTTCGCCATTCAGCCATTCACGATCTAAGTTGGGTTCGTTCCATACTTCGATGGCGTCGGGTCCTAAAGCTGCGACCCCGCGCAGATAGTCCGCAAATTCGGCAAAATAGGCGTCAAGGCTCCCCGCTTGCAGCATTTCATAATTCCAACCCACGCTACCGATCAAGATCTTCATGTTATTGGTACGCGCGGCTTCAACGGCTCCACGGGCGGCTTTGTCTGCGGTTTCGCCACGTTCCCAACGGACTTGTTCCTTGACCCATGTCATGCCTGCCGTGCGCATCATGGGCACATTGCCATAACCATTGATTTGCCCCCCCAGATTAACACTCGTATTCGCAACAATCGGCGCACCGGCGGCTAAGGTTCCTAGCGGGGTAGCGGTAACTTCGATGGGGGCTAAGGTTGGGGTGGCCGGGGGGATGGTTGGCGTTGGGGGCGGCGGCGCGGCCACTTCAGGAATGACATTCGCGATTTGGGGATCAAAAACCTCACCGCCGCTGGCATTGATCCATGCTGGCCCCCATAGCGTTTGTGCCAGATACCAATTCCCGTTTCGTAATTGCCCCAAAATGACCACGATTTCCCCTTGCTGGAGTTGTCCCAAGGTGGCGTATTCTGATCCGGGGCCTTGCCGCGCATTCACAAAAGCCGATGTTACGGTATAGGTATATTGGCTAGGTGTAGCGGTTGGGATTGGGGTAGCGGTAGGCAAGGCCGCAACCGTGGTTTCGGTGGGGACAATCACCCCCGCATCATAACGAGCTAAGACACTCCGTTCGGCGCGGGTTGCATAGCGGATCACCATCCCACTGCGATAGAGTTCAGTGGTGCCATAGCTAGCCGGATCAATCGCACCGCTTGACGTGCGGATCACGGAAGTATCAGGGAAATTTAATAACAGATCGCCTGCTGTGGTGCCATACCGTTCCGTTAATAATCGGATTGCCCATGCCAGATCATAGGCCACCACAGCTTGCGCCGATGGGCTGGCCTCATACGCAGTCCGAAAGGCAGTTGTAAAAGCCACGCTGACCGCATCGGTTGCGCTGGTGTCCCAATGTGCCATACGGATGACATTCACCCCTGTTGGAATCTCAAATTCTGGTTCTTGGATGAGCGCTGCCACATCGGGATAGATGAAATAACCAATCCAATTATTGGCAGCTAAACTGCTTAATAAGGTATTGGCGCTGGTGGGATCACCTTGGTAAAAAATGGCTTGTGGGTTGTAATCCAGCAAGGATTGAAATTCGTCACGCGTGAGTAATGAGTCGGGGCGCTGTTGGGTTTGCACACTTCCAATTTGGTTAATAGCCGAAACCGCCGCTAGCCAGTCTCCCCCGATGAACATAGCACGTTGCACGCCTACTTGACGGATCAAAAAGTCAATTTGCATGGCATCCAATTGTTCACGCGATGTCATACCCCGATAAATAGCGGCTTGGACATTTGGTAACGTTAATGGTGCGTCACTGTCCAACAGAAATACAGGCATATCCCATAATGCTGGCGGGTTGGTTGATGGATCATCTGTTTGGGGTAAGGCAATCACAGCAACCGCATCAGACCCCACAAACGCTTGGGGATCGGTGGCGGCTTCGACCGCAAAGGTATAGGTTACCCCGTCCACATCAGTAAACCCGTCTTCGCTATTGATCTGCTCAATGGCAAGCCGCAAAGCATCTGCGGCGGGGTCGCTTTCCTCACCATAAAACCCGATGGTGATGATGTCGGTGTCCGTGTCAGATTGAGCATAACTCCATGAAGTTGGAACTACCAACATCATCAAAATAGCAACAATTAGCCAACTCCATAGTTGATAGGGTTGGTGGTCAAGTGTTTTCCATTGTGCCACCATCTGCTTTATGTTGCTTTGACTATCACACATTCTGCGCCAGCGTTTTTTCATGGTCGATTACAATTTTTTCGCTATAATACAGGGACTATCTATTATTCTATTATGTGATCAAAAGCCCACAATGACCACTTCTCATACATTTATCAGTTATAGCACCGATGATTCTGCCATCATTGCGCCACTCGTCAAACGGTTGAATGATGAAGGCATCAACACATGGATAGATGAAAATATCCATAACAGCATCACGCGGGAAATTGAAGAAGCAATCGAAGCGGCTGATAATATGTTGGTGTTTTTGTCCCCCAATGCCAAACAATCGGACTGGGTACGCAATGAGATCACCTATGCTCGGATTCAGGAAAAACCGATCTTTGCTGCGCTCATTTTGGGCAATCGCAAAACCGCGATTCCGGTTCATGCCTTGGATGTGCCATTCTTTGACCTCAAAGCAGGGGGCGACGACCGTACATGGATACGCTTGTTAGACAAAATCGAAAATCGTACTGAAGTTCAAAACTTGCGGGTGATTGACAAAATTTTGAAAGCCTTAGACGAAAACCCGCACGAAAAACTCACCGCCGAGACCATCCAAGAACGCAGCTTGCCAGAGTCCAGCATTCAATACATTAATCGCCAGTTACGGCGCATGGTGGCAGATGAGATCATCCTGCGGGATGAAACCCAAACCCCGTATCTTTATAATTTGTGGATTAAAGATTGATCCAGTATGGGGAGTCGCTAAACCCTCCCATACAGTCATTAAACGGCAAGTGTCCGCAGTTTGTCAGCCAACGGATCGCTGATCATTTGATACAGCTTGAGCGATTCCTCATAAAAGAGTTTCGCATTGTCAGATTCCCCTTGTTGGGCGTACATATCACCCAGCACGCGCCCAGCATCGGCTTGCCCTTTGCGATAGCCCATTTTGCGGGCGGTATCGTAGGCCGCACGGGCGAGGGTGTGCCCTGCCTCAAGTTGCGATTGACGGATCAGCAAATTGCCTAAGCGATGTTGTGTACGCACAATATTTTCTTGGTCACCCACTGATTCACTGGTGGCGAGTGCTTCCCGCAATAAGGGTTCTGCACTCTCATAATTGGCTTGTTCGATTCGTGAAGCAGCTAAATTCGATTTGATAATCGCATCCCACCGCGCCGAGGGCTGATTGTTTAAGCGTTCAAGGGCGGTGTTATATAATTCAGCGGCGTCTTCGTGTTTGCCTTGGCGGGCAAGGGCATAAGCGCTGTTATTGGTTTGGATAGCCACCAATAAATGATCGGTGAGCCGTTTACTGATTTCGAGGGCACGGGCAAACAAACCATCGGCTTTGCCATATTGCCCCATTTGCACATAAAACCATGCGAGGTTCCCCGTGCGGATGCTCTCGCTATGCACGTCACGTAATTTTTTAGCGATCTCGATGGCATCTCGGTAGAAGGCTTCGGCGTTTTCAATATCGCCCAATTGCGTATACAGGTTGGCTGCATTGGAGAGCACCAAACCGCGTGTTACTTGATCATCAATATCGCTGAGGTAGCGCAAAGCGTTTTCAAAGTCCGTTGTGGCAGCGCGTAAATCCCCCCCCATGCGGCGGGTATTGCCTAAGTCGCATAACACACGGGCGGCGGCGCCGTTCATGCCATCCGACTCAAACAAGCGAACCGCTTGCTTAAAGTATTGAACTGCTTCGGGGCGGTCATGTTTTGCACTTTTGACACTGCCCAGATAGTGCAAGGCTTCGGCGCGGCGTTGGTTACTGTCAATGCCTTCCGCTAATGTGAGCGCTTCGGAAAAGACTCTTTCAGCATCATCTAATTGATTCAGGCGTAAATATGACTTACCTAAGGCGATCAACACGCCTGCTTTGCCGGATGAATGGTCGGGGAGGGTGCCATCATCATAGGCGGCTAACACGGCAGTTAAATTTTCTGCCGCCGCCGTGTGTTGATTGCGACCCTGTTGCGCCAAGCCTAGCGCCGCAGTTGCTTGAGCCACTTGTTGGGCATTCTCTAGGTCGCGGGCATGTTGCAAGGCGCGTTCGGCTTGGCTTTCGGCTTGGGTAAAGTTGCCTAAGTGCCGCAACGCAACCGATAAGTTTAACGCGACTTCTTGGTAAAAACTTTTGGGTTGGCGACCAACGCGCCGCGCAAGGTCTTCTGCGGCTTGGTAACGCTCGACTGCCGCAGGAAAGTTTTCTTCAGCTAGATCCACGTTGGCGAGTTCGATGACCCATTGCAAAGCAAGGTTATGGTGCCCCGTTTGCATAGCCAGCCGTTGGGCATCTTCAAGGCGTTTGCGGCCTGTGCCTTTATCGCCTGTGATCAATAAGGCGCGTCCCAAATGCCCTAATGAACTTGCCCCTAAGCGTGGTTCGGCGGCTTCTTGGGCAAGGCGCACGGCCTCACGCAATAAGTGAATGGCATAGGCGGCATTGTTTTGTTCAATGTAGGTTTTGGCGAGATTCTCTAACGCTAAGATCAAGGTGTTTTTGTCGATGCTTTCGCGGGCAATTTCTACCGCTTGTTCGTGGTATTCTTTGGCGCGTTGCCAGTGACCTTGCACCGCAAAGACTTCGCCTAAATTGATTTTGCTACGGGCGATCAACATCGGATCATCCACACTTTGTGAGATGGCGAGGGCTTCTAAAAAGGCACTTTCGGCTCCCGCATAATCTTCCATCTTATATAAGACGGAACCGATCCCGCTTAAAAAGAATTGTTGGGCATGGGTGCTGTTTTGTTGGCGTGCCAGGTCCAAGCCTTGTTGGTAGGCATTTTTGGCGATGTCCCATTGTTGGCTGCGGATGGCAGACTGTGCTTGATTGATAAAGGCCACAAATTCTGGCTTGTTCACGGCACTCATATACCGAGAGGTTGGTTTTTGTGGTGTAGTGTCTTGCTGCTCTGGTTTCCCAAATAAATTGGAGAAAAATTTTTGCATAACCTTTTGATCCTATTGGTTACAGGTGTGTCACAGGTGTTACATCCGACGAACAAACCCAACGATTAGGTGTGGATAGTATACCAAGGAACCCGAGACTCATGCGGGTTTCTTGTGAGCTTCTTATATAGACTTGATGTGAAATAATGATTATGGTTGAATCTACCTACAAAATAACCTGTGATTCTGTAGGATGTTGCAAAATTAACACCGGACATACCATGTAATGGTTATTTTTTAGCGGCTAGCCAGAAGGCTAGCCCTACAAGGTCATGTAATACGCCTGATGTGAAATAAAGTAGGGACGCGATATATCGCGTCCGAAACGGGTATTTTTACCGTCAATCACGGACGGCATGTATGCCGTCCCTACATTTTTCTCATCAAATATCATGATGTTGTGACGTTTGGCGAACAGTTCCTGCATATTTTGGGATTCCACATAAGGCGTATAGTCTGTTTTTATATTCCACATACCATATTATATAGGTGCTATTCTAGCCGAAAGCGATCCGAGATCACCAAGCCATCTTCTCCGGTAAAGGTACCTTGTGAGATTATGACACGTTCTTGGGTTGGGTGTAGGGGATCATACAGACCAATCACCAAATTCACCGCCCCTGAACTAATTTTTTCTGGGGGAACCTCTAAGAACCACAAGCGCCGATCAGGGATCAGATCAGGGTATGGCATGACGGGGAAGGGCATATTGCCATCTTGTAGTGCGCCATCCCGTTGGCTTAAGATTTCGCCTGTTTCGGCATCCACAAGATGTACGAAGACACTATAGTCAATGGGGATCGGGTTTTCAGTTGTCCGTTGCCAATAGAGCATTAAATAGATTGGTTCGCCACGTGGTAGTGTGATTATCCCGTTTTCGTCTGGCGGAACCCATACTGAATCCCCCGCAACGGGTAAGCGAATGTCAATGCCACGCAAGGCAATATCCCCCCATTGATTATCGGTGAATTGGATCGGGGTATTAAGCTCCTGAATGGTGTAGTTGCGATAGGGGGTATACATTTCATAGATAATGCGTTTGTCGGTGCCATTGTCAACCAATTGTAAGGGCGTGAACAACATCCCAAAAATGTTACCTTGTTGGTACTCCACAAAGGGGCGGGTATATTCCCAACCCATTTCCATCATAACTGAAATCTCATTGGGGTAAGTGCCTTGCACTTGCCATAAAAAATCTGCATGTGAGCCACCGATCAAGACACTGGTTAAGGGGTGTAAGTCATTGATGGCGGTTAGAATAGGGTCATCATAAATCGTGCGATTTTCAGGGAAGAAAAAGTTAATGCGATTTTCCCCAAAGGTGTAAACAATAAAATGATCCTGAAAAGGGCGGCTTGCGATTTCATCTTCGATAGCAGCGACCATTTCCATAAGCGGTGGGTTGGCGGCTTCATATTTTTCTTGATCATTGTGCAACGGATCAACAACCGTATGGATGAAGGTTAACCAACTGGCGACTCCAAACGCAGGGATGCTTAGCAGCGTGACTAAGAGTATCGCGCTACGGCTGCGGAATGGGGTGGCTTGAAACAAGGGCAGCACCCACGCATCAAGTAACGCAGCAGTAAAGGATGCTAACACGGGCGTAATGGTTAGCATCAAGCGGTAGTGATAGGAATAATTCCAGAACCAAACCAGCGTAAACGGGGTAATCAAGACGCCTAACACCAATGCTGAGGATCGGGCGCGTGGCGTTGTTTTGCGCCAAAACATGGCCGCTTGGCTGGCGAGCAACCCCAAACCGCTGAGGATCAAGATAATTTCAAGGATGTTGAGCGGATTGTCCTGGGGGCGTGCGCCATTAACCCATTCCCAAAAACTGAAGCGTGTCCAATCTTGTTCTAGCACTAAAGCACTTGGCAGCGTTCCCAATAAAAATAGCCCAAAGCCAAGCCATGCGATGCCAAGTTGCTTGCGTACCGTAGGCAATTGGCGTTGATCCCATTGCTGGTAGGTGATGTGCCCTACACCCAGCGCCGCGATCACCACCAGCCAACCCAGTTCTTGACCGCTTCGTTGCGCCAAAGTTGTCCAATAATCGGGGGGCATAGTGATTGGTTCATGATCCAATAAATAATTGCGCAGATACCACATGATCCCAATCGGGAAGCAGGTGATCCCCGTGATGGCAGCAATGCGGAACTTTTGCCAAAACATTTGCTGAACATCGGCATCTGCGGGAGCCAACCGTAGGCGTTCTTGCACGATGCGTGGCAACATAAAGCGCCCCGCCAGTAGCCCAACTAACAAGACTACCCCTAACCCGAATGCGCCTGCGGTCGGTTTTGTCCATAATGCGCCACTGAACAGCAAGCCGCTAATCACCGCATAGCGCCACTGATGGCTACGCCATGCCAGCGCAAAGAACACAATCGCACCCGTAAAATAAACCGTGATCGGATGCTCTAAGTCGCCCGCACTTGACCAATATAAGGCGGTCGGGATCAACATCCACAAGCCGGCGGTAAAAACCCCAATCGTGCGTTTTCCCCATACCCGTGTCCCTAATATATAGGCCATTAAAATACTGGCAAACACAAACCACGGCACGGCAGCTTTGGCAACATGATCATTAATCCCGTCATTGACGATATATCCATAGGTATAGGTGAGGGGAACCAGTTGCGGATAGTAATCAATAAAATCGGGAATGGATTCGTATAAATAAAATATTTTGGGGTTATAGCCAAATGTCCACAAGGTGTCATACTGTACAAACGGCCAGAACATGGTGATCCAAACATGGATCACAAAAGCAATGGCAACCATCATTAACACGGTGCGTTCAATCCCTGTCCACGGTTCAGGGCGGGTATGGGGGGGGGTGTAACCTGTGTAGCGCCGTAACCATGCGCCGGTGATGCCAATCAAGGTGAGTAGCACCATGCCCGTTAAGGTATATTCAATCGTAAACGTGCCGAAGGTGCCTAAAAAGAATAGCCAGACACTCCCTATAATAGGGCCAAGCGCCATGGCTAATGCCGCGACGGTGGGGTGGTTCCGCCATTCATCACGGGGGAGCAGCACCAATGCCCACGGAATACCTAACCCTAAGAACCACCACGCATAGAGTGGGAAAAAGGTTATAAATGGAGTCAACCAATCAGCCATGCAATTACAATCCACTGTTGTGTACGGATAGGGCGCTTTCTGTGGGATGTTTTGTGAAAAACACGAAAACGCAAAAACGGCCTTTGCTAACGACAAGACCATTCTTGATTATACGGGCAAGTTCCGCACAGAGTCGCCACGACTAGCCTACGACTCCCTGAGTGATAACCACAAAGAATGCTTTAGTTGATTTGGAGGAACGCCAGCATAACCAAATCCGCCAAAAATAGTATAACAATGAACCCTAAAGCCGGATCGCCACATCCTTCAAGCTCTTCATTATCTATGTTGAAGAGATAGAATACTGTATATAAAGACGTTATCACATAAAAAACCCCTGTAATTGCAAATGTGAGGTTCCATACTGATTGCTGTTCGGCAATATAGTCTACTAAGTCTTGATAAAAAACGGGATCAATCTCTTCAATGGTTATTGGGAATAAGATTGTAAATACAATACCTGTCACTATTGGTATTGTGATGAGCAAGATAATGATCAAAGCCCATAACAACATGCCTAAGAATAAGCCTAAGAAGCCTAAGGTTCCATCAAATAAAAAGCTTAACGCTTTGGGCGTATGAGAGAGAAAACCAGATTGCCGTTGTTGAGCTTGAGCGGGAGGTAGAGGGCCACCATTTTTATGCTCAAAATAGACCTTTGCGCCAGCAGTGCCAAAAGCAAATGTCACCAAAACAAAAATTGCGACATACAACCCCATTGAAATCACCGATTCGCAAACACTAGGCACGGCAAATACTATAGCAATAAAAAATGCTGCCAAAAATCCTGCGGTGACGGATTGATCAACATTGGTATAAGCCTGACTGCCCCGCGCATAGGTGATGAGAATGGTAAAAGAACAAGCGAGTGAGCTTAGGGTTAAGGCGTTCGATTGATATTCGGGAGCGATACAAATGACATCCGCCAGTTCATTTGCAAAAGGGAATAATACACTCATGCCAGCGAGTGCACCGTATAACGAGCTCAGGTACTCAATGAATTCTTTCATAATCTTTTGTCTAAACTGATTGTTAAATACATACCACAAGTGTAATGAAAATCATCAATATGGCAAAATCAGTTATTGAGAGAAGTTGATGTGATTATGTTTGTTTGAGGTGGTTATGGAAATTTTCCAAGGAACCACCGAGTTTTAGACTTCGATCACCCAGGTACTCAAGATTTTAAATTCGGTTTCAAGCGCGAGTTTATACCATACAATTTCATAATTGTCGTATAAAGCATCAAAGAGCGCTTCAACATGTTTTTGTTGATAGTTGAAGACGGGTTGATTATGGACACCCGCCACAACTTTCCCCGGTAAGGCCATGTGATGATTCATACTATTGAAGATAAAGCTCATTTTGCGCCCCTCTGGATGGTAAAGGTCTTTCATCCAGCGATAATTGTCCTCAATTGACAAAATATAGGACATGCCATATAAGTTGATCACAATATGTTCAACGTTTAGTTTTTCTAAAAATTGCATGATCCGATTGAGCTTCACAATATCGTCTGACAAGTACACATCATAAGACACCGCCGAATCTTTGCCACGTTGACGCATATCATTAAACATGGCTTCAGCCGAGGCGATAACTTTTGGCGAGGCATCTGTCCAAATATGCATATCCTCAGGGTTTCGCTTTTCGAGCAGGGGGTATTCTTCGCTAATAACGCCTGCCCCTAACCAGACAACCCCTAATTTTTTGTTGCTATGCCGCGCTAAAATGGCATCTTGCGCTTGGTAGTTATACTCGCGGTATTCTAATAATTCCTTGGCGCGGGGGTGATCTTTAGTTTGTTCAAATAAGAATCGCTCGGTTTTGGACAGTTCATAACTGACGTTACGCAGCCAAGCGAATAGGCTGCAATTGGTCTAAGGCATCAAATGCCGTTCTGACTGCTTGTGTATAAAGTTTTGCCTTGAGAGCAAAATGATTGGTCTTAGTTGAGACTTTTAACATTTCGAGTTTTACATAGGCACACATTGACGCAAACACATGGTTGCTTTGGGTGGTAACCGTTTTAGTAGGCGACTTCGACAAGGAAGCATTTTGTTTGAGCGATTTATGATAGGGTTCCACGTTCCATCGTTTGCCATAGATTGTGGTAATCTCATCGTATGTGAGGTCAGTATCACTTGTCACTAGATACAAAATACCTGTGCTACCATCTCCGTTTTTGAAGACTTGTTTGACCAAATAGAGCGGGAAATCTACTCGTTCTAGGTAAATGGTCAGGCAGGTATTTTCTTCAAGTGCCAAGCTATCGACGCGCACATAACGACCTTGCTTCTTGTCTTCAATACTTAAGGCAACCTTACGGTTAGTCTTGAGCGGCATCACAAAATCCCGTTTTATATCATGTTTTACAAACATCATGTTGTCTGCTGATGCAAACCACACATCATTCAGCACATATTTGAAGGGAATCTGGTTATCGGCAACCTGTTTGAGCATCTGACGGTAGTGTTCATTTTTGGTCACCGAAGAGCGTCGCTTTTCTTTACTCGTCTTCTTATCCCTAAACACCTCTGTTTTTTCTACCAGATGATAGTTCACTGGCAACGAAATACCATTCACATGATACAACGCTGTTATGAAGTTAATACCCTTTATCGTTCGCCCAGTTGTGTGATCATAGTGCCAACAAATGATGTCATTTTCATCGGTATGCGGCTTTTCTGAGATGCTATCATCAATGATGATGACTCCTTCTTTCGACTCCACCTCCCGAACATACGGTTTTACCATTAGCCATAAGTCTTTACCGCTTTTCACGGGCTGCGATAAAAAGCGCTGCCACCGATCATGGCTAATGGCACCATCCAATAGATTCGATAGCCCTGTTCCCGTCGTCAATCCAAATGAACTGATGAGATAGTCTGTATAAATATCGAGGAGTTCTTTATCATTCATATCAATACTTTAGCGCACTTTTCGCTAATTGTGCGTAACGTCAGTTCATAATTTAAAGGGGTGCCACGTTTATATAAGACCAAGGCTTCTATCACGGATGAAATTGAATTTTCACCGCCAAAAGGCCCTATATTGAGCGCCGACATCAGCCGAATGGGGGTTCCCATAAAACGATGCAGGGGCGTAACCACGGGCTCTGTAGGGGGTAAGTTTACAGCCTGCGTCATGATGCCTCCTTACATGAAATTTTTACATTTTCACTATTTTAATTATACCTGATTGGGTGTCTGTATGTATGAAAAACCAAACCAATATGGAGTGTATACTAACTATATCTTCTATGCGAATATCCTGATCGAGTTTAAGGTAAAAATATGGTGCACCTAGATCGCTTATTAAATCCTGTTCCGACCTTATCCACTGAGCGGCTCCGCCTGCGAGATATTCAGTTGACTGATGCCGAGGCATTATTTGCCGTGTTTGGTGATGCGGAAGCGATGACTTATTATGGCGAGGATGTACCTCATACATCCCACCAGCAAACCCACGCGATGATCCAAAGCATCAAAGATTATCAAGTTAAGCAACAGGCTATCCGCTGGGCAATCACTTTACATGATAATGATATAGCCATCGGTACAATTGGCTTTTATAAGTTTGACCAAGCCGCCGCCGTTTGCGAGCTAGGTTATGACCTCAACCGTAATTATTGGCGACAGGGCATCATGAGTGAGGTGTTAGGGCGGGTGTTGCAATTTGCGTTTGACGATGTTGGATTGAATCGTATCGAAGCAGGCACGGATGGAGACAATCAACGGTCACAAGGTTTATTGCGCAAAATGGGCTTTGTATATGAAGGCACATTTCGCCAAAAGCTATTTTATAAAGAACGCTACTGGGATGAGCATTGGTTTGCCATGCTGAAATCAGATTTTGATGGATGATTGAAACCATATCCGAAATCGTTAAATAGCAATTTGACACCCCCACAGTTTAGGATGTGGGGCGTTTTCATTTCACGATATGCTAACAAAAAGATTTTTTTCTAGGTAAATGAGGAAAATTATTGTGAGCTATCAACCACCAAATAACAGGATTGAATATGGATAATCCAATTGTCAACGGCGGTCATTTGCTAGTTTTGTATTTCATCATAGTGCATTATATCGGGCTTTTCATAATAGCTAGAAGTAAATGGCAACAACAAAAGATAATGAATGGCTGTTCGCTCAGCCCAAATGCTCTTGGATCGGTAAAAGTTTTCATAGTGGTTAAAAGGTAAGTGATGAAAAGAGATATAATGCTGCTTATCATGATAAAAGAAACCGTTACCTATAACTGTAGTCGGTGTGGCAGCATTAATATCGTGCGCAATGGTACGAATAAATGCGGGAATGCGCAATATCATTGTAAAGACTGTGATGCGTACCGCGTTTTAAAACCACAATGCCGCCACACCATTGAAGAAAAAGCCCAAATCTTGAGCGCCTATCGCGAACGAATGAGTTTACGCGGTGTGGAACGTATCTTTAGGGTGTGTCGCCAAACTGTGACCCGTTGGTTAACACACTATGTGAATCATCTCCCGACCGTTGCCCAAACATTATTGCCAAAACGGGCGGATGATGTTCTGGAAGTCGATGAAGCATGGTCATTTGTGGCCAAACGAGACCAAAAACGATGGTTATGGACAGCGCAATGCCGCCGTACTCGCCAAATTGTGGCGTTTGTCATTGGTGACCATAGTGAACAGACTTGCCAACAATTATGGGATCAGATCCCAACCGCTTACCGTTCGTGTCCATCATACAGCGATTTTTGGAAAGCTTATGCCGCCGTTTTTCCTGAAGCAACCCACCAACAAGTTGGTAAAGAGACCGGACTCACGGCTCATCAAGAGCGATGGTATGGCACTTTGCGGCAGTGGTTGGGGCGATATACACGAAAAACCTTATCGTTTTCCAAATCTGATTTTTATCATGAGTTGGTGACTCGCTGGTTTATCATTGAGCATAATCGACGAATGGCTTTATCACTTACCTTTTAACCACTACCAAAGTTTTGTATTTTATATCAGGATTGCCATTATATGGTGTCTTGTGTTATTTTGTCCTGTTTGGTGTTGAAGATTTTATTTTATTTTTCTGTAGTTTAGGTCTGATGCAAATTATAAATCTTATAGGAATGGTAATTATCATATTTTTTGACGATCCATATTACAAAAAAAAGAAAGCTGAATGAAACCAAAACCGCAAAATCTGATTATCGTGTTGATTACCTTAAGTATTTTAGCGCTGTGTACCTCGTCACTATATGCTGCGATATTATTTCAATCAGCGCAAAGCTTACAAAGGGTGGGTTTTTAAATGATAGAGATTCGACTTTAAATCATGAATATAAAACAGTTATTCTTTCTCGTTTTGCTGTTTTTATCCTGTGTAACAATTTGTTTCTTTGTCTATTTGCCGTTCAGGTTAGAGGCTTCTGATATATTATGGTCGAATCTAAAACCATCTATATACTATGTTGAGCTAAGGGAATTTCGTCACAGTGAAGAAAATAGCTGGCGGTTAATTATCCAAGACGAAGAACTTGTTATGACTGAATCCATAAAAAGTGAATCATCCGAGATTCAATCTTATCCACTAACTGCTTTGTTTGAGGTAGTCAGGAATAATTGTGTGGGGAGCAATAATTGTGTGGAATTAGCGTTCAATAATACACATTTTTTTGTGGAACGCTTGGTAATATACGATTGGCAAGGGATAGAAGTCCTGTATTTTGAAAGTTGTGAAAACTTGGCAGTATGTGAAAAAAATTCTGCTTGATAGAACAACTTCTACGGATTAAAACATAGCATACTTAGGGATATAGACACATTATTGTATGTCGCCGCTTGCCCTTGATAGTTTCATGCCAAAATCAAGTAAATGATGTTCATGTTTATCATTGTTGAAAATCGCTTGTTCATCGATACTTATATGCCTCAACTAAATTATCGATAGATACTATGTCACAACCCACACATACCACCTCTCATCAACGCCCCACACTCACCTTGAGGGCATATGTGCATCGCCGTAATGGCGTCCCACTCGGGCATTCAGATTCCCTCAAAAATATGTTAACCCGATCCCTTGGCGCAGGGTCTTTTGCGGCATTTTGGCAATACTGGAATCCCATTTGGGGATATGCGCTAGGACGTTATATCTATACGCCGTTGCAACAGATCTTGCCAAAAGTAATCGCTTTGATCCTTACCTTTACTATTTCTGGTGGTATACACGATTTAGTTGCTACTGTTGTACGGGGGTCTGGCGCTTTTTTATTCACCCCTTGGTTTACCCTCATGGGGTTACTGGTGGTGATCGGAGAAGTATTCCATATCAATTACACTAACCAACCATTTTATAGACGTGTGTTCATGAATCTTGTATACGTTTTGGGGTGTTTGTTCATGACGTTCCTAGCCATCAACACTATCTGATGGTTCAATATCACAACAGCTTGCCCTGTGTATTTTCATGCCAAAATCAGGTACACTGCTAGCATGTTATGAGATGAGGATAACACAGTACATGACTGAACAATTTAATTTATTATCGCCCGTCTGGACACATCTAACCGACATCGTTGCGGAACGCGGCGAAGGCGTTTATATCATTGATACCGAAGGCAATAAACACTTAGATTTTACAAGCGGCATTGGGGTCACGAATACAGGCCACAGCCACCCCAAAGTTGTCGAGGCAGTCAAAAATGCTGCCGAAAAAATGATCTTTAGCCAAATCAATATTGCCCGCTCCAAACCGACCCTAGAACTTGCCGAAACCCTCAATAGCCTCACCCCTGACAACATCAATAGTTTTTTCTTTTCTAATAGTGGGGCAGAAGCTATCGAAGGCGCGGTCAAGCTGGCCAAAGTTGCCACGGGGCGCACGAATGTGATCGTGTTTGAAAATAGCTTTCATGGGCGCACGCATCTGGCAATGTCGCTCACGGGGAGCAAAACGGTCTATCGGGCAGGCTACCAACCATTGGTTTCTGGCGGATTCTTTGCGCCGTTCCCGTATACCTATCGGTATGGGTGGAGCGAGGACGAAACCATTGAGTTCTGCCTAACCCAACTCGATTGGATCTTTAAATCGATTAGTGCACCCGAAGAAACCGCTGCTATTGCTATCGAACCCGTCTTGGGCGAAGGTGGATACGTGCCCGCACCGCCGCGTTTTATTGCCGAACTGCGTAAAATCTGTGATGAACATGGCATTTTGTTGATCATTGACGAAGTACAAAGTGGCGCTGGGCGAACAGGTCGCTGGTGGGCACACGAACGCGCTAACATCGACGCTGATATTATGGTGATGGCTAAAGGGATGGGCTCAGGAATGCCGATTTCTTGTGTGTCAGCTAACCGTGAACTCATGGAAAAATGGCCTGCTGGCTCACATGGTGGCACATATGGTGGCGGCAATCCGATGGTGATGGCAGGAGCCAACGCTAGCTTAGAGGTTATCCGAGATGAAGGTTTGGTTGACAATGCCGCCAGTATGGGCGACTATTTGATCGAGAGCCTCAAAGACTTGAAACAAGAATTTGACTTTATTGGTGATGTGCGCGGATGGGGTTGCATGGTGGCGACTGAATTCACCGTTGATGGTAAACCCGATGGCAGCATTGCAAAAGCTGTTGCCAAAAAATGTGTTGATAACAAGTTACTCATTTTGACCTGCGGTAGCTACGGCAATACCATTCGCTGGATTCCACCGTTGATCGTTGAACGCGAACACATTGATCAGGCGCTTAGTGTGTTCCGTGATGCATGTAAAACTATTTAAACCATTGTAACGTAAATCTTTTGTGGAAGGGATATAGCCCTTCCTTAGTTCAATATTCCAAATCAATAGTTTAAGGAGCCTGCTATGGCGAGAAAAGAACTCACCAATCCACAAGACCACCCTGAACTCAGCCCTTACGAATCACCGCCGCAAGCGGCTCCACCCTCGCAACAAGGGCCTGGTTTTTTTGGGTGTTTTCAAAACACACTCGCCTTGATCGTGCTTGCCTTTGTGGTGGTGGTTCTTGTAGGGGGTACCATCTTCTATTTGGTTGTGCGGGAGAGCAGCGACGCTACTGAAAGTGTTGTAGGGGATGTCACTGATCTGTTGGGCGGCGGGCCCAGTTATACTGCGATTGAAGTTCGCCAATTGATCCTCACGGAATATGAAAGTTTTTGGCTTGAGAGCTATCGCCAAACCCAAGCGATTGATGTCTATGCCTCCAATGAATGGCCGGGGATTTTGCCGGGGCGGCGTTCTTTGCGCTATTTGGGGTTTGTGACGGTTACGGCAGGGGTGGATCTCGATTTATTGGAAGAAGCTGACATTACCTACGAAGGCGAAACACTCGTTATCACGTTACCACAGCCCCAAGTACGGGATTGTATTTTGGATGAGCAATCCTCACGCTATTATGATCGGCAGTGTTCGGCGGCGGGTGTTGTTGACGCTGGGTGTGGCGGGCTTGAAGATATTCTGCGCGAACGGGCATTGCTCACCGCCGCCACTGAAAACACACCTTATATTTTCGATGAAGCCCAAGAAAATGCCATTGAACGCCTTGGTGGCTTTTTAACGGCGGTTGGGGTGCAATCAGTTCGGTTTGAAGTTAGTGAGGTGCAAATTCCGTTGGTGGCGCAAACGGGAACCTGTTCGGTGCCTATTATTGATGATGGCGATGGCGATCTTGAAGTGACCATTGATGAACCAGAGTTCATTACGCCGACGCCAAACCCATAAGCGGTTTGCCCCGATCGTTAATTAATTTTGTTAGGCGCGGGTGGGCAAGCACGGGCGAGCGGTCGTGCTGTGGCGCGGCGCGAGAGTCGTGCTGGGGTGGGCACAAGTTTCGATGCCTGCCCCCTGCCTATAGCCCACTGATTTGGTAAAATATGCAGTGTTAACGATCAACAAGGATGCTGCGTGTGCCAACCTTAAATCCCAACTTATTATCCGAAGAAACCGCCCTCGTCTTAAATGATGCGGTACAACTGATGCGCCAATATCGCCAAACAAACATCTTTCCTGAAATTGTCCTGATGGCAATGCTTGAAAATGTGGCTTGTACCGCGCATCAAATCTTGCATAACTTCCAAGATACACGCGGTGTTAGCTTGCAAGACTTGGCGCGCCAAACCCGCTTAGCGGTCGAAACCCGCAAAGACCCTAACGGTGATCTTGAACTCCTCACTGGAGAAGGGCGGGTTGCGCAACTTTCACGCCAAATGATTATTGCTCTTGATGAAGCACTCAGCATTGCACAGTCGGTGGATGAAGTCTATATTGATACGGATCATTTGCTGACTGCCTTTACGGAAGGCAAACTCGGCACAGCACCGATCCTCTCAGCACAAGGTATTACCCAAGGTGCGATGATGAATGTCTTGCGCCAGCGTCATGATGCCACCATGATCACGCCGCGTAACACACCCAAACCGCAAAATGCAGATGATGTTGCCCGCTCCAACACAACCAATGATTGGGTTGCCGAAGCTCAAAATGGGCGGCTCCGTGCGGTGTACTTCCGTGAAAATTTGTTACGGGATGTCTTTAATCTGGTGTCGCAAGCGCGATCCCGCCATGTGATTTTGATTGGAGAAGATGGCGTTGGCAAGCGCTCCTTGGCCTATAGCTTTGCCTTGGTGATTGCCGAAGGTAAGGGCCCCGCAGGGCTCAATAGTATGGTGCAAATTAAAGAAGAAGCCTTACTTGATAATAGTGTCGAATCCGTTCAGATTGCAGTTCGCCAAGCCAAAGGTGGGATTGTGTTTGTGCCACATATTCATCGCTTTTTTGGCACAGCGCTCAAGGCACAATTTCCTAAAGCTGGCGCAAACTTGCAAAAAGCCTTTCTTGGCACTGATCCCGTTATTATTGGTACAACAACCCTCAATGAATGGGAAACCCGCTTAGCAGAAATCCCTGCGATTCGTGAAAATAGCCAAATTTTGCGCGTGCCTGCTGCCACACTTGAAGAAACTACTGAAATCTTAAGCGTCCTAAAACCCCATATTGCCGCAGACTACAAGATCAAAATCGCCAAAGAAGCGCTGGACACCGCCACCAAACTCGCAGATCGGTATATCAAATCATCCCCATTGCCGCGTAGTGCTGAACACCTGATGCACCGTGCCGCAGCCTCAGTTAACATGGGGCAACAAAAAGAACTCGCATTTAAAGTAACTGCGACCAATGACACCCTTGATGCAGAAGATGTTACCCTTGCTGCCGCCCAAATGACCGGGATCCCGGTTAGCAAACTTGGGCAAGATGAACGCACCAAATACGCCAGTATGGTTGAACATTTGCAAACCCGCATCATCGGACAATCGACCGCTGTGATGTCAGTGAGCCGTGCTGTAAAAATTGCCCGTGTGGGGTTACGCCCACCCAAGCGCCCGATTGGATCGTTTCTCTTTTTAGGGCCCAGTGGTGTTGGGAAAACCGAACTGGCAAAAGCATTGGCCGAATTCATGTTTGATACTGAAGCTGCCATGCTACAACTCGATATGTCGGAATACATGGATGAAAATAGTATTTCCCGCTTGATCGGTGCGCCTCCTGGCTATGTGGGGTATGAAGGCGGTGGACAACTCACGGATCGTGTTCGTGAACAGCCCTATATTGTTGTTTTGTTTGACGAAATCGAAAAAGCGCACCCCCGTGTGTTAGACCTCTTGCTACAAGTTTTGGATGAAGGACGCTTGACCGATAGCCAAGGTAATATCGCAACCTTTAGTGAGGCAGTCGTGATCTTGACCAGCAACCTAGGGGCAAAACACATCACAGAAACCACCATCACCCCCACCATTGAAGATGCGGTCATGCAAGATGTTAAAGCTGAACTACGTCCCGAATTTATCAATCGTTTGGATGATGTGATCGTGTTCCACCCATTAAGTGTCCAAAACCTGCGGCAAATCTTGGTGCTGATGCTGAATAAAGAAAAGCAACTGGCGGCGGCAAACGGTTTATCCTTGGAGTTTAGTGAAGCATCTATTGATTGGATGGTTGCCCAAAATGACGAACCGCAATATGGCGCACGGCCACTACGGCGCATCATTCAACGGTACTTGCGTGAACCTTTGGCAGACTTTTTGCTGCAAGATAGCCAACCACAGAACGCCACCGTCCAAGTGGATGTGAATCCTGCTGGCGATGCGTTAGCGTTTGTGATGTGATGAATTACTTTTTCAAAAAAATAAAGCTTGCATCAACACTCACCAGCCGAGAGGCGTATCAAAAATGGGCAGCCACTTACCCGCCGATTGCCCATAATCGCTTTATGAAAATTGAGCAAGCGACCCTCTCGGCAATGTTGCCAGAGTTAACGGGGTTGCGGGTGTTAGATGTCGCGTGTGGGTCGGGGCGATGGTCAAATATTGCGCGTGAACGTGGCGCGGCAGTGGTGTGGGGAGTCGATGATAGCCGCGCCATGCTACGCGCTAGTGAGCAATCGTTTATCGCCCAAGCAGATATGACTGAACTACCGTTACCCCCAAATTATTTTGATGTTGCGATCTGTGGGCTAGCCATTGGACATGTTGTGACGCCCCGGATGTGGGCAACCTTGCATGAGATGCAACGGGTGTTAGTCGATGGCGGCATTATGGTGGTGAGTGATGTGCATCCGACACGCATGTGGCACGGTGGGAAACGTACTTTTCAAGATGGGCGTACCACCTATGCTATTGAGCATTATATCCATAGTTATGCAGACTACCACAAAGCGGCAAAAACATTAGGGCTAACCATTGATGACGTGCAAGAGGTGTATGATGAACCGGAAACCCCGCCCGTACTGCTAGCATTCAAATTTATTAAATAAACAGCGTTTAGTTATTGCTCATCGGTAGCGGGAATATAAACAATCAGTCGCATATCATCAGGTTTTGCAACTTTCAGAACTTGTTGATGAAAGGTTTTTATCCCTAGGGTTGGGTGATCAAATGTTTTTAACGCCCCTTCACTAAAGTGAACATCATAATTGTCCCACCAGTGCGTAAATTCTGCGCTGTGTTGGCATAATTCCTTCACAAACGTAACCAGATAGGGATCATTCAAAAATGTGAGGCTATCCGCTCTGAATTCGGCAACCGTGCGTTGAGCATGCAACTCCCAATCGACCACCAAGGTGCGACAATTTGGATATGTAAACATATACCACAACATATTTTGGCGGTCTGGAGGCAAGCTATCAAACCCTACAAATAACTGTGCCGCCGCGTTATTCAGATGTAAGATATCCCAATAATGATTCACGATATAAGCGGGATAGTCCCCTTGATGGTCGATTAATTGACGAGTGAATGGCGAAAGACACAAATCGGACTCTGTAGGGGTGTACTGCAAGCCACACAAGGTAAACACATATCGTTTTTCAGAAGTAGACAGTTGCAACACTTGCAAGATGCTGCTCAGCACCTCAACCGAAAAGTTAATTTCTCGTCCTTGCTCAATCCATGTATACCAACTCAAGCTAACCCCCGCCAATTGGGCGACTTCTTCTCGCTTTAACCCCTTATTACGACGGCGGCCATAACGGGTTAAGCCCACATCTTCTGGTAACAGACGGGCGCGACGTGATTTTAGAAAGTTGCCTAATTCTTCACGAGAACTTTTTTTCATCGGTTATCTATTAGTCTCAGTAATAGTATCAGCAGTAACTGGTAACAGGATACATTATATTTTACGATCTTCACGCTGGTAAATGAACAAGCAAAAAAAGGAAAAATCATGAACCGATATATCAAACTGCTGATTCTAGCCCTCATCTTAGTGATCGGCGCTGTGCCGCTTTATGCCCAAGATGATGCAATGGAAGATCGCTCAGCAACATGGGAAAATCTTTATCCCGAAGGCGTAGACTATGATGCTGAAACAGACCGCATGTTTTTTAGTTCACTGTATTACGGTGGGATCTTCGTTCAAGATGAATCAGGTGAAGTTACGCCGTTTGTTGGAGATGATAACCTGATTTCGAGCGTTGGTATTTTAGTAGATTCGGATCGAAATCGGTTACTCGTTGCAAATGCTGACCCCGGTGTGGGGGCTGCAACAAGCCCTGAAACCGTTGGTGCAACCGCAGGGTTAGGGATTTATAATCTCGAAACAGGGGATTTAGAAACCTATGTTGATTTAGGCGTATTGTTACCGGATAGTCCACATTTTGCCAATGACCTTGCTGTTGATGATGACGGCAATGCTTATATCACGGACAGTTTTTCACCAGTCATTTACAAAGTGTCTGTTGATGGTGAAGCCGAAGTTTTACTGATGGATGATACATTTTCTGGTGAGGGATTTGTCTTAAATGGGATTGTTTATCATCCAGATGGATACTTGATCACGGTCAAAGGTAATGAAGGCACTCTCTTTAAAATTCCATTGGATGATCCAACTGCATTTATTGCGGTAGCCTCTGAAGAGGTTTACCTTGGTGCCGATGGGTTAGAATGGGATGCTCAAAATCGATTGGTGGTCATTACTAACTTCCTTGGCGGTGCGGGCGAAAATAGTGTCAATATCCTCGAAAGTAGTGACGAATGGGAAACCGCTACCTTAGTGAGTAGTACCACGGTAGATGTTCCGATTACAACAGGGGTTGTGATAGAAGATATGTTTTACGCCATTGCTGGCAACCTTAACAATCTGTTTAACCCAGAATTTGATGGTGTTGATGAGGTATTTAATTTTGTCAGTGTCTCATTAGAGTCATAGCGCTGAAGTCTATCAACCACAGGCAGAGTATAAACATTCCATACCCTGCCTGTGTGGTTGTTGTTCCAAAATTTTTAGTCAATCAAATACTAACCATCATTTGCCATAAATGCTTCGCAGGCGGCAAAAACACGATCCAATGCCTCAATTAGATCAGGAACTTGATCTTCCCATGCACTATAAAAATAAAGATTGGTGAGACGCTCGGTTTCATCGCGCACGGCTTGACCTTCATCGGTTATAGAATAGGTTTCACCATCAGCGGTTTGTGCCCAGCCAAGCTTAGTGACTTGCTGTAGCGCATCCGTATATTCTTCTTGGTTATGCCCACGATAATAAAACTTATCAAAAATGGCTTCTGCGGTGGCTAGCCCTGGCAGTTGAGCAAAGGCTTCCCAGACATACCCATCAACGCCTAAGCGTGTGGTGCTGGCGGCCATGTGTGCATCATCCCGAAACGCATTAAGGTCAGACCCCACCGTGATAACCCTTAATGCCGCGCTAGCATCCTCTGGGGGTGACACATTCCGCGAATGCGCCAAGCACCATGTGTCGAGATCACTTCCTAGGCACGCCGCAATAATAGATTCCATTAATTCGGCTAATTCAGGTACACTATCCAGAGGGGTGAGCTTATTGAGCAGATCGTGGGTTAACGTCATTCGACTATTAATGATCTCACGCCCGGCATCCCCTAACACATACTGTTCCCCTGTACGGATGAGCCATTTTTCAGATGCCATCACATCTAGCAAGGCGCGAATCATACGCGGGGCAGACCACACCGCCCGCCGCCGCAGGTTTTCGACCGTGATCGGGTCAGGATCAAATTCCATCGCTTGGACAAGCATCCACGCGGGGGCTTCGGCATAACCCCGTTTGACCTGAAACAATGGCGGGGCTTGGGGTAAGGGGTCTTTTTCTGTTAATTCACGAGCTTTTAACGCCGCTTGGAACAATGCGCCTTGTACTGCTTGGGTACGATCATAGAGTTGTGAATCCATTATCATTATCCTTTTATGGGTTCCAAGACGGGGAACATTGGTCTTATTTTAGGGGGAACAGATGCACAGAGCAATTGGATCAACAAACTTGGCATACACAAGCAAAACCGATTAGACTTATAGCCATCATTTTAAAGGATCAACTGGGGTGGACTTGTAATGGAAGAACTTTTTCAAAATATTCGCGATGTGTGGTACGCCTTGCCACTGGTTACTCGTGATGCCTTAACAATTATTATTTTATTTTTCATCCTCTGGACTGTGAAGCGTATTATTCTAAAACGCATCATCACGCGAATTTACCGCTATACCAATGAAACAGAGCGTCATTGGGACAGCTTTTTAGTCGATAATATAAACCGTCCGCTAAACTTTGTGACATTTGCCATTACCTTGGGCATCATTGCGGCGATTGGTGACTGGGGAAATACGTTTGAAACCTTCATCATTCAAACATCGAATACTGCAGTGATGATCGCCATTGTGATGTTTGTGTTGGCTCTGACGGGGCATGTTTTTACCAACCATCAACGGTTAATCAAATATCTTGGCTTTGATATTGAGCCACAATTGTTGCCGTTTGTTCGTACAACCGTTCGCTTTGTTATTATCGCGTTGGGTGTTGTGTTGGTCTTAGATGAGTGGGGCTATGATGTAAATGGGTTGATCGCTGGCTTGGGGATTGGGGGGTTAGCGGTCGCTTTAGCAGCACAAGACACGATTTCTAATATTTTTGGCTTTACAACCATCGTGGGGGATCGCCCCTTTAATAAAGGTGACTTCATCAAAACCAGTGATGCAGAAGGAATTGTAGAGCATATTGGGTTACGTTCCACGCGAGTGCGCCAATTGGATCAAGCGCTGGTGACCTTGCCCAACAGTATGCTGACGAATGCCGCTATTCTCAACTGGTCACAACTATATAAACGGCGATTTGATGCGGTGGTTGGGATTACCTATACTGCCACCAGTGACGATATACGTGAACTCATTGCCCGTATTAGGCGTTTATTGGGGGAAAACATCCACGTCCAAAAAGATTCGATTGTGGTGTACTTTATCAACTTTGGAGAATCTAGCCTTGAGGTTCTGGTGCGGTGTTATATCAATATTTCTGACTGGGGGGGCTTTACCGCCGAAAAGCAAGAGATCAACTTACAGATTATGGATATTGTTGAAGATATGCAGCTTAGTTTTGCCTTCCCCACCCGTTCTATTTTTATGGAACCAACCGCAGAAGAAAGCCGCGCTGCCCGTGCTGGGCGAGTTCGGGAGTCCTTTGATATGGATGTAGATCATTCAAGGATTAAAGGGGGCGGGGGCGAGAGTGATGAAGAATAATACACAAAAAAACCGCCTCTTGGGGCGGTTTTTTGTGTATATCTGATTTTTATCTAGTGACTATTGAGGCAGTAGTACACCATCAATAGCGTGAGCAAACCCATTGGTGCCTTCAGCGTCAGCCCAAATGATTTCGATGCCATTCACGGTCAAACCGCCCATGTCATCAAGGACAAAGGTCAACGCTAAGCCAGGGATTGCGGTTGCAATACGGACTTCGCCACCTTCGCGTTCTGCCATGTCGGTGATGCCACCAGCTTTAAAGGCGCCAGGTAAGATGTGGTAGGCTAAGATGCCATTTAACGTTTCAGTGTCCGCTAATACATCTTCAGGGGTTACACCCAAGGCTTCAAAAGCAGCAGCGAATGCGGCATCGGTGGGGGCAAACACAGTGATGGGTTGTGGGCCACTGGAAAGGTCGCCGCTTAAGACACTCAAAATAACGGGGTCAGCAGCTTGTACAGCAGCCAATAAGACGGTGAATTCGGGCTCATCAGAGGCAGCGCTGGCAATTACCACATCAGCGAGGGAGCCAGACATCATCATGTCATCATCCATATCGTCGCTCATGTCATCGCCTTCCATGTCATCGCCTTCCATGTCATCGCCTTCCATGTCGCCTTCCATGTCATCGCCTTCCATGTCGTCGCCTTCCATGTCATCGCCCATGTCATCATCCATCATCATATCGCCCATGCCAACCATGTCAGGTTGCAAAACGGTATCAATGACATGTACAACACCATTGCTTGCCATAATATCGGTAGCAACAACAGTTGCGCCATCAATGTAAACACCATCGTCATTGGCCATGATGAATAAGGGGGTATCTTCAACAAAGGTACCGACATAAGCACCATCTAAAGCAACAACATCTTCAGCGGTTAATGCAACAGGGGCAACATGAGATGCCAATGTGAGTGTCAAGAAATCGGTATCGGCTAAAACTTCTTCAGGGGTCATGCCGAGTGCTGCAAGAATATCATTAAAAGCAGCGTCAGTGGGGGCAAAAACGGTAATGCCAGCATCGGGTGCATTTAATAATTCTGCAACAGATGGATCAGCGGCTGCGACAACTTGCGCTAGAATGGTGAATTCTTCACCAGATTCTGCTTGGGCAGCGACGATTTCAAGGATAGTTGCATCATCGTCTTGAGCAAAAGTTGGGGTAACACTGACCACCAATACACTCAACACCATCAAAAAGGTTGCGAGTTTACGCATAAGGTGACTCCTTATTAGTCATGTAATATAAATTTTCTTACATGCAAAGTGTAAAAAACTTAGGTTGACTATATGTGAGGTAGGGCTAAGTGAACCATGAGAGGATCGCGGTTAAATCTTAACAAACTCTTAAGCCATTAATCGAAAGAAATATAAAATAGGCTATACTATATAGTATGCCAAAACAATTAGATTATATGTTAACAGAAAAAGAACTTGCCGA